>Ga0306926_10003472_pt1 | contig 16319 bp, 12 predicted proteins | sample flu12Cox44000178_FD_203759 | JGI IMG/M metagenome (GOLD analysis project Ga0306926, IMG submission 203759) | Lab enrichment of tropical soil microbial communities from Luquillo Experimental Forest, Puerto Rico - flux8day.12C.oxic.44.000.178 (v2)... | ecosystem: Environmental > Terrestrial >... | reverse complement strand
AGGCCGAGGGCCTTGGTGACGACCGGGCGGAAGAACATCGTGCTGGACACCCAGCATGAGCCGAGCCCCTCGACGGCCAGGGCGACCAGCAGGTTCTGCACGGCCGCGCCCATGGAGACCAGGAACATCTCCCGTTCGGCGGCATTGCGGCCGTCATCGGGGTAGCGGTGCGCGGCCTCGGCGTGCAGGCACGGCACGATCAGCAGCGGTGCCCGCCGCAGCGGCTCGCCGCGGCGCACCCGGCGGACGATCTGGTCCTTGGTGAACCCGTCGCCGCTCAGGTCGGCGATCCAGGCGGCGAGCATGTCATCCAGCAGCGCGGCCCGCACCTGCGCCGACTCCAGCACAACGAAACGCCACGGCGTGGAGTGATGCGGCGCGGGAGCGGTGATCGCGGCCGCGATCGCGCGGGTGACCGCCGCCGGGTCGACCGGTTCGGTGGTGAAGTCCCGCACGGTGCGGCGGGCCCCGAGCACATCGGCGGAGCCGTAGCGGAACATGTCCTCGGCCGCGGGCCGGATCAGCGCCTGGGCGCCGGGCCCGTCCGCCTCGGTGACCAGGTCCGCAAGGCCCCGGATCACGGCCACGGGGATCCCGGCAGCCTTCCCCTTGACCAGGTCGCCCGCGCCGGCCAGCTCGTCGGCCACCGCGGCGACCGAGACCTCAAGCGCTGTGCCGAACGTGTCCGCCGTGCCGCGGTAGTCCCGCAGCGGGGCCACGCCCGCCGCGCCGATCGCCGCGTCCGTCTGCCCGGCGCGCCACGGGCGGCCCAGGGTGTCCGTGACCACAACCGCGATGCGGACACCGAGGCGGTCCATCAGCGCCTTGCGCAGCCGGCGCGCGGAGCCGTCGGGATCCTCGGGCAGCAGCACCACCGTGCCCGGCGGCGTGTTGGAGGCGTCCACACCAGCCGCGGCCAGCACAAGGCCCTGCCGGGTCTCCACGATCCTGGTCGGCCCGCGGCGGGCGACCACGCGCACCGATTCGTCGTCGATGGCCTGCTCCCGGTCCACCCGGGCCACCCGGCCCTCCGCCTTGCTGATGATCTTGGACGTGATCAGCAGGATGTCCCCATCGGCCAGGCCGGTGGCCGCCTCCGCGATCAGCCCGGCCAGGTCCGCCCCCTCGGTCACCTCGGGCATCCCCTCGACCGGGGTAATGGTCACGCTCATCCGTGCAACTCCAGGGCCAGGTCGAGTGCGGCGCGGGCGATGGCCCCGGTCGCCGCCGGGCTGCTCATGTACAGCGGGACCGCACGGACGGTGATGCCCGCAAGTTCCGGGGCGTCGGCCGCGGCCTTGTCCTGCTCATCGACCAGCCAGCCGTCGAGCAGCCCGGGCCCGTAGTGCGCCGCGACACCGGCCGCGGAGGCCTCCACGCCCAGCGCCGCGAGGCATTTGTCGGCCATACCGCGCACCGGTGCGCCGCCGATGATCGGTGACACCCCGACCACGGTCTTGGCGCGCATCGCCTCGGCGATGCCGGGCACCGCGAGGATCGTTCCGATGCTCACCACGGGATTGGACGGCGGCATCAGGATCACGTCGGCCCCGGCGATCGCCTCCAGCACCCCCGGTGCCGGGGACGCCTGCTCCGCCCCGGCGAAGACGAAGCCGGTGGCGGGCACCTGGGCGCCCATCCGCACCCACCATTCCTGGAAGTGCACCGTGTTTCCCCCGCGCTCTGCTTGTCCCGCCCCCGCGCTTCGCGCCCGCCCCCTGCCTGCGCCCACCCCCGCTCGGCGTTCGCCCTCGTCGCTGGCCAGCACGACGTGGGTCTCCACCCGGTCATCGGTCATCGGGAGCAGTCGCACCCCTGGCTGCCATCGCTGGCAGAGCACCGTGGTGACGGCCGAAAGCGGCAGCCCGGCCGTCAGCATGCTGGTCCGGTGCAGGTGGGTGGCGATGTCCAGGTCGCCCAGGCCGAACCAGCCCGGCCCGGCGCCGTAGGCGGCAAGCTCGGACAGGACCGTGCGGGAGTCGCCTGCCCGGCCCCAGCCCTGCTCCTCATCGATGCCGCCGCCCAGGGTGTACATGACGGTGTCCAGGTCGGGGGACACGTGCAGGCCGAACAGCGTGATGTCGTCGCCGGTGTTGCCGATGACGGTGATCTCGGCGCCGGGCACTTCCGCCTTCAGCCCGCGCAGGAAGCGGGCGGCCCCGACTCCGCCCGCGGGCACGGTGATGCGCATGCCGGTAAGTCTGGCAACCAGCCGGGCCCCCGTCACCGCTCACCCCCGCAAAAAAGCGCTAAGGCGCCGTCCGCCGGGCCCGCGAGCCCAGGTTTCTGCCCCTGATTGCCCGTCAATCTGGGCAATCAGGAGTCAATATCACGGATCCCGCTTGACGTGACGCAAGACACGCGCGTGTAATTTCACTTGTGTAGTTCGCTCGCGCCCGGCCCGGGAGGGCGCGCACGGAACGGGGTTCCCGGGAGGGAAGGGAGGTGCGCCGTGACTGAGGTCGTCCCGCTCGGGCTCGACATCTTTGGTATCGGCGAGGACGACGCAGGGGGGATGTCCTGGCAGGACAGTGCGCTGTGTGCCCAGACGGACCCAGAAGCGTTCTTTCCGGAAAAGGGCGGCTCCACGCGAGAGGCCAAGAAGGTCTGCCGCTCCTGCGACGTCCGCACCGAGTGCCTTGAGTACGCACTCGAACACGACGAACGGTTCGGCATCTGGGGCGGCCTGTCCGAGCGGGAACGCCGCCGCCTCAAGCGCGGAGCCTGAGGAGCCGGCTGGCTGAACTTTGCTCGGTGGCCTCCGGCCATCTTCGCCATAGTCCGTGGCTCAGAGTTTCACCCGGGGGCCCGAGCCCCCGGACCCCCACGCGCCCGGCAGGCGTCAGCTCTCCGGCTCCCGTCATCACCGGCGAACGCCAACCTGCCTAACCGACGGAGCCTAGCCACGGCCAACAGTTCCTCCGGGACCAGAGATCCCCGGAACCCCTCTCGCTCTCCCTTTCGCGTCGGTGGCGGTCTTCAAGCTCGCCTGATCCCGGCTTCCGCCCAGGATCGGCAGGGGGTGACCTCCGCACGGAGTTCTGTCCGTGCGGAGGTCATCCCCTGGTGATCCCCACCGGCCCGCAAACCAGCAGGAACAGCCGCAAAAGGTAACTGTCTGTAGATCAACAACCACCCCTGCTTGACCACCCAATCAACTAGTTTCCGCAGGCAACACGCCCGGACTATCCCCGGACCATCTTCGGCCGTCTGCCCAACCGCCAACCCGCCGTTCGCGTATTGTTCACGGCGTGCCCCAGCCTCGCCGGGACGCCAAGGGGGGCGGCCCCGCGTACCTCGGCAGGTGACCACTGCGAGCAGCTAGCGGAACCGTGTCACCAGACAGCACGCACAGCCCAGACATCGTGACCGCGGTGATTGTCGCCCACGACGGCGCCGCGTGGCTTCCGCGTGTCATGGATGCCGTGGCGAAGCAGACCAGGTCCGTGCAGCGGGTGGTGGCCGTGGACACCGGCAGCACCGACCGCAGCGGGGCGATGCTCGCCCAGGCGTTCGGCCGGCCGGCCGTGTTCGGCATGGAACGCGGCACCGGATATGGAATCGCGATCGCCAAGGCGCTGCGCCACCGGGCGGCGAACGCCCACGTGCCGCTGGCGGGCACCTCCAGGGAAGACCGCACGGAGTGGATCTGGCTGCTGCACGACGACAGCGAGCCGGCCCCGGATGCGCTTGAGCAACTGCTGGCCGGGGCGCGGGAGGCACCCGCGGCGGCGGTGTTCGGCCCGAAGATCATGGACTGGTCCGACCGCGACGTCCTGCTGGAGGCCGGCACCACCATCGACCGGGCAGGCCGCCGGATCACCGGCATCGAGCCACGCGAGGTAGACCAGGGCCAGCACGACGGTAACCGCGACGTGGTCGCCGTCAGCAGCGCCGGGATGCTGGCGCGGCGCGATGTATGGGAACAGGTCGGCGGGTTCGACCCGGGCATGCGGTTGTTCCGGGAGGACACCGACTTCTGCTGGCGGGTGCAGGCGGCCGGGTACCGGGTGCGGGTGGTCACCGACGCCGTGGTCTACCACGTCGAGGCCACGGCCAGGAACCGCCGTGACGCCTCGGCGGCCCAGCACCGCCGGCGCCAGGACCGCCGCAACGCGCTGCTCGTGCTGACCGGCAACCTGCCGGCCAGGCCCATGTTCGCCGCCCTGGCGGGCAACCTGGTGCTCTCCACCCTGCGGACGGGTTTCTTCCTGCTGGCCAAGCGGCCCTCGGCCGCGCTGGACGAACTGGCCGCCTACACTTCGGTGGCCGCCCATCCGCTGCGGCTGATGTCCGCCCGGCGGATCCGGGCCCGGGGAAGGCAGCAGGCCTTTGCCCGGATGGCCAAGGACCTGCCGCCCGGCCGGTCGTTCCGGATGCTCGCGGAGTACGCCTCCAGCACCCTGTCCAAGACGCTGCCCGCCGAGGCCGTGGGCAGCCATCACGCGACCGAGGACCCGTCCGACGACGACTCGCTGCTGGTCGACACCGGGCTGGCGCAGCGCCTGCTCACCAGCCCTGGGGTGCTGCTGTTCCTGATCCTCACCGTGGTCGCCCTGGTTGCGGAGCGGTCACTGCTCGGTTCCACCCCGCTCGGCGGCGGCGCGCTCGTCCCCGCCTGGGGCGGCGTCTCGGGCCTGTGGCAGGAGTACCTCCAGAGCTTCCACCCGGTGAGCATCGGGACCAGTGCGAACGCGCCGCCGTACGTCGCGCTGCTCGCCATCCTGGCGACGGTGCTTGGCGGTAAGCCGTGGCTGGCGGTGGACGTGATCCTGCTCGGCTGCGTGCCGCTCGCGGGCGCCTCGGCCTTTTTCGCCACCCGCCGGGTCACCTCGTACGTGCCGGCCCGTGTCGTCGGGGCGCTCGCGTACGCGCTGTTGCCGGTGGGGATAGGCGCAGTGGCGGCGGGCCGGCTCGGCACTGCCGTCCTGCTCGTGCTGCTGCCGCCGGTCGCCGTGCTGGTGGGCCGGATCTTCACCGCCCCGCGCCGCAGGGCCCGGCGGGCCGCCTGGGCCGCAGGGCTGCTCACCGCGGTGGTGGCCGCGTTCGTGCCGTTGTTCTGGCTGATCGCCGCCGTGGTCATGGCCGTTGGCCTGGTCGCGCTGCGCCGCCGGGACCGGGCACTTGACGCAGTCATCGCCGTGGTCGTCCCGCTGTTGCTGCTGCTGCCGTGGACCCTGGACATTGCCGCGCACCCGGCGAGGATCCTCCTCGAGGCCGGGCTGGCCCGGCCCGGGCTGGCCAGCGCCAGCCTTGCCCCGCGCTCCCTGCTGCTGCTGTCCCCGGGCGGGCCCGGGCTGCCGCCGTACTGGGTGACGGCAGGCCTGGTTCTCGCGGCGACCATCGCCGTCGTGATCAGCGGCCGCCGGCGCATGGTGCTGGCCGGCTGGGCGGTCGGCGTGACCGGGCTGATCACCGCCGCGGCGGTGAGCCGGGTTGCGATCAGCGAGGCGGGAAGCACCGTTGCGGTCCGCGCCTGGCCGGGCCCGGCGCTTGCCATCGCCGGTGCGGGCCTGCTGCTCGCCGTGGTGGCCGCCGGTGACGAGGTGCCCGGCCTGCTGCGCGCGGGCCGCTGGCGCGCTCCGGCCGGGCTGGCCGTGATCGCGCTCGGTGCCGTGATCTTGTCCACGCCCGCGCTCGCGGCGGCTCACTGGGTTACCTCGGGGGTGACCGGCCCCGTGCGCCCGGCGGCCGGGACGCTGCTGCCGGAGTTCGTGGCGGTGTCCTCCGACACCAGGGGGGAGCGGCTGCGCACGCTGGTGCTCCAGGCGGGGCCGCACGGCGGCGTGAGCTACCTGGTGCTCCGCGACAGCGACCCGTTGATCGGCTCCCAGGAGCTGGCCCTGCCCACCGCGGCCGAGCAGGCGCTGAGCAAGACCGTGGCCACCCTCACCGCACCCTCGGGCAGCGCCGTCACCGACCAGGGGCGCGCCCTGGCCGGGTTCGGCATCGGCTACGTGCTGCTGCCCGCCCCGGTCAACGCTGGCCTGGCCCGGCTGCTCGATGATGTGCCCGGCCTGCGGCCGGTGAGCGCCACCTTGGACTTCCAGCTCTGGCGCGTCGTGGGCACCACGGCGCGAGTCACCGTTGCCGAGAGCGGCGGCACCGTGGTGGCGGTGGCCTCGGGGCAGGGGGGCGTCACCGCCGCGCGGGCCCCGTCCGCCGGTGGCACGCTCATGCTCGCCGAGCCCGCCGGGGGATGGAGCGCCACCCTGAACGGTCAGCCGCTCACCTCGCTGGCTGCGCCGGTGAACGGATGGGCGCAGGGTTTCCGGCTGCCGGCCGGCGGCGGCTCCCTGTCGGTGAGCCACAGCAATTTCGCCCGCACGGCAATGGTGGCGCTGCAGGCCCTGGCCGTGCTCGTGGTGATCGGCCTCGGCCTGCCCGGCTCCCGGACCGCCGTCGAAGCCGAGCAGGAGGAAGCGGCTGAGGATGACGAGGCGCTCGGCACGCCCGAGCCCGGCCGCCGCCGCGCGGGCCACGGCAGGGAGCCCGGGGAACGGTCCAGGCGCCGGCGCGCGCCGCGCCGCGCCGAGGACGAGCCGCAGTTGCCACCGGACACGGAGGTGCCCCGGCCCGCCATGCCGGCCAGATCGTTCGCGCGGCGGGCCATTGCGGTGCCCGCGGGCGTCCGGGTGGGCTGGCCACGGCGGGCCGGCGCGCCCGGCGCGGAGGACCCCTCCTTTGACGAGGAGGCGCAGCAGGGCGACGCGTCCTATTCCGGCAGCGGCTCCTTCCCCGGCGAAGCTTCCCGTCCCGGTGGCCGGGGCTACCCGGGCTCGCCGGTGCCGGAGCAGCCCGGCTCCGCAGGCCGGGGCCGCCGCGCGGCGGCGGACCTGGCCGACGAAACCGTCGCCTACCGCCCACCCAACGGTGACAGCACCGGGCGGCACAGTCATCGCGCCGGGCATGACCAGGCCCCCGCGGCGGAGCTTGGCGGGCCGCAGCAAGACTACGCGCCGCCCACCGCCGCCCCGGTCCGGGATCCCGGCCCGGGCCGCGATGCCGGGCCGGGTTACGACACCGGGCCCGGTTACGCGGCCGGAGCCGGGCGCGATACCGGGCTGCCGTCCGACGGCGGCCAGGACGCCCCGCGTGGACGCGGCATCGGGCGCCGCGCACGGCGCGATCAAGGGCCCGCCGGCGCCCAGGATCACAGTCCCCGAGGGCACCGCCACTTCGGCGGCCGGGGCACCCCGCAGGCCGGCCCGGACGGTGGGCCCGGCGCCGAGCCACAGGCCGACCGCGAGGCCCGGGAGCGCTTCTCCCTGCCCATCCGGCGCGGCGCCGCGGGCCAGGACCGGCCGAGCCTGTTCGGCCGTTTCGGGCGTGGCTCAGCCCAGGAGGCGCCGAGCGAGCCCGCACAGCCTGCCGCCCATGGCGGCGGCGCATACGACAGCGGCGGCCGGCCGGCCGGCGCTCACCGGAGCGAGGGCCACTCCAGTGGCCCGTACCCCACCGGCTCCTACCAGGGCGACCGGTCTCCGGGCGGCGGGCCGGGCGGTCATCCGAGCGGCCCCTACCCGAGCGGCTCCTACCAGGGCGGCCGGTCGGCGGGCGGCGATCCCGGCGGCGGCTACGGCGACCCCGGTCATCCGGGCGGCCCGTATCCCGCCGGCTCCTACCAGGGCGGCCGGTCTGCGGGCGGCCGGGGCGAGGGCCACGACGACGCGGGTCATCCGAGCGGCCCGTATCCCGCCGGCTCGCGCCGGGGTGGCTGGTCGGCGGGCGGCGAGCCCGGCGGTGGTTATTCGAGCGGTCCCTACCCGAGTGGGTCCTACCAGGGCGGCCGGGCGGCGGGCGGCGGTTCTTCCGGCGGTTACGACGACCTGAGCCACCCGAGCGGCCCACTGCCCACCGGGCCGTATCAGGGGGGCAGGACGGCTGGCGGCGGCTCCGGCGGAAATTACGACGACGCGGCGCATCCGAGCGGTCCCTACCCGAGCGGTTCCTACCAGGGCGGCCGCGGGGCTGGCGGTCCCGGCGGTACGCATTCGAGTGGCCCCTATCCCGCCGGCTCCTACCAGGGGGGCGGATCCCAGGACGACGGCCACGACAGCGGCAGTTACGCAGACGGCCCGGCGAGCGGTGGCACCGGTCAGGCACCCGGGCGCAGAAGAGGCCGCCGTGGCCGGTCGCCGGGCCACGCGCGGGCCTCCCGGTCCGGCAGCTCCGGCCCGGGCGGCAGCGGGCCGGCTCAGCAGCCCGGCCGCGGCCCGGCCGGCGATGACGACGCGCTGCTCGCACCGCTGCCACCGCTGCCGCCCCGCGTGCCGCGGCGCGGCCAGTGGGACGACGCGGGCCACGACGGCGGTCCAGGCGACGACCAGGGAGAAGCTGACTGGTGAGCAGCGCGATAGTGAACCGGGCCATCTCGCTCGCGGCGCTGCTGGTGGCCGTCGCCGCGGCAGCGGGACTGGCCGTGTGGAAGCACACCGTGACGGTCGCCGCGGCCGCGTCGCAGCCACAGCTGCACAGCGCGCCGGTCGACACCGCTCTGCGCGCCTGCCCGGCCCCGGGCCTGGCCGGGGCGCCGGGCTCGCAAATCGCGCTCATCGCGGGCCCGGGCACGACCGGAGCCGGGCACGCGGCGGTAAGCCGGATCGGCGCCAGCACCGGCGCCCCCCTGGCCAGCGTCACCCAGCCCGGGGCCCTCACGGTGACCGGGGTGCGTGCCGTCAAGGCAACCACGCACCACGCGTCAGGCACGGCCGCTCGCGGCAAGACCACGCACAGCCCGACGCCGTCCCCGTCAAGCTCGCCGTCCGCCACGCCGACCAGCCAGCCCGTGGCCACCGTTCCCGCGGCCGGCGGCGTGGTCATCCAGGCCAGCGGGGCGATGGCCAGGGGATTTGAGGCCGAGCAGGTCGCGCCAGGTGGCAAGGTCTCCGCGCGCTGCGGCGCCCCGGGTACCGACTTCTGGTTCATCGGCCCGGGTGCGTTCACCATCGGGCACATCGAGCTTTTCCTGATGAACGTGGGCAGCCAGCCCGCGGACGTCGATGTTCAGGCCTACACCGATGCCGGGCCGCTGCAGGGCAGCACCGACACGGGCGTGGCCGTGGCACCGCACACCATGGCCACCCAGTCCCTGGACAAGATGCTGCACGGTACGCGGATGGTCGCCCTGAACGTCCGCACCAGCGTCGGGCAGGTCGTGGCGGCCGTTGAGGAGACCAAGGGCAGCGGGCACGCGGGGGCCTGGCTGCCCACATCCGCGACGCCAGGGACCCGGGTGGTCATCCCCGGCATGCCCCCCACCGCGGGCACCCGGCAGTTGTTCCTCGCCGTGCCCGGCACCCAGGCCGCGCACATCACGCTGAGCGCCGTCACCAGCAAGGGCTCTTACCACCCCACGGGCGGTGGCGGCCTGGACATCCCAGGCGGCTCGGTGGCCCAGCTCTCGCTGTCCTCGCTGTCGGCGATCTACGGCGCGATCGAGATCTCGTCCAATGTCCCCGTCACCGCAGCGCTGCTGGCGCCGGGCGGCCAGCGGGGAACGCCGGGCGCATTCACCGGCGCCACGCCCCCGCTGGAGGAGCAAGGCCTGGTCGCCGCGAACGTGAGCAGCGGCGGAGCGGTGTCGTCCCTGGTGCTGTCGGCGCCGTGGCGTGCCGCCAAGGTGCGGATCACCGAGGTCGGCGCGGGCGGCGGCCAGGGGCCGGCGGCACCAGGCAAGGTCGTGCTCGTCCAGGCCCACCACAGCCTGCTGCAGCAGCTTGCCGTGCCCCCGGGGACGCGCCGCGGGTCCGCCTTCGCGGTGATCGTTACGCCGCTACCGGGCTCGGGCCCGCTTTACGCCGGGCGCGTCGTCATGAGCAGCGGCCGGGGCGGGGCGCTCCAGTCGATCCTGCCGGTCTCCAGCGCGCTGACCGTGGTGCCGCTCCCGGACGTGCAGGACGAGCTGGTCACCCCCGGACGGTAGCCTCGTCGGGGAGTCACTCGCCGCCCGCGTAGCCGGGATCCACGTCCGCCGGGTCGATGCCCAGTATCCGTGCGAACTCCTCCACCACCACGTCGAAGACGAGTTCGCCGAGTTCATCCTCGCCGTCCGCCCGGGCCATCAGCGGCCGCCGGTACACCACGATGCGCGGCGGCTGCGGCCCGTCCTCGTCGTCCGCCGGTTCCGGCGCGCCCTGGGCGGCCGGCCATGAGCCAGGCCCGGCCGGCCCGCCAGGCCCGCTCGGCCCGCCAGGCCCGCCCGAGGGCGTGCCTGGCTCCAGCCGGGACAGTGGCACCGGCCCGCGGGGCCCGTTGAGCGGGGCGTCGGCGGGCGGTATCTCCTCGACCGCGAACTCGATGCCCGACAGGTGCGCCTCCCACTGCGGCTCCAGCCGGGCCACGGCCTGCAGCACGAGGTCGTCGAACCGCTCCGCACGGGTCCGGTGCAGCGGTACGTCCGGCGGCACCAGCACCCCGCGCACTCCACGCCCGTGCCGGTCCCGCCGCCTGATCCGGGCCGGGCGCTCTGGGCTGCCCTCGTCGGCGGTTTGCACAGCTCCCGAGGGTATCCGGCCTGGGCGGAAGTGCGTTAGGGCGGGATGGCGGGCCGGCACTAGCTGCACCTTGCCAGTGAACTTTCGAATGCACCGCCGCTACCGGCGCCTTTCCGCGGGAGCGCAAGACACGATCACACCGAGTGGCGGTGGTGGTGGCGTTAGCTGGCGCATATCGGTACGGTCTGCCCTTGTGAGTATGTGCGCGGTCCAGCCCTCAGCCGGAGCCGCGCCGCCGGGTTCCGCGAGTGAGGCTGGCTGATGGCGCGTCGGTGTTCCAGGCCGGGATGCAAGCAGGACGCGGTTTACACGCTGACATACGTCTACCGCGATTCCACCGCGGTCGTGGGGCCGCTGGCCGCCTACACCGAACCGCACTGCTATGACCTGTGCGAAGGGCATGCGGGCAGGCTCACCGCCCCGCTCGGCTGGGACGTGGTCCGGCTTCCGGTGCACGAGGAGGTGCCGCGGCCGCCCCCGCCCGACGACCTGGAGGCGCTGGCCAACGCGGTCAGGGAAGCCGCGCCCAGCGGCACGGCCACCGAGCCGGTGGGGCAGGGCGTCGAGGTGGGCCGGCGTGGCCACCTGCGCGTCCTTCGTTCCTCCCCGAACGAGCCGGGCAGGCGCTGAGCCGAACCGGGCCCGGCGGCAGCCCCGGCCGGTAGGCTCGGTTTCCGTGCATCGCGGGTTGCCTGCGGTGATGCCAGCGCAATGACGTGCCCTCGGGCTGACACGGGAGGCAAGGGCCATCGTGGGCCAGTATTCGAAGATCTTCAAGCTTTATGACATCAGGGGGATCGTCCCCGACGAACTGGACGAAGCCGTCGCCGAGGCGATCGGCGCCGGCTTCGCCCGGCTGACCGGGGCGCCGTCCGTCGTGATCATGCACGACATGCGCACCTCCTCGCCGTTGCTGGCGGAGGCGTTCGGCCGCGGGGTGGCCAGCCAGGGAGCGGATGTGGTCGCGGGCGGGCTCGGCTCCTCCGACATGCTCTACTACGCCAGCGGCAGCCTGGACATCCCCGGGGCCATGATCACGGCGAGCCACAACCCGCCCAAGTACAACGGGATCAAGCTGTGCCGCAGCGGCGCGAAACCGGTCGGGGAGGACAGCGGGCTTGCCGAGCTGCGGGAGGCGGCCGAGCGCGGCATGCCCGCCCGGCAGGCGCATACCGGCACCATCACCGGCCAGGACCTGCTGCCCGGATACGCGAGCTTCCTGAATTCGCTGGTCGACCTGTCCGGCATCCGGCCGCTGAAGGTGGTGGCCGACGCGGGCAACGGCATGGCCGGCCACACCGTCCCCGCGGTGTTCGCCGGGCTGCCCGTCACGGTCGTGCCGCTGTACTTCGAGCTGGACGGCACGTTCCCCAACCACGAGGCCAACCCGATCGACCCGGCGAACCTCGCCGACCTGCAGCGGGCGGTGCTGGAGCACGGCGCGGACGCGGGCCTGGCCTTCGACGGCGACGCGGACCGCTGCTTCGTCGTCGACGAGCGGGCGCAGATCGTCTCGCCGTCGGTCCTCACCGCGCTGATCGCGACCAGGGAACTGGCCCGCGAGCCCGGGGCGGCGATCATCCACAACCTGATCACCTCCCGCGCGGTGCCGGAGATCATCACCGAGAACGGCGGCAAGCCGGTGCGCACCCGGGTCGGCCACTCGTTCATCAAGGCGCGGATGGCCGAGACCGGCGCGGTATTCGGCGGCGAGCACTCCGGGCACTTTTACTTCCGCGACTTCTGGTTCGCCGACTCGGGCATGCTCGCCGCCCTGCACGTGCTCGCCGCGCTGGGCGGGCAGGACGCGCCGCTGTCGCAGCTGCTGGCCAGCTACGGGCGTTACGTCGCGTCCGGCGAGATCAACAGCGAGGTTGCCGACCAGGGGGCAGCGACCGAGGCGGTGCGGCGGGCCTTTGCCGGCCGCCCCGGCGCCAGCATGGACGACATGGACGGGCTGACCGTGACCGGCCAGGACTGGTGGTTCAACGTCCGCCCGTCGAACACCGAGCCGCTGCTGCGGCTGAACGTGGAAGCATCCGACGAACCGACCCTCGCCGCCCTGCGCGACGAGGTCCTGCGCATCGTGCGTGGCGGCTGACCCGCGCGGTGCACCCAGAGGAGACGCCGTGAAGATAGACGACTGGCTGCTTGAGATCCTGGCCTGCCCGGCCTGCCACGCCCCGCTCCGCGAGGACGACGCGGCCAGCGAACTGGTATGCACCAACCCCGAATGCGCGCTCGCCTACCCGGTGCGCGACGACATCCCCGTGCTGCTCGTGGACGAGGCGCGCCGCCCCGGCCAGCCTGAGGCGGGGGGAGCCGGAGGGGATGCCGGGTGACCCTGGCGGCAGCCGAGCGCCTCGACGACGTGGCGCTGCTGGAGACGGCCGACCCGTCCAGCATGCTCAGGCAGGTCGCCTCGTCGGCGGCCCAGGTGCGCGAGGCGGCGCGTTCGGCAGCGGAAGCCAGCCTCGACAGGCTGACCGCGGGCGGGCGCCCGCGCGCCATAGTGGTCACCGGGATGGGCGGTTCCGGTATCGCCGGCGAGGTGCTCGCGGCCGTCGCCGGCCCGGGCTGCCCGGTCCAGGTGACCACCGTGCACGACTACCGGCTGCCTGGCTGGGTGGGTGCCGCCGACCTGGTGGTGGCGGTCTCCTGCTCGGGGGCGACCGAGGAGACGCTGTCGGCCGCGGAGGAAGCCGTGCGCCGTGGCTGCCGGCTGCTCGGCGTGGGCAGCAAGGGCTCGCCGCTCGCCGGGCTGGCCGAGCAGGCCAGCGCCCCGTTCATCGGGGTCAAGGCGTCGGGCATGCCGCGGTCCATGCTGTGGGGCCTGTCGGTGCCGCTGGTCGTGGCCGCCAGCCGGCTCGGCGTACTTGACATGCCCGAGGAGGCCTACGAGGCGGCCGCCGCGGAACTGGAGCGGGTGGCGCACCTGTGCCGGCCGGACAGCGAGGCGTTCGTCAACCCGGCCAAGACGCTGGCGCTCGACCTGTCCGGCACGCTGCCCATGATCTGGGGCACCTCGCCGCTGACCGGCGTGGCCGCCGCCCGGTTCGCCTGCCAGTTGCATGAGAACGGCAAGTACCCGGCTATCGCGGGCGTGCTGCCCGAGGCCAACCACAACCAGGTGGTCGCGTTCGACGGGCCGTTCGCGGCCGGGCCGCTGGCGGTGGGCCTGGATCCGGCCGAGCCTGCCGAGGCGCCGCCGGTGCCGCTGCGGCTGATCCTGCTGCGCGACACCCAGGAGCATCCGCAGGTGGCCAGGCGGCGGGAGGAGTCCGCGCGGATCGCGGCCGACCGCGGCATCGAGGTGACCGAACTGCCCGCGTCCGGTGACCTGCCGCTGGAGCGGCTCGCCAGCCTTGTCACGCTGATCGACTACGCCTCCGTCTATCTCGCGATCGCGAACGGCATCGATCCGGCGCCGATCGCGGCGATCCAGGAGCTGAAGGCCCGGATCGCATAGGAGGGAACCAGACATTACCGCTGACTCCGGGCAGGGCCCGCCCGACAAGGCCGGGGGACAGGCCGCGGCGTCCGCGCGGCCCGGGACGCCGGGCCCGGAGGCACCGGAGCGGCCCGCGCCCGGGCGGGCTACGCGGGAGCGGCCCACGCAGGAGCGGCCCACGGGGGAGGCGCCGGCGCCCGGGCCGGGGGCGCCGGCGCGGAAGGCGCCTGACCCGGAGCCCGGGCATTCGGCCGGCGTGACCGCCGTCGTCGCGGCGCTCGCCGCCAACCTGGGGATCGCGGCCACAAAGTTCGTGGCGTTCGTCATCACCGGCTCGGCGTCGATGCTCGCCGAGGGCGTGCACTCGGTCGCCGACAGCGGGAACCAGCTTCTGCTGCTGCTCGGCCGGAACCGGGCCATGCGCGACCGGACCGAGGAACACCCGTTCGGGTTCGGCAGGGAACGCTACTTCTACGCGTTCGTGGTGGCGGTCGTGTTGTTCACCGTGGGCGCCTTGTTCTCCATCTACGAGGGCATTCACAAGATCACCCACCCCGAGCCGATCAGCGACCCGATCGTCGCGTTCGTCGTCCTGGCGCTCGCCATCGTGATGGAGAGCCTGTCGCTGCGCACCGCGGTGCGCGAATCGAGGGAGCAGCGCAACGGGGATGGCTGGCTTAGATTTATCCGCCGCGCCAAGGCCCCCGAACTGCCAGCGATCCTGCTGGAGGACATGGCCGCGCTGGTCGGGCTGCTGCTGGCCACGGCGGGCGTGGCGCTCACGGTGATCACCGGCAACGAGGCCTGGGACGGGGCCGGGTCGCTGGCGATCGGCGTGCTGCTGGGCGGCGTCGCGGTCATCCTGGCCGTGGAGATGAAGAGCCTGCTGATCGGCGAGTCCGCGAGCGTGGAGGTCGAGCGCGACATCGTCACGGCGCTGGAGGCGGGGCCGGAGGTGGAGTGCGTCATTCATCTGCGGACCCTGCACCTGGGCCCCGAGACGCTGCTCGTGACGGCGAAGATAGCCGTGCGGCCCTACGACCGGGCGGAGCAGGTCGCGGCCGGGATCGACGCCGCGGAACGGCGGGTCAGGGCCGCCGTCCCGATCGCCAAGGTGATCTACCTGGAGCCCGACCTGTACCGCGCGTCCCGCGCGGACGCGACCGACCCCGCGATCCGCGCCGTCCGCCGCAGGCAGCGCCCGTGACGGTCCCGCCTGGCGGGCCCCGCCAAGTCCCGTTCCGGCCCGAGTACCCCCTCCGCACGCAGCGGCTGCTGCTGCGGCCGTACGCCCACGGCGACGTCGACGGCTTGTACGCCTACCAGCGGCTGCCGGAGGTGCACCGCTACCTGTACACCGAACCGCGGACCAGGGCCGAGGTCGAGGCCATCGTGGCGGAGCGGGCGGGCTTGGCCGTGCTCACCGAGACGGACAAGGCGATCACCCTGGTCGCTGAACTGGCGCAGACCGGGGAACTGGTGGGCGACTGCGTGCTGTTCTGGCGCAGCCAGGAGCACGAGCAGGGTGAGGTGGGGTACGTCTTCAATCCCGCCTACCACGGCCGCGGGTATGCCACCGAGGCCGTCGGCGCGCTGCTGCGCCTTGGTTTCGAGGGCCTGGGCCTGCACCGGATCGCCGGGCATCTCGACGCGCGCAACACCGCGTCGGCGCGCGTTCTCGAGCGGGCCGGCCTGCGCCGCGAAGCGCACCTGGTGGAGAACGAGTTCGTCAAGGGCGAGTGGGCGGACGAGCTGATCTACGGCATCCTGCGCCGCGAGTGGGAAGCCAGGCAGGCGCCCGGCTGAGCTCAGTCCCGCCGCGTCCGGGGCGCGCCGCCGGGCGGCAGGCGCAGCAGCCGCAGCGCCCGCTGCTGCTCGAAATCAAGTGCCCGCGCAGGCGGTGGCGGAATTCTCCCGATACGACGGCCCAGCTCGGCCACTTCCGCGCGGGCACCCGGCTCCGTGAGGACCTTCAAGCCAAAGGCCAGCGCGGCGGGACTGATGTCGTAACGCTGCTCGATCCGCAGGGCCTGCGCGACCGCGGCCAGGTCGTCGTCGGCGAACCGGCGGTGCCCCCGGGAGGCCCCGGCCTGGCCCTGGTTCCGGAATGCCGCGGCCTGGCCGAGGTCCCGGGGTGCTCCGGCCTGGCCCTGGTTCCGGGGTGCTCCGGCCTGGCCCTGGTTCCGGGGTGCTCCGGCCTGGCCCTGGTCCCGGGGTGCCCCGGCTCGGCTCCGGGCCGGTGCGGCGCCGCGCACCGGCGGCAGCAGGCCGAGCATGTCCCGGTACCGCAGCATCCGGGGCGACGTACCGAGCCGCTGAGCCGCCTCCGTGATCCGCATGAAGCCAAATCTAACATTTTTGTGTCAAGAACT
>Ga0306926_10003471_pt1 | contig 16321 bp, 17 predicted proteins | sample flu12Cox44000178_FD_203759 | JGI IMG/M metagenome (GOLD analysis project Ga0306926, IMG submission 203759) | Lab enrichment of tropical soil microbial communities from Luquillo Experimental Forest, Puerto Rico - flux8day.12C.oxic.44.000.178 (v2)... | ecosystem: Environmental > Terrestrial >... | reverse complement strand
CACGCTGGTGGTCAATCCTCAGCATGCCACCTGCTTCAGGCTCATCTTGTGTTAGAAACCGACTCCTCCTTCAGGCTCATCTTGCATTGGAAAAGACTGCATCTTGACATTGAAGTTTAGTCGTGAGATTCTTCCAATCTGCGCCAGCGACCAAAAGGTTGAGTGAAATACTCACCGCACGAAAATAGGCCGCAACCTTCGCCACCCTGACGATGCTGTGCCTTCTTGCAACATTAGCGTTTCGCCAATGCCTGCTGGGGACATGAATATATATAAATGTCTGGCTCTGTTCTGCATCTATGGGTGAGAGAGGAGAAGTGCGAGGATGAGACGATTTTGCTTGCTCGGCTGGCTGCTATTGCTGCTGGCCGCGCCTAGTTTCGCGAATATGATCACAAACGGGGACTTCGAAACGCCGATCGTTCCGGTGGGTGGTTTCCTAAACTACGGAACGGGAAGCACCCTGATTACGGGTTGGACGGTGATTGGCCGCGAGGTCTCCATCGTCAGCGGCTCCTATTTCAGTAATGGTGCGCTTTTCCCTGCTGAATCCGGCGTGCAGTGGTTGGATTTAACAGGCGATTTGAGCAACCAGATGGGCGAAGGGGTCACCCAGACGGTTGCCACCACTCCGGGTCAGGTTTATCAGTTGAGCTACTGGCTGGGTAATGTCACCGCTCCCGGCTATGGCACGACCAGTACGGCGAGCATAACTGTCAACGGCACAGTAACCTTCACGGACACTAACTCCACGGTTAGTCCCACGCTATTAGTTTGGCAGCAGTTCACCCACACGTTCACCGCTGCCGGGACTTCAACGACGATTGGTTTCCTGAATGAAGATCCACCAAGCGATAACAGCAATGGAATTGACAATGTGGTGCTGACTCCCATTCTGTCAAGCATTCCAGAGCCGACCTCCTTGCTGCTGTTTGCTACGAGTGGGTTGGGGCTATTCCTGAGGCGAAAGCCGTGATGAAATCCGCATCGAACTTTAGGGGTCGGGGGCACGCAGGCGACCCAGTCCACCGCGCCTCAACGTTGAGCCAGCGATAGTGCATAAAAATAGTGCAATTCTCGGTCAGTTGTTGACTGCACGACGGTTGTGCACTTCTTGAGTGTCGAGAACCAGGTGCAGAACCATACTGGGAACCTTGTAGGGAGCCAAGGGCTGCTCCCTGCCAACTCGCTCATTCTGAAACCGTGATTGTGATCGTGTTCGACCGTACGAGGCCCTTCCCTAGCTGCACTGGTAGGTTCATCTGCATTTGGAAGCTGTCCTCGCCCGGTGTATCCAGGCGATACAGAGAACTAAGTTCAATCCTTTTTCGATACGTCTCGTGCGCCTTCAAAGTTATTTCATCCCCCGTCGTAGCAGCCGATGAAGCCCAACGTTCCTTTTCTGATTCCCAGAATTGATCTGTCGTGCGATATATCGCTCCCCACCCTTTCCCATCCAAATCGAACTGGTAATCCGCACCCGCTTTTGTGAAGGGAAAGTGGAGTACTTGCTCGGTGTTGTTCGTCAGAGTGACGAGAATAAAAACGGGAGCACCTCCCTTCCACGTTGTGGTTCCCGGTGGCATTGCGGGAGCGATGTCCAGCAAGAAAGGCAGACTTTCGTGTCCTGAAGAGATGAACTTCAACGTTCGCGCAGCGGTCTCCAAGTTTGTATCAAAGGCAAAATCCAGCCCTGCATCCACTCCTACATTCCTGTTTGCGAACAAGATGCGCTGGCTTGCGTCGTTTATCCCGAAAAAGAGTTCGAAGATACAAATTTCGGCGCGGCATCGCTTCAGGTCAGAGAGCTTCTTAGAGAGGGCAACATCCCTCCCACGAATGCCGCTGAATGCGTAACTCTACATCCCAATGACCAGCCGAAATTTCAGATTTCCGCAGAGCATCCGGCAGAGGTGATAGGCGGCGTGTCATTCATACACGGAACCAACGACGGAGTCGCCACGGGCCATGCAATCAAGCATGACCTATACCGTGCGTTTCACAAGCAACGGTGTTTCGAGCTGAGCGTAAGCGAGACTTGGACAGACCCGAACAACTTCGACCCGCCGCGGAAAAACACTTACAGCGACTCAACAGAAACAGTTGGACGAAACGATGTCGGCCATCCTCTACAGCTTTTCTTTTAAGGACTAATTGCTGTGCCTCGCAGCTAGCTTGCGTTATATGATAGTGGCCTTTATGGGAAGGTACCTCGGGCTGCTGTCGCTACTGGTTGGTCAGTTGGCGAAACATCGCCATTTCACAAGAAACGCCAGCATTGAAAATCAGGGTGTCGGTCTGGCGATGGATCCTCGGTCGCAGAGGCGAGGGCGATCAGAGGTGTACCCCGGTGGGGGGTGGGTTACTGGTGTCACCGGTAGAATTCGCGGTTGCGAAGAGTCCTCCGCAGTCTCCACAATGTAAGGACTACTGCTCCGAGTGCGGCGAACCAGGCTGCGAATGCCATGTCTACAACCCAGCGTGGTGCAGCTCCAACGCGGCGCAGCAGAAAAGGAAGCAAGTTCCACGTCGTGATGTGGACATAATCCCAGGGATCATAGGTCATCGAGCTGTTAGTCAACCCCCACGCTTCCATCTTGCCTAACGCGAACGCGACGATGTTCTTGAACCGAAGTGCCACTACGAATGTTGGGTGGCCAAGCGTGTCCATCTGGTAGATTTCCAGCGGCAACCAGAACGCCAGAGAAGCCACCTGAATCGCACAACTCAAGACTATCAGCGTTGTTCCAATCACCCATACTAACTTTCCGAGCTGGGCACGATGGCGCAGCAGTAACGGCACCGAGATGAAAGCAGCCATCTCGGCTGCGCTGGATACATAACGATCACCCCAAGCGAAGTCACCACTCCAAACTGTGTATTTCGCATAGAAGCAGATATACGCGAGTAGCAGCAGGAAGGCGGTGATTACAAACGCCTTGACGTTATGATGCAGCAGCTTCCACGCAAGCAAGCTTACCAGGACCGTCAGCAGCAGCAGGGGATCGAAGAGGAAGATGGACTTTTCCGGCTTGATCAATGCGCCAAAGAAGCCTACGTGGAACGGCAGTTCCCATGGATAATTTGCAGGCAGCGACGGATTCAACATCCGAGCTTCCTTGGCGAACACCGAAACATATGTGTTGGTCCATGATCCGAAACGGTAATGCTGATACCAGCGATCAATCAGAAGGAAGAACGTGTAAACTGGCGCGGCGGTTTTGACGTAGGTAACGAAGCGCTGCCACAACTCGCGGCCGCTCACATCGTCGAACCACAACAGCAGCAACACAAACACACCGCCTGCGACTAAATCCAGGCCAGTCGTGAGGCGCGTCAACAGATTGAGTCCGAACGCGCCTGAGCCCAGCAACAAAGCGCATTGGTTGCCAGTGAGAAACCATTCATAATAAAACTTCAGGCCAGTCAACGTCAGAAGCATGATGTAGTTGTTCTCCATCATGTTCTGCGTATAGTGGAGATGCGTGGTGCAAAACAGCAGCGCCATCACACCTGCGACGGACTGACCCGTGCTGAACCGCAGCAGTCTCAGAAGACGAAAACAAACCAGCGCGGTCAGTATGTTGATCAGAATATTGGTGCTGTAGCTGACCACAATGCTGCGCACGTTCGGATCGACTTCATAGTTCGCGAATATCGGCAGCTGCTCCAGGTAGGTCCCAACCATATCAGCGGGCAGCATCAGCAGCGACTGCCCAATGCCAAACCAGGTGTACAGCTTGCCGCCACGTCCGTGTATCCCGAATTCGGGATATTCATCGGGGAAGACCTGGGGTTCCTCGGTCCAGAGCCAGGTCGTCGTCTGCAGGCGGTGTGCGGTGTCGGCGCTGCTAAGTTCTCCGGACTGGATGGCGAAAGCGCTCAGACCGGCCATCAGTGCCAGGAGGAACACTGGACTGAGCAACCAACGGGGTAGCATCGTCTGTGATGGTAATGCAGCTTGGTGCCAAATCTCCATATCATGATCTGTGTGCTTCGAGCCTGAATGGTGCAGATATTTCACGATCCTCTTCATGACGAGTTCGGCACGTGGCCACTGGCCTACATTGCATGCGGCGGCGGCGATTTTCGGTGAGATCGACGCGATGGCAAGGCATGAGATGGTATGAAACGTCGGAGGATGTGCTCGGAGCGGATGGTATGAAACCAAGCCGCACGCCGAGTGGCCAACAGAAATGACAACCGCTGGCGATAAACCGACATTACCCAAGTAACCTGCACATTTCAGTGGCAGCTTACTCGGCGAGCCGAAGGTCAATCCAAAAATTCACTTCGTCGTACGAGACGGTAGTCCTCGGAAACAGAGGCAAGAGAGATCAGAGGTGCACCCCCCGGGAATGGGGTGCGTATTGGGATTGTGCGTGGATGCGGGGTTGCCGATACGGCACGGCAAAGCGCAGCATTCGACGGCAAAGTACAGCAAGGGTGACAATTCTGCCCTTTGCCGCTTGATCTTACCCACCAAGGAGTCCGATTGTATTCGCGCGTCTGCCCTTTGGTCACACTCGCAACGGCACGACAACTTGGAGGAACTATGAAATGGTTCACACTAGGAATCGGCATGGCATTGCTTTTTGCCTGCCTCGCTAACGCGCAAACCACAACGATCATCACGATGCGGGACGCCTGTGATCCAGCAAGTTTCAACATTGCCCTTGGACCCGGACACTGTGTACCCGGTCAGCACGGAAACACTCTGTTTGCCGACTTTATTGGGGAACTGCAATCCGATCAAAATGCCGGAGCCTGGCGATTCAATCCGATGCTGAATGCGACAGCCGGAACATTTAAGTTGGTCCGGCTTGATCTTACGTCGGGAGATCAAACCAACCTTGTAAACAAGGGCGGTGAAGTTCACACCTTCACTCGGGTGGCCCAATTCGGCGGTGGATTTAAGGCTAAACTCAATGGCCTCACTGGCAATCCCGTCCCGGCCCCAGAGTGTGCACAGGTGCTACCGGACGGGTCGCTGGCACAGCAACCTGAAAGTCCTACGAATCAGTTTGTGGAGGCTGGCAACACAGAAGCGGGGCCTACTGCTGGAAGCTCTGCGCTCCCGTTGGGAGTGTCCCTCTGGCAATGCTGTATCCACCCATGGATGCGAATGGTCGTCGTTGTGCACGAGCCTCAGGACGGGCAATAGGTACTCGGAAACAGCAGCAAGGGCAATTAGGGGTGTAGCCCCGGAGGGGTGGGGCGAACCAAAGCCCTCGCAGCGGGGGGTTAGCCTTTAAACGCCCTTAAACGCCCTTTGGTGCGCGGCGCGATTGATGCGGCTGTCAGAATCGTTCGTAAGTGAGCCCAAAGCCGTGCATTGTGTACAGGGGTAAGGGGTGAGGTGTGCGTCAGGGATGCCCCCGGCCGTTCAACCAAAATCTTCCGGCTCACGCCGAGCCCCCAAAAACAGTCCCGAGGTAGCCAAGAGACTGTCAATTATCTTGTCGTCGAGCCGCTCAGGAAGCCCACTTGCGGCGCTAGGAACGCCCGGAACAGCCTTGGACGACTCCCCGGACGGCAAAATTGTTTTAGAGCCCTAAGTGCGAGCTGACTCTTGACAATTCCTATTTATTGTAATACAATAATAATGAGGGCACCCTTTGTGAACCGCAAACCCGGAAGGCCCAGCCGAAGGGTGAAGCCAAGGGCACGATCGTGCCCATCCGGTTTACGAAGGCAGAAGTTGAGCGCTTATCTGAAGCCGCACGACCCAAAGAAACGCATTACCGAAATGCAAACGGAATCAGCGAAAAAAGCCGCGGGGTCTGAGACCTTTGCCGATCATTTTGACAATTTCACCGCTCCCAGTTCCTCGCTTGGAGCGATAATACTGATATGCGGCGCTGGATGTTTATGGCGGCGTTGAGTGCGGCTCTGCTCGCGATCCCAGTGTGGGGACAGCGAGGGGGCCGCGGTGGAATAGTCATGGGAGGCCCGCGGGGCGGGTTTGTCGGCGCTCCCCGCGGTGCGTACTGGGGCGGCGGCGTTCACACTGTGCATGGACCCGGCGTTTACGGCTTCCACGGTCACTACCCCTATTATCCCGGCCGCTATCCATACTTCAGATGTCGTTATCCGTGGTGGGGCTATCGGAGCTACTACTACGGATATCCGTCGGCTCTGGGTTGGTATGGCGGCGTGGGGGTCGGCTGGTCGGATGCATCTTACTCCGACCCAGCCGAGTCATATCCCGCGTCTGCCTACGCTCCTCCTGAGACCTCGAGCGCATATATTGCTTCCGAGCAGCAGCACGAAATTGACCAGCTAAAAGACGAATTGGCACGCCTGCGCGCCGAGCGGGTGTCGGCAAATCCGGCGCCCGAGCCATCGGCGGCGGAAGTCCGCGACGACACGGTGCTGGTGTTTCGCGATCATCGCGTCGAACAGATCCAGAACTATGCGATTGTCGGCGATACGCTGTGGGTGTTGACTCAGCAACGGGCCCGCAAAGTTTCCGTCGTAGAATTGGATATTCCCGCCACGGCCAAGGCCAACGAGGACCTCGGCATCGACTTCCGGCTGCCGACGCGGTAAGTGTTATTTTGTCAGCGCTCGCGCCCTGCCGCGCACCGTCGCTCCCCAGGGGAAGGGTTAATTGCAACTTTCCTCGGGAACCATTCAGAGCAGCATGCGAAGGAGCGGCTATGAACCTCAGTCCCACGAAGTGGACCGCGATCGGCCCGGCGCCAGTGGACACGCCAAACGTAAGTCTTGGATTCTCCGCAGGACGGATCGAGGCTGCGGCGCCCGATCCCGGAAACATCGACACGATGTACGTCGGCGCGTCCGGCGGCGGGGTATGGAAGACCGGCGTATGGAACAATCCTTCGCCGGTATGGCTGGTAACGAGCGATGAACAGCCCAGCATCAACTTCGGCGGATACCATCCGCTGGTTGTGCATCCGGCACATAACGAGACGGTGTTTGGAGTTGTGTCTGGCCCCGGCGCGGGCGTGCTGAAATCCACCAACTTCGGTCTGAGCTGGCAACTGCTCGGGAACAACACATTCGAAGGGGCGGGGCTGGGTTCGATTGCCGTCCATCCCACTGACGTGAACACGCTTTATGTTTCGGTGTGGAGCGGCGGCAACTTCTGCGTCGCGGGAGTGTACAAGTCTACCGACGGCGGTGCCAGCTGGAATAACACGACAACATTTCATGACGGCTTCGTCAGCGACGTGATCATCGCGCGCTACGACCCGCAGATGCTGCTTGCCGGCATGATCCCAGGCTATAACGGTGCCGGAACTGGGACTTCCGGGGTTTACAACAGCCCTGACGGAGGCATGACGTGGCATCTTAATTCGGGCAATGGCCTGCCGACCAACCTCTTCGTGGGAGGAGCGATTCGCCTGGAATCGGCCAGCCAAGGCGGACACGCTTACGCGGTGCTGTTCTACAACGACATCAACAGCGGCCAAAATCACCAAACAGTCAGTGGTGGGAGAGGTCCAAGTATCTGCTCAAGTTGCGCAGAGCGCGAAGGGGACCAAACTACACGAACATGTCCAAGAAATATTCTTGGCCCCCTTCGGAAGAGTTGGCATCCTTCGGGTGCGACAACAGAACTTCCGATCCCAAGGGATCACCCGTATAATTGCCTTCCACTTATACACATCGAGGCTTTCGAGAGAAATCTCTTGCCCCAGTGCGGCCGGAGGTACACGAGCTTCAAGACAGGGGAACAAAAGTGAATAAAATGATGCTCCCAATCGTTGGGGCAGCACTGAGCGTTGTGGCTGCCCAAAACAGTTTGTCCGCACCGGCCAAGAGTGTCAGCAAGCAGCAAATTGCCCACGGCGAATATCTGGTAAGGGGTGTTGCGGGCTGTTCCGACTGCCATACCCCGATGAACGAGAAAGGTAAGCCTATTCAGGAGAAGTGGTTGCAAGGCACAAAGCTGTTTTTTGCCCCGACTGTGCCCATACCGAATTGGGCCGACACTTCTCCCAACATCGCTGGGTTGGAAGGATGGGACCGCGAGAAGGCAATTCAGTTTCTGATGACCGGGCTTGCGCCGAACGGGCAGCCTGCACGTCCTCCGATGCCGCAATACCATATGAATCGTGCTGACGCCGAGGCAGTGGTGGGATACCTGGAGTCGCTGAAACACTAATCACGAGGCGTGATCTGACGCCATTTCACGTACATCAATTATGAGAATTTTATAAGGAGTCGCTGAATCTCCGTGGTCATTCACCAGAGGTGAGGCGTGACTGCTGCGCAACTGTGTCGATCAGCCGTAAGGCTTCCGATCCCTTGACGACGAGACATTCAGATTTCGGGCCCACCTCACCCTACCCGTTCCAAAGTGGCTAATTGTCCCCGCCTCGGGACCTTAGGCGGACGAAGCTGCCTATCTTACGCGCTCAGAACTTTGCATCGCGTGCTGACCGGCATCGGCGACGAAGGTCATTGCAACGCCTAAGGACCGCCGGAAAGCGTGCCGATTGCTCTACTCGGCACACGCTAATCCCGTCAATCTGTCGGCGGCCTTGAAGGCTTGCGCAACGCGCCACGGCCCTATTCACACCGCGGAGAGCGTCTCAGGGCCTCGGGAGCGATGACCCGCAGTCGGCTCGGATGGTGTCCACGTTGTGGTACGTGTTCATCACGATCTGGGATGAGGGAACTTTGCTGATCCCAACGCCTGCGTCGCTAATTTTGTTATCCGACACGGCGTTCCCCGTGATGCAAAGGAAGTCGATTCCGACACTCGCGTTCTCAATCGTGTTGGATTGCACCGTATTGCTCGACGTTTCCAACATAATCGCGCGGCCGATGGCGGATATTGTGTTGGATGTGATACTCCCCCCGGCTCCTATGCTGGCGATAATTCCCTGTAGGGTGTTCGTGATGGTGTTGTTTGATATTGACATCGGGGCGAGGCTGTCGGCTGATATTCCTAGTGAGCTGGGGTTGACAATGACATTGTCTGTGACGCTTCCGCCTAACTGATCCTCAATGCCGTCTCCAATGCCGCTTGCGGTGATGAAGTTTCCCTTGACGGTCGCCGTGAACAGTGGCGGCTTCTGGTTGCTGAGGAGGAGTACTCCAAGTCCGTCGTAGTCGTGGATGTCGCAGTTCGCGATCGTCAGCGAACCCGGCGTCGCACTCGCGTTCTCGGCAAATATTGGGGAACCAAACCCATTGTCGATCTGCTGGCGCGTGGCCACTTGGCGCACGGCGCCTGACGAGCCGCTCGCATAGAAAATTCCGGCAAGAGCTGCTGAACCATTCAGATTGTTCCCCGTCCCGTCTACGGTCATATCGCTGATGTGAACCGGTCCTGTGGTCACCAGCACCTGCGCGGCGTACGCGAGGCCGTTTACAATGCTGGTTACGTTGACCACCAGACCGCTGCTCGGCACGGTGATGACTGCGCGGTCCGAGTTACCGCTGACAATGCCTTGCAAAGTCAGAGGCGTGGAGATCGTGACCTGCTCGGGATATGTGCCCGGGCAAACCATGACCCTATCGCCAGCCGACGCGCTGCTGACCGCCGCCGAGATAGTCGTGTAGGTCGCGCCCGGGCAAGTTCCCACCGTGAGCGTTTTGGCCACCGTGGGCTGCGCCGCCCAGAAGAGCGCCGCAGTAAGCAAGAACAACGCTTTCAAACGCCGGATGCTGCTAATTCCTTCCGCCAACTTCGCGAATAGCCTCGTTCTTCGCTTTGTAAATTTCGAGGGCAGAGGCGAATGAGCAAGCTCGATTGACTGTCGCATGGTATACCTCCTATAGGGATGGCCGCTGTAGGCCACGAGAGTCTCTCTTGATGAGTTCAGGTTGGTAGGAGGGATGAACGCACAGGCGAAACAATGTAGGGGCCGAGGCGGAGAACTGCGGGGCACCTGCACCATACCGCACACCTTGGGGACGAGGTGGCAGTCTAGAGAATACTCCCCTTTACCATGGCGTCAATACTCAATTCCCCTGTGGCCAGCGTAAACGTTCAAGGTAATCGCGGCAGGACTGCTCATCACCGTACCGTTCCATGAATTCGCAGAGGTCAATGGTTCCTGTCATAAGGCACCGTATGGCAAGGACATGGGCGAAAGGACTGCGTGGTTCGGGGGTGATGTAGCGGGGATTCCGTACTATCAGCGAGCCTTGGCACTCGATCCCAATTTCGCCCAGGCTTACCGGCGACTGGCTCAATATACAAGCAGTTCGAGACTTTGATCGCAGCAGCACACATATCTCGTACGTGATGATTGCACTAGCGGTAGCAGAGCTAATCATGGCGGGAGCGCAGGTATTCATGGTCGTGGCACTTAGAGGCAAGTAGATCAATAGTTCTTCAGCCCCTGTCGAACTTTGTGGATGTCACTGCTTCTGCACGTTGGCCTACTTGCCCTGGTCGCGGCACCGCCGCATCCGGCGGAAGCCTGACAAAACAGGGCTACCAGCATCTCTCAGCCAGTAGCCCATCTAACGGACGAACACGTCAGGGGATGGCAGTCCTGACGGTTTTTGCCGTACTCAAGCAGTGTTACATCCGACGGAGGCGCTTGCGCCCATAACCTGCCAGCGTGAGCAACCCTGTTCCCACCAGAGCTAAACTCCCCGGTTCGGGTGACGGTAGGGAGAACCGCCCCTCATCGAAAATATAAAAGGCTGGCACGTCATCGTGTGCAGGACTGTAAAAGTAGGTGAGCTTCAGTTTGCCGGGCGGCATGGAGAAACCAAAGTCAGCTATGTCTGTACCATCTCTTGAAACTGCGCGTCCATTAATCGGCCCCAGAAAGTGGGCATCAACTATTTCAGTGAACGTTAATGGGGTGTCTCCGCCGAGCGGGAAAACAAAGCCCGCTCCAACAAAGCCATAGGTGGCTACGCCGGGTAAAAAAATGAAGTCACCTCGAGATGTGACATAGTCGTGTCCCCCGGCGCTGACCCAACCGCTCGGAGCCTCGAAATCAATAATCGTATACTGCGGGACAAGATACGTACCCGGCAGGTACATGTCCGCGCAGAAACCCGGCGCACCACAAATATCGCCAAGGCTCGAAAGGTCAAAGAAGGGGCCGTGGAACAAGTACGACAGATTGTCGCCTGGAAGGGTGTCAAATGTGAGATCGAAATAATACCCAAAAGGCTGGGCATCGGAAGTTGTGAGGGTGAAAAGCACGAATAGCAGAGTGGTCAACCATACAAAGCGTTTCATGGCTTCTCGTATTTACTCCTCCATTGTGAGCGTGTCCGCTATTCAGAATGCTAAAGCTGCCAACGAGCTGAGAGGACATTCGACAGCAAAATTTGGGTGATTCATTCCCGTTCTGAAACCTGCTAGGCGGACAGTCAAGAAATTCCCTCAGCAGCCACTTGAGCAAGGGTAAGGGTGAGGTGTGCCCAAAGTCTGAATGTCTCGTCCTCAAAGGACCGGAAGCCTTACGGCTGATCGATTACCGGCAACCCTTCCTAGAACGGTCTCGTGGAGCAAGCAGCCGGTCAATTATTCTGGCTTCGAGGCCCCTCTCAGGAAGCCCACTTAGCGCTCTAGAAACGCCTCAAAGAGCCTCGGACGACTTCCAGTATGGCCAAAATGTTTAGCGCCTCTAAGTGCGATCTGCCTCTTGACAAATACTAATTATTGTAATACACTAATAATAGAGAGCACCCGGTAAGACGCAAATACGCGACTCTTGGGCCGACCGAAATAGAAGTTAAATTCGTCTATAAAATAGCCACAGAGCGCCGAGTGAATCAGGATGACAGATGACATCGTTTGCCGAAATGCCAGGATTGCCGGCACCTTTATCTGCTCACTTTCCTGACTGGATTGCCCGCTTTTTTTATTCGCAGCAGTCTTGGTAATGCCTTGGGAGTTATCGCAGGCGCGTGCTATATCGTTGTAACACTGCTTTTCTACCGCTTATTTAAGCCCGTGAACAGGAACCTCTCGCTACTCGCGGCGGTCGTCAGCCTTGCGGGGTGCGCGATCGGGCCTATTGCCGCCGCTTTTCATTTCACCTTGCAGATCAATCCGTTGGTGTTTTTCGGCTTCTATTGCCTCCTCATCGGCTATCTGATTTTACGGTCTACTTTTCTGCCTGGCATTCTTGGAGCGCTTATGGCGTTTGCCGGTTTGGGTTGGTTGACCTTTTTGTCAGCATCCGTCGCAAGCCGCCTTCAACCCTACAATTTGGTCCCCGGTTTTATCGGTGAAGGAGCGCTAACTGTTTGGCTCCTATTGAAGGGCGTCAACGAAGAGCGCTGACGGTGCTAGCCGCTATCACTCGTTTCCTGAACGACGATTCTAAAAAGCAATGCCTTTCATATTCGGGCAACAATCGTTCCGTCGGTCTAAATCGGATAAGAAATCCACTAAAAACAGCATTCGGAATATCCTCAAGCACCAACGCACTAAGCCCCACTCCTTCCGGCTTTACAGATGAGCGAACAAACAGGACATCGCCCTTCTTGAGGTTGTAAAACTTTCGTTCTGAAATCGTTGAACTTACTAATCCGAGTTCTTCTGGAGATGTAAGACTCTTTCCTTCAAAAACATCGTTCAGGTTTACGAACGGGAATCCATGTCCGAAGCATTGCTTATCTTTATTGATACCGTTTCTGAACGTCCCAAGATCCTTCAGAACACAAACATCCCAGTCGGAAGGCAGTGCTTCCGCATTTTTCCGCGGAGACTCGCCGGAAGCTTTTTCATACAAGAGATGGCTTGTCGGCAACGTATCGACGACGCTCATGCGAGCACCAGCCCCATCTTTTTCAAGTGCGCCTCGACCTTCTCACTGGCTAAATCAACGTCATCTTCGAGTTGCTTCAGCGTTTCCGCGTACCGCTCTTCCAACTCCTTCACCCGGTTCGCCAGCGCCTGCGTCAACCGCTGAACCTCGCCTTCGATGCCCGCCCGGATCGCCTCCAGCCACTTATCCTCCATCACCAGCGTCTTAACCTCCGCCTCGGACAACTTGCAGTACTTCTCAAGCGCCTTGGCAGCAAGCGCCGCCTGAGCTTCTTTGACCGCCTTGCCGACCCTAGCCTCGGCCTCCATAGGGTTTGGATGAAACGAGTACGTCAGCAGAACGGCGGGGTGTATCTGGACAAGCGATATGGCATCTGGTACTACCGACGGTCGGTCAATGGCAAACGTGAACTAACCCCCGTTGGCAAGCTGTCCGAATATCCCACCAAAGCGAAGGCGATCCGCGCATCACACGCCTTCATCAACGACACCCCAAAGCAACCCGGCATCACGTTCGAGAACGCTGCTCTGCGGTACATGGCCGAGAGAATGCCAACGCACCCTCCGACGGCCGGCGCGTATCGCAATTACCTTGAAAAGTATTGCATCCCGAAATGGGGCAGCCTTGAACTCACGGCACTTGCTACTGCGCCGCTGGAAGTTGAGAAGTGGCTCGAAGGCGTGGACCGCGCGCAAAAGACGAAGAGCCACATCAAGGGCGTGATGCGACAAGTGTTCGAGTATGCGATGGCCGATGGCCTGTTTCCAATCTCACGCAACCCACTCGAGCTGGTAAAGGTGAAAGGCGCCAGCAAGCGGAGGAAACAAAAACGCATCCTGACCTACGAAGAGTGGGAGCGGTTTATCGGCAACCTGACTGCGGAGCCGCAGCGCACCGCTATCATCACCTGCCTGTGCCTCGGAGTGAGGCGCGAAGAGGTGTGGGCTCTCAAATGGTCCGATTTCAACTTCGTTGCTGGAACCGTGAGGATTCAGCGCACCATCATCGGCGGCAAGGTCTACGAGAGAGTTAAGAACGACGCCAGCGAAGCTGATCTCCCGCTGGACGAGAGCTTGGTTCGCCTACTGCTCGACTGGAGAAGCAAGTCAGAGTTCAACAGAGAGTCGGATTGGGTGTGGGCGTCCCCTTCTCAGCCGGCGAAATGCCGCTATATTTCAACGCCATACAGCGAGATTACATCATCCCAGCTTCAACGGGAGAGGGACAAGGCCGGTAGCAGTCACGCGCCGAGGCGTTGACACCGCGTCGCTTTAGCTCAGGTTGTGCGCGGCTCGCAGGGTCTCGGAAGCAAGCTCGCCGATGACGATGCAAGGAGCCATCGTGTTTCCGGTGATGACCCTTGGCATGATGGACCCATCGGCGATCCGCAGATTCTCGATCCCGTGGACTCTCAGTTGGTGATCCACCACGGACATTCGATCGCGGCCCATTTTCGCTGTACAGGTCTGGTGCCACACGGTCGCAATGCCATTCCGAACGAAATTCTCGAGCTCAAGGCCTTTTAGCGGTCCCGGCATCACCTCGCGCTTGGCAAACGGCCGCAACGCTTCTGAATTGCCAATCTCCCGACAGAACTCAACCGCTCGGACCAAAGCTTTCAGATCGGCAGGATCATTCAGGGTATTGGCGTCAATCTGAACAGGGTCGCGAGGATTCGAGCCGGTGAGCCGAATCTCTCCGCGGCTGCGTGGACGAACCAGACACGCACAGATCGACCATGCCCCCGGGGGCGGCTGGTAGTGGGCATTCTCAGGCGTAAAAAGCGGAAACTCCGCTTGCAGGACGTGGATGTCCGGCGTATCGAGGCTGCTGTCGCTCTTCCAGAAAGCAGTCGCCTCACCTCCATTGTTCCGAGGCGCGAGCGGATCTACATACTCCCAGATGCTGGACACCAGGATGTGGTCCTGGAAATTCTTGCCGACACCGGGAAGGTGTTGAAGAATCGGAATACCGAACCTCTTGAGTTCGGCCGCGTCGCCGATGCCCGATTGCATGAGCAGCGTCGGAGTGTTGATGGCGCCCATCGACAAAATGGTTTCAACGGAAGCGCGAATACGCCGAACAGCGCCGGAGTAAGAAACCTCTACCCCAATCGCCCGCCTGTTTTCGAAAAGTATCCGCAGAACCAGGGCTGAGGAAAGCACAGTAAGGTTGGGACGATCCATCACGGGATAGACGTAACTGCGGAACGCGGAAAGCCGCTGACCACCGCGAACCCGCAAGTTGTTCAGAGCAGCCCCGCCATCCGTTTCCATCATCGAGCTCATGGCATCGTCGAACGTCTTGATGCCAAGAGACGCTGCGCCCACCACCATCGCGGGCGCGATCGGGTTGGGATCAGGAGCAGGCTGAACAAAGAGTAGCCCCCCTGCTCCGCGACGTTTCGGATCGGGAACGCCGCGCCAGTCTTCGATACGTCGATAAATATCCAGGACGGAGTCGTAGTTCCAGGCCCTGTCCCCGGCCTCGGCAGCGAAGAAGTCCCAGTCGTTCATATGACCGCGGGCCCAAATCATGGCGTTGACGCTCGACCCGCCGCCAAGCACTCGTCCCATATTGAGGGGCATAGCACGTCCATTGAGCCGCGCGCTTGGTTGGGCTCGAAAATTCCACTGCCTCTCGGTCTCAAGATTCAGGGGCCATTGGCCAGCACTCATGACGCTTGGTACGTCATCGTCACCACCAGCTTCCAAGAGCAGCACGTTGACGGTAGGATTCTCGGCGAGACGTCTCGCCACTACCGATCCAGAAGACCCAGAGCCACAAACAATAAAGTCGTAGCTCGGCTTCAACTCAGCTCTCAACTTCTGTTGATTGAGCCGGACGTGCTCCGGGAAATCGACGGCTTCGGAGCCCAAAGCGAAGGCTGAGCTGTCGTTATACTGACCAACAAGTGCTTCCTGCTTAGGTTGCGTTTTCATATTTCCACCTCAACTCCGATATTGCGTAGTACTTCACAGAGAGAGCCGGCCGCGCCACGTTTTTCGTTCACAGCAGTTCGTTCGTAGCGAGTCGCGGTAACGCTAGCGCCCTCATGTAGGTAGTGCGCAGAATGAGCTGGAAGTCGATCATCATGGTTTTCGGCCCCACGATTGGCAGAACAGATGTGACACCACTAGCGTGTCTCGGCGGTCTAGGCCCAGTAAGTGTGAGGGCGTCCGCCTGGGCAACATTCAAAGCCGACAAACGAAGTGGAGTTGCCGCGCCTTGATTGGCTTACCGCCGATCCATCGCCGGTTGATTGTAGTAGGGCCCTCAATAATCTGAAAGACACATCGGTCTCCCAAGTAGTTCCATAATTTGTTCACTAAACTCTCTCCGTTTCGCTTGGGAGGAGCCGGAACATGGCGGGTATGGACCATATACCGTATGACCTTTACCAAGAGCAGTTCACATCAGGGATCGCCCGCATACTACACCTTGACCCCTTGACCACTGTCATCCCAACTTGGCAACCGAAATGGCCGCCGAAATGTTAAAGAACTACAACCGGAAACCGCGCAAGCAGCGGCCGGCGAAGCAGAACAAGATTCCTCGGGCGCATTATGTGCTCATAAGCGGGAAGTTGGTAAGAG
>Ga0306926_10003470_pt1 | contig 16321 bp, 22 predicted proteins | sample flu12Cox44000178_FD_203759 | JGI IMG/M metagenome (GOLD analysis project Ga0306926, IMG submission 203759) | Lab enrichment of tropical soil microbial communities from Luquillo Experimental Forest, Puerto Rico - flux8day.12C.oxic.44.000.178 (v2)... | ecosystem: Environmental > Terrestrial >... | reverse complement strand
TATCGCCTTAACACAGTAACGGCGTAATGCCGTACAACCTCATTTGAGGTCGGTTCATGCCGGTTCTCGCCTGCCTCAACCAGACAGGGGGCGTGGGAAAAACCACGCTCTGCACCAATCTCGCCACGGCCTTGGCGGTCTCCGGAAAGAAAGTGCTACTGATCGATGCCGATCGGCAAGGCAGCGCACTCGACTGGTCGGCAGCCCGCAAAGCTGATCCGTTATTCCCTGTCGTGGGCCTTCCCAAGGATACGCTGCACCGGGAGGTTGCGGTATTGGCGGCACCCTACGATTGGGTACTCATCGATGGACCGCCACGTGTCAGTACGGTTGCCAAGTCAGCCCTCGCCGCCAGCGATATCGTTATCATCCCGGTTCAGCCCTCTCCCTACGACGTGTGGGCGGCCAAGGAGATCGTCGATCTCGTAACCGAGGTGCGGGTCATTAAGGCGAGCCTCATCGCCTTATTTGCGGTGAACCGGAAAATCGTAGGTACGGCTATTGGCCGCGATGTCGCGGAAGCCTTGGCGGCTTATGACTTACCAGTGTTCAAAGCGGCCGTCTCGCAGCGCGTAGGTTTTGCGGAAAGCGCCGCGCTTGGCCAGGCCGTCATCGAGACCGATCCCCAAGGTCAAGCAGCAAGTGAGATCCGCGCCTTGGCCGCCGAACTGGTCATCCACGTCGCCGATCATCTGGAGCGCGTCGCATGAGCAAGTCCGTCACGATACCTTCCAATCCGCGCAACAAGCCCACCGCGAAGCAGTTGCAAGCGCTGGACGACCTCGTGCGCCGTGACGAACCCACCCAAGCTGCTCAGAAGTCGTCAAAGCCTCCGATGAAGCGTCTGACATTCGACATCGACGCTGCTCTGCACAAGCGCATCCGCATGACTTGTCTCGAGCGCGACAAGGACATGGCCGAAGAAATCCGGCGTATCCTCGCTGAGAATTTCCCGCCGTAAAACCGTATCGCCGCAGCGTGGCCGCGTCGGGTCGGGTCGATGTTAGCCAGAGTTCGAAGGGGGGATATGGGCGATGCCGATCAAGCCTGAGATGCGGCGGTTTTATCCGAGCGACTGGCCGCAGATCAGCCGTCGCGTGCGGTTTGAGCGCGCCGACGGCATCTGCCAGGGATGTGGGCGGCCCCATGGTGTGACGGTTCGCTGTCTGCCGGACGGCCGCTGGTTCGATGCCGCGCGCCGCACCTGGCGGGACGGACGCGGCCACCGGGCGCGGTGGCCCGACCTCGAGGAGGCGGCGCAGATGCGGCCAACCCGCGTCGTCCTGGCCGCAGCCCATCTCGATCATGACCCGAGCAACAACCGGCTTCGCAATCTCAAGAGCCTGTGCCAGCGCTGCCACATGATCCATGACCGCCCGCACCATCTGGCGCGGCGGCGGATCACCTACCTGCTGAGACGGGCGCTCGGCGATTTGCTTCCTGGGCCCCTATTCAGCCCATCTCGGGGTTCGGGCGTTCGGTCAGGCGTTTGCCAGTTCAAGCAGCACCTCGCCGTGACAGCGCTCCGGTGCGCACCAGTAAGCGAGATCCTTGCCGCGTAGCTTCTGCAGCGCCGCCATCAGCTCCGGCCGCCGCAGAAGCCAAGCACGATATTGGGCGATGACTCCGTCTCGCGTGCCGACCCGATCTTGAACGGATTGGCCCATTTGCTGCGCGCAAGCCTCACTCTCGGCATCGGGCGGCCAATATAGACCACACCAGGCGGCACTACCCCCTGCCTACCACGCATGTTCAACACAGTCGCCATAAACGATTCGTGATTTGCGCTCGCGCCTCGACCGTAAGGCCGAGGAGCGTCAGACGCTTATGGCGATCCTGACCGATCACGCCACTGCTCACCCAACTACTAACCAACCGCGCCTGGGTTGAGGCTGCCAGGTCGAAGATCATGCTCGAGGAATTGATCGAGCATGTAGACGATGGCCGCAGAGCGACTTGGAAGTACTCGCTGCCGGGCGCGCCAAGCGTCAATTTTCTCGACCAGCTGTGGCTCGACTCGGATGTCGATATTTGCGGTTTTTCGTTTCATGCTGAGAGATCCCGACAGAAAAGGGGCGGAAATCTCCGCCCCTGTTTTCCTTTGATGGTGAGAGTCAATTCCAGCCGAGCGTTCCAGAAATTGCTTTTCTCTCGGCGGCCTCCGCTTGCTGTTTCTGCTGAGCCTCTGCTTGTGCGGCTTGTTGACGGGCCTGAGCGTCTCGGGACGCGGCCTCGGCGCGGGCCTGCTCCTGCCTTATCGCCTCTTGATGCGCCGCCTCTTGCCGTACCCCGTCGAGGCGAGCGGCCTCTTGCCGAGCTGCTTCCTGTCGTTTGGCTTCTGCTCGTTGCCTCGCGGCTTCGCGGCGATCCGCCTCTTCACGAGCGATTTGGCGTTGCTGTTCCAGGTAAAGCCGGTCGCGTTCAGCCTGCTGGCGCTGCTGCTCATAAGCCTGCTGCTGACGCTGCTGCTCATAAGCCTGCTGCTGACGCTGCTGCTCGTAAGCCTGCTGTTGCGCCGCCGCTGCCGCTGCGGCCTGCTGCTGCGCAACAATGCCGCCGATTATCCCCGCGCCGAGACCAAGGCCAAGACCGATCCCGACACCATTTCCGGCATCAGCCGGGGTTGGAGAGGTGAGAACCCCTGCCGCGATCACAATGACGCCGAAACCGGCACAAATTTTACTCCGAAGCATGGCTATGTACTCCTGTGGGCTACGTTGAGGGGGATTAAGCTTTTTTCTCAGCGAACGGGTCACGTCGCTGGTTTTCTTTATTCTGGCATTCCAGTAGTGAGGTGACCGCTGCGTCAGCGCTCGGAAGATTAAGTTCACTGATGACCTCGCGGTCATAAATGAACTTGATGCTATTACTCCTGGCAAAGTCCTGGATGATTTTCGGATCTTTAACACCAGTGAGAGTGAGAACCTTCAGGTTCCCATGGTCTTCTACTGAGACGCTGGCATCATTGTAAAAGGTCGAGAGAGCGTCATTCCCGGCACTCAGTTCGACCGAGATTTTGTAGGTCTGATCGGTCTTGAGTGACTTCCAATCGGTATTGCCGACGGTAAAATACCCGGAATGGGTGTTCATATTTGTGCCGATACGCAAGGCCGTACCTTCCATTGCGTACCAATGGGCGAGATAGCAGCCCTTAAGGTTCTGATCGACGCGAACCTCCCAAAACCCGTCGACCTTGTCGTAAACCAGATCGGGATCGGCAAAAGCTGGGTGGGCGATACTGAACAGAGCCATTGACCCCGCGACCAGCGAGGTGAACTTTGTTTTGCTAGACATGCCCTGACTCCTCTTCGCGGTTTTCATGCCGGAAAGGTAGGGCGTTGTCGGGTACGTCTGCTTGATAATTCCGGCCAAATAATTGCGAGTTCGCGCCAGGTCTTATCACCCGCCTCCTCGGTCGCTCGACGGCTGATCGCTCGACTCGACACCAAACGCGGATTGGCGCTCTGGCAACGCGATCTCGAAAGCGCGCGGATCGCCCCCAGGGTTTATCGCAAACCAGCGTAAGCTCTTGACGGTTAGCGGCATTCCCCCTGCCGCCGGTTACGCTGCCGGATGACGCGGTTACTCCTCCCGGACCGCGCGACCGGCTACGCGTTAGCGGGTACGGGGGGAACCGTCGGGGTCTATCGGGGTCGAATATTGGTGCCATCCGCCACGGGGCGGCACCGCTGCGCCCCGCAAGCCAGCCCGAGCCGCGCCATGATTCGACCTCGCCGACGACAAGCTCGCCGCCCTCGTCCGCCTCCTCAAGCGCACCCTCGATATCGAACGCTTTCCGCTGTCGCCGCGGCTCGACCCGCTCAAAGCCATCCTCGCCAAGATCGAGCCACCAAAGCCGCTCGAACCGCGACCGTCGCCCAAGGTCTACGCCCCACCGCGCGCCTCGACCCGCCAGAGACGCGGGCGGTGAAGCCCTATGCCGGCCCGCCGATGACGCACGGCAGCCACAACCGGACCCCGTTGCTGATCCTGCGCGTCGTCGCCGGCAAGCTGATGGTCCCGCCGAGGGCCGTAGAAAGAGCTGCCCAGAACTACCGCCGGAGCCCGCTGGGAACCGCCGGGCCGGCAGGGGTCAGGACGGAGGGAAAATAAGGGTCAGCAGGTGTTGTATGGCCCGCAATAATAAGGCGGCGGGTAATAGCTCGGTGCGGCCGCGGCGCTGCCAACCGCAGCGCCGACCAAGGCACCGGCCGCCACACCGGCAGCGACCCCACCGCCACCATAATAACCACCCCCATAATAGCCGCCCCGATAGCCGCCGCCATAATAGCCGCCGCTGTAACCGGAACCGCGCACCGCGACGTTGCCAGCGGGGCCGCGCACCGCCGCACCGCCGTAAGGGCCGCGCGCTGCGGCACCGCCGTAAGGGCCGCGCACCGCTGCACCACCCATGGGCCCGCGGTAGGCCGCACCGCCCCTGGGTCCGCTCACAGCCCCCCAGCTAAAAGCGTCAGACCCGGCCGATGCGACTAACAAAACGCTGACACAGACAAGGCCTAAGTATTTCATTTGGCGCCCCCAGCAGCGCGCTCCTTGGCCGCTCTGAGTGCGGCGGATGGCTCAGTTTACATCTTCATTCGGGCACGGCAAGCGACCCCGAAGGCGGTCTGAGCGCACGCGGTTATCAGCCTTTGTCGAAACGGTCGCCAGGGGCACGAACAGCGCCACCGACTCGGTCGCCGGTTTGATCCTGCGTCTCGTCGGCCGGGTGGCGAGCCTCGAACGAACGGTCGAGCAGCAGGCGCAGAAGATCGACAAGCTCGCCAGGCGCCCAAGCCGGTGCGGGCGACCGCACAGACCCGGATCGTTGAGACGGGGGTCGACGTGCGCGACGGAAGCCCGGTGCGTATCGAGGAGCGGATCAAACGTAAGCCGGGCAAGCCGCGCGGCTCCGAGGACAGCTATGCCCGGACCCGGCGCTTTTTGCGGGCCGAGCCGTCGTCGCACATCGTCGATGATGAATTGGGACGAGCTGGCGTGAAGACGCCGGTCGGCAATGTTGTCAGGCTTTTCCCCGAGGCCGCCAACCTCAACGTTCCCGGCATCGCCTTTGCCAGCATTACCGAGAGCTTGCACGTCAGCGATTAGGCCGGCGCTCGCTGCCCGTGCCGGCTGAACGATGGGGTGGCCCCGCGGCGGCAAACTTTGATGGATTTGTCTTCTAACGCATGAAGCGCCGCCTTTGGCGCGCGCCCAACATCGCGATCCCGGCCAGTCCCGCACCTAGGAGCAGCAGAGATGAGGGTTCCGGGACCACGGAAAACGGCAGGGCAAGGTCCAGGCCTTCCACCAGAGGGCTGGTGACCGCAATCAGAGCCCCGGCCCCGGTGGCCGGATCGATGCGGATTAACTGACCATTATCGTTCAGACCGTAAAGGATGCCCTGGTCGAATTCGAGACCAAAGATGTCGCTGAACCCGATGGCTCCCACAAGACTTCCCGCCCCAGTAGCCTGATTAACGGTTACTAGATCGCTCGGACCCACGCCGCCCGCGCTCATGTACAGGGTTCTTCCGTCCGGTGAAAACGCGAGGTCGCCCGCTGGAATGAAACCAGTGTTGCCGACCACGGTCGCTGCGCCTGTCGAACGATTGATCGTCTCCAAATCGCCGCTGCCTGAAGATGCATAAAGCGTTCCGCCGGAACTTGACTCCAGGGCGATAACGAGATTGCTCGAGCCCAGACCCGTGTTGCCGATCAACGTGGCATGATTGCAAGTGAAGGGCGCACATGGAACTGTGGTCGGATCGATCTGGTAAACATTGTTGTTGTCGTCTACTCCATAGAGGATACCCGACGGCACGAACGAAAGCGCGTTGATCCTCAAGGCATCGGTGGGAATGTCAGGCGTTATGAAACCGAGCGCGGTCGAAAGACCGGTTGTTGGATCGATCGTATAAAGGATGTGGTTGGCGCTCGGAGCATATAGGAGCGGTGTCGCGGTGACGCTCCCCGGCCAGAACGAAGCGAGAATTGCCACGAACGGGGCAACTACCAATGCCCGGTATGGCATGCTCGTTCCTCCCTGCTTTGATTTAATAGCTTCGGACGTCTACCTGGCGACCGTTGTCGGGGAGAATATGCCAGGCGCGCGCAGTCGCAAAGCGCGAAATTAGGCAATTGGCCAAAGACAGCACCGAGAGAGGCTTTTTGCAGGCGCTCGAACCGGACCCGTGGGGCCTGAGGCGCAAGATCTAGTGGGCCGCCGACTGTACCCTGTGACTGAGCGCTGAAAACCGGGATATTCGCGTTTCCGGCGAGGCGGTGCTATGCCGGTGGCGCCGTGTCATTCCCCCTGGCACGGCATCGGGCAGCAGCCCAGGCACGCGATCATTCCCCCGGCTCGCGCTTCGGCTGCACGAGGCGGGCCTGATCCGGTCGAGCCCGCAGAAGATCATCGCCGACGGCACCGATTGGCGCTTTCTGAACGAGCTCAAACGCGAGCTGAAGGCGTGAGCGCTCGAATAAAGGGAGGCTTCGAATGCCAACGACATACATCCGACGCCGGCTCCTGAAGACGCTCTCCGCGGCGGCGGGGGCGGGATGCGGCTGAAGTAGTTGCTTCACGGCATATCGCAGGATGACGGCCCGGCGCCGGCTGTGACCGGGGCTGAACAGCACATTTTTAGCGGCGGTGTGGTCGGCGCTGATTCGGCAGCAAATCCGCAACCGTTGCGTACTTGCCGGCGCGAACCGCCAGGATTTCTGCGGCGCTACTGCAACCGCACTGGACGCCGCCGGCAACGGCGGCAAGCTGGCCGGGATCGTCAACCTTCTGGAGCGCGATAGCCCAGAAAAAGCAGAAGCCCGCCGAGGGCGGGCCTTGCATCCGGTCTGACCGGGGAAACTCTCGATCTGGCAGTCGTGAGCTTCCCCGAAATTCCGACCGGCCGTCAAGCGGGTAATTTCCGCTGACAGGGAAGGTCTGTGCCTGGCGCGGGCGGAAAGGACCGCATTGCAGCTTGTTTTGCCGCGACATCTGCGGGCCCGGCGCGAGAAGATTTTCGGAGACGCCCCCTCGCATCGCCTCGACGGCAACGCCAAGGCTCGGCTGTGGGCCGCGGCGACGGCCTACAACACGGCGAATCGCCAGCCCCGGCAGCACCAGGGTCCGCTGACCTGGGCGAGCCTCAGAGTGCTGCGGGCGTTGCTGTGGCGCTTCCACGGCGCCGATGGCGGCGGGCGGTGCTTTCCGAGCTACGAGCGAATCGCCGCTGCCGCGAAGTGTCACCGCGACTCGGTCTGTGTTGCGATCGCCGCGCTGGAGGACGCGGGCATCCTGACCTGGGTGCACCGGCTCACCAAGATCCGCCGCCGCGAGCAGGACCTGTTCGGCCATTGGGGCTCGGTCTGGCAGGTGATCCGCATCTCGAACGCCTACCAGTTTCTCGACCCGCTCGAACGCGAGCCAGGCCGACGGGTCTGGTGTAAGTCGGAAAATCCGGCGCGACCCCAGAACCGAGAGAAACAGGAAGACGGAGCGCCGCTTGTCGCGGCGCGAGTCATACCAAAGGAGACTTCCCCAGCACCGCCCGGGCAGACGGAACCGCCCGCAATTGCTCTCCAACGAGAGCACGACCATGCGTGCGGAGCGCCTCTATCGAGCGCCGAACGCGCTGCACTGCTGGTTCGTCTCGACACCAAGCCCACCAGCGAGGACTGGGCACTCTGGAACCGCGATCTCGATGCCCGGATCGGCCGTAATTGAGACCGTCAGCGCACTAAGCTAGGCTTTTCCGGTCTGCGCTTTCCCCCAGCGCAGCTTTGACCGCCCTCGACCGGCCTTCTGACCGGGCGCGACCAGGCTGCTATGGGGGGAAATCATGCGCGAACCAGATCAAGAGCGGTGGCTGACCTATGCCGAGGCGGCTGCGTTGCTCGGTATCTCGACGGAAGCAGCACGCATGCTCGCCCGGCGCCACGGTTGGCCCCGGCGCAGCCCGAACGCGTACGGCGGTCGCGCCCGGGTGTTACTACCCGACGATATGGCGCGTGACCGGGAGCGACCGGCCTCGACCGGCGGTCGCATGACCGGGCAACCAGACGGTCACGACCGGGCGAATGAGGAGCTCGTCCGGGTGTTCGACCGGGCGGTCTGCGCCCTGCAACAACAACTCGATCGAGCTGACCAGCAAATCGACGGCTTGCATGCCGACCTGGCTAGCCTGCGTGTTGAACTCTCCGATGCGCGGGCGGCGGAGCGGATCAGCGCCGATTCGGCAGCCGCACTGCGTCACGAGCTCGAAATGCTGCGAGTCCGTCCGTGGTGGCGACGGTGGTTCAGGTGAGCTATATCAGCGAGGCGACGGGCTGAGGGAAACAGCGCCGCCGCCTCTAACCACGATCGAGAGGAACCCTCGACAATGGCTGAAGACACCGTAGAGCAACGGCTCCAGGCGAGCATCGCGGTAATACGCGAGGAGATGGCGACCAAGGCCGACTTCGAGGTCGCGATTGCGACCGCCGTCGCCGGGCTCGCCACCAAGGACGATCTCGCCGGCATCGCGCGCAACGTCGACATCACCGCGCTGGGCCGTCAGGTCGGGCAGGCGATCGCCGAGACGCGGGCGATGCGCGCCGACATGCGACTGTTGACCGGCATCGTCACCGGCATGGCAACCTCGGTGCAGGCGCTCGTCGACCATCAGATGCAGCTCGCCGACCGGGTCACAGCGCTCGAAATACCGCCCGAGACGCACTGACCGGTCGACGCGTCCGCCCGTACGCCAAAGAATTGATCGCCCACGCCAACCTGCGCGCCCGGCCGTGGCACCGGTGGCTCAGATGAGCAGGGCGAGTGCGGCATCCCACGATAGTTCGGGCTCGGCCCGCAGCAACCTCAGAATCTTCTCAGCCAGCTTGGCGGGCAATTTCGCCGCCGCGGCGCGTTTGGCGATTTTCTCGGCATGTTCGGCGATTAGCTCATCGGTCAGCTTGGTTTCAAGGAGGTGACGCGCCTGTTGCCGTATCACCTTGCCTTAGGAGGGTGACGTTGATTCGCCGGTAAATCCGTCAGCGTGACGGATTTGGGCTCGCCGACCGCCAGGGTTTCCGCGGCGCTACTGCAAGCGCAGTGACGCGGCCGCCAATGCCTTCAAGCTGACCGGCTGTCGTCAACCCTCTGGAGCCTAATCGCCCAGAAAAGCAGAAGCCCGCCGAGGGGCGGGCCTTGCATACCGGCGAACCGGAAAACTCGCGTGTGGCAATCGCGAGCTTTCCGAAAAATTCGCTGGCGCGTCAAGCGGTGAATTTCCGCTGACAGGGAAGGTCTGTGCCGATCGCGGGCGGGAAGGACCGCATTGCAGCTTGTTTTGCCGCGACATCTGCGGCATTGCCGGGAGAAAATCTTCGGCCCGGCGCCCTCGTATCGTCTCGACGGCAACGCCAAGGCCCGGCTGTGGGCCGCAGCCGGCGCCTACAATTCGGCGAATCGGGTGCCGCGCCAGCACCAGGGGCCGCTGACCTGGGCGACGCTACGGGTGCTCCGGGCGCTGTTGTGGCGCTTCCACGGCGCCGATGGCGGCGGGCGGTGCTTCCCGAGCTACGAACGGATTGCCTCCGTCGCGAAGTGTCACCGCGACAGCGTGTGCGTGGCGATCAGGGCTCTCGAGGAGGCCGGGCTCCTGACCTGGGTGCACCGACTCACCCGCATCCGCCGCCGCGAGCAGGATCTCTTCGGCCATTGGGGTTCGGTCTGGCAGGTGATCCGTACCAGCAACGGCTACCAGCTCCTCGACCCGCTCAACCGCGAGCCCGGCCGCCGGGTTTGGTGTAAGTCGGAAAATCCTGCTGGACCCCAGAACCGAGAAAAACAGGAAGACGGAGCGCGCCTCGACGGCGCGCAAGTCATGTCAGACGAGACCTCGCGGGCACCGCTCGAGCGGACGGAAGGGTCCGCAATTGCTCTCCGACGAGAGCACGCCGCTCCATCCGGGGCACGGCTGTCGAACACCGAGCGCGCGGCGCTGGTCACCGGCTCGACAGCAAGCCCACCCGCGAGGATTGGGCGCTCTGGAGCCGCGATCTCGAAGCCCGGATGACGCGCTGATCGCTAAAATTCGGATACAAGGGTTCAGCCCCTCCGCGACCGGCGCCGAACCGTCACCCTGCAATATGCCGTGATGCATGCCGAGTATGAGGATGCCGCTGCCAAGAAGGGTGAGGGAAGCCGGCTCCGGGACCGGGTCCGCCCGGAACCCGAGGGGAGTGTCATCTAGCGTTTGAAAATTCCCGACGATCTGACCCGCATTGTTGATGCCGTTGGCAAATGTCAAACCGTTCCCCTTGGGGGGTGAGGGGGCTGCGTCGGGCACGTCGATTTGGGTGAAGCTTCCGCCGGAGAGGAGGAAGCCGTGGTTTCCGAAAAACGGGGTGTACAACAGTGGGCGTTTAGATGACGACCAACCCTCAAAATTCACGGCCCCGGCGTCGAGGCCCGGGATTTCCCCGAGGAGCGGAGCCGTTCCGAGCCGGCCCCGCCAGCCGAGCCGGCAAGCCCATGAGAAGCGGACGGTTGCGCGGGTTGGCCGCGTTGCGGGCCGCACTGAAGGCGGGTGAGGAGCCGACCCCGTTTGCCGCGTTGCTCTGCGGCGGGCTGAGAACGCTCTCAAGCGGGCTCTGGCGAGGTTTCTGAGCCACATCTCGCGCCCCGCGAGGCGAGCCAGCCGGACTAGCGACCGGCCCCAACAGCCCACGGGGGAGACCGAGCATGCGACTCCAAGACGGCGCAAGGTACAAATGGACGGACGCTGGCCAGATCGGAGGCGATGAACAGCACGGCCTTGGCGAGATCATCGGGATCGCCGGTGCGCCCGAGCGGCTTGATTATCGAGCAGATTGTGAATGCCGGTATGGGCCGCCTACCGCAAGCAGCTTGAGGACGAGGAACAGGAGCACCAGCTTCATTAGAGGAAGGCGGCTTCAGCGCCTGCCGGCGAAAAATTCAGTGAAGGAGTTTCGATTTCCGAATTCAAAGTCGCACTGCCGCTGGCCAACGGCATCGCCGTTGTCATTGCCATGGCCGGATTATCGCAAAATGATGATGATGTGGCCGGCCCGCCGGTCGCCGCTTATGACCAGATGATGCGGACCGGGCCCACATTCGAGGGCATCGAGGACATCGCGTTCGAGGTCAAGCCCGACCTGATCTGGGGATAGTATCACTCAGGCCGGGCTGATCTTTTGGTTGACAGCAACACCGCGGCGGCGGCGGAATAGGTGCATGAGGCGATGCGTTTCAGAATTTGACCCGGACGACATTCCGCCTATTTCGGTCGCCGCAGAGGACACGGCGATGCGTGAGGCCCGGCGCCGCCTGGCGGAGCGCGCCGCGGCCAAGGAGGCGGCCGCGAAAGCCGCGCTTGAGCGGCAACTTCACCCGGGCGACGACTTCGACCATCGCTTGGCTGCTGCCCGGAAAGCGGTAGCCCCCTCCGAGCCGATCGCTTACCGCTTGGTGCCGCGTCAGGGCGGCTTTGCGATCACCGCGATTACCGAAGAGGATCTCGCCGTCCGGGTTAGCCCAAAAACCCCGTTGAAGTGGCCAAAAGTGTAAGATTCCTCGACAAGCGGTGTCGGCCGCTTTTACGGTTTTTCGGGTTTGTTCCGACCATCGCGCCGACAGGAAATCAAATAAATCAAACGCTTGAACGTTTGGCACGGTATTTGCTCCTGTTAATTTTAGGTAAGCCCTAAGGAGGTCAAGATGAAGGGAAAGTTTGCAGTTATCGTGGGGGCCGGGATCATCGTGTCCCTGTTCGGAGGTCAAGCGCAAGCCGCGCCCACATTCTGCACCGGCGCGATTGATACGGCTATGAATGGGGATACTGTAAACGGGCCGTTCCTGCTGACGCCGGGCAACTGTGTGCTGGCGGGCGACAAGTTTTTTGGCGCCGCCAGCGTTTCTGGTGCCATAACGGGTAACGGTACCGCTAGTTTCCAATTCCTCATGACTCCGGGTAACGTCACCATCGGATTCTTGGGCACAGTTAATCCAGGCCTGACCGGCGCTCTCAACTACACGGTCGCCGTCAACCCAGCCAACTCACAAGGCTCTTTGATCAGCGATCTCGAGAAGGACTTCACCCTTAACGCGAGCTTAACCGGTAGTCCCGCAAGCGCGACCCTCACGGGGTTTACCAACCCGGCGATGGCGAGCATCATCGGGCAGCCCCCTGGGACCACCACGTTCAATTGCACGCGGACGGTCAACCCTGTTACGACAGGGTGTCCACAGACCGGACTTCTTGCTACTCCGGTCGCTCAAATGACCGTCAACGAAACGATCACAACCGGTACTAATGCCGTCGTGACGGCGATTACCGACACGGTCTCACAAACAGGTGTTCCGGAGCCGGCCTCGCTGGCCCTGCTCGGCTCGGCCTTGGCCGGGTTTGGCCTCTTCGGCATTCGCCGGCGGCGGCAAGGTTGAGCGCGGCATAACCGTGACCGGCGCCGATCCCCGAACCGGCCAGCCTGGCCCTGCTCGTCGCCGCACTCGCCGGGTTGGCGCTCGCCCGCCGCCGCACCCCCGCGGGCGAGACCTAGGGGCCCCCGCGTGATCGGTCAGGCGGTGCCGCGCCTGATGCGCTCCTCGGCCAAGACGCACCTGGTCGCCGGCGGGCTGTTGCTCGCCACCCTCGCCGCGCCGGCGCAGGCGACGCTGACCCTGACGGTCAGCGACCCAAAGACCGGCGGCATCGTCACCGCGTGCAACGCCAATGACAGCGCGACCCCCGGGACCATCATCACAAGCTGCAGCGACCCGGACTTCTCGCTGACCTTGGCCGCGAACAGCGTGTTGGGCTCCCCCCTGTTGCCCGCCCCGGGGCTGTCGACCAATCTGACGGCGCTCAACTCCTTTGAGTCGAGTTCCGGTGGTAGCTTCCCCGACACCCTGACTTTTGAGATCATGCAAACCGGGCTCAGCTACCCCGCCGGCACACTCAGCGCGATCCTCGCGGTCAACGGCTTGCTCAACACGGCCGGCGGCAGCATGACACCGGGACCGGTGACCCTGACCGCCAAAGCTGGGGCAAACCAGGTCTCAAACCCGTTCTCGATGACCGGCACGCTACCATCCATGCCGCTGATGGCCGCGGCCAACGCAGAGACTGACGCGATCTTTGCGGTGACCTTTACCGCCCCCTCGCAGGCGGTGCTGGGCAGCATCGTGATCACCGCGCCGCCGGGAGTCCCCGAGCCGGGCTCGCTGGCGTTGCTCGGCACCGCGCTGGCCGGTCTCGGCGTGTGGTTGGCATCCGCCGGCGCGGCCGCCGCTGGACGCTGTCGCGAACCGAACCTTCCGCCGGAACGCGCGTGTCGCGTGGACCACTTCTAGGCTAGTGGAGACGGTGATGCAAAAAGCCGCTCGCTATCAACGCCATGTCAGCATGACGATGCCCCTGCCGCGCGGTACCGGCGGGGGTCCGCATGCTCAACAGAGCCGGCTCATCAAAAGGCTTGCGCTGCTGGCCGGAGCCGCCTTGCTGGCTGGGCTGCTGACGCCCGGCTTCGCAGCCCGGGCTGCCCCAGTCCTCCTCGCGGGGAACTCGAACAGCAGTACTCTGTCGAATTGCATCGGTACGCCTGCCAGCACGTGCGGAAGCGGGGGTACGGTCACTTCGCTTGGGTTGGACTCGTTTACGCTCGATATCACTACTCCTTTTCCCTTTAGTGTATCGGCCAATACAACTGCGCTACCGCTGGCACAGTTGGAACTGATTACTGGGAACAATCCAAGCGGAACCGCCACTTTTCACTATAATTTAGTACTGAATTTTACCACCCCAAGCGGGAACTTCTCCGATACGATTCCTCTCTCGATGAGTGCAACGGGCAACGGCACAAATAGCAGCGAAACATTGTCCGGCTTTCCGTCGAGCTTAGCGAATCTCCCTTCCCTTCCCGGCGTCATGGTGTCCAATTTCGCCTTTGTGACCGCCGGCGGCAGTGCTGGCGGCAACACCTTCTCGGGTGGAGCCTGGACCATCACGCGGGGTCCAGGAGGGCCTGGGAGCACCGCTTTTCTAGATCTGCAGGCCGATGTAACCGCTGCCGCCGTCGCCACGCCTGAGCCCGCCTCGCTCGCCCTGCTCGGCACCGCACTCGCCGGGCTCGGGGTCTTGCGCCTCCGGCGGCGCCGGCGCAGCTGAGGCCGGCGGGACAGAATGGGCGCCGTCGGTTACCTGACCACCGGTCGCCGATCGCGTCGGAAACGGCAATAAGCCGAGGGTGCCGGTTAACGGTTGATCATCTCTCTCCACGGGAGACGTTGAGTGCGCGGACAAGCAGGTACATTCGAGTTTGGGCGGGTGTGGCTGGCAACTGCGCTGATCGGTTTGGCAAACGGCGCCTGGGCCGCGCCGATCACCTACACGGTCGTGCAGAACACGCCAGTCACTGCGACCAACTTCAACACGCTGAGCGACGCCGCCAATCACGAAAGCCCCGGCAACAGCTACCTGATCAATATCAGCCCCGGCACCTATCTGAACGACTTTCCGGTGTTCCAAGCCGGCACCACGACCGACATCGAGGGGATCGCTCCCACCAACAGCAGCGTGATCCTGCAACAGTCTGGTGTCACCAATGACCAAGGCATCATCGAGACTTTTGGGGCGCTGACCGTCAACAATCTGACGATCGCCGGGGCCACGGCGAGTGCCGGCAACTCCGCCGCCGGGGTCCGCGATCATCAGGAGAACGGCGGCAGTCTGACCGTCACCAACAGCGTCATCGAGAACTCGCAAAACGGCATCCAGACCAGCACTGCGCTGGGCAACACGCATCTGGAGGTGGTCACGCTCAGCGGCGACACGTTTATCAACGATGGCGGGCCCAACGGACCAGCGCACGCCGCCTACATCGGCGATGCGCTGACCGCCTCGATCATCAACTCGACATTCTGCGGCACCAATGTCGGGCACGACATCAAGAGCCGCGCGCCGACCACGACCGTCACCGCCAGCACGATGTATGTCGGGGCGGTCGATCCTGGCATTCTCGCCTGCGCCAACAATCCCGGCTCGACCTCGGCCGGCGTCGATCTGCCCAACGGCGGTGTCGGCGTGATCCAGAACGACATGATCATCCAGGGGACCGCCAACAGCAACGGCGCCTTGCTGATCTATGGCGGCGAGAGCCCGTTTGTCGCCGGCAGCCTCGACATCGCGGGCTCGCTGTTTCAGGGCGACGGCGCCAGCACCTCGGTCGGCATCAACCAGCTCGGCAGCTGCGCGGTGCCGGTCACCGGGGTCGCGACGTTTCAGAACCTTGGCACCGACATCAAGGCGCCGGCTCAGGCATGCACGCCGGAGACACCGGCCGTGCCCGAGCCGGCGAGCGGCTGGCTGCTGCTGACCGCACTCGGCGGCGGCGCCGGGTGGTTGGCCGCCGCGCGGCGGCGGTCTGGTCGCGCGATCAAAGGCTGACCCGTTTCTGACCTACGACGACAGAGTTGAGGATTGCGGCTTCAAGTTCTTGCCGAGAATAAAGTTATCACCGCCTTGATACGTCGGATCCGTATCGGGCAGTGAGCTGCAGGAAATTTTGTGTGGCCAGCCTCTCCCCCGAAGCGAAGGAAGGCATTGCGCAGTTCATTAAAACCCGTCCGCTTGACGCGCTTCCTCACCGTATAGGCTTGCGCTGAATACGTACTGCCGTGTGCTTCAGGGCTTGAGGGCAGCAATTTCCGCGCCGCCTCGACGTCCTCGATGACAGCGCCCATCGCCACCTCTAGTGGATGAAATCTGACGCTTGGTACCCGTGCTAGGGGTCCGCTCGGGGCGACCAACCCGCTTGCTGTGTTTAAGGTGTATTAGCTAAACCTCGTCGCCGAAACCGGGACAAAATCCCAAAACCGACGAAGGCCGATGCGAGTAGAGCCAGACTGGTCGGTTCTGGTGCCGCCGTCACACTCCCGATACCGGACACGCGCGGCTGGTCATATGTATCGAAGCCGCCCGGCGCAGATATATTTACTGACGAGAGCGTCTCGCCGCCTGTTGTCGTAATTGTCGAAAAGTTCTCACCGTTTCCAAGAGAGGGGATGGTATCCATGAATGACCCGTCATTAGCAACAGCGGTCACGGTCGCAGCGCCACTGCCGTGCATCGGGTCAAAGATATAGTCTGTAAAACTATCGCCTGGGATAGAAAATGTGACATTGGTTATCCTCCCTCTCCGGTTAAAGCAGGGTGGGTTGTTATGTTCTTGATATGTTCCTGTTGAGCGCGTATCCTGCGCCGGTCTTGAGGTGGCGGCAGGGGCCTATGATGTCCGGATTTCTCACATTCATGGA
>Ga0306926_10003468_pt1 | contig 16330 bp, 10 predicted proteins | sample flu12Cox44000178_FD_203759 | JGI IMG/M metagenome (GOLD analysis project Ga0306926, IMG submission 203759) | Lab enrichment of tropical soil microbial communities from Luquillo Experimental Forest, Puerto Rico - flux8day.12C.oxic.44.000.178 (v2)... | ecosystem: Environmental > Terrestrial >... | reverse complement strand
GGTCCGGCATCACGACGTCGAGCGTGATCGCGATCGGATGATATTGCTTGGCCAGCCGCAGTCCCTCGCGTCCGCCGGCTGCGGTGATCACCGCGAACCCCGCCTGACGCAGGTATTCTGCCATCAAGTCACGTGCGGTTTGATCGTCGTCGATTACCAGCACGTATTCGCCGCGATGAAGCTCGGTAGAGGGTGCGCCGGTTTCCTGTTGGGCTGTTGACAACATCTGTGCAACGGGCAGGCGCACAGTGAAGGTCGAGCCTTTGCCGATTTCGCTTGTGACCGTCACGTCGCCGCCCATCATTTGACAAAGGCGTCGCGTAATCGCCAAGCCAAGCCCGGTGCCGCCGTATTGGCGCGCGGTCGAGGCATCGGCTTGTGAAAACTCCTCGAACAGCCGCTCCATCTGATCCGCGTTCATTCCGATACCGGTATCGCTCACTGCAAACTCGATCCAGTCACGTTGCTCATGCGCAGACCGGGCAACGCAGAGCATGACATTGCCGCCTTTCGTGAATTTGCATGAGTTGCTCAGGAGATTAAGCAGAATCTGCCGAAGCCGCATCGCGTCGGCTTCGATACCGGGCAGGTCCGCCGGGCACTCGATCGACAACTTATTCTTGTTATGCTCCGCAAGCGGCCGCGCCGTGCCGATGACCTCCTCAACAAGCGGCAGGACGCGGACGGTCTCCACATTGATTTCCAACTTGCCGGCTTCGATCTTCGACAGGTCGAGTACCTGATTGATCAAGTCGAGCAGATGCGTGCCCGCCCGATGCACGCGACGGAGCGGCTCGACTGCCTTTTCGGTTCCAAATCGCGGCGCGTTGTTGACCAACATGTCGGTAAGTCCAATGATCGCATTCAGAGGCGTCCGCAGTTCATGGCTCATATTCGCCAGAAAGCTCGACTTGGTTCGGCTGGTTGCTTCGGCCTGGTCCCGAGCGACCTTGAGCGCGTCTTCGACGTGCTTGAGCGCCGATATATCGTAGGTCCAGGTGAGACATGCTTGATTGCCCTCGAAAGCAATCTGCCTCATCGACATTAGGCTCCACCATTGCGATCCATCGGTTCGGCGACGTTCTATCTCGACGTGGTCCACGACACCGTCGCGACGAAGCTGTGCAAACAACCGGGGCCGATCGGACGAATCGGCAAACAGTGAAGAAAGATCGATGCCGTCGACTAGATCGACGGCCGAAAACCTATGTTGGTTCGCAAACTCAGAATTGCGGAACAGCAGCCGCCCTGCCTCCGTTGTCACGCACGCGCCGATAGGGCTTGCCTCGAGGATGGTACGCAAATTTTCGAAAGTAACCCGCAGTGCGGCTTCCCGTCTCGCGATGGCGTCGACAAAGAACTGAGTGGCCTTCGCCATTTCGGAAATCTCATCATTGCCCAATACGGCAATTGCAGCATGTTTCCCCGCAACATGGGCATGCATGCTATCGCTCAAATTTTGTATTCGACGGATGATGGAACGATTTATATAAAAAAACGCACCTGCAGCACCAGCAATGGATATGAGCGTGATGGCGCCGAACAGATGGGAATATTGGGAAATAAGGCCGGAAAAGAAACTACTCTGAGCCTGCGTGTCGCTCTGGATTGTTTTGAAGACGCTGCCAGCGGAAGCAACAAATTGCGCTGAAAGCTGCTTGTTTTCAAGCAAAGTACCCCGTAGCCCGGATTCCGCCGCAAGCTGTGCCGCACGCGCCTCGAAGACGTTGGGCGATCCGCCTGCATATTTCAGCAAGGCATCTTGCAACGGCTCGAGTGCAGCGATTGTGGTCCGATCAAGCCGGCCGAGCGCTCCACGAGCCCGAACAGCGAGTGTATCGAAGTCAGAGCGCAGTCGAGTCAATCTTAGATTCGAATCCACGAATGAGGTCGACAGCATGATGACGACGGCCTCGTCCACTGCCCCCGTCCACATGGACAGCGCTTCGATTTCGTCGAGCGGGCGGCTTGCCCCGATTAAATTGGCAAATAGGGGGGCTGTGGTCCGATGCAGACGAGTGGTAAAGTTTCGGAGCTGAAGGATGAGATTGGCTTCTAATCCATCCGCCTCGATTCGTTCGGCAACAAGGTGATCCAGCTTTTCAAGAGTGGCCTTCAGCAGGTCCTCGTTCTTGGCTAGATCGCGAAGACCCTCAGTGGAGGGGGCCAATACAACGAGAGAACTTCTCAGATTTGCAATATTTTGCAGCTGTTGCCGCAGCGCATTGCCGAGCGCCTGGCGAGCGAAGTGATTGTCGGCAACGGCGAGACTAGGCGCATTAGCTGCCATTGCTTCGCTGCGTTGGGCGAGCTCACTCGCTGCGATCAGCGCTGGCAAGTTGGACAATGCGATCTGATCAAAGCCTTTCCTGTATTGATTGAACGCATAAAGGGCCGCTAAGCTCGCGCCTATGGCAAGTGCGGTAATTGCCAAAAGGGCGCCGAGAAGCCGGAACGTTACGCCAAACCGAATTGTAGGTCTGAGAGGCATCAAATCTATTACCGACGTTGTTCGTAGAGGTCCGACCACCTCGAATGGAACTCGGACAAAACGGGCAGGAGTTCTCGTTGTCAGCCAAATCTCAGCGAATGGATCAGGCTATGAGCCATTCGCAAAAGTGTTACGGTCAACTGCCGTAGACGGTTCTCACTTGTGAACGAGCGGACATTCGCTTTCGGGCAACGGGCGAAAAGCGCTTTCCCCGGGTATCGTTGATAGAATTCTGTAATAATCCCACGGATATTGCGACTCTTCGGGCCGCTTAACTTGGACGAGATACATATCATGGATCAGACGCCCATCTGTCCGTATGGTCCCGCCTTTTGCGAAAAAGTCGTCGACTGGGAGTTGCCGCATCTTTGCCGAGATTTGCTTGGCATCGCCCGTCCCCGCAGTCTGTGCCGCCTTAAGATAAGAGAGGGTCGCCGAATAAACGCCAGCGTGGGTCATTGTGGGCATAACACCTGCGACATCCAGGAATTTTTTTGCCCAAGCGCGGGTCGCGTCATCTAAGTCCCAATAAAACCCATCGACAAACGTCATGCCTTTTGCCGTATCAAGGCCGAGTTTGTGCACGTCGGACAAGTATACGAGCAGAGGGACAAGCGTCTGCGAACGCGGTGAAATGCCAATCTCCGACGCTTGATTGATCGCCCTTGTGGTGTCTGAGCCGGCATTGGCGAGTGCAATGACCTTCGCGCCGGAAGCCTGGGCGGATTCCAGATACGTACCGAAGTCTGCAGTGTTGAGAGGATGCAACGCATGACCGAGCACACGCCCCCCAGCCTTGATCACCGCTTGGCTGGCATCGCGTTCCAATGCATGCCCAAAAGGGTAATCCGCCGTAATGAAGTACCAAGAGTTCTGGCCAAACGCCACCATTGCTCGAGCCATGGCCACAGCGTTGGAGTAGGTGTCATACGCCCAGTGAAAGCCGGTGGCCGTGCAGGCCCTGCCCGTCAAATCGGTACTGCCGCCGGAAACCGTGATCGATATCCTATCCAGGTCCGCTGATAATTTTTGTACCGCCAGGGCGACGGCTGAATTCGGGAGATCGACGATCATTCCGACGTCATCGTCCTTTATCCAACCATTGCTTATCTCAATCGCGTTTTGCACTTGATGCTTGTGGTCTCCCGCGAACACCTTCACCTCACGTCCGAGCACCTTCTCTCCGAAGTCGTGCACCGCCATTTGTGCGGCCGCGACGGAGCCCGGTCCTGCCAGGTCCTTATAGACCCCCGTCAGGTCGGTCAGGACCCCAATATTTACGGCTGCTCCACCCGCGGCAGCAGCGTGATGCAAGGCGACCAACGTGAAGATGCCCATCAGAGACGCGAGGCGATTCGCTTTCTCGGCGACGATCTTGTGAAGCCATAAGGTGATCTCATTGACAGCCATCGTCGGCCTCTCTTGTCCTATTTGGCCAGCGGGCATTCACTCTGTGAAAGCGGCCGGAATGCCTTCTCTCCCGGAATGGTCGAGATCAGCTTGTAATAATCCCAGGCTCCGCTCGATTCATCCGGGTACTTGACCTGCATTAGGTACATATCGTGGACCATGAGGCCATCGGGCCGGACATGGCCATTGCGTGCGAAAAAATCTTTCACAGATATCTCTCGCATTTTGCTCGCCACAACGTGCGCCTCGTCCGTTCCCGCCGCCTGAAGGGCACGCAAGTAATGGAGGACCGCTGAATATGTGCCGGCGTGCCCCATGGTCGGCATAACGTGGCGACGCTCATAGAATCTTTTGGACCAGGCTCTCGTGACCTCATCGAGATCCCAATAAAAGCCGTCGACAAAGGTCATGCCTTTCGCCACATCAAGCCCCAACTGATGGACATCCGAAATAAATACAAGCATTGGGACGAGCGTCTGGGTTCGCGGGGATATGCCGATCTCCGCGCCTTCTCTGACAGCTCGGACGGTATCACCGCCAGCGTTAGCCAGGGCGATCACTTTGGCTTTGGACTCCTGGGCCAGAGATAGAAGTGGGCCGAAGTTCAACTCGTTCAGCGGGTGCCGCACCGCACCTAGCACGTGGCCGCCGGCCTGGACTACGGCCTCCGATGCTTCGCGCTCCAGGGACCAGCCGAATGGATAATCCGCGGTTATGAAGAACCAACTATCTTGATGGAACGAGACGAGTTCGCGCGCCAAAGTCGTCGAATTGGAATAGTTGTTGAACGTCCATTGGAAACCCGTTGGCGAGCAAGCCGATCCGGTTAAATCGGTGGATCCAGCTAAACTGGAAATGGCGATCTTGCTTCGATCTTTCGCCAGCTTCTGTACAGCCAGCGCGACAGCGGAATTCGTCAAATCGACGATCGCCGTAACACCTTGATTATCGATCCAGTCCGTCGCGATCTGCATGGCCCGTTGCACGTCGTTCCGGTGGTCTGCCGCGACGATGGAAATGTCGCGTCCGAGAACTTTTCCTCCAAAGTCCTCGACCGCCATGCGAGCCGCTTGGATCGACCCAACTCCCCCGACTTCTGCGTAAATCCCAGCTTGATCGTTGAGAACTCCGATCGAGACGCGAGAATTTAGATCTAGTGCTGCAACAGGCGCGCTCGAAATGACGAATCCAGCCGCCGCTCGCACAATAATCCTCACGGGGAGGAATTTAATGATAATTGCCCTCCGGCCCTGCGAGTACTGAAAGCAAGTCTACACGCTGACTGCCCATTCTGTCTATCGCCGAGGGGACTTATTTTGGAGCTGACACGCCTGTCGGCCGGTCGGATCTCCCCAAGGATATCGCAACCGCGCTCGCCTGCTCAGGCCACGGCTTCAGCGAGCGAGACCGTTCCCGAAAATGTGGTGAAAAATACCTTCCTTCCATTCCATCCCCGCGCTGTTCGCTATTACTGTGCGATCGGGCTCAACATTCCGTACATACTTTGCACCTACTCACTGATGCGACGTCATAACATTGAGGGATCCGTGAGCCGTATCGCCAGGGCGGTGATGTCATCCGCCTGCTGAGCCGCCCCGACGAACCGCCTGACCGCATCCGCCACGGCACCGACGACGACGTTCGCGCTGGCGGCAGACGTCGACAATAATGCCTGTTCGAGCCGCCACTCGGAAAACAATTCGCCGCTCATATCGACCGCTTCAGTGATGCCATCGCTGTAAAGATACAGCAGATCTCCGGGAGACATGGAAAGGGTGACGGTCTCGTATGCCGAGTTTCGGCGCAGTCCGATCGCTCGCCCCTTGGCAGTGGGCAGCTGCTCGGCCCTTGTATCATGCAGGTGATAGGGAGGATTATGGCCGGCATTGCAGAAGCTCACGTCGCCACAATCGGGACGCATCACTCCGAAGAACAATGTCACAAACATCAGGCCGGCATTGTCCTGGCACAGTTCCCGGTTGACCATTGAAACGATCTCGGAAGGTGCAAGGGCGGAGCCATCCTCAGCGCGCGCCATCCGGGTGATCAATCGGACCAGATTCTTGGTCCGCGCCATGAATAGCGCCGCAGGTACCCCCTTGCCGGACACATCCCCGATGAGGAAGTAGAAGCTGCCATCGGCCCCGTCGAAGAAATCGTAGAGATCGCCTCCAACTTCGCGCGCCGGCTCCATCATGGCGAAGAGCTCGATCGGCCGCTCCTTGGACGGGGGAGGGAAAACCCTAGGCACCATGCTCATTTGTAGTTGACGCGCCGACGCCAGCTCCTCCTCCACGCGCGCGAGGTGCGCTCGCACTTCGTCGCGCAGCCGTTTTTTCTCCAAGCTTGCGCCGACACGTGCCCTGAGCAGTACCGGGTCGAAAGGTTTGGGGAGGTAATCCACGGCTCCCAGCTCAATGCATCGCACGACGCTGGCGACTTCATTGAGCGCCGAGATCATGATGACAGGAAGATTGTGCAGGCGCTCCTGAGCTTTTAGACGTTCAAGCACCTGATAGCCATCGAGCTTCGGCATCATCACGTCGAGAAGAAGAAGATCGAAATCCTGCTGGTCGAGCAGCAGGAGCGCCTCCTCACCGTGCTCGGCAGTCGCGACGTTCTTGTATCCCTCGAGCTCGAGCTGCAGAGTGAGCGTGTAGCGATTGTCTTCGTTGTCGTCGACCACGAGCAGTCGCGCGTTGGACTGCGCTGCCTTCATGATTGAAGTGACATTTCCCGCTGCTCCTGGTTCGATCTGCGACATTGTTGATCGGCTACTGTACCTGTCGTAAGCTATTTCTGAAGACATTTCGGGCTTGCGGATTGGATATTTGGGAATCAAGCCTCGTATTGCGACATATGATAGCTCCAAGCTCGACCATCAACTTCACCCTCGTGATCGGCAATACGATCAGCGAAATGGAGAAAGTCGTGGCGCGGGTCGACCAATTTGGCGCTGCTCATGGTATCCCCAACCAGATCATCAATGACCTCAACCTCTGTCTCGACGAGATCTTGAACAACACGATCTCATACGGCTATGACGACAGTGGCTCTCATTGCATCCGCGTGACCCTAACGCTGGCGGATGGGGTGATCACTGCTGAGATCATCGATGATGCCAAACCATTCGACCCGCGGCAATCCACCCCGCCAGATGCCTCGCAGACTTTACGCGAGCGCAGGCTCGGCGGCGTGGGACTGCATTTTGTGCATGCACTCATGGATAGAGTGGACTACGTGCGAAAAGATAGGTGTAATCACATAAAGCTGCACAAAAAGCTGTACGTCTGACCCAATCCCAAAGAGGACAGCGATGGACATCGGTGAAGAGCACAAAGGCGATATTACGATCGTCGAGATCAAGGGGCGGATTGACAGCAGTACCGCCCGGCCACTAGGGGACAAGTTGACGGAGTTGATCAAGGCCGGCCGAAAGCGGGTCGTCCTCGATCTCAAGAATCTGGTTTACATCAGCAGTGCGGGTTTCCGCGCGCTTTTGCTGGCGAGCCAGCTGGCTGAGGAGAGCCAAGGCGCGCTGGTATTGTGCAGCCTGTCATCAGAGGTCCAGCGCCTCTTCGATCTCGGCGCCTTCACCGATCTGTTCCCGATCTGTTCCTCACGGGAGGAGAGCTTGACCAAGCTAGCATAGCGATCCCGACCCAACCTTTAATGGTCGAAGTGAAGGTGAATAGTGACATTGCCGTTTTGCGACTCTGAACGCACTCGGTCGGCGTCGCGGCGAAGCATGTACCCCGCCAGCAGACGCATCCTTCGACCTCGGTGCATTTACCGACTCGTTGATCGATTTTCGTTTTTGGTGAATATCAAATGCTTCTGCGAGCAGCTGCAGTTGCGCATGACCATCACCGGGGAAATGGTTAGCGGCGTCGTCGCGCTCAATCTCGGCGGGCGAATAGATTCAATTGCTGCAGCGGCGCTGCTTACCAATCTCCGGGACGTATTCGGGAGTTCGGTAGCTTGAGGGCTGGAGCGCCGGTTCGAGGAGGCTTGGCGGAATGGGTGCCGATTCCAGGTGCCCGGAATGCACATCTGTGCACGTTTATCAATAAACCTTCTCTCGTCACGTCCAACGCTTTTGTTCTGCGTACGCCATTCGAGATCGTTGTCATCGACCCCGGCGCATCGGAAGAGCAGAAGGACAGAATTAATCAGATTCTCACAGAGCTCGTCAGCAGACGTCCCCGGCCGGTGCTTGTGCTGCTCACCCACTGCCATCATGACCATTCGTGCCATGCCGGGAGCATTGAGGCAGCAGGTGGGATGGTCAAACGAATGGCCCACATCGTCGCCGTCGAGGCCCTTCATCGGCGCGATCCGACATTAACAGTCGCTGAGCTCTATCCCGGCGCGCAAATTTGTAATGCGCGATTCGACTTTTGCGTGTTTGACCCGGGCGCGCTCTCACTCGATAGATGGATCGATTTCGGAACCGGGGTTCGATTGTTGATGAAGCGGGATGCCGCCGAAACGGCAGACGGAAAAAGTCTTGCTCGGCAAGCCGTTCAATTAGGGACAGGCGACGAGCTACAGTTCTACCATACGCCGGGACACTCCCCGGACCACATCGCCATACGCATGGGAAGGCATTTATGGCTGGGCGATCTGCCCTTCGCTGCGAATCCGGGACTCGCTGGGCTTGCGGGATGGGATGCGGCTGCACTGGTTCGCTCGATAGAGAACATGATTTGGCTAATCGACACATGCAATATCGATATCTGCCATACTGGACACGGCAGATCGCTGAAGGCTGAGGCTATGCGCGAGGTCCTCAAGCGAGTACACCGAGAGTGCAGCTCGCTGGGGGAAATACAACGAGTCGACAGTCATCGTGTCGCAATGCTCAGGGCGCACGCCCTGGATCTGCTTAATGTCGCAACCGACCTGTTCACGGTGATTGCAGGACGAATGCTATCCACCGCGCACCGGTTGAAGCTTCTTGAGGAGGCTGTGTACGCGGAACGACTCGCTGCAGCCATGGACATTGATGGCATCGAAGTTGCGCTCGCGGAGTTGCGCAAGTTTTGCGAAAGCTTTCGTACAGACCGTCTGCCAGAGCTGTCCGTGGTGCTGAAATGCGCGCAGGTCATGCAAAGGCTGGAGCAGGCGCTCGTAGCCGCAGGCGAACTGGCGGGGGCCGCACTCACCGCCCGGGCTACTCGCTTGCTGGGGGACTTTTTTAATGCTGTGCGGGGTCTGCAAATCACGAGCACGGTCGAGAGCATGGATGCCAATGAGCTTGCAAACTCAGTGATCCAGACCCTTCGGGCTCGCCCCGCGTTGGGCGACGCCGCACATATCATTGGGGAGAGCGAGGAGGCCTTTTCACGGGCCCTCGCACGGCGGCTGGCGTTCGTGGACATCCTGCGCAATGTCCGAGTCGAGCTGGTGCCGCTCGATGCGCCTGCCATGACCATGGCCGACAGCCAGCGGGTGGCTGACGTACTGATGGATGCGGTCGAGTTGATTGCAGCCTCCGGAAGCAAGCGGATAAGTCTTCGCACGGTGTGTGACGGGAAGTTCATACAAATTGAAATCCACACGCCCGATGCCTCACTTCGCTCGGCCATCGACGAGCGACGACTGGGCTTATATCGAAGGAGTCTCGCGGTTGGCGGCAGCGCGCTTGCTGCTGCGAATGATCAGGTCATTACGGTCCGGCTTGGCGAAGTTCGGTAAGGTCCGTGGGTTGCAGCGATTGCAACGGCAAGACGACCTTGACCATGTCCTCGTCGGGCTCCTCGGATGCTCTGGTGAAACCAAGCCGTGTGCATAGCCCCAACATTCTGGCGTTCTGACAAAGCACAAGCCCGAACAACTCGGCAACACCGCTGACACGGCAGTAATCAATGATTTTGGTCATCAAGGATTTGCCGAGCCCCGTTCCAGCCATATCGGAATGCACCAGTATCGAATACTCTGCCTGCTCGCGGCTCGGCGAAATGAAAGCATCGACCACGCCGAGGGCCTCCACCTCGCCGGTCCTTCCCGCGCCGAGCGCAATGAACGTCATATCGCGACTGTAGTCGAAGTGAATAAGATTGGCCAACAGCTCGGTCGGAATGGCTTGCGTTAGATCCCCGAAGGCGCTGCAGAACCTGAGAAACAAGTCTCTAGCGGGGATCGCGTTGAGCATCTTGTGATATAGTGGGATGTCCTCGATTCGAATTGGGCGGATCAGAACTTCCCTGCCATCCTTCACTTGCAGCCGTTCCTCGAGTTCGCGCGGATAGGGATGGATGCAAAGATGATTGCCCGCATCGTCTGGCGCGGCAACGCGAGCTTGCGCATCGATAATAATCAGTTCATCGCGATGGAGGGCAACCGATGACACTACGAGCGCGACGATCTCAGGCAGCTCGACCGCGAGGTCAGCCATGCGGATTACCATGTTCTGGACATTTCGCGTCCGCACGTCTATTCCGGTGGCCGCTTGAAGAGCTGACGCCGCCGCAACGGCGAGAGCCTGCGTAAGCTCTTCATTGAGCGGCGGCAAAGTCACCAAGTGTCTGCCTGCTACCGAGATAAAGATCACCCGACCGAAAGTCGAATCGTTAAGCAGGGAAAGCGATAGCGGCACCGAATGTAGGTCTTCTTCCAATCTCTGAGCTACGGGAAATCCAAATGCCCGCAAAACCGCAATGCTCTCCTGTTTTTCGAGCAAGGCCCGTTTCGCCTTGATGGCACGCCAAATGGTGCCATACGCCGAGAGCACCGCGGCACTTTCCTTTTCGTCCGTGAGCAGCAGAGCTCCCCCGGACACCGGGGCCGTCGCGTCCATCTCGGCGGCAACACCGGCAAGCTGCCGGCGTCGCGAGGCCGGTACCTGACGCAGTTCCTCCTGATTCCGGCGGTACCGGCCAAGATGAATAAAGGCCCGAGCCGCCTTCTCGGGCTTGTCGTACAGCGCGACGTTGGCATTCCCAAGAAGACGTTGTCCTTCTCGGTCGAGAGCGCCACCAAACCAGCAGGCAAATACTTGCATACTGGTGTGCTTTGCCGCGTGAGCAAGAACTTCCGGAAGGTCGGCGCTTGCGCCGACGGGGGATGGTGCAGAAATGACCAGTGCAGCGGCTACGTTGACATCGTCGCCCAAGGCGGCCAGCGCCTCGGCATAATGCTCGGACGTAGCATCGCGCCCGAGGTCGATGGGATTAACGGCCGAGACCCCCGCGGGAATGAGCTTTTCCAGCGCCGTAGTGGTCTTTTCCTGAAAGCAGGCGAGCAACCCCTCGGCCGCTATTTGTGCCGCCGCCAAACAACCGGGGCCGTTCCCGTTTGAAATAATGGCGAGCTTCCCGTTGTTTCGCTGTCGTAGACGGCCGAGGTTCTCCGCGGCATCGAACCATTCTTCCGTGTCATACACGCGCAGAAGGCCAGCCCGACGGAACACGGCATCGTAGACCGCGTCTGGATCGACGCGCGGCTCATCATTTGCTGACAGACTTGCGAGCAGGCGCGGCTTGAGGACCAGGACCGGTTTGATGCGAGCGGCTGCTCGTGCGGAGGAAACGAAAGCTCGGCCCCTAACCACCTTTCGGAGATAGAGAAGAATGCCGGTCGTTCGTATGTCCGCCGCCAGGTAAGCAAGAATTTCCTCGAGGCCAACATCGGCTTCGTCGCCCACCGATATGACACGCGACAAGCCAATTCCGTGTAATATTGCCCACTGTGCCACGCTGGCGGCAATGGATCCTGATTGAGAAACCAAGGCGAGGTTGCCCAAGGCGAGACCCTTGCCGATCCAACTCGCGTTGATCCCGCCCGCCGGCATGTTAATGCCCGCGGAGCCGGGCCCGAGAAACCGACAGCCATGGCGCTTGCCTACAATCCTTAGCGCGGCCTTCAGCGGTGTTTCCGGGTCGGATCCCTGCGGATCTGCCGTGATGACCACGGCGGCCTTGATTCCCTTCTGGCCTGCCTCGTCAAGCGCCTCGACCACGGTTGCTGCAGGTGTGCATATGATGCCCAGATCAGGAACAATGGGCAGATCGCCAACATTGCGATACCCCTGACCCTCCCGTGCCTGTGGGGTGTCTTTCGAAATCACGTAAATACCGGCATTACTTTGGCCGGCAAGCAGATTGCCCGCCACTGCCGCCCCGAGGCCCTCTGACGTGGATCCCGTTATTAGGGCCAGCGATTTGGGCTCCATAAACAAACGTAGCGGTCCCATTGCAAGCCCTCACTCGGCAACCCGATGGTCTCATTGTGAGCTAAATGACTTCGAAAGTCACCGGGCAGGCTCAAGATTGCGTGCGGCAGCGCCAAGTCGTCGGGTCTCGATGATCGGAGTATGGACTGAAGGTTGCCGACGCGTTCCCGGAGCCCGGCGATAATGTCACCGGCGTAACTTTTTCCACCACCGGGCTGGAGCCAAAAATGGCTGGCGTTGCTGCATGAGATTATCGGTCGAGCTTACGACCAAAGCCAACAGCTGCACCCGCGCAGAAACTCCAAGCGAAATCAGTGATACGTACGCCGACGATCACGCCACCTCGCGTAACAAGTAATCTGCCTCTCATATGGGTGCCATTGGACTCCTAATGAGGCTTCAGCGCTCCCTCTCCCGTATGAGCCGCAGCCACCGGAGCGTCCACAATTCTTGGCAGTCGGATCGTGAAGGTCGAGCCGCGGCCGGGCTCGCTCTCGACCGTAATGTCACCACCCATCATCTGACAGAAGCGTTTGCTGATCGCGAGCCCAAGGCCGGTGCCACCGTATTTGCGCGTCGTGGATGCGTCAGCCTGCGAGAATTGCTGAAACAGCTTGCCCTTCTGCTCCGCCGTCATCCCGATGCCGGTGTCGGCAACCGCGATCGTAACCCAGTCGCGGCCGTTTTCCTGGCCCTGCCGCGCGTCTACGCTAATGGTGCCGCGCTCGGTGAACTTGTTGGCGTTGCTCATCAGATTGAGCAGGGCCTGCCGCAGCCGCATCGGGTCGGCATGCAGCGTCTCAATTGCGCCATCGCAGTTGACAGCGACCCGATTGCCGTTCTTGGCTGCCAGAGGTTCGATGGTCCTAACGACCTCGTCGATCACCGGTGCAAGCGAGAAGGAAGCGAGAATCAGCTCCATCCGACCCGCCTCGATCTTGGACAGGTCGAGAATGTCGTTGATCAAGGCGAGCAGGTGGCGGCCCGCACCGAGCACGCGGCGCAATGGCTCTAACGCTTTTTCCGTCCCAAAGCGCGCCGAATTACCCACCATCATATCAGTGAGGCCTATGATGGCGTTCAACGGCGTGCGCAACTCGTGGCTCATATTTGCAAGGAACTGGGACTTATGCTGGCTCGCCTCGGCGAGCTGACGTCCTTTCTCCTCGATCTGATGGAACAGTCGCGCATTCTGGATCGCCAGCACCGATTGCGCGGCGAAGGTCTGCAGGAGTTCGATGGCGTTCTTGGCAAATTCACCCGGCTCCTTGCGGCGTACCACCAGCGCGCCGACGATCCGATCGCCGCCGAGCAATGGAACGGTCAATAGCGCGCGGAAACCGGCGCGCACGATCACGTCGAGAACCGCTGACGGATCCTTCTGGACGTCGGGAACCTGGATCGGCATGCGCTGCTCCACAGCCCTGCCGATTGCGGTCTCACCGAGGTAGATATGACGATCTCTGATCGCCGCGATGATGTTATCGTCCATTCCGTAGGTCGCGCGCAGTCGGAATTCCATGCTGGCGTCGTCGAACACATAGATAGCGCCGGCATCGGTGTTGGAGAGCTTTGCCGCCTTGGCGACGATGGTGGTCAGGACGGTCTCAAGATCGAGCGTCGAGTTCACGGCTTGGCTGACCTCTCCGAGCGCACGCAGCTCGCCTATCGACTGGCTGAGTTCGCGCGTGCGCGCCTGCACCTCGTCGAACAGCCGAACGTTCTCGATCGCGATCACCGCTTGGTCGGAGAAGGTGGTGACCAGCTCGATCTGCTTGTCGCTGAAGGGGCGCACCGAGTTACGGGCTAACCCGAACACACCGATTGGCGTGCCTTCGCGCATGAGGGGTATGCCGAGCACGGTTCGGTATCCGCCGACTCTCTGGACTTCGGTCAAAGCGTAATTCGTCTCGGCCAGAACATCAGCCACCTGGACGGCCCGAGCTTCAAGCAGAGCTCGACCGATCACGCTCTCACGCCCCGCTTTGATTGGCGTGCCCCCCAGCACCTCCTTGAACTCCCTCGAGTAACCGAAGTACGCCTGGGTGTGAAAGAGGCCCGCCTCGTTCGGGCGAGCGATATGTCCGATGTCCGCCTCGCAAAGGCGGGCGGCCGACTCGACTAACGTATCGAGCACTGCCTGCAAATCGAACGTCGAGCGGCTGATAACCTTAAGCGCGTTGGCAGTGGCAGTTTGCTGCTGAAGCGACTCGCTCAGCTCCTCTGTGCGCGCCTGCACCTCGTCAAACAGCCGCACGTTCTCAATCGCGATCACCGCCTGGTCGGCAAAGGGGCGGAGGAGTTCAATCTGCTGACGGGGAAAGCGTCCGGTTTGGGTTCGTGCTATGACGATTGCCCCGAGCGCGTGGCCGTCCTTGAGCATAGGGACCGCCAAAAGGCTGCGGAATTCCATGGTCTTTGCGTCGTCGCCATACTCATAGTCAGGGTCCACTTGGACATCGGGAATTTCGGCAACAGCACCGGTAAGGACGGCCCGGGCCGCAGCTGATGCCCGTCCCGGCGGTAAGGGACCCGTCCTTCGTATCGCCTCGATATACTCGGGAGACAACCCGTGTTCGGCAGCAAAATGGATGAGCCTGCCATCGAAACGGAACACCCAGCAAAATCGAGCCTTGCAGAGGCGTGCCGCGCTCCTCACGATCGTGTCGAATACAGGATGGACGTCATTCGGCGAGCTTGAAATGAGGCGCAGCACCTCCGACGTCGCTGTCTGCTGCTCCAGCGCCTCGGCAAGATGCTGCTGTGACTCGACAAGCCGCTTTTGCATGTCGGCAAGCTCGCGGGTTCGCCGGTCGAGTTGCTTTTGCAGGTCGGCTGCCGAGGAACCGCGACGGCGCAGAGCCGCCGCCGCCCCCTTACGGCGCTTGAGCTTCGTCGTCTTGCGGCGGCGCGTTGTCATCGCTGCGCTGCCTGCCGCCGCCGAGGCCTAGCGAGCGACCATGCCACCAACACAATCGATGTGACGACCGGCCAGCCTCTCATGAAGCCCTCGCAGGACGGCCCCACGTCAGGGGCGCCGAAATATATCACCTCCATGCTGAGTTTGAGAGGGGCTTGAACAAGGTCGAAGGACGAGGCCCCAATGTACCAGTCCGCGCGCTCGGCTAGCAGCGATGCCCACCGTGGACGCGAAGCCTGCACCAACTTACGGAGCAACTTGCAAAGTGTCACCATGAAACCTTGCCGCCGCAATTTCTTCCATCTAGCCTCGGGCGCAGTCGCACTCCATGCCGTGTCGCGCATGGCGCGGGCGGAAACCTATCCCGGCCGGTGCGGGTGATCGTGCCGTTCGCCTCCGCCGGCGCCACCGACATCGCAGCGCGAATGATGGGCCAATGGCTGTCTGAGCAACTCGGGCAGCACCAAAATTTATTAGTCCTTCGTAATCCTGCGCTCATCAATTTCTTCGATTTCTGCGCCATTCGGCAACGATCATTGCGGGCAAATGTAGCCGGTTCCGTCTGGATTTTTGAAGCAGCCGACGGATTCAGGAAGCACTTGCTTGGGCAGCCAGAGCACGACCTTCGGAAAGAAGATCATGAACGTGATCGTGATCAGGAAAACGCAATAGATTGGCAGTGCGGCGCGCAAGGCCTGCGAAAATCTCACCCCCACAAATTTCGACGCCATCAGCAAGACAAGCCCGTATGGCGGCGTGATAAGCCCGAATGCAAGGGTGGCGATGAGCACCACACCCATGTGCACCGGATTGATTTCCGCGGCTTGTGTCAACGCGTTTACCAGCGGCATGAAAATGATGATGGTCGGCACCGGCTCGATGAAGTCACCGATGATGGTGAATAACAGAACCAGGAGCAGCATTGTGACTTGCGGATTATTGCCGGCAAGATCGGTGATCCATTCAGCTATCATGAGCGCCCCACGCAAATACGCGAAAAGCCACCCGAATGCGTTGGCAGCACCAATGGTGATCAACGGCAGCGAAAAAATGAGCCCCGCGAGGCAGAAGTCCCATGGCAAAAGCCTGATGTGCCCGCGATTAAGCGCCGGGATCACCACAATGATGATCCAGACAACTGCGACAACTCCGGCTTCGGTAGGTGTGAAGAAACCGGTTAGAATGCCGCCCAGCAGAATTGCCGGGATCATCAACGGCAGTAAGGCGTCCCTGAACGCGCGAGCAACTTCGCGGAACGGCATGCGAGGCCGCGTCATGCCGGTCGGGCCGAAGAGGTAGCAGAAAATCATCAACCCGATGCCAATCATAAGCC
>Ga0306926_10003467_pt1 | contig 16334 bp, 10 predicted proteins | sample flu12Cox44000178_FD_203759 | JGI IMG/M metagenome (GOLD analysis project Ga0306926, IMG submission 203759) | Lab enrichment of tropical soil microbial communities from Luquillo Experimental Forest, Puerto Rico - flux8day.12C.oxic.44.000.178 (v2)... | ecosystem: Environmental > Terrestrial >... | reverse complement strand
CCCCAGAGTCGCTTGCCACGAAGAACTCTCCAGGAGGCTCCAGTAGAGCCAGCTGCCAAGCAAGCCTAAAGCGATGAACAGCAACACCCGAGAGGCGAAGAGGCTTATCAACAGCAGAGGATTGGGATTCGGTCTTGTCCCGAGATCTCGAAGCATCGGTAGGGCGCTCGCAAATATGAGCAGAAACACAAAAATATACGGAATCCCAACCACGAACCCATCAATGATTGCTGCGACGAAGCGCAGCCAAAAGCCGGCGTAGAGCCCGGTATCTCGGGCGGCCATGGCGCCGCCCGGCGAGATTATCCCACCTGCTCCGGCTAGGGAGGGAACAGCGCTGGTAACCGCTGGAGGCACTGGCTGGGTTATGCTGTATCCAACGATCGGCCTCCCGCAGGACCCGCAGAAAGCCGAGCCTTCCTTGACGGTGGCGCCGCACGACGAGCAGAACATGGAAGCCTCCAAGAGTTGCTTGCTCTGACTGAGCGTCGCTGCTGCTTCGCATCGTACCCAGTCGAACTGGGAGGGTCAATACGCGGATTGAGCACCAGCCCTTCTAGGGAGGCCCCGCGGAAATGAACGATTCCGTCTGTCATTGCCCGCTGACCGGGTTCTTGTAGTGGTAGGGAGGGACGTAAACATCCGGGTAGAGCTTGTAAGTTTCCGTCGGCGGCTGGTCCGGAGGCAGGCCGGGAATCGGGCCCGGCGGGGGGTCGCCACCCTTGTCCCAGCCCTTATAGTAGTCCGCGTAATAGGTGAAATAGGCGTGCAGCTTTTTGATTTTCCAGACCCCCTTTTCTTTGACGTAGTCATTTTCGTAAACGGCGTCGCCCCACTGAGCGCTTTTGTTCAGCACGCCTACCTGCATAATGGCGCGCCAGCGTCCCTTGGCCGTCAAGCCATCGGGGAAGACGTCGATTTTGGGCTGTAGCTGCATGTGATTAAACAAGGTCCCGTATTTCAGCTCCGGCAGCTTGTGCAGGTAGGCCCGCACGCGATCCTGGCCCACGTAGACTCCCCGCAAACCGATTTCGAGTGTGCCGTCTTTGGCGAACAGATCGGCGGCTTCGTCCCACTTGCATTTGTCGACGTAATAACCATAGGCGGTTTGCAGATTCGAGATGGCTATATAGTCCTGCGAATTCTGGACCTGTTTCTCGAGCGCGGCAACTTGCGCCTTCAGCGCTTCGACCTCCCTAGCGAGATCTTTGGTATTTTCCACTTTCTCCGCTTTTTCCACGTCACCGCCTGCGCCCGCAAACGCAGTGCCCGCCGGGCACGCAAGCAGCATCGCCAACAAGAGTCGCAAAGTTTGGATTCTCATTTCAATGATCCCCCGTACGCGTCGAAAGCGAAACCGAACGGGAGAGTATCAGTGGGAAACAAGCGGCGCAAGGAGGCTTGATCGGCGAGAGCAGGCCGTCGAGCACTGCCCTGGACGGGGAGACAAACCGATCGCAACGCGGCAGGATCTAGTAGAACGCCCATCGCACAAAGCGAACAGGGAAAAAGAAACTAGACGCGCGAAATGACTCGTTCGAGCCGCTGCTAGGGCAGGATCGGCGCCGCTTGGCCCCATTTGCCGGTGAAGACAAATGAGGAGACGGGCTTGCGCTGGCGCTGGCCAATTTCGTTGTCGCGCAAACGGCCTTCGGGCAAGGTCAGCGGATCGCCGGGATAGCCGATGGCAAAACCAGCGACGGCTTCGTAATCGGGAGGAATGCCGAAGATTTCGCGCGCCTTCTCGGGAACGATTCCGGCCATCTGGTGAACCTGCAATCCCAGCGCGGTGGCCTGCAAGGCAACTGTGGCGGCAGCCTGCCCGACATCGTGAAAGGCGTGGCGATTCGCCGAGCCGTCGTGCGGAAATTTGTGTCCTGCAACGCTCAGGGCAATGACTGGCGCGTTTTTCGCCCAGCTTTGATTGAATTCGACGAACGAGTCGAGTACTTTCTTGAAATTTTCCGAATCGTCCTTGGTGGCGACGATGAAATGCCAGGGCTGCGCATTGTAAGAGGAGGCCGCCCAGCGCGCCGCTTCAAAAAGCGTACGCAATTTCTCGGGTTCCACCGCTCGCGAATCGAATGATCGCGGACTCCAGCGGTGACTGATGAGCTCGTGAATCGGCACGGCCGCGGGGGCTGGCCTTTGACGGTCCGACATCATGCCTCCTTGCCTCCCTTAGTGGGCAAATATTAGATCACGAAATCGCATACGGCGCGTCGGCGAACATTCATCAAAACGCCGACCATCCTCCGCTGCCCGGCGCCGCAGGCCTTCCGATCCGTACAGGCCGGCCCGACCCCGGAGGAATGAAGCCACCCCGCCGACTCGGCCGTGCGGTCAAGGAAGGTGCCTCAGATGGTGGCGGTCTTGGATGCGCGGGAAGAATCGATCGAAAGGCTGCCGGCACCGAAAGCGGCCAAAACCAACAACCCGCCCATAATCGCAAGGTTCTTCTGGAAATGGATCATGTTGTTGATGCGCTCGGCCCCCTGCTCAGCCCAGAAGTTGTGAAAGATGAAGGTAGTTGGGATCAGATAGAGAAACACGACCCAGGCGGTGAGTCGCGTGTACAGGCCAACAAGGATGGCCAGCCCGCCCAGTACTTCAATGATCAGTGAGACGGCAATTCCCACTGCCGGCATGGGCAAATGCTTCGCTGCGGCGTATCCCTCCTCCATCGAAAAGGCCGTGATTTTGGAGATTCCGCTGAGAATGAAAATCGAACTGATCAAAATGCGACCCAACAGCGGCACCACCCCACCCGATGAGTTCGCCATGGACGTCCCCTTTTTGATCCAAAGCTGGAATCGGCCCCAAACGACGTGCAAACTACCACAAAACCCTGCAGTGAGCGAGATCAGTCAACAAGAAAACTGACTGCCAGTAGCCAGTTGGCGCCGATGCGGGTGCGGTGAAGCGCGACTCGACCAGGCGGGCCGTTCCGGATTCCGAGCGGCGCCTAAGGCTTCCGGGTGGGTCGCAAAAGCACTTCGCTGATAAAGCTTTCTGGCGCCTGGGTGAGGATCATCTCGACAGCGTGGGCTACATCTTCGGGCTGAAGCATCTTGTGGGGATCTTTGCCTGAATGAGGAGAAAACTCGGTGGCCACGGTGCCGGGACAGATCGCGCTGACGCGAATGCCGAAAGGGCGAAGATCTTCGGCCATGCACTGGGTGAGTCCGAGCAGGCCCCACTTCGATGCGCAATACATCGCGCCCCCCGTAAAAGCACTTTTGCCAGCGAGCGAGGCGATGTTGATGATGTGGCCGCTGAGGCGACGTATCATGCCCGGCGCAACCAGCCTACTCAGCAGGAACACGGCTTTCAAGTTGGTGTCTAATACAGCGTCCCAATCTGTTTCACTGGCGTCCTGAATGGAAGCGAAATGGCCGATGCCCGCGTTGTTGATAAGGATGTCGAGCGGACCGAGCGATGCTTCGGTCTTCTCAACGAGCGATGAGACGTCAGACGGGCGGGTGAGGTCGGCAGCTATGGCCACCACCGTGTATCCAAACCGCTCAAGTTGGACGGCCGTGGCCCCGAGTTTTTCCGAGTTACGTGCGCAAATCGCCAACTTTGAACCCCTGCGGCCCAGAGCACACGCGATGGCCAGGCCGATTCCACGGCTTGCCCCGGTGATGAGGGAAACGCTTCCCGCCAGTGGCTTTTCGGGCATAGCAACGAACAGCGGCGAGGCGACGCGCCGCCCAAGCGCGACATCTTACCATTTACCATCCAGGCGGGACGGTTGTTGTGGTGCGGCATCTTGCTGAGGGAAGCAGGTTTGGCTTGCACGGGTCAAGGGCTTTCCCTATAATCCCGGGGATTTCTGTCTGTTGCGCAGTCGTCCTGCTGTGGGTGGCCCCAAAGCTGGCCAGGAGTCCAGAAGTTACTCAGGAGGCAGGGAAGTGATCATACGAAATCATGTGAACAAGTTCGTGATGGCTGCGGCTGCGCTGTGCTTTTTATCTCTGCCTTCCAAAGCGGCCCAGCAAGCAGGCCAACCAGGCGGGCAGCAGGGCGGGCCGAGTTACTCGCTTCCAGAATACAACGCCGAGCAGGCCGCGGCCTCCGAGAAGGACCCTCAGGCCAGGATCAAGCTGCTCGACGCGTTCGTTGCGCAATACCCGAATTCCACCCTGATGCAGTACATCTATCAGTTCTATTATCAGGCCTACTACCAGTTGAAAAATTATCAGAAGGCCATCGAATATGCGGACAAGCTCATCGCGCTTGACGACAAGGCTGAGCTTCCGGCGCGCGTGTCAGCGATTCAGGCGCACGTTCAACTTTTCGCCCTGGCATATCCCCATCCGGATAACAATCAACTCACCAAGCAGCGAGACCTAGCGCTGCAGGGCGTGAAGCTCATGCCGGATCTTAAGAAGGTGCCGAACAGCCAGGTCACCGACGAACAGGTCAAGGCGGGCATTGCTTACTTACAGGCGGCTGCCGGCGCAGCGAGCCTTCAGCTGAAGGACTACCCGGGCGCGATTGAGGCTTTCAAAGCGGCCTTGGCGATCAATCCCAAGGACGCGGTTTCCTACTATCGGCTGGGGATCGCCTATCTGAGTGCGAACCCTGCACAATACCTCGACGGCTTCTGGGCTTTGGCGCGAGCGATCAATCTGAAAGTCCCCGACGATGCAAAGATCAAGGACTACCTGCGGACGCGAATCCTGCAATACGAACAGCCCGGCTGCGATAACCAGGTCGATGCGCAATTGAGCGAGTTGCTGCAGTTGGCCATGAATTCCCCCGACCGGCCGGCAAGTTACACGATTCCAAGCCACGAGGATCTGATGAAGATCAGCCAGTCGAGCACAATTATCAGTGTCATCAATGACTTGTCGGCTGGTGGCGATAAGGCCAAAATGACCTGGCTCGCCATTTGCGGCGCTGAATTTCCTGAAGTCGTGGGCAAAATCATCGATACTCAGAAGACATCCAACACAATCGATTTCATGGTTTTCACGAGCGATAATGCCGATCAGATGCAAAACGCAACTACCGCAAATATGGACGTGAAGGTCTGGATCACGCCGCCACCCGGTACACCGACAGGAAATCCTGCCGCTCCACAGCCAGATGTAGTCAGGTTCCAAAAAGACGATCCGATTCGGTTTGCTGGCGCCCTGGTAAGCTACGATCCTTCGCCTTTCCTGTTGCACTGGGACCAGGTCAAGGTCGATCCCAGCACCATCCCTTCAGAAAAGGGTGGCACCCCCAAGCGTCCAACCACGCACAGGCCGGCTCCCAAATCGGAGTAGGTTCGCGAAATCTCGGGAATGCCAGGCCTCCCTGCAGTCTAGGAGCGGCGTGTGGTTGAGCCCAAATGATATTGAGAGATTTTGCGGCTCAACGTGTTGCGGTGAATTCCTAGAATCTTGGCGGCCCGGCACTGATTTCCCTTAGCGTGTTCGAGCACGCGCTTGATGAATTTCTTCTCGAATTCCGTAAGCGCTTCCTCAAGAAGGATCCCGCGGTCGACCATCATGCCGACCAGCGATTCCAGTTGCTCTTTCACGTCTGCACGCTCCAGAAGCTGCTCGCAAACGGGATCCCGGGCTTCAGTCCAGTGCCTGGCCGGTAATGCGCTGATAGGCTTCTCTATATTTTTGCTGCGTTCCGGCCACAACTTCGGCAGGAAGCGGGGGCGCCGGCGGTTGCTTATTCCAACCGATGCGTTCGAGATAATCGCGAACATACTGCTTATCAAATGAAGGCTGCGCCTGGCCAGGCAAGTACTTGTCAGCCGGCCAGAATCGCGACGAGTCGGGTGTCAGTGCCTCGTCGATCCAGACGAGTTCGCCATTGAGAAGACCGAATTCGAACTTTGTGTCCGCGATGATGATTCCTCGCGCGGAGGCGTGCTCCACCGCGAGATGATAGAGTTTAAGACTAACTTCGCGTAAACGCTCGGCGAGCGGAGAGCCGATTCGCGAGACGACTTCCTCGAAGGAGATGTTTTCGTCGTGGCCGGTCGTGGCCTTTGTCGAGGGCGTAAAGATCGCCTCCGGGAGCCGATCGGACTCCAGCAGGCCGGCGGGCAGACGGATCCCGCAAATGCTTCCCGACTTCTGATATTCCTTCCAGCCCGATCCAGAGATGTAGCCGCGGACGACGCACTCAATCGGGATGGGTTCGGTTTCGCGCACCAACATCGCGCGCCCGCGTATTTCGCTATCGAAGGGATCCAGAATGGTTGGAAAGTGTTTCGAAGCAATCAGATGATTCTTGACGATATCGTTGAGGTAATTGAACCAGAAAACGGAAAGTTGCGTCAGCACTCGGCCCTTATCCGGAATCGGCGTAGGAAGAACTACATCGAAAGCGGAAAGCCGGTCGGTAGCGACGATGAGCAGAAGGTCGCCCTGCAATTCATAGATATCGCGAACCTTGCCGCGTCCTCGGAGCCTGAGTGTTGCAAAATTCGTCTTTGAGACAACTGCCTCGATCGGAGAAGAAGCCACGAGATTTGTATCCTCAGGTTTGCGAAGGCCGGTATTCTAGCGCAGGGCGAGTCGTTGTCAATCGGGAAAGAACCGCTAGGCCACAGCGAGATGCATAGGCCTCGATGAGCTGAAGTATTTTCCCCAAATTCGAAGTTTCCGTAGAAGGCAGTGAATATCAAGCGGCGTTGCTGGCACTGGCCGCCTGGGGCGGCGTAGCCGCCGCGGCCGCGTCCTCCCATTTCACGGAAACGAGTTTCGATACGCCAGGCTCCTGCATGGTTACCCCGTACAGTACGGAGCCCATCTCCATCGTCTTGCGGTTATGGGTGACCACGATGAATTGAGTCTGCCCGCACATATCGGCGAGCATTTTGTTGAAGCGTCCAACGTTCGCTTCATCGAGCGGTGCATCGACCTCATCGAGGATACAGAACGGGCTCGGTTGATAACGGAAGACAGCGATCAAGAGGGCAAGCGCGGTGAGCGCCTTTTCACCACCGGAGAGTAGAAACACATTCTGAAGGCGCTTGCCCGGCGGCTGCGCGACGATGTCGATGCCAGACTCACCAGAGCTATCCGGCTCGCTCAACCGCATCTCGCCGTGTCCGCCGCCGAAGAGGGACTGGAAGGCGATGGCGAAGTGCGCGTTGATGAAGTTGAAGGCTTCTTCGAATTTCTGGCGGGAGACCTCATCAAGTTCATTGATGGTGAGTTGGGTGTTTTCGATCGATTGCACGAGATCGTCGCGTTCGCGTCGCAGGAACGCTTCTCGTTGCTCGCATTCTTGAAATTCCTCGAGTGCCATCATATTCACCGGCCCCATCGATTCGACGCGGGCTTTCATTTCATTGTAGTTCGCTTCCGCCGAGGTTAATCCTTCGCCGCAGAGAAGCTCTCTCTGCTGGGCCATCAATTCCTCGGGCTGTGCATTCAACTCAGAGACGCAGGTTTGGCGGAGGTAGTCGCGATCGGCATCATTGCGAGCTTTTTCAATTTGGCGCTGGCTGCGCTCGGCGCGAAGGTCATCCAAAGACTGCCGGCGCCCACGCAAAGTTTCCTCAATTTGGCCGGTGCGCGATCGCGCTTCGGCCCATTCGGCTTCGAGTGCAGCCTGGTGATTGCTGAAACGATCCTTTTCGTGCCGAAGCTCTTCCACTTGTTGTACGAGTTGCTCAGATGAGGAGTCGATTTCCGCACGCTCCGCGAGCAACGCGTTGTGCTGTTGTCGTAGAGCCAAGACGCGCTCCTCAGCTTGGCTGATATCGTCGGTGAGACGCCGCTCGGCGGCTTCCGCGCTGGCGAGACGCTCGGCCATGATCGCCAACTCTTCGCGGCGTGCGATTACCTGCTCTTGCAGCTCTTGAAAAGAGCGGCGCAAACCATTCAGCATTTCGACCGCCTCGGCGGCCTCCCCTTCCGCCGCAGCACGCGAACGCACGGCCTCGGCGTGCTCGGCGCGTGCTCGCTCACTGCGACTGCGAGCCGCTTCTGCTTCCTTGTGAAGCCGAGAGATTTCTTCGCGTTCGGCAGAAACACGTTGCTCGATGCGCGCGAATTCACGATACGCCTGTTCGCGCTGGTGCACGGCGGCGACCAAAGCCTTCTCCGCTTCCATGTGCTCGGCGGTGGTGGCTGATAGCCGGGCTTCCACTAGGGAGATTTCCGATTCCAATCGCGCCAGGGAGACTTCGCCCTCGCTCGCAACTGCTTCGAGCCTGGCCATCTCTAGTTCGCGCTGCCGCAGCTCGCGCTTAAGCGCCAATGGCCCAGCATCGCTTTTGCGTCCGCCGGAAACCATTCGGCCGTGATAACAGGTGCCGTCCGGTGTCAGGAAATAGCTGTGGGGGTTGTCCCGCGCCATTCGCTCGGCTCCAGCGGGCGTCTCAACGAGATAGGCCGTGCGCAGCTTCTTCAGGAAATATTTCGTGTTCGGGCCGAGGGGATCTCGAAAATCGACAAGGCGGTCGAGCCGCTCGATGAAATCGCCGGGAATGGATGAGCCGTAGTCGAGCTGCGATTTGTCGATCTCCAGGCTGCCGATCGAATCGACGAAAAATGTGGCGCGCCCGCCCATTTCGCTGCGCAGCAAGGCGACCCCGGCGCGTGCCTGGTCGAACGATTCAACGACGACGTATTCAAGTTCATCGCGCAGGAACTGCTCGATCGCTCCTTCGTACTGCTCCGGCACTTCTGCATAGTCCGCGAGCAAGCCAACCGCGCGGAAGCCGCTCGAGTGGCCCTCGCCGCTGGCATTAAAGAGCTTTTGCACCGCGTCAGCCGTGTAGGCCCGTTCGCGGAGAATCTGTTCGATCGAGGCGTGCCGCGCTCGTTCGGCGGATAACTCCTGACGCGCTCGCTCCAAGTGGAGCGCGGTTTCCTGCTGCGACTGGCGTAGGCTGGCAAGATACAACCGGGCGTCATGAGTGGCCGCGGCTAATTCGTGGGCGCGGCGCTCGGATTGCTGAAAGCCGCTCTCCGCGATTTGGACGCTCGCCTGAAGACTCCTATATTCCTGTTCCACCGTTTCGAGCACTGCAGCGCGCTGCACCTCGGACGCGCTGTGGCGCGCCGCCGTTTCCTCAGCCTGCTGCGATTCGGCCTGTGCGTGAGCCGCTTTCTCGACGAGACTGCCGGCCAGTTGCCGAAGCTCGGCCACGCGCGCCTCAAGTGAGCCCTGGTTCGCCGCGCTCAGGGAAACACGCTCGTTCGCCTCGCGCAGGCCTGATTCGAGCGACACAGCCGATGTGCGCAGTGCGATGACCGATTCGCGTTGCGCCATCGCGCGTGCGGCCAACTCCGCAGCCTGCTGCTGGGCCTGCTCGATTTCGCCCGCCAGGCGCGCCGCACGGGATTCGAGCTGTGCGGTTTGCTCGCGATTGAAAGTGATGCGGTTTTCAGCGCGATCCAGATCGAGGGCCGTCTGATTCAGCCCGTTTTGCGTGTGGCGCAACTCCCCATCAAGTTCATAGGTGCGCGCGCTCAAGCGTTCGTGCTCGCCTTCCAACTCCGCTACCGATCGAGATTCGCGTGCTTCTCGCTCTTCCATCTCGCGCAACACCGTCTCGAGACGCGCGGCTTCGGCGTCGAGTTGACCTGCCTTGCTCGACAACACGACGCGCAGCAGTCCTCGCATCTGTTCGCGCAATTCGGCGTAGCGGCGAGCCTTCGAAGCCTGGCGCTTTAACGACGCGAGCTGCTTTTCTACTTCGACCAAAATGTCGTTCACTCGCGAGAGGTTGACCTTGGAAGCTTCGAGTTTCGCCTCCGCCAGTCGCCGCTTGGTCTTGTACATCGTAATTCCCGCAGCTTCTTCGATAATCGCCCGGCGGTCCATCGGCTTCGAATTGAGGATTTGGCCGATGCGGCCTTGCTCGATAATGGCGTAGCTATCAGGGCCGAGCCCGATACCCATGAAAATCTCTTGGACATCGCGCAGACGAGCCACGCGCCCGTTGATGATGTATTCGCTTTGGCCGGATCGATACAGGCGGCGCCCGACGACAACTTCGCCGGGGCGCAAATGGATGGCCGGCTTTTCAGCGACGCGCTTCTTCCAAGGCTTGCCACTCTCAAACGGTTCTCCTCGAGGCTCGCGACCGACTTCTTCACTGGTCGATGCGCTTGGATCAGATAGTGCTGTGCTGTCAATCTTCGACTCGGAATCCTTATCGATGACTTTGGCAACCGCCTCGGAAAGCTCGGGATCGACAAGCGTAAGCGTCACTTCTGCGAGGCCCATCGGAGACCGCTTCGCCGTGCCGTTAAAGATGCAGTCAGACATCCTCTCTGCGCGGAGCATCTTATGGCTCTGCTCACCAAGGACCCAGGAGACGGCGTCCACGACATTCGACTTACCGCATCCGTTTGGGCCGACGATGCACGTGACGCCGCTGCCGCTGAACGTAATCGGTGTCTTCTCGCAGAACGACTTGAAGCCAAAAAGCTCGACTTTGCGGAGTTTCAGCACCCGGTTCCTCGCACCATCCGCTTCTTTCTCGGCCGCAAGATCAAGAGATGAAGCGTGGTTTGGATTTTTCCTAGGAGGTATGTCGAGACAAAGACGCTCGGAGGGTCGATATCTGTGGCCCTTCCGCCTGGCGCTGCCGGATCGGCGGTTACGGGAGTACAAAGTAGCACGGCGAATTGGGGCGTGTAAAGCGGCCTTTTTTTAGGCTGTGCACTGACTCTGGTAACAGTTCAAGCGCTCATGACGCGACTCTCCTGTGGGCCCCTGGGCGGCGAAAGGCGATTAGGCGTGGAGATACCAGGGGACGTTGATGAGGACGATGCGGTCGCTGCCGTGCAACAAGAGGAGGGCTTTCAGTAGCTCAGCGCGCTGGTTGTGCAACGGGTAGTGGTACCAGTGTTTTTCGACTAGCTCGGGAACGATGATAGCGATCTGGCGGTCAGGGCATTCGGCCTCGGCCGCCAGCACATAGTCCAAAATCGGACGGAGCACCAAGCGGTAAGGCGAGGGGAGCACGATGAGCCGAGGGGGTGTGCGCCCTGCTCTTTTTGCCGGATCCTCGACGTATTTACCCCATTCGTCGCGCAGCGTATTGGCCTCTTCCTCGGTGGTAACGTGCAAGGCGCGAATATCTGAGGAGAGTGTCAGAGCAAACTGTAGCGCGCGCTGCGAGATTCGTCCCCAGTCCTGGATCGGTACGATCACCAGCGGCGAGGCGGTACCGGAAAGATCGAGCGGGGAGGTGCTGCAGACTTCCTTAGCAACTCGATCGTAATGACGGCGCACCCACAGCATCGCGGAGATCAACAGAACGATCAGCAGCGCGCTGACCCAGGCCCCTGAGGTAAATTTCGCGACGAGGACCACGAGCGTGGTGATCCCTGTGGCCACCGCCCCCAGGCCGTTGACCAGCATGCTCTGCACCCAGCCCCGGCCTCGCTCGTGCTTCCAGTGGCTGACCATGCCAGCCTGCGACAGAGTGAAGGCGGTGAATGCTCCGATGGCAAATAGCGGAATCAAACGGTCCGTCACACCACCAAATATGATCAACAAGAACCCGGAAAGGACGGCCAGCGCGACAATTCCCTGGGTATAAACGAGGCGCCTTCCACGGAATCCGAAGGAGTGCGGCAAGAATCCATTTTGAGCCACCGCGCGGCAAAGTCGCGGGAAATCGGCGAAAGCTGTATTGGCTGACAAAGACAGAATCAGCAGAACCGAACCAATCGTAAGGTAGTAGAACCACCCACGCCCGAGAACTGCTCCCACCAGAAGGGAAAGAACGCTTTGGTAGCCCGGCTTGCCTGGATCGGTGGCCGCGATGCTGTAGGCGCGGACGAGGTAGGCGATGCCAGCCAACAGCAAGATTAGTAACCCGATAATGACCGTCAGCGTGCGCTGCGCGTCCTTCACAGCTGGTTCGCGAAAGGCTCGCACGCCGTTGCTCACCGCTTCCACACCCGTCATTGCCGTGCAACCGTTTGAGAAAACCTGCAGTAGTAACCAAGCACTGGCGGCAGCCATTGTGCCGCCCCCCGGGTGCGGAGGTGCCAGCACGGGCAGGGGATGGCCAGCGGCGAACGCGGTTCTTAGAGTGCCTTCGACAATGACCCACAGCAGCGTGCCAAGAAACAGATAGGTAGGCAGCATGAAGAAAACGCCCGCTTCGCGCAGGCCGCGCAGGTTCACAAGCGTGATGAGCAACAAAATTCCAAGACAGATCGAAAGCGTGTGAACCTGCAGGCTGGGAATCGCGGAAACCAAAGCGCCCGCTCCAGCAGAAATGCCAACGGCGACAACCAGAATGTAGTCGATCATCAGTGCCGCTGCCGCCAACAGACCGGCATACGTTCCAAGATTCTCCGATGCTACGGTGTAGGATCCGCCACCGCCAGGATAAGCAGCGATGGTCTGCCGGTAGGAGAAATAAACGACGGCGAGTAAGACGATAATACTGAGGCTGATGGGAACGATGTAAGCAGTTCCTGCAGCCCCCAGCGGAATCAACAGAGTCAGTGCGGCTTCCGGGCCATAGGCCGCCGAGCTGAGTGCGTCCAAACCAAAGATGGGGATTCCTGCAGAGGTGCCGATTTGTTCGGCGCGCTCATCGAAACTGGCCAGGGGCTTGCCAAACAAGATATCGAGAAGGGACATGTCCGCTCCGCAAAAGGGAGCGCCTAGAGTAGTTCGATAGCAAACGAATTGGAATCACAAACTTGGTTGCCTCCGCAGCAAAGCTGCATTTTACCTGTGGGTAACTTCGCCTGCATGGCCTGCGGCAGAGGCACAACGAACCTGAGATACTAACCGCCTGAACGCCGCTGGGTTCGCGCATTGACTTGGGGTCTCTGCGAAGCCTAGCATGGCGCGCTCAGGAGGACGTTTGGACTCGCCCAGCAGTCCAGGAGTAGGCGGAATCTTATCAGCCGCGGCGGTGCTGGCAGCAATCCTCGCGCTCTCCGCGCTGACCCGGCAGCCTCCCGGGCCGAAGGCCGCCAGTGCGCCGCTCAAAGAGTTTTCCGCAACACGTGCCATAGAAACGCTCCGTCGAATTTTGAAGGAGGACGTACCGCATCCTGCGGGAAGCCCGGCAAACGAGGTTGTCCGGCGACGGATTCTCGACGAGTTCACGCGGCTCGGCTATCAGCCCCAGGTTCAGACGACGTTTGCGTGCTCCCAATATGCTTCGTGCGCCACAGTGAATAACGTCCTGGCGCGTTTGGAGGGAGTCGGCGAAGCAGGTGCGCTCCTTGTAGCAGCACATTACGATTCAGTCTCCGCTGGGCCTGGCGATTCCGATGACGGCGCAGGAACGGCCGTTGTGCTCGAAATTGCCCGCGCCCTCCAATCGCTTCCACTGCGTCAACATCCCGTCATCTTCTTGCTCGATGAAGGTGAAGAGAACGGTCTGCTCGGCGCGCAAGGATTCATCGATTCGCATCCATGGGCAAAGGAAGTGCGCGTTGCGGTGAACGTTGATAACCGGGGTACGCATGGCCGAAGCTTCATGTTTGAGACTGGCAGTGCGAACGATTGGGCCATCCGGTTTTACGCACGAAATGTACCGCGCCCCTTGGCAGACTCGATTGCCTATACCGTTTACAAATTGCTTCCGAATGATACCGACTTCACCATTTTCAAAGAGGCCGGTTATCAGGGGTTGAATTTCGGCATTTTGAACGGAGTGAATCAATACCACACGCCTCTTGACAATTCGGCGAACGTGAGTGCCGCAAGCGTTCAGGACCACGGGGATCAGATGCTTCCCCTGATTGCCGCTCTGGCCAATGCGAATCTTTCGAATTTGCCGGAGGGGAACTCCGTCTATTTCACAATTTTTGGACGCTGGGTGGTTCATTGGCCGGCGTGGCCATCGGCCTTGTTTGCCTTAGTCGCTCTAGTTCTGCTGATCGCGCAAGCGGCTTGGTTGATCCACCAGAAGCGCCTGTCGGCGCCCGAGTTGCTGTGGGGACTGCTCGCCTGGTTTCTGATGATGGCCGTGACGGCGGCCGCGGCGCTTGTGCTCGAACGAATCGTACATGTTGCCGGAGTGACGCCTGTTACGTGGATCGCATATCCGCTACCACTCGAAATTTCCTTCGCCTTACTTGCGATCGTCGTGGTCATCACAAACGCCGTTCTTTTCTCGAGACGAGCGCATTTGTGGGGGCTGTGGTGCGGCGTCTGGATATGGTGGTCCATTCTGGCGGTGCTTGTTTCGATAAAGGCTCCCGGCCTTAGCCATCCCTTGCTGGTACCAGCACTGGCGGCGGCCTGCGTGGGCCTCCTTGGGACTGTGCCAAGCGCACCGAGCTCTTCCGTTTCGGCCCTAGCGGTGGTCGTGCCCTTTGCCGCAGCAGGGCTCGTTTTACTGGACTTACTTCTTGAGATCTACGACGCACTCGGTGTGCCTGCCCTTGTTCCGATGGCCCTTCTGGTGGCGTTACTGTTCACTGCTGTGGCGCCCTTGTGCGGCGATCTGACCGGTCTCGGAGGCCTGCGAAGACTGGCTGTGCCGTGGCTTCCCGCGCTTATTACCGCGCTGTTCCTCTTCGCGGCGATGGTGGTGCCGGTGTATTCAGCGAAGTCTCCGGAACGGATCAATTTTGAGTACGTCAAGGACGGAGACTCGGGAGCTGCTAGCTGGGTGGTCAAACCGGATTCGGAGCGTCTGCCGGAGCCGATTCGGCTTGCTGCGAAATTCCGTCGAGCTGACAAGGGATATTTCCCGTGGGACACCAAGCCCGCTTTCCTCGCCGACGCTCCTCACCTGGATCTTGCGGCACCCACATTCACGGTCCTGGAAGCCTTGGAGAAGAATGGCAGGCGAACCTATCGAACTTTGCTGCGATCGGAGCGGGGAGCGCCTCTAGCCGCCATTCTCTTCCCACCGCAGGCGGATGTTGATTCCGTGGCGGTAGGCGGGATTGCGCAACCGTCAGAGTCACCGCGCGCGCGAGAGTATCTCTACCATGATTGGTCTGCGTATGCCTGCGCTACCTTGCCGGCGGCGGGGATCGAAATCAGCTTTTCGGTTCCGTTCGGCAGGACGATCGGGGTAGCCGTGCTCGATGAGACCTTCGGGTTGCCAGCGGAGGGCGCGTTCTTACTGCACGCGCGACCGCTGACCGCGGCGCCGTCAGGGAGCGGGGACGTCACCGTGGTCACTCGCCGCGTCGAACTGCTGCCCTAGCCAATACCCGTTCACGTCGTGTCTATGCGCTAGAAAACCTGGCTATGATGTTCGTGTAGAGGTTGTGAATCTATGAGTGACACAGTCGACGCCCCGGTTCTGTCCTGGTGGCGATCACCGATTCGCTGGCTCGACCGATGATGAGAGTCCTCTGGACGTTAAAGGCCATAAGCCAGCCGAGCAAAGCTGGCCTCAGCAGAGCGGTTCAAAACTGAAGTCCGCGCGTTTGGCCCCACGGCAGACCTCAGATAAAATGGCCCTTTTCGAAACTGTCCCGAATGCGAGAGATACGTCTCCACAACACGCTGACCAGCCGGCTTGAGCCGCTCAATCCCCTGCGCCCCGGTGAAGTGCGCATCTATACCTGCGGCCCCACCGTCTATGCTTCGGCGCACATCGGAAACTTCCGCACGTTCGTCTTTCAAGACATCCTGCGGCGTTTTTTGAAATCGCAAGGCTATCAGGTCATGCAGGTGATGAACGTAACCGATGTGGATGACCGCATCATCCATTCTGCAGCTGCCGCTGGAATCGGAATTCGCGAATACACGGAGCGGTATATACAGGCCTTCCTCGAAGACATCGATGCTCTGCGCATCGAAACCCCTGAGGAAGTCGTCCGCGCCACCGATCACATCGAAGACATGGTCGTACTGATCGAAAAACTGGAGCAAAAGAGCCTGACCTACAAGAGCGATGGCTCCATTTACTTCCGCATCTCCAAATTTCCAGAATATGGCAAGCTCTCCAAAATCGATCTGACCGGCATTCAGCCGGGCGCACGCGTCGATGTCGATCAATACGACAAAGAAAACGCGCGCGATTTCGCTTTGTGGAAGGCGCCAAAGCCTGGTGAGCAATTCTGGGAAACACGCATTGGCCCAGGCAGACCGGGCTGGCACATTGAGTGCTCCGCCATGTCGATGAAGTATCTTGGCGACACGCTTGATATTCATACCGGTGGGGTCGACCTCGCCTTCCCGCATCACGAAAACGAAATCGCGCAAAGCGAAGCAGCAACGGGAAAACCGTTCGTTCGCATGTGGCTGCACGCCGAACACTTGATCATCGACGGCCAGAAAATGTCGAAGTCGCTTGGCAACATCTACACCCTGCGCGATCTCTTCGCCAAAGGTCACAAGCCTTCGACGATTCGCTTCCTCCTGCTTTCCGTGCCCTATCGCCGCCAGTTGAATTTCACGGAAGACGGTCT
>Ga0306926_10003465_pt1 | contig 16339 bp, 20 predicted proteins | sample flu12Cox44000178_FD_203759 | JGI IMG/M metagenome (GOLD analysis project Ga0306926, IMG submission 203759) | Lab enrichment of tropical soil microbial communities from Luquillo Experimental Forest, Puerto Rico - flux8day.12C.oxic.44.000.178 (v2)... | ecosystem: Environmental > Terrestrial >... | reverse complement strand
TCGATTTTCTCTCGACCAGGAAACGAAAACCGACATTGGCTTCCGGCGAAAAAGATCGGCCACGCACCGCTTTGACGTAGTCCCGCGGCAAGTTTCGATCTGCGGCGAGAGTGAATCCCTTGCCATCGTAGAGAAACAGGGTGCCAAACTTGGCCCCGCAACGCGAGATGGCCTTCTCCAGCATGGTTTCGAAAACCGGCTGCACATTCGAAGGCGAGCCCGCGATCACCTTGAGTATGTCCGAAGTGGCGGTCTGGCGTTCCAATCCCTCTTGCGTCTCCTTGAGAAGACGCGCGTTCTTCATGGCGATTTCGGCCTGCACGGCAAAGCCCTGCAGCAGCGCGACTTGCCGTTCGCTGAACGGCCGCACCTCCTTGCGATAGACGCTGAGAACGCCCGTCAACGCGCCGCCATCGCGCAAGGGGACGGCGAGATAGCTGCGGATGCCGCCGAGCTCGACGCTCGCAACGGTGAGCGGCAATCGCCGGCGATAGGATTCCGTCCTGGCGAGATCGGCAACGTGATTGAAGGGCTTGAGGGCGATGCCGCGGCCGAAGGCTTCCGCGTGCGGCAAGGCCTGGCGCGCAAGGAATTCGCCATAAGCCTTCGGCACGTTCCGCGTCGCGGCGGGGCGGCCCAGTTCGCCGTCGACGATCCACAATCCGCCGAATCGCGCGTCGCAGATTTGCAGCGCCTTGTCCACGATCGCTTCGAATACCGCCGCGAGGTTTCCCGGCGAGGAGTTGATGACCTTCAGCACGTCCGAACTGGCGGACTGCTGCGCCAGCGCTTCCTTCAGCTCGCTTGCAAGCCTCGCAATTTCTGCCTTTTGGCTCTTGTCCGGGCTTGCACGAACGGTCCGGCTTTCCGATTGGCTCCGCGTCTTGGATTTGGCTTCCCGGCGGCGAAGCGGTACCGCCGCTTTCCGGCGGCCCGCCTTTCTGCCAAGGCCTTTCCTCTCTTGCCCCATATCGCCCTCGGGTACCGGGCCGGATAGTAAAGGTTCCGTCCAAGCGTAGAAAGGGGCCGAGCGCCAGCGACAGCGCGCCGACGACGGTATTACGTGACGACGTCAGTTACGTGCTGTCGGGAATTACACGCCTGGAGAGCGCATCTTTGGCCTCGCTCTTCATGCTGGCCCCAGCTGTTCGATCGCGCGCCGGGATCTCTGTTGGGGATCGCGAACGCCGGTCTGACCGATTTCGATGATCTTCCCGGCAACAAGCTCGTTGGCAACAAGCTCGGCGAACGGGTCATTGCGATCCTTCGGTCCGAACGCCTTGAGTGGCGACATCGCGCAGGGCAAGCCTTGCCAACAAAAAGGCCCCGGACAAGACCGGGGCTCCAGTTCTTGGGAGTACAGAAAAAATCAGTAGTTCGCGACCAACGGCGCGGCGCCCCAATTGAAGTGGTAGTTGAAGCCCCCCTTGATCACCCAAATGTTGGTGTCGTGGTCACGCAACAGGATTGAGCCGGTCGGGATCTGAACATCGCCCGAGGTGACGAAATTGCCCAAGGTCCTCTTGCCGAAGCCCATGTAGTCGCCCTCGAACTTGGCCGACCAGTGTTGCCAGAAGCCGAACTCGACCCCGCCGCCGGCGGTCCAGCCGGACCGCGTTGCGCTAAGGGTTTGAGTCAGGATCGTTGCTCCGGTGGCGTCGGTCGTGAATGCGTTGTCGCTGGTCCTCGCCCAGCCCCAGCCGGCCTTGCCGAAGAGAAGCAATTTGTCGAAGGCGTAACCGAACCGACCGGTTATTGTCGCCAAATCCGTCACCCTGGGATCGGGGTGGGAAATGATGTTCGGGTCGATCGAGCTCACGATCGCGTTCAGTGTCGGCGCGGTGGTAAAGTCGCTAAACGAATAGTCGCCCTCAACTCCAAGAACCCAGTTCGACGGAAGCTGCCAGTTGTAGCCCGCCTGCACGCCTCCAAGGAGTCCGCCAGCCGTTTCCTTGGCAACGGTTCCCGCCGGGAAGTTGGTAGAGTTGAGAGTTCCAACAAAAGTCACCGTGTCCGAGAGCGCTCCGCCTCCGAAGTGGCCACCAACATAGAACCCATTCCAGTTGAACGGCAGCACGACCGGAGGCGGCGGGGCCTTGACCGGCATGTCCGCAGCTCTGGCGGGTGCAACAAGAACGACAGCGGCAAGACCAAGGTAAGCAAGTTTGTTCATGGAAATTTTCATGGAAATTGAAAACCGGAATTGCTGCTTCAAATCGGCAACAAGCTAGCAAAAATTACCTCGGGTCCTCGTGACAAAAATGGCACGGATCGCAAGCTAATCCTGACATAAGCCTTATAATTCGCGCCAGCCGTGGCTCGTGAGCCGCGATCTGTTGCTGCTCAGCCACGACGGCGACGTTCAGGTGTGATGAGGACACGGCTTGGTCCATACGAGCGGGCCGCATCACCGACCCTTCGCGACAAGCCAGCGGCGGGAAGGGGCATCGAACCACGCGGCGAGGCGTCGAAACCTGCTGTGGGTTTCTGAAGTCCGCTGCTGTTGATCCATTTCTCGATATCCTCAATGACCTTCTCGTAGCTGCGACGCCGCGGCAGCGGCTGCCCTTTGACCTGCCCTACCACTTCGATTTTGCCTGTCATGTCGTCTCGCACGGCGAATGCGCCTTTCGCCCCGACGATAAACATCTGTCAGTGCATTCCAGTTCCTCCATAAACCATTGATTTTACTTGATTAATATACAAATTTTGAGCCAGAAGCGTAGTCTCTGGAGCCCACAAAATTTCGGTCAGAACCAAAGTCCGTGGAACCAACAAATATTTAGCCAGAGCCAAAATCTCAGGAACCAACGCAATCTTGGCAGGTTGAGTGGCTTACTCAATCTGACCCAAGACTGTGACCCAAGACTGGGGAAGGGACCATGAGCGAAATGCGCGGCGAACGATTACAGGTGATGCTTTCTCCGGAGGAGCTGGCCCTGCTCGACGATTTTCGCTTCAGGCATCGGATGCCCTCAAGAGCAGCAGCCATCAGAGAGCTGTTGAAGTTTGGCCTGACGACGACCGGGGTGGATGGTGGCGCGGGCGTGAAGTCCAGCGAGTACGGAGTTTTCAGCCGCGGCCCCGACAGCCATCGGATGGCGAAGGATTCGCCAGGAACAGAATGACGGGTTGAGGCATTGTAGCCGATTGCTGCAATTGAGCGGCCGGAGCAGTCGGCTGGGGAAATGGTACCGAACCCCGATCGTGCCGGGGGAGCAGAACTGAATGCACCCCCAAACTCACGCCAGGATCGAAACTGTCCGCGCTGCGGGGCTCAACCTCAACTTGTTCACCGGCTTCTCGACACGCGTAACGGCCGCGAGACGTTGCTGTTTCGATGCCAGTGCGGCGAACGCATCTGGGACGATTAAACGCGCAGCTCATCGCGACCCGGCTTGCGAGTCTGCGGAACGCCTCACAGCGCCCGCCTTGCCGTGCATTCCGATATTCGCGAAACTGTTCGCGGCGATGGAAAGCCAATGCTAAAGTCCCACCAATGGCGTTGTAACGGCTCCTCGCGGAGGACCCTGGAACGGCGGCCTTCTCCTGCGCAAGCGGAACCGCAAAGGGGACTCCCATGAGCGTGACGGCCTCGCCGCAACAAAATCATCTGCGTGATCTCGCCATCGCCGCGCTCGAGCAAGCGCATCGGGAGGTCGGGCGGGCTGACCAACGGCTCGTACCGCCGCTTGAAGAGCCAGCCGTCAGACAGGAAAAAGAGAATACGCTCGCGCCCCATCCTGCCGGCGAGCCGTCGCCGGCGGCCAGGCCGCCCCGACGCGGATCGCGTCACAGGCCATTGTTATGGAGTTTCCTGGGTCTTCTGGCATCGGCGGCAATGGTTGCGGCTGCGTGGGGGTGGCAGAGGTCAAGTGAACTGGCGGCGCTTGACCCCATCTTCACCGCAACCATTTCGGCAGCGAAACGATATTTGCCGGAACGACCCGCCCCATCCATTGGCTTGGCCAAGACGGAGCCGGCGCTTCCGCAACCCTCGCCTCAGACCTCGCCCCAACGCGAAGCTCAGCTCGGTCAAGCCGCTCCCGGTCCGGCGCCGCCGCAAACGATGCCGCGCGAACTCGCAAACGTGCAGCAGGCGATTGATCAGCTCAAGACGGAACGGGCGCAGATGATCCGCCAGAGTGCGGAAATGGCGGAGCGGCTCAAGGCGACGCAGGAGATGGCCAGCCAAAACGCGAAACTTGTCGAGGATCTCAAGGCGACGCAGGCGCAAGTGATCCGGCAAAATGCCGACCTCGCCGATGATCTCAAGGCGGCGCGGGCGCAGATGGCCCGCGACAGCGCCGACTTCGCCGATCGCCTCAAGAGCAATCAGGAGCAAATGGCAAAGCTCTCCGAGCAACTCAGGTCGAGTCAGGACCAAGCCGCCCGCCTCACCTCTTCCGAACCGAAGCCGCGGCCAAAGCCGGTGGCGGCCGCCGCCGTGGCGCGCCGACCCGCGCCGAGGACGACACCTGCGTCGTCGCAAGCGCGGGCGCAGACTCAGGACGCCAGGAGCTTGCCGCGGGGCAAGCCACAGTCGCAGCAATAGGCGGTCAGTCGCGAAAACGATCGCGAGGGATTCTCGCCGCAAGCTCGTATCGCCCAACGCATCAATCGGTTGCGGCAATCAGATGATAAAATGGATACCAAAAAGCCAAGGGGCTCTGGCCAGGGCTTGGCGGCGCCTATTTCGAGCTGCCGTAGTTTTTCAACCCGTCATCTTTCTTCCTGGTGTCCCTTGGAACGGTTTCCCTGACCGTGCTGTCCCTACGGACGCCTTGGCTCGTAATGCCATTCCTGAAGTCGATGTCCTGAGACATCGGATCGCTGGCGAAGGCTTTCGACGCCGGCGCAAGGTTGAGCGCGAGGCCAAGCACGCATGCGGCGGCTGTGATTCCAGGCGCCAGGCGGGGATTGACGGTCATGACGGGTCCTTCCTCAAAATGGATTCACCAAAGGCGGCACGGGCTCTTGATGGTAGAGACGATTCCGGCAGGGGCCTTGTTACCGCCCAAATTCAAAAAATCGTCGCGCGGGGAGTCATTGGTGCGCCGGCAGATTTGCTCGCCGAGTTATGGCGCCTTATAGCCGCCGCCGAAAACGATGATGTTGGGAAAGCCCGTTGAGGCCAGCCAAGAGGTCGGATCGCAAGCGATCTGCAAAATACAGCGTCGCGATTACGGCGCCCAAAAGACAGGAAAATCCCCCGGCAAACAGGAAAGCCTCCCCGGCGCTGGTCATGGGCCCCTCCCTCATTTGTCTCGCCCCGCATCTTTCATGATTTTGCGGAGCGATCAGGCGAAATGATTTCAGATAATACCACGTTTGCGAATGCGGACATCCAGGAAACGCCCTGCTAGACTTCCGCGCGACATGGTTCGGCCATATCGAACCAGGGGCGTCATCGATTGTCTTTTTGAGCAATCAATTTTTCAGAACATTGATTTTGGAGCAATCACATGGGTCGGCTTGTTGTGTTCCTGGTCGCGACGGTCTGCGCGTGCGGGCAGGCTTTGGCGCAAGACGCGGAAGGGCGGCTGAAGCGAATCGGCGAGACCGGCACCGTGAAGCTCGCCTACCGATCCGACGCCAATCCCTTTTCGTTCGTGAACGCAAAGGGCCAGCCCGACGGCTATACGGTCGACCTCTGCAAATTCGTGGTCCAGTCTCTCGAGCAGCAACTCAATGCCAGGCTCGCCATCACCTGGGTGGCGGTCGACACCCGGAACCGGATCGAGACGGTTGCGAAAGGGGACGCCGACATGGAGTGCGGCTCGACCACCGTTTCCTTTGAACGGATGACGAAGGTGGATTTTTCGAGCTTCATCTTCATGGAGAATACGGGTCTGGTGGTCCGCGTCAGTTCCAAAGTCTTCAGCCTCGGCGACCTTGGCGGCAAGACGATTGCCGTGATCGCTGGCACCACGAACGAGGCCGCGCTTGTCAAGGAATTGCAGCGTCGCCAGCTCCAGACCTCGCTGGTCCGGGTCAAGGACCGGAGCGAAGGAATGGCGGGTCTTCAGAGCGGAGCGTTCGATGGCTTTGCCAGCGACAAGCTCCTCTTGATCGGAGCCCTGACTGCGGACGCATCGGCTTACAAGATGCTGCCCGAAAATCTTTCCTACGAACCCTATGCCATTGTGCTGCCCCGCGGCGACTGGGCATTTCGTCTGGCAGTCAACAAGGGACTCTCGCAACTCTATTCAAGCCCGCAGATTCTCGAAATCTACCTGAAATGGTTCGCCGCCATCGGCGAGCGTCCCGATTTGTTGCGCGCGGCAGTTTACATCTTCGGCACTTTTCCCGACTAGCGATCTGATTCCGGCATTCGCTTCGGAGCGTTAATCTGCTCCAGCAGGTCAGTTGCGATCTCAACCTTGGCGCGCTTTCGCAAGCTGCGCGATTGATGTAGCCTCAGTGCAGAGCTGCCCATCGGGATGTGCCGAAGTCCCGCGAAAGATTGGCGGCGTCTGTGCCCACGGCGGGCCATCTCTTTATTTATTTCCAAGCTGATGACGAACCCATTTCGACGACGTCGAAAGCGGGCGCTTCCCTCATTGAAACGACCAACCCAGCAACAGAGGAGATCGCCATGCATTTTTGCCTGACAGGACAATACACGCCACGAGCCGTCAACAATCTGTTGGAGAATCCCGCCAACAACCGCGCCGAAGCGGCCAGGAAACTGATCGAAGCCGCCGGCGGCAAGCTGGTTTCATTCTACAGCGTGCCGGCCGAAGGCCCCGGCGTTCTGACCATCTTCGATGTACCCGACCCCAGTGCAGCACCGGCGATCGTCGGCATCGTGGTGGGCGCAGGCACCCTCCACAATGTGAAGCTCTCGCGACTTTATACCCAGGATGAGATCGTCCAGGTTCGGCAGAAGGCGAGCAAACTTCGCGCCTCATACAGCCCGCCCGGCGGCTGAATCTTTCGGCGGCAGCCGTTCTGGCTGCCGCCTTTCTTCCCTGTCGCAGACCGGAGTCGATCGGCTGCCGACTTTCGAGGGATCCGATCACCCGTCCTCACGCATCATCCGCCGCGCGCTCCCCCGCAAGCGCCATCGCCCTTCCCTCTTTTGGCTTCACGTTTTGTTGCCAGATGATAACATCTCGTCCAACGGGAGGGGGTCGGTGAAGACGATCACGGCCATTGCGGCTGAAAAGCTCGGCAAGTTCATCGCGAAAGATTTTCGCGGCATCTTTGGTCCGGCCCACGACGAAACGGCCGAGCGGCTGGGCTCATTCGCACGCAGCACGATCGAGTGCATCGCCAGGAGCGATGCCCTCTATCACAACTACGAACACACCTTGCAGGTGACGATCGTCGGACGCGACATTCTGGCGGGCATGACGCTTACCCAGCGCATCGAGCCCAGCGACTACAACCATCTGATCGTCGCCTGCCTGCTCCATGATATCGGTTACATGCGCGGCATCCTGAGCGGCGACACCGAGACCGAATTCGTCGTCGATGCCAGCGGCAACAAGATCACCCTGCCCCGTGGCGCTTCCGATGCGGCGCTCTCGCCCTATCACGTCGATCGCTCAAAACTGTTTGCCGCCGAGCGGCTCGCCAAATCGCCCGTGGACGTGTCGCGGATCGCGGCCGCAATCGAGATGACGCGCTTCCCGGTCACCACGCCGCCGTCCGCAAACGGCAGCATCGAACCAAAACTGGTCCAGGCTGCCGATCTCATCGGCCAGCTTGGCGATCCGATGTACCCGCGAAAGGCCAACGCACTCTACAGCGAATTCGAGGAGGTCGGCATGAACCGGCAGCTCGGATATTCATCGCCGGCCGACATCATCGACAAATATCCCGCCTTTTACTGGAACTGCGTCTCGCCCCATATCGAGGACGGAATCAAATATCTGAACATGACCAGTTCCGGCCGTCAGTGGGTCGCCAATTTGCACAATCACATTCTGTGTGCGGAGCTTGCCCAGCGCTTCATGGGACCTCAGCGCTAGCCGCTTTCCCCTTTCAAAGCGGCTCCTCGAAATCCTCAAACGATAATCCGAACTCCGACAGCGCCTCTTCGAGATAATCGGCGAGCATCGGCGTGCCGATGAGGTAGGCGGCGGTGCGCTTGTTGTGGGCGCGCGAGGCTTCCGCGCGCAGCTCGCGCCAGTTCTCGATCTCGGCATCGCCGCGGCCGAGCCACATCAGCGCGACCAGATCGACCTGCTCGTCTTCGTTCAGATCGCGGATGAAGCCGGAGAGTTCTGCCCGGGCCGTGCGCCCGCTGTGATCTTGCGGCATGTCGTCGTCGGATTCCGCATCGCCTTCGAGGCCGGCCGCGCTGCTCTCGGCCTGGCGCGACTTTGCGATGATGAAGAAAACCTTCTCCGGCGAGATCGAAAGATCCGGGACTTTTGCCATCGAGAACCTCCCTCGAATGGGCGAAGGCTTCGGCAAGCAGCGCCTTCCACCGCAAATTAGGGCGCGCCGCGCGAGGCACCTTGCGCGAGATCAAGGGCGGGTTGACGAGTTCCCGATTGCATGCGTCCCTAACCCATAGGTGAAAGCAATCGACGCTTCTATCTCCGCGGTGCCGCAAAGCCGTAAGTTTGCGCCAGCCGATCGAGGCATTCGCGCAAACGCTTCGAGAAATAGTCCATCCAGCGCTGGCCGGGGAGCGCGCGCCGCTGTCCGATTTGTTCCATGGTCAGACCCAGAATCAGAACCTCGTGCACGAGTACCGCACCATCGGCGCCGAGTTCGCGGGTCGCGCGGTTGAGCCGCAGCACCGCCTTGCGCTGGCGCTCGGTGATCGGCTCGCGCGACGGGGATGCATCGACAAATTCCCGCGTCGGATCGAGCGCCTGCGGCCCGCGCTCGGCCTTCTCCCAATCGTCCTGAAACGCCCGGCCGCCGCGAAACTGCGCCTCGTCGATCTGGTGGTGGCTGTGAAGCCTTGCCAGCGGATCGTTGCGGATCGAGCGCAGCGTGACGATCTTCTCGCCCGGCTCGAGCGCGAGCGGGTCATCCACTTCGACCTCGGCCACTTCCGCGTTCAGCGGCAGATCCTGCGCCTTGCGGTCATGAACTTTTGCGTTCCTGTTCATCCTGTTGCGTTTGGCCCGTGGCATGTTGCAGCACTCCGTTTTTTAAAAAAGCGAGAAGGGTCGAGGTTCGTTTTCGGTTTTTCCTGTCCGGCCGTCTCACCCTGTCCGTTTTGCGAGATAGGCCGCAAGCTCCGCACTGACGGCAATCGCGGTCTCTTCTGCCTTTGCCGAAGCCGGCTTTTGAGCGAGAGAACCGGTTTGGCTCGAGGAAGGATTCAAATGTGAGTGTGGGTGTGAGTGGTCGGCGACACCTTGAGTTTGGCTCAAGCGCTGCGAAGCAATTGCTCGCGCAGGCAGCGAGCGGGAGCGGGAGGCGTTTTCAAGCTTCATGCGCGCCAGTGCCGAGCCGAGGCCGCCTTTTTGTCCTGCGATCGCGCGCTTTTCCGAAACGCGCATCATCCTTTCGAGTTCGGCGTCGATCCGCTTGTGCTTCCACCCGCTGTGGAAGAAATCCTGCAAGGTCGGCCGGTACTCGCACCAGGTTTTCAGCGGCAGTTTGGTGATCTTCGAAAGCTGGCGATCGTCGTCGGGCAACTCGCCCTTGCGCCAGTAATGCATCATCAACAGCAAATAGGCGCCGTGCTGCGCCGTGGTCAGGTGGCCGGTATCGCCGAGATAATCGCCGACATAAAGCGGCATCCAGGGACGTTTCATATGGCGCGATTGTCGTTGTCCGCCAAAGCCGCCAATTGATCGCGCAGCAGCGCGGCGAGCCGCTCGGCGCGAGCAGAGCCGCAACCCTCCTGCCGGATCAGGGCTGTGAGATGCGCCACGCGCAGCCGAATCGGAAGCACCTTCATCCTCTCGAAACCATTCGCAGCCTTCATGCCGCCTCCACCAACCGCAGGAGCACCCTGCCGGCGGTGCGTTCGGATGCCGTGCCTGCGCCGCGGGTCAGATGAAAATGCGAAACGCAGTAACTCGAACCCTCGCGGCGTGGATGGCCGCAAAAGGTGATCGGCTCCCCTTCCGCCTCCCCGCCATAGGGATAACGGCAATCGCCGTCCTCGAGCTCGATGAGGGAAAGATGGCGCGGCATGATGGCGACGCAGCGCAGCTTCAAGGCCGCGGCGCGCGCAAAGACCTCCTCCCGCGCCCGGGAGGCTTTAAGAAGACGCGCGCGCCTCTTGAACAGCCGCCCAGGGTTGGGTTGCCGAGGCTTTTTCGCCTTTGCAGGACAATCGGGCTGCGCGGCGCCGGAAAGCCCCATGCGCTTGGCGCGGCCGATCGCGGCGTTACGGGTGTAAGAGGTGTTGAAACGCCCGTTGATCGCCCTTGCGGCTTCCGAATAGGACAGGCCTTTCCCGAGATATTCACGCAGCGCCTGCGAGTGCTGCTCCGCCCAGTTCGATTGCATCCGACGTCCCGAAACACCCTGTGGTTGTCTCGATTTATTTCGGATATTCCGAAATCAAAGTCAAGCTTGATTTCGGATAATCGGAATTGCTATGTTTTCAACATTCGGAGAGAGAAGCGCCATGCTGGATGTCAGGATGATCGAGCGAGGGTTGCAGAAGCCAGGCAAGACCAAGGGCGGTCTTGCCGCCGCGATGGGCGTACGCCCGGGCGCAGTTTCCGAAATCCTGGCCGAGGCCCGCCTGATCAAGGCTTCCGAAATCCAGCCGATCATCGATTACCTTGAGCTGAATGCCGTGCCGATCATGGGCCGGGTCGGCGCTGGCGCTGCGATCGGGCCGGAGCACGAGCAGGTGCCGCCGGAAGGGCTGGGCGAGATCGAACTCCCGTTCCCGATCGCGGAAGAAACCGTCGCGTTCGAGGTGGTCGGCGATTCCATGCTGCCGAAATATGAAAATGGCGACGTCATTGTGGTTTATCGCGATCAGCGCTATCCCCTCTCGAGCTTTTTTGGCGAAGAGGCCGCGGTGCGCCTGCGGACCGGGGAGCGTTATCTCAAAACCATCGAGCGCGGCAATGCGGCGAACGTGGTCAACCTGACGAGCTTCAACGCCAAGCCGATCACGGGCGTGAAGCTGGAATGGATCGGCGAGATCTGCGTGACGCTGCCGAGGGGCCAGATCGAGAGGCTGCGCGCGCGAACTGCCGCTCGCTCGCGGAAAGCAGTGCGGGGCCACGGTGGCCCGCGGGACGGCAAGCCCGTCGCGAAATGACCGCGGCTTTCTCGCGGCGATTCGCATGCCCGCGCTGGTTGAGAACTGTCTCACAGACAATTTACTTCTGATTTTCAGAAATTACTAATTGACCGATTTCTGATTTTTAGAAATAATACCTCCGGCGGGCGACCACACCCCCGGCGGGAGGTTCGGACAAGGCATGCAGTATTTCGTCGTGATGATCGATTATGGCCGGCGCGGGCGCGAGGCCATCGTCGATCCTGAAGTGACACGACGCGAGGTCGTCTCGCGAATCGCCTCCGGCGAATACGGCCAGATCAGCTTCATCCACGAAATCGCCGATTCCATCGTCGAAGACGTCACCGAGGAAATTCTGGCCGAAGCCGCCCTCCCCGCAATCGAAAGCACGGACGCCGATCTGCAGGCGAACCGCTTCGATCATTTGCGCGATCTGCGCAAGGCGGAGCCGGTGTGAGCGGCTCTCCCGGTAATCCTTGCCTGAGCGAGGGAGCGCTTCCAAAACCAGTTCACTTGAGCCGGAGGCCCGATGCCGAAAACCAAAGCCTGAACCGCAGACCCGGCGAGTTGTCGAGCATCTCGATTCGCGCGCCGTGAAGACGGGTCACGGCGGCGACCAGGCTGAGCCCGAGACCGTTTCCCGAAGCGTAGCGACTTTGCTCGAGCCGATAAAAGCGTTTGAAGACGTGCTCGTGCTGGTCGGCGGGAATTCCCGGTCCGTCATCGGCAATCGAGATGACCGGGCTGCCATCGACGTATTCGCTGGTGACGATGACTTTCCCTCCGGGGCGGCCGTGCTTGATGGCATTGTCGACGAGATTGGCGATGGCATCGAAGAGCAGATCGCGATCACCGGTCACCAGCACCTCGCGATCGCCGGAAAGCGACAGATGTGTGCCGTTCTGTTCGGCCGCAGCATCGTACAGTTCGACCACTTCGCCCGCGATCTCGACCAGGTTGACGTTGCGAAACCCGCCCTTTCGTGCCTGGGCCTCGATCTGGGCGATCCGCGTGATCGATGAAAATATCCGCAACACGGCGTCAAGATCAGTGATCGTGTCGCCGATCAGCGATTGATCATTTTCGGCGCTGCGCTGGCTGTGATAGGCCTTCTCGAGCCGGCCACGCATTCGCGTCAGCGGCGTCCGCAGATCGTGCGCAACGTTGTCGCTCACCTGCTTGACCTCGCCCATCAGGGTCTCGATGCGATCAAGCATCAGGTTGAGGTTCTCCGCCACGCGATCCCATTCGTCATGGCTGCCGCGAAGCGGGATACGCTTGTCCGGTCCGCTGAGCATGATGGCACGGCTGGTGGCGTTGATCTGTTCGATTCGCCCCACCGTCCGGTGGGTCACCAGAATGCTTGCCGCAACCGCAACCGCAAACATCAAGGCGACGGCCGAGGCCGCTGCGGTCCAGATCGTCGCGGTAAAGCTCTCGAGGTCGGCAATGTCTCGCCCCACCAGCAATCGATCGCCGCCTGGAAATGTCAGGAGCAGGCCGCGCACCAGTGGCGGCCTTGTGAACTCCGGCGAGCCCGTCACACGAAATTCCGTCCAGCCCGAGGACGAGGCGACCGCCGCCGGCCATTGCCTGAGATTGCCGGCCAGAATGGCCCGCGAAGAATCGGCGAGGATATAAATGTGATCCGCAAGCGTCCTGTCGGCCATCCGTTGTCGAATAAGTTCGATCGTTCCGTCGCGGCCCGAGCGCTCATAGGCGTTGCTCAACAGCAAATACTCGCTCCTGATCGCGCGATCCGACCCGCCGCGCACGTAGGAGGCGGCAGCGAAATAGACGTAAAGGAATATGGCCGACGCGATCAGGCCGAAGGCGGCGATCCCTATCAGCGCCAGCTTGAACGTCGAGGACGTTAAGGTCTTAGTCAGGAGCACGGAGACAATACCCGACACCGCGAATTGTGTGGATCAACGGATAAGCCTGCTGTTCGTCGACCTTCCGGCGCAAGCGTCCAACGTAGACGTCAATGATGTTCGTCGATGGATCGAAGTGAAGATCCCAGACGTGCTGCAGCAACATTGCCCGGGATACGACCCGCCCCTGGTTGCGTACGAGATATTCGAGGAGCTGGAACTCCCTGGGAAGAAGCGTGATTTGCTTGCCATGCCGACTGGCGGAACGGGAGATCAGGTCGACCGAAAGATCGCCGACGCGCAGGATGGTTTCCTTGGCAATGGTGTCGCTGCGCCGTCCAAGCGCTTCGAGCCGCGCCAGAAGTTCGACGAAGGAAAACGGTTTCACCAGATAGTCGTCACCGCCGGCGCGCAAACCGCGCACCCTGTCGTCGACCTCTCCGAGTGCGCTGATGATCAGGAATGGCGCCCCGACACCGCGATCGCGCAATCGGCGCATCACGGCAATTCCATCGATGTCCGGAAGCATCCGGTCGATCGCGATCACGGCATAGTCGCTCGTCGTGCCCCGGCTCAGCGCTTCATGGCCTGTCGCAGCCAGGTCGACCTGGTAACCGCTCGTCGCGAGCTGTTCCATGAGCTGGCCGGCGGTTTCAGGGTCGTCCTCGACGACAAGAATACGACGGTGACCTCCCGTCATGGGTACAGTCTCCGAGACACCGGCCGAAAGGCGAGTTCGCCTGGCCGAAATCGGAAATCGATCAGCTTGCATCGTCGACCGATACTAATTCGAAGCCGCACAGGCCGATTCGCAAATGCGCGTGATGATCGCGACCGGCCCGTCCCGCCTCAATTGAGCCGGAGACCGCGGACGATCGCGACCATCAGCACCGCACGGAAAGACGTTAGTACCCGTAGCTCGCGCAGACATTGACCCACCGCGGTCCATAGGCCGTCCATACCTGGCTCCAGCAACTGTCGTAGCCGGCATAGACGAAGGGCGCGCCAAAGAACGCAAAGCGGTTGAAGCGGTGATGGAAGAAGCGGTGATGGAAGCCGTGACGGAATGCGAAGCTTGAGAAGCGCGGCGAGAGTGCCGCGTTCGCAGAGCGCGCATTTGCAACACCCGTATTGGCAAAATGCGCGCCATTGAACTGCGGATTTATGGCGCTAAAGCGCATCGGTCCGCTCATCGCACCGACAGGCATTGCTCTTCCCATGCTTCCAATGGAGCTGCCGTGCATGGCCCCGCCCATGCCGCCGACGACGCCACCGTGCATTCCTCCCATGCCCCCGCCAAAGCCGCCTCGGGCGAAAGCCGGAGCGGCAAGAGCAAGCGCCGTGCCGAACGCGGTGGCGGCAAGGCAGCGCAGAAGCTTGTGGTTCATCCTGATTCCTCCTTCGTCGAATTGCCGCGACGAATCCCGTCGCAGGAAGAAGAGGCAAGTAGGAGACCAAACGAGCCAATGATTTCAAATGAAAAAGGCGACAGATTCTGACACCGAAGTCAGCTTCCGGCTTTGACCGATCGTCGCGGCGACTTGCAGCATATTCATCGCGCCGGGCCGCAGGCGAGACCGCCCTAAAGACCCGCACATTGTGCTAGTCTGAGCCGGCACGATCCCTTGCCGTCAGCCTGGAATATTGCGCCGTGACCGATGATCATGAGCCGGCATGGAGCGAGGAAAGCCGCTTCCGCGGTGCCGCCGACGATGTGTTCATCATCCCGCTGGTTCTGGTCGTGCTCACCGCAAACAAAACGTTGCGTTTCATTCTTTCGATCCTGATGCGGCTGCTCGACTACGCCTTCCCTCTGGCCATGCAGATCATCTGGCTTCCGCTTCTCGCGATCAGGCTTCTTGGCAATGTCACCGTCATGGTCATGAGCGGAGCGTTGCGCTTCCTTCCCGTTTCCGAAACGAAGCGTCGACGATGGCAGATATCGATCCGCAGGAACTGGTCCTGGTTGCGGCGGAAAATCAGCTATCGGACGTTCGAACGGGCGATACATCGCGCCTTTGAAAGCGGCATGGCGTGGGTTTTCAGAAAATGTCGGCATCTCACGCCGAACGCCGCATTGCTCGTCATCCTCGGCGCGGTGCTGTGGCTCCCGATCTCCTTTGCGACCGCAACGGCAATGCACGCGGTGCTGTTTGCCAAGGTCACGTCCTGGCCGGCGTGGGTGCAACTCTTGCATCCGCTGGCTACGATCATCGCCAAGAGCAAGCTTTTGGTGCTGCCGGTGTATCCCGCGGCCTGGCCACAGGCCAGGAAACACCCGCTCGTTCAGTTGCTCATCAGGGGCTATGAAGCCATCAGGTCCGTGTATGTGATCAGGAAGATCGGATTTCGCTATTCCCAGGCAGAGACCGCCGGCGTCGCGGCGGTTGAGCGGCTCGAGCGTACCGCCGGCCTTGCATCGGCGGTACGATGGCTGCGCGCGGCGCACGTCGCCGAGCATCTCGGCGTCGAAAAGCCCACCCGGCAAGTTCGTTCATTCTTCTCGAGCTGGTCCATCAAGTTCTCGGCCGAATATTACGAAGCGAAGGAGCGGCAGGCCTCGGCTCTCGTAGCATCATTGGACAGCAGCAAGCCACTGTGATGATGATCGATGCCGAAGCCGAAAAGCAATTCCGCTTCACTCCCGCGTAATGAAGAACTTCAGCGACAGTGCGGCCAAAGTCGCTGCGACCATGATGGCCGCAACCGCCAGAAGGCCGACGACATAGGAGCCTGAAAACTCCTTCAGCCAGCCCATCATGGATGGTCCGACAAAGCCGCCGATGGTGGCGATGCTGTTGATGAAGGCGAGCCCGCCCGCGGCGGCAACGCCGGTGAGGAAGCGCGTCGGAATGGTCCAGAAGATCGCGCGCGCCGCGGTCACGCCGATCAGCGCGAGGCTGAATCCGATCACGGCCAGCGTCGCCGAGCCGGAGACGATCGGCGCCAGGAGTCCGAGGCCGCCAAGCAGACACGCAAGCGCCAGATTGACGATGCGGCGGCCCTTCTCGTCGACATAACGCGCCCACAGGATCATGCCGACGGACGCAAACAGATAAGGGATCGCCGTGATCCAGCCGATCGCAAGATTCGTAAGGTGATATTCCTTCAGCATCAGCGGCAGCCAGATGCCGATGCCGTAGGATCCCAGCGTAAAGCCGAACTGGATCGCCGTGCAGATCAGTACGCGCGCATCCTTCAGCGCGGCCCACAGCGAGGTGTGAGGGCGCTCCCGCACTTCCGAAGCGAGCACGCCAACGAGCGCATTCTGCTCGTC
>Ga0306926_10003462_pt1 | contig 16342 bp, 17 predicted proteins | sample flu12Cox44000178_FD_203759 | JGI IMG/M metagenome (GOLD analysis project Ga0306926, IMG submission 203759) | Lab enrichment of tropical soil microbial communities from Luquillo Experimental Forest, Puerto Rico - flux8day.12C.oxic.44.000.178 (v2)... | ecosystem: Environmental > Terrestrial >... | reverse complement strand
CGAGTGGTGGAAGGTGAGCGTGGAACACAGAGCCATCACGAGCGTCCTGTGATTCACGGTCTCGTCGGCTTGAGCTCCGCCGATCCTGTGCTAGAGGGTCGAGCATACCTTCGCGCTCCAGGACTCGCCGAGGTCCGTAGAAGGTCTGCTCGATCATGTCCCCAGTGGACCCGATATTTCGGTCAATCCAGGAGTCGGCGAATCTTCTTCGCCTCCTCTACCAGCGCCGGGTCCTGGGGGGCGGCGTTGCTGACCAGCGACAACGCCTCCTCGGCGTCTTGTCGGTATCGCGCACGCATCTCGGCGGAGACCGCGCCTCGCGAGGTGTCGAGCTCCCGGAGCGCTGCGCAGGTGACGCGCGCGAGCTTCGCGGCGGTGATCAACCCCTGCAAAGATTCCGCGTGCCGGTACGCGATGATCGCCGCCTCGACGTAGGTCTTGAACACGACGACGCCGCGCCCGGCCGGTGACGTTCCTCTGACCACGAGGTCAGGCGGAAGCGCCTGGAAGGCCCGGCTCACCGAGGCAGTGTCGCTCTCCGATTGCCGGAGATCGTGGATGAACGTGGTGATCACCGGGGCCAAGGCGTTCGACAACGGGTCGGAGAGCATGAGCTGCGCGGTAAGGGCGTCGGCCTGGCCTGAATCGCCGACGAAGACGAAGCGGTACTCCGGGTAGATTGCGGCGAAGCGCACGAAGTTGGCAAACTTGGCGCGACCGATCTCGTCCTCCTGTCCGTGGGGCAGCCGGTCGAACAGGCCATCGTCGTCCGGACCCTGGAGCTGCTCGACGTTCTCCGGGCGGCGTCGCCGACGCGCCCGCAGGATGCTCTCGATGGTGCCGAGCGTCGAAGACGTGATCGATCCTGACAGCGCGCTCGGGCACAGCCGGTCCTTCGTCTTGGCGGCCAGGCTCCTGAGGCGTGCCTCTTCGAGCTTGCCCGCGACGGGATTGGGACGCGCCGACAGGGTCGTGATGTGGATGCGGGGTGGCGTTCCGGCCGCGAAGAGCTCCTTCTTCACCGCGTCGTAGAAGTCGAGGACGCCGGGATAGAACGTCCCCTTGGGGTACCGCCGGTCGATGAGGTTGGCGTACATCGTGTCGTCGACGTCAGAGAGCACCTTGATGCCGCCCGACGCCGGCGTCCGCTTGAGGTGGTCGAGGATCCGGAGCTGCCGGGGGACGTCGTCGATGTCGTGGAACACGTATTCCTCGAGGTCCTTGTAGTCGAGGTCGTATTCGAGGGCGAACTTGAATGCGGGAAGGTCCTCGGGGGCCACTGACAGGAGCAGGCGCTCCATCCGCAGCTCGGCGCTCTCGCCCGTCCCTGCGTGCCCGATGTCCTCTTCGGCGCTCGGCGCCAGCGCCTTGAAGACCGCGATCTTGTCCGCCAGGCCGAGCCCGGCGCCGGCGATCCTCTCGTCGATCACCCTGGTGCGCGACTCGAGGTTCGCGCTGATCGGCAGCTCTCCCGTGGAAGCTCTCAGCACGTCGAGGAACGCGGCGACTCGCGCGGCATCGGACGGTCCGGGGCCCGGCATTGCGCTCATGGTGTCCTCCTCGCCCATCGTATTCGTTCCGGCAGGTAGGTCTCGTAGGCAGTCACGCACATCCTGGGGCGGGAGAGCTACCCACGTCAACCATGCCGCGCACGGGTAACACCTATTGACTATCCTCTCGGCCTGTACCAGCAACCGTCACAGCGTTTTGCGCATACGGTGCTCGATGAGGCCCGAGTGCCGGCCCGGCTCGGTGTGGCCGTCGGCCAGGTAGCCCGCGCGCTCGTAGAGCCGGTGCGCGGCAGGCGCAGCATTTGTGACGGCGAGCTCGCACACGGTTCCGCCCCCAGAAGCGATCCACTTCTCGACGGTGTCGAGCAGCGCGGCCGCCACACCCTGTCTGCGCAGCTCGGGAGCCACCCACATTGAATGAATGAGGAAGAAGCCAGGGCGCGTCTCATCCCGCGCGCCGCGCACGACTCCAACGGCCGCGTCGCCGCTCATCGCCAAAAAGATGGCTTGGTCCTCGCTTTCCGCGTGCCTCTTCGTGCTTTCATCCCAGAAGGCGTCGTCGCGACCGACTTCGGCCTCGTAGGTCGACCCGAAAGACAACCGATCCGAAGCCAGCGCACGCAGGCGCAACGCGCGCGCCAGCGCAGCATCTTCGGCACGGATCCGTCGGATGGTCACGTTCACGGCGCTATCCTAAGCTACTCGCATGGTCCAGACGAAGACGTACGCGGGAGGTCGCCACTGAGCCAGAGACCGACCGCTCCCTTCTCCACGATCTCCCCCCTGTGTGTCCCATCTACTCGGTTCGGCGGTCTCCGCTGCGCCGACTCTTTTTCTAGCCCAATCATCGAACTCGACATTCGCTCCCTCCGGTCTCCCGCCCAGCCACGGGAGCCTGCGTGCCGGTTGCCGATCACGCGCGCGAGTGCGCAGGCTTTGTCTTCGATGAAGCGCTCGACGGCTGGAGCATCGGCCGTTGGGGCGGCGTCCGAGTCTGGCCGGTTGCGTCAGGGGACGGGAGGGGCCACCTGAGAGGCGACCGCCGCGTGCCCACGTGCTAATGTTGGCTACGCTCCTGCTGGCGCTCAAAATCGGTTTCTGATCATGGCGGGGCTGGCGCTATTGACGGTCCTGCCCGCCAGCCGACTGCCCAGCTACCGGCCGGGGGAGATTCTGGAAGGCTGAGGAGCATCGTATTCTGATGCAGGGGAGCGGACGATGATCGATGGTCGCCTCGGCTACGCTTCCAGCGGCGAGCTGCAGATCGCGTATCGAGCCAGTGGCGAGCACAACGCCACCGACTTGATAGTCATCCCAGGCATGGTTTCGCATTTGGAGGCCTTCGCGGAATTCGAAACCCACTGCAGCTGGATCCAGCGTCTCGGCCGAACTTTTCGCGTCATCGAGTACGACAAGCGGGGCCAGGGCCTGTCGGACAGAGTCAATGGCGTGCCGCCCCCGGAGCAGCTGATGGATGACGTCAGCGGCCTCATCGACACTCTGCATTGTGATCGACCTGTGCTTTATGGGTACTCTGAGGGAGGGGCCATCGCGCTGCTCTATGCGGCAACGTATCCCGAACGGGTGCGGGGCGTGGTCGTGTTCGGCGCGTTTCCTCGCCTCTGCAACTCCGACGACTACAGCCTCATGCGGCGGCAAGATGACCTGCTGAAAATGGAGCGATGGTGGGGCACCGGCGGCTCAGGGCACCAGTTCTGTCCGCAGTTGATGTCCGTTCCTGGGTTCCGTGAACGCTTCGCGAGGCTTGAGCGTATGTGCTGTACGCCAAAGGCCTGGCGACAGATGATCGATACGCTGTGCCAGGTCGACATCCGTCCCGTCTTGTCTCATGTGCGCGTGCCCGTGCTTGTGACGCACCGCCGCGACGACAAGGCGGTGCCCGTCGCCAATGGTCGGTTTCTCGCCGACAATTTGCCCAACGCCCGGTACGTCGAATTGCCTACCGGCGGCCATATTCCATCGATCGGAGATTTCGAGCCTCTGGTCGAGGAAATTGAGAAATTCGCCTCCAGCTACAGTCGGCACGTGGCCACCGGCGACCGGTTGCTGTCGACAGTGTTGTTCACCGACATCGTTGGCTCGAGCGAAAAGCTGGCACAGATCGGCGACCGGGCCTGGCGCCAAACCCTCGATCGGCACGATCGGAAGGTGGACGAGGTGATGAGGGTCCATCGCGGGCGACTGGTTAAATCGACTGGCGACGGCGTTCTCTGCATATTTTACGGACCGGCCCGCGCTATATCTGCGGCTCAATCTCTCATTCAAAGTCTGGGTGCTCTGGACCTGAAAATTCGCGCAGGTCTCCACACAGGCGAAATTGAACCTCGCCAAAGCGACGTAACCGGTCTCGCCGTTCACGTGGCCGCGCGATTGCTCACTGTCGCTCAGCCCGGCGAGGTTCTGGTCACGCGGACCGTCGCGGATCTGGTCGCTGGAGCCGATATTCGTTTCGCCGAGCGTGGCCGCCACGTGCTCAAGGGAATCCCAGGTGAGAGGCAATTGTTGGCGGCGGCAAAAGACTAGCAACGCCGTGCCTTGCCAGTACAGGAGCGTCACGCCGTCGTTGAAGCTCACTGGATTAGAGGCCTGGAGTGACATGCGCGAGAATCTCGACCTGTCGGGAGCGCTCATCATGGCAGAGGTGCTCACGCTCGAGCTGGGCCGCCAGGTCGGCCGTCAGCGGAGCCACGACGCGATATACGAAGCGGCGCAGGCCTCGGTCACCCAGTCGCGCCCGTTCCGCGAAGTGCTGGCCCTCGATGCGCACGTGAGCGCTGGCCTCATCCCGTCGCAGATGGAGACGCTGCTCGATCCGGCGCGCTATGCCGGCCCCTGTCGCGAGCTGGCCGAGCGCAGCGCCGCGCAGGGCCGCACGATCGCCTCCGCCATCCAGCTGCGGGTGTCCTGAGGCGTCTCGTGCCCTCGACCCCGGGACGAACGAGCGAGCGGCGGATCTGGGCGGCCCGGGGTGGCGACGGCGAGCGACTCCTCGTCCTGCTCCACGGCATGGGCGCCAACGCGTCCGTCTGGGAGCGCCTGCTGTCCATCGTCGAGCGTTCGTGGAGCGGGCGCTGGCTGGCGCCGGACCTGCGAGGCCACGGCCGCTCGGTGCGCGAGGGCCCGTACGGCATCGGCGCGCACGCCGCCGACGTGGCCGCCCTCGTCGAGGCCGAGGCGCCAGGTCCGGTCACGCTAGTCGGCCACTCGTTCGGCGGAGCGGTGGCCGCCCTCGTCGCGACCGGCTGGTTCGGCCCACGTGTGAGCGGGGTGGCGGCCTTTGGCGTCAAGATAGAGTGGACTGAGCCCGAAATCGAGAAGGCGCGGAGCCTGGCCGAACACCCGGCGCCCGCCTTCGCGACGCGCGAGGAGGCGACCGAGCGTTATCTGCGGATCTCGGGCCTCGCGGGTCTGGCCGACCAGTCATCCGCCACCGCGGCTGCCGGTGTGATCGCCGTTGATGGCCGTTTCCAGGTGGCCATGGATCCGCGCGCCTACGGGGCTGTGGGCCCCTCGATCGCGGGCCTGCTGCGTCTCGCCGCGGTGCCGCTGCGGCTGGCCGCGGGCGAACGGGACCCGATGGTCACGCTCGAGCAGATGCAGCGGATCGATCCGGCCGCGCAGCTTTTCGCCGGGGTCGGCCACAATGCCCACTGGGAGGCCCCCGACGGGGTCTGGCAATTCATCGTGGGCGGGATGCGTTGACCGATCCGCGCACGGTGGCCCTCGGCTTCGATCTCAAGCGGCTCGACGCGGCATTTCTGGACGATCCGTACCCGGTCTACCGAGCTCTGCGCGAGCACGCCCCGGTTCATCGCATGCCGGACGCCTCCTACTTCTTGAGCCGCTACGACGATTGCGCCGCGGTGTATCGCGACCACGAGACGTGGAGCTCGGACAAGACGGTGGACTTCCGGCCCAGCATGGGAGAGGGCGTCCTCTATGAGCACCACACCACCAGCCTCGTCTTCAACGACCCGCCGTATCACAGTCGGGTCCGCAAGCTGCTCGCCCCCGCGTTCACCCCGCGGTCGCTGATGGCGCTGCAGCCCCGCATCGAAGCCCTCGTAGACCGCCTGCTCGATCGCGCGGCCGCTCGCGGCGGGATGGACCTGATCGCGGACTTCGCCGCGGCCGTCCCGATCCAGCTGGTAGGTGACATGCTGGGGGTGCCCGAGGGCGAGCGGGGCACGCTGCGCGACTGGTCGCTCGCCATCCTGAGTGGGCTTGAGCCGGTGCTGACCGCGGAGCAACGCGAGCGCGGCGACCGCGCCGTCGACGAGTTCAAGGCCTACCTGCGGGATCTCATCGCGCGCCGTGGGCGAGAGCCGAGCCACGACGAGGGCGAGATTCTCTCCAAGTTGACCGCGGGCAGCGCGCTGGGAGCCGGGAGCTCGACCGACGAGCGGCTCAGCGAGCTCGAGTTGCTGCACAACTGCATCTTCCTGCTCAATGCCGGGCACGAGACCACCACCAACCTGATCGGCAACGCGGTGGACCTGCTGCTCCGCAACCCGGACGCGCTGGCCGCCCTGCGGGCGGACCCTGACCTCATCGGCACCGCCGTGGAGGAGTTTCTCCGCCTCGAGAGCTCGAACCAGCTCGGCAACCGCCGAGCCGCACGAGACACGGTGCTGAACGGCGTCGAGATGCCCGCCGGTACCTACGTGCACATCGGCATCGGAGCGGCCAACCGCGATCCGGCCCAGTTCTTCGATCCGGACCGGCTCGACATCCGTCGGCACCCCAACCGGCACCTGGCCTTCGGCATCGGCATCCACGCCTGCGCGGGCATGTGGCTGGCCCGCATGGAGGGGCAGGTGGCGATCGGTCGCCTCGTGCAACGTTTCGGGACCATCGAGCGGGACGGCGTACCCCGGCGAGGCGGTCGCGCGCGCTTCCGCGGGTTCCTGCGCTACCCGGTTCGCCTGAGCTAGTGAACGGTCAGTCGACGACCGCGATCGCCTCCACCTCCACCACCAGATCGGGATGGGCGAGCTTGCGCACCTCCACCGTGGTGCTGGTCGGCAGCGCGCCGAAGTACTCCATGCGCACGTCGACGTGCTTGAAGAACTCATCGATGTCGGTGACGTAGGTGTTGGTCTTCACGATATCGGCGAGCGTGGCCCCCGCCGCGGCCAGCGCGGCCTTGATGTTCTCGCCGACCTGGCGGAGCTGCGTCCGCATGTCGCCCGGTCCGACGACCTCGCCGCTCGGTCCTCGGGCGAGCTGGCCCGAGATGAAGATCGTCTTCTTGCCCTCCACGACGACCACGTGAGAGTAGAGCACGTGACCGCCCACCACCCGCTTGCTGAGCGATTCCGGCTGGATGTTCTGTCGTTTCATGACGCCCTTTCTGGTCGGGGAGATTGCGGGGTGGCCGCCGCGGGGCGGGCGGTCAGTATGGCGCCTACCGTATTCCGCCAGACCGGGAACGTCAACCAGCGGAACTAGAGGAGAGCCTCCGACGCCCGGCTCGTGGGCCCGGGCTCTGTGGCATCGGCTCCTGAGCGGGTGGTATGAGTCAAGGCTTATGTCGTCCATCCTCCTTCGAGACGTCGCCGCAAGAATTCATCGATGTCGGTGACGTAGATGTTGGTCTTCACGATATCCGCGAGCGCGGCTCTCACCCCGAGAGGGTTGACGTCTTGAGGAATCTGGGCCATGGTCTGCGCGATACCGGCGGTCGAATCGATGAGGACACCCCGCCAGTCAGTGTCGATCTTCTGAGGGCCCGGCAATCCTCCGGCAAGTGCCTGAGCAACCAGAACCGACACAAGAGTCAGAGCAACCGAGAGGCACTAGATGTTGGCCGTCTGTGTCCTTACTGTTGATCGTCTTGTTGACAAAGGCAGTTGACCTCGCTTAGTGTTCCGTCGCTTTCCGCTGCTGGCCGCTCGACTCTGGAGAGGCAAAGGAGGCGCTCAGGCTCGTGTCCTCGGCAGTAGTCGTTACCGCCGAGCCATCACCTTCCATGCGGCAGGCGATTTCGATTTCTCTTCCGATCGTTCTCGCGCTCATACTGCTCCCCGTCATTGCCTTTGCCGTACCGGTGGACCCGTCATGGATCGCCGGAGTCTACGATGATGCTGACGGTGACGATATCGTGAGCCTCGTCTACGAAACATCCGCGGCCAACATGGCCTTACGGGCGAATCTTGGCCCGCTTCCCTGCCTGCTGAAAATGTCCCTCGAAGACATCGGCCGCAACGTCCCTGATCGCTATGTCACTCATGGCCCTCGTTCGCCTCCCGTTCTGTCTTCTCTTGAGTTCACTCATGTCTTCAATTCCGTGCCTCCCCTCCTCCTTTAGCGAGCAGGTGAAGCTCGAGGCGCTCGAGCACGTGAGCCCTTGGGCCGAAGACATTCACCAGCTGGTTCGGTCGGCAGCTTCCGGTCAGCCGCGAGAAGTCCTGACGCCGTTCACCATAGCCGGCTATCTGCCGCCGGTGAACGGACACAACCCGTGATGCCCCGGCGGCTGATCGTACTCAATGTGATTCTCAGCCTCGCGAGCCTAACTTTCACCGTCGGAATCGTGCGCGCCCTACTCGTCAAGCGCCCGGTCCCACCTCCCGCCACGGTGCGGACGGTTACGCCGGCGCCACCTCCTCCTGAGGCCGCGCCCGCCCCCAAGAACCCGGAAGGATTTGCGATCATCGCCGCTGAGAATCTCTTCAACCCGGCGCGGAGCGAGAAGGCAAGGGTCGCTGTCGTCAAGCCCATACTCCATGGCATCGTCATCGAGGGGACGAAGAGCCGGGCCTTCCTCGAGGATCCGACCCTGAAGCGGGTCGGGGCGTACTCGGTTGGCGATGGGGTGAGCGGCGGCACCCTGCAGAAGATCGCCGATGACCGGGTGGTGATCGCCCGCCCCGAAGGCCTGGTCGAGGTCCTGCTCCAGGACCCATCGAAGCCAAAGCCGGTGCCGGTCGCTGCCGCCGGGCCTCCAGTGACGGCTGCGCCGCGCGCGGCCCCGCCAGAGGGCATTCCCTCGGGTTCGGCGCTGACGGCCCCGCCGCCTGCGTCGGGCTCGGCCCAGGTCCCCCCGGCTCAGGTCGGCCCGCCTCCCACGGGCGCGCCGCCAGCTGATCAGTCATCCACAGACCTGTACCAGCTCAGGCGACGCCTTCTACGTCTGTCCCCGCCAGCGAATCAATAGCGCGAGGATGGTCGCCTCCGTCGGCGAGAGGTCGCTCTTGCTTTCCGCTCTTCGAGCGTCAGTCCCCATTCGCGCACCCCCAGGCTGCGTCCTCCACTCCCGTCACACGGCGACTCCAAGCGGGCGTCTGCGTGCAACCCCTCTCCTCCTTTCAAGGGAGAAAAGCCATGAAAGCCAGTCAACTAGTACGAGCGTGCGTCCTCATCGTGGCTTGCAGCATTGTTTCAACAGCGCAAGCCATAACGTATGGCGAGCAAGACGTGAATGGAGAATTTCCCAATGTCGTGTTTCTCAGGGGTATTCTCGAAGGGACGCCACCGACGCTACCGTTTGCGCGTTTCAATTGCAGCGGCAGCCTTTTGCACATCGATCTCCAGAAAATCGTGATCTTGACCGCTGCCCATTGCACAGATATCTGGAAGGACGAAATCGCCGCAGGACGGTTAGATACTGTTGCCGTCTCCTTTGATCAAAACAATCTTGACGATCAGCAACACTTTCCGTTGCTGACCCGCTATGTACGAGGTGGGGTCCCGATTTCTTTACCTGAGAAGGACGCACCTTTCGAGAACCTCGACTACGGTCTCGTCGTATTTTCTACAACAGACCGCAACCCCGCCGGGCAGACCATCCTAGACCGCTGGGGCAGGTGCCGCCTAATGTGAACTATGTGCCAGATTTAATCGACCGTGTGCAGCACGCGACTGCGCTCTTGTCATTCACGGCCGTGGGCTATGGCACCGGGGAGAGATTCCCGATTCCAGGCCAAGGAGGACCCGCTAATCCAAACGATCCGAATGATGCCACGTCACGGATTCGTTATATTGCCGCTCGACTTTCCTACAACGCGTATAACCCGACCAAAGACGTGTTGAGACTTGGCCAGAACATTGCGTTGGGTGAGAACGGCACCTGTACCGGCGACTCGGGCGGTCCCATCTTCAATGAGGATGGTCCTCTTGGCCGTGTGCAAGTGGCCTTGGTATCCGGAGGGGACAACGTATGTAGAGCCACCACCGCAGGTCCGGCTTTCAGTCGTCAAGAAGTCTTTGATTTTCTCAGTTGCGCCAGCATCACAGGCGGTGCTAGCGCGGTGATCCAGTGTGTCGAGCGCAGGTTTGGGGTAGCGTCAAAGCCCAAGTAGGTTAGAGACGTTCGCGCGGTGGCGTTTGAGACGGATCCTGTTAGAACGGCGCTGCGGCGTCTCGCGGCGGCGAAGCTGGCCGCTTCGATGCAGGAGAAACAAGTTGTCTCGTGGAGGTTTCACCTGGTAGGCGGTCGCGTACGGAAGGCGAGGGTCGACAAGCAGGTAGCGTAGCTCCGTGCGACGCTCAGCTCTCGGCTGACTCTCGAGGCCCGGGCATGACCTGCCCGGGCCGCCTTTTCTCGTCAAAGATCGCGGGCGACTCCTTACTCCGACGGATGTCGCCGTCTCGACGGAATACTCTCGCGCCTGCTCTATCACCTCTGCGATTCAGGAGGCCGTCATGCCCAAGAACACAAACATCCTCATGATTCGGCACGGAGAGAAGCCGAAGTCCGGCACGGGGCTGGCCGTGGCCGGTCAGGAACGCGCGCAAGCGTATTCGATCTACTTCCAGAACTATCTACTCAACTCCAGTCCGGTCAAACTCAACTACCTGTTCGCCGCGGCCAACTCGAACGCGAGCCACCGCCCCGTCCTCACGATAACGCCGCTCTCTACCGCGACCGGGTTGAAGATTAATCAGAAGCACAAGGACAAAGACTATCAGAAGGTCGCTACTGACATCTTGACCAACTCGAAGTATGACGGAGGCAGCATTTTGATATCCGCCTGAATCTAACTGGCCCGGCCCCAAGTGGCCCGGCCAAGTGTTCGGCTGGGTCTTGCAGCTATGCTACGACGGTAACGGGAACATCGTCCCAGCGCAGACCGTCTGCATCAGCCAGACGCTTATGTACGATGACCACGGGCAGAAACCGCCTTTGCCTCTCGCAAAACGTCAGGGCAAGAAAAAGTAGGGCTATGGCGGTGGGCTCCTAGGGGCTGGCTCCAGGGGCGGTGTTTGAGTCTCGCAGAAGTCAGGGGGACGGGGACCAACCGCTGCCGGAGGGGCTCGTGTTGACTAGCCTCGCGGTGGTCTGGTCCGACCAGGCTGACAATCGCAAGAACCCTGCGAGCGCGAAACGCAGAATGCTGACTGCTCCGTGCGTAGTGACATCCAGGAAGCCGGCGGGTTCAACATCAACGGCGAGCCAGGATGGTTGCGTGCGTCAACTACGCGAACACAAGCGATGCTGCCGGAGACTATTTCCTCGAGCTCAATGGGAGGTCCTCGGCGACGCTCATCACAGCCGGGGGCGCGGAGCGCCGCTGCGGGGTCGATGCCGCGGATGCGCGCGCGCGTGCGGCGGTGTTGGTTAGCGGCGGGTTAGGCGGGCGAAGGCGGGGAGGTAGGGGCGGACGACGCCGAAACCGGTGCGATCGGCCAGGGCCAGAACCAGCTCGCGGACGTTGCCGCGGGCGCCCGGGTCGCGGAGCCGGAGCGACAGCAGCGCGGAGGCCAGACGGCCCACCGCGGAGAGCAGGAAGAGCACGTGCAGGTTGCTCCACGCCTCGCCCGCGAGGTCGAAGTGCGCCGGGATGAGCGCGGCGAGCTGGCCGGCCAGCGTCGAGGCCAGCCCAAAGCCCAGGCCGCCCGCGGTGGCGAACGTGGCCAGGTAGAACGGCCGCGAGGCGCGCGGGGCCAGCCCGATGGTCAGGTCGAAGGCGGCGATGTTGTGGCCCGACCAGAGGAAGGCGCCGAAGATGGCGTCTAGCGCGATCGGCCAGAGGCGATCCGGCGTGACGAAGAACCACGTCAGCGGCACGCCCGTGATGCCGAAGGAGCAGAAGACCACGACGGGCCCGGCGCCGATGCGGTCCACCGCGTGGCCCCAGAACCGGGCGGAGACGATGCGCACCACGGCCACGCCGGCACCGTGAGCGGCCACCACCAGGAAGCCGGTCCGGAGGTTCGTCAGCATGTGATACGCGAAGAAGCTGGCCGAGATGCCCACCGCGGCGTTCCAGGCAAAGAGGTAGCCGAGGAAGGGCCGCACGCGCCAGTCGCGCAGCGTGAGCCCGAGCGCCTGCCACGCCGAGATGTGTGCCTCCACGGCCACCGGAGGCTCGTGCTGGCGGAGCATGAGCACCACGCTCACCACGCCGGCCAGGAAGGCGGCGGCGGTGAGGGTCGAGAGCGCGGCGCCGGTCCAGCCGATCGGCGCGAGTCGGTCCAGCAGGATCGCGGCGGCGAGTGAGGTTAGCGTGCCGGCGATGCTCAGGAAGACCATTCTGCGCCCGAAGAAGCGCCCGCGTAGGCGGTCGGGCACGAGGTCGCCCATCCAGGCCACCCAGGCGCTGTTGCCGATCACGCTGGCCACCGTGCTGATCGCGACGACGCCGAGGAAGAGGTGGAGCTTGGTGGCCGGTCCCGCGTCGAGCGTCGGAAGGGCGAGCAGCGGGAGGAACGTCAGGCGCGAGATGCCGACGGCCCAGAGGGCCACCGTCTTGCGGCTGCGCGCGCTGGTGAACCAGGCGGCGGGCAGGCTCGCCACCTGGGCGCCGAGCGGGAGCGCGCCGAGGAGGCCGATGATGGCGGCGCCCGCGCCCAGGTAGAGCGCCCAGCCGGTGATGACGGCGCCGGTGGCGCAGGCGGCAAAAATTTCCGCGAAGGCGCCCTCTGCCACGGCGGCGTTCAGCGAGCGGCGCAGCCGGCGTCCGGCGGTCGGGGTCTGGCGGGGCGTGCGGTCCGACCCGGGGGCGCCGGTCAGCGCGGGGCCCGAGGCGGGAACCGATTCGGCCTGCGGGATCGAGAAGGCGGAGGCGATGCGGGTGAGCGAGGCGAGCACGGCGGAGGCACGAAGCGTCTTCAAGGCAGCCTTCGCAACTGCACGTCGCGCGCCATCAGGCGGCGCTTGATTTGACGCGGGTTCGGGTCGTTGCGGCATGCGCGAGGACTGGGGGAGCGACGTAGGCCGTCAACGGACTGACACGCTTCGGCTGGGCTCCGGATAAGCGGTGCGCGGCATGCACGTCGACGTGCACGGCGAGACGGCGCACGCGGGGCGACACACCGATTCGCGAAACGGCCGAGACACTCGGCGTCGCGACATCCTGAGCTAGGCCGGGCCAGGACGCGTACTACATCTCACGGATCGCCCCCACCGCGATGATCTTCACGCCGTGTCGCGACGTGATCTCACACAACGAAGCGGAGCACGCCGAGCAGGAAGAGGCCGCCTCGGGCGTGAACGTGCTGCTGCACGCGGTGCTGGCGGGCGCCAACCGTTAGTCTGGCGCCAGCACGCGAGTGTTCTGTCATCGACGCGTCGATCTCCCGTTGACATCGCGCACCGCGCCGTCGACTCCCGCAGGCCTTACGCAACCGCTACTTGGTCGCCCGTCGTGGATGGCGAGCCTCTTGCTCAGGAACCGATGCGGTGGTCACGGCATCACACTTCAAAGTCCTGGTGGTACGTGGGGACGGCCGGTCGATTCGCCGTCTCAACCTGCCGCGCTGGGTCCTGTCCGTCGCGACGGTTGCCAGCGCCCTCGCGGTGACCGTGAATGCCGTGCTGCTGGTGGACTACGTGAGCCTTCGACGACAGCATGCGGCGGTGACCGCAACGCGGGATCGCCTCGAAGAGCGCGCGCGGGTGCTGGAGCCGCTGGAGCGCCGGCTCGTCGAGCTGCGCGACGAGATGACGACCTGGGACAGCCTGCACGCCGCTATCTTGAGTCCCTTGGCCCGGGCTCGGCGTGCGCCGCTGGGCATCGGCGGCCCGTCACGCCCGATCGGGGACCTCGAGCCGATCGACCTGCTGCTCGCGTACGTCCACGATGAAAGCCAGCGCCTTCGTGCGCTCGGGCGCGTCACGCGCGAGGCAGGGAACATCCTCGCCGCGCTGCCCTCGCGGCTGCCCTTGTCGTCGGCGGTCAATTCCGGGTTCGGCCTGCGTCGCTCTCCGTGGACCGGCGAGCCGGAATTCCACGCCGGCATCGATCTGGCGGCGACGACCGGGACTCCCGTGAAGGCCGCCGCATCCGGCGTCGTGCGCTCGGCCGGCCACGCCGGAAGCTACGGCAACGTCGTCACGCTGGATCACGGGCGTGGAATCGAGAGCCGCTACGGCCATCTCGCGAGCATCGACGTGGTCCCCGGACAGCGCGTCGAGCTCGATCAGCGCATCGGGCTCACCGGTAACACCGGCCACAGCACGGCGCCGCATCTCCACTACGAGGTGCTGGTGGCCGGGAAACCCGTCGACCCACGCCAGCTCATCGCTCGCTGACGGCGTGATCGCGCCGGCGCCAACGCGCCGGCCCCAGTCCATCAGAGATCCACAGGACAAAACGTTTCTTGTTGTCCGGCGACCACGCTGTGGTGACAATCCGAGCCTCACAGAGGGTTGCGCCATGAACACGTTCGCCATGGTCATGGTCGTTGCGATCGTCGTGGCGGGTCTCGTTCTCTCCGCGAGCTCGGAAGCCCTGCGGCGTGATTGGAGTTTCAGGCGCTGACGTCGCGCGTGCCTGCGCCGGCGCCTCCGCTTCGACCCGTTCAAGCTGATGACGCAGTGCCGAGTCGCGTAGTCACGCCGATACGAGGGCGCTCAGCGGTCGTTGCCGATGAAGGCCATGCCGCCGATGATCAAGATCATGAGGCGTCTCCCCAGGCGTATGATGCGTGCTCTACCACATTTCGGGGAGGACGTCATGCGCGACGGTATCTACATCGTGGACGGCGACGGCCATGTCATGGACTTCCCGCACCGTTGCTATCAGAAGTACCTGCCGGAGGAGTACCGCCGCCGTATCGCGTTCTTCCCCGGCGCCCAGTGGGACCGGCGCCAGGCGCCCAACGGTGACATGGGGCGTGACCCCGACACGCCACAGGAGATGCTCGCCGACCTGGCCCAGGAGGGGATTGATCTCGCGTTCCTCTATCCGACGTCGGCGCTGCGGATCGGAGAGATTCGCGAGGCCGACTACCAAGCTGCGCTGTGCCGCGCCTACAACGACTTCATGGCCGACTGGTGCAAGGCCGCTCCCGATCGCCTGAAGGGCGTGGCCATCGTGCCCTATCTCGACCCGACGGAGGCCGCGCGCGAGCTCGATCGCGCCGTCGCCAAGCTGGGGCTGGTCGGGCTGATGTTCCCGACCTTCATCCCCGGACGGAACGTGGCCGATCCGTTCTTCTGGCCGATCTACGAAGAGGCCGAGCGCCTGGGTGTGCCCGTCGGCATGCATGCCTCGGGAAGCGAGACGGGTGATCCGTACCGCTTCAGCAACTTCCTGGCGGTGCACACGTGGACGCACGCGCCCGAGCAGATGATCTCCGTCATCAGCTGCGTCTACGGCGGGCTGTTCGAGAAGTTCAAGCGCTTGCGCATCGGCTTCATGGAGTCGGGCGCCGGCTGGGTGCCGTTCTTCATGGAGCACATGGACGGCGAGTTCGAAAAGCGTCCGTGGGACGCGCCGCTCTGCAAGGCCAAGCCGAGCGAGTACGTGACATGTGGCCGCGCCTACTTCTCGTGCGAGCCGGAGGAGAAGACCATTCCGTACGTGCTCGGGTGGGTCGGCGAGGACCACATCATCTACGCCTCGGACTACCCGCACTGGGATAGTGAATGGCCCCACACGGTGGACGAGTTGATGGGCCGGGAAGATATAGAGCCCCGCGTGAAGGCGAAGATCCTCGGACAGAACGCGCTCAGGTTCTACGATCTGAAGGCGCCGGCGACGAAGTAGGAGGATAGCGATGACGCGTCCCGTTGCGACCGCGGTCGAGAAGGAGTTCCACGAGAAGATGCACGCCGCTCACATGTACGGTCTCTGGGAACTGGCGAGCCAGATGACGAAGCACCCCGAGCCGACGGCGATCCCGTACATGTGGAAGGCGTCGCTGATCGAAGCCCTCGTGCGCGAAGCTGGAGAGGCGGTGCCGATGGGCGAAGAGCGCCGCGCGCTCCAGCTCTTCAATCCCGGCCTCGACGGGCGCTGGGCCACGACCAACACCATGATCGCGGCGATCCAGCTCCTGCTGCCGGGCGAGGTGGCTCGCGCGCACCGGCACACGCCCCCCGCGATCCGCTTCATCATGGAAGGCGCGGGCGGCTACACCGCGGTCGACGGCGAGCGTGTCTACATGGCGCCAGGGGATCTGGTGCTGACACCGAGCTGGGCGTGGCACGATCACGGCAACGAGACCGACAAGCCTGTGGTGTGGATGGACGGGCTCGACGTGCCGCTGCCCCAGGCGCTCAACGCGATGTTCTTTCAGATGTACGACAAGCAGCAGTTCCCGCTGACCAAGCCGCACAACGCGTCCCTCGCGCTCCACGGTCACGTGAGCCTGCGCCCCACGTGGGTGAAGGAGCGGCCGCAGTCATCACCGCTGCTCCTCTACGCCTGGGACACGACTCTGCGGTCGCTCGAGTCGATGCGCGATCTTCCGGGCGACGAGTGGGACGACCTGGCCCTCGAGTACGCGCACCCGCAGACCGGCGGCACGCTCCTGCCGACGATGTCCTGCTGGGTCCAGATGCTGCGCCCAGGCAAGAGGCTCCGCGCGCATCGCCACACCGGCAGTGCCGTGTACTACGTGGTGCAGGGCATGGGCGA
>Ga0306926_10003456_pt1 | contig 16351 bp, 25 predicted proteins | sample flu12Cox44000178_FD_203759 | JGI IMG/M metagenome (GOLD analysis project Ga0306926, IMG submission 203759) | Lab enrichment of tropical soil microbial communities from Luquillo Experimental Forest, Puerto Rico - flux8day.12C.oxic.44.000.178 (v2)... | ecosystem: Environmental > Terrestrial >... | reverse complement strand
CAACGACCTTGGCCAAGCTGACCTTCAACGTCATTTTCCCTGGAGTGGAGTGGAAGTTACCTGGGACACCTTTCTGTACCCCCAGGCCGTACTTAACCCCTTCTCGGGACAGTTCGAGGATATACCAACGGCGCCAGCAAATCCGCTGGCGAGCTGCGACGTCACCCTGACCGGACCCACCGATCCGAGCTGCACAAATACCGCGATCGTTCGGGCTAACACTTACCTTTACCCGAGACAGTGCACTCTCGCCGATTTGGCCGGGACGGAGATTGAGGTCGCTAGGCTACGCCAGTGCAGCCTCAACTATGAGTTTTATCACAACGGCTGGAAGGACGAGTGGCCGGAATCTTTTTGGCCGGACATCCAGAACGCGGGCATGCTCGCGAACCAATACGGCAGGACGTCCTTCTTGTTCGCCGGCGTCCCTGGTATGCAGATGCCGGTGTCATTCTATAAAGACCCCAACAGTGTGAGTGGCCTTGGTGTCTATGAGCAGGTCTATAACGCGCGCATATTCAGCCTGTATCTGCCCATCGCCAACGAAGCCGATGTCACGAACGCTTTTCATGGCCGGAATTATACTGATACCGAGTTTTACCATACGTTGCTGATAAGCAACCATATGGAGTCGGACCCACCGGAATTCGCGGAGGGCATTAGAGGGAGGGTGTTGTGGCACGACGAGTATCGGACGCAGAAAATGTACGAGGCGTTCTATTATAACGGGAATCAGAAGTTCCCTACCAGAACGTTCGCGGCGGCCTTTGATCCGCAGACGGCTCCCGCGCCTTTTCATAACAATACCTTTGACGGGTGCCACGTGCGCAACGGTAGTGGGGTACCGATCAACCCCATGGGCGCGCTTGATGTGGCGCTCCAGGAGTTCATGACCAACGGGAGGTACAACCCCTACGCGGTCAAGGACTACACCTTTACCGGGCAAATACGGCCGATGAAGTTAGTCTTTTTTGACTTGCAACGTGACTTGCAGCGTGACTTGCAGGGTGCGAGCCGCCAAGATGATTCGGTCTCCTCTAAACCGCTGGCTTTTTCGCCGAGCCTCGTCGCGCAGCCCCGGACTGCTTTCGCCACCCAGAACCTCTACTACAACAACAAGGTCATGAACTTCTACGGAGATAGCTTTCACGTGACCAGGCCGGGTTACTACTATACCTGGTATTATGAACCAGCGAATTCGAATCGAATGGTTGTGAACACCGCGCGTATCAATTCCGAACTCAACAAAACCTATCAGCCGCAGCAAGTAAAGTTGGGAACATTTCAGACCAGTCCGAATTGTCAACTTATCCTACCGCCCCCTACCTCTAAGCCGTGGCCGGAAAATTGTAACGACATCAATGACACTGCCATACACGCGGCGATAGATGGCGGCCAAGTCGGATTTATGCTCCTCAACGGCAAACGCCTTGGTAACTTGAGCGCGATAGAAGCGATACCAAACGCGGATATTGTCGATTTCCAGAAAAGTCAAAGCACCGCGCTTGGCCCGACGATAGCCGGGGAGATTCTCTGGAACGCAGGCTCGCGTGACGGCGTTGATGGCGAGGTTCATACGGCATGCCGGACCGCGAGCCTGACTGATTGCTATATCGGCCGATTCGGATGGCTTGGCGATCGCGCCTCCCTCGAGGACCAGGTCGCCAATGCTGCGTTCGTCGAAATGAATATGACGACCAGCGAAGGATATAAAAAGCTTTATCCCAACGGGAACGTGATGTTCCCGATCCGGTACGCGTTTCCCGATTGTGGTCCAGCCGACAAAACCTGTGTCGAATCGAAGGGCAACGCGGATCTGTCCGAACAAGAGGTTAATCGGATGGCCGATTATGCACGCTGGCTCGGCAATCCAACCCGCTCCGAGTTTACGGTTTCTCTGCCCGAGGTTATCGCAGGCGAGGAAATATTTCAACGACTACAGTGTAATACGTGTCACGTGACAAGGGAAATTGAGATCGTTCCAGACGATACGATGTTGAGTAACGGTTTTCGCGAGCGTTTGGCGAAACGCGTCGCGCCATCAGCTCGTCCATTTTTGTCCTACATCGGGACAGATTTATTGATGCATGATATGGGCTACCTATCACAAGTTGGCAATGCCAGTCAGCCTATTAGAGACCAAGACGGGGTGGTACTACCGGCGTTCGCAGACTAGGTGCAAAAGATACGCACGCCGCCGTTGAAAGGACTGCGCTTTAACCGCTTCGTGACCGACGCCCATAAGAATACAAAGAATCTGCTGGATCCAGCCTGCGACTTTCTATTGCACGATGGGCGGGCCTGCGATGCGATCGAGGCGGCTTTCGCATGATGGGCCGATCAAAAATTGGGTGTCATAGAAGGGTTGAATGGCCTAACGCCGAGACAGATTCTCGATCTGCGCGCGTTTTTGTATTCGTTATGAGGCGTGTCGGAGGCTGGGGCGGGGTCCCCAGGGGACGTAGCATGGCGTCACGACATGATGTTGCGAAGTCTTGTCGCTTGAAGCGGCCACCATCGCGAGTTCTCGGCGCGACCCGCCCTTCGCCGCCGAGTATCTCAACACCGTGTTGGAAGACGGTGATCAACAAGGGCTGATGATCGTGCTTCGTTGCATGGCGAAGGAGTCGCAGGAGTGTCGCGTCTGGCCGAAGGCGAAGTTGAATGCTACTACGCTGTATCGAACCCTCTCGCCGCAGAGCAACACGGAACTGAGGAGTCTGACGTATTGTTGAAGGCGATGGGGATGCGCGTTGCGGTGCAGCCCCATGGTACCGAGCAATCGCATTAGCCGGATTGGACCACGAAGCAATTTGCTAGTCCCTCCAGCGCACCCTGATGCGGCGTTTCTGGGTCGGGTTGCAGGCCCATGCTTTCAAAATACCTGGGAGCCGCGATCGGAGTGGTCGATGCAGTCTGGCTCCGGTGGCCGGTCAACGGTTATGTGGCCAGTCTTTTAGTGCAGCTCGGCGATTACGCAACGGTCGGCAAAAACTTGCTCTCGCTGGTCGATGCCCATTCATTTTGGGTCGACGCCAATTTCGAAGATAGCAACCTCACCGCTATTCATCAGGCCGACCCGGCGACGATCAAACTGGTGGGCAATCCGCAGATCTTGAGGGCCATGTCAACAGCAGCGCTCGCGCCATCAGCGTCGCTGATGCGCAGCGGGATCAAGTGGATCTGGCCTCGGTCAACCCGATCTTCACTTTGGGTGCGCCTTCCATATAGGTGGGTGGCAGATCGGTCCTTAGCCCTAAGGTTGGCAAAGTAGGATCACCGACCTACAATCGCGCGTTCAACCAGTTGCGCCCCCTTGCGGGCGGTAATGAACTAGATAACGGAGCACACAATCACAATGAAGACCTTGCGAGTGCTCAGACTAGGCCTCTGCAGGCTCGGGGCCGAGAATCACCGTTTCGGCGGACACCGCGTCGTCCGGGCGCGTCTCGGCGAAGGGCGCGTGTCCACCCCATCTCGACCGTTCACGACGGTCTTGGTAAAGGACAGCTTTGGGTCAAACCAGCGCCACAACAACCGGAGCCAGACCCAGCCGGACCAGCCGTTGCCATCGTGCGGCGCGGAACCTGTCCCACAGCCGATAGGCAACAAGTAAATCCACAAGGCGAAGAAAACCGCATAGCGCAGCGAATCGGCCGAGGCGCCTGATGCCACGGCGCGGATGTGCAGCATGCGTGCCCACATCGTGGCGCTGGACACCGAGGAGTGGCGCAGCGGCATGAATAATTCGTCCGCCTCGTGGCAGTGCTCCATGAGCTAGCGGCTTCCGGAGTCGGCGCAGTCTTCTTAATGCAGACCTCTGCGCCGCTGCCAAAACGGCGCGTAAGGCCAGCGGGTCTCGCTCGAATAAAAATCCAGCCGTCGTCGGTACGCTTGGTATATCGAATTCATCAACCGGCGATACCGGGGCACTGCATCGCTGTCACCCGCGAGGCAGGAGTGGGCTGCCTCGGCGACAGCGACTCCGCTAAAGAGAGCGTGCAGCAATCCTTGCGACGACAGCGGGTCGAAACTGGTGCTGGCATCGCCGACGGCGAGCCAGGCCGAGGCGCCGCAAGGCTTCAACACCGAACTGTGCGCGGCCGTGAACCCGCCGCTGATCGGAACGAATTCGCTTTCTCTCAGGATGGCGCGGATCTCCGGCGCGGTGACAGTACTGTCGATGAGGCAGGCGGTGTTATGAGCAATCCGTGCCGCGGGCAAGTCGGCATCCGTTAAAAAGGCCAAGACGCGACTGCCATCAGGCAAGGGTGCGGTATACCACCACCCGTCCTCGACCGCCTCGACTACAGTAAAACCGCTGCCGCGCCTCATTGGACACGCGAAACCGTGAACCCAGCTACAGACCAGCCGATCACTCACCCGGCGCCGGGCGCCAATCTGGCGCGCAAGCGGCGCCGCGCGACCTCCGGCATCAATTGCAAATGCTGCCGATACAATTTGCTCTCCGCCCGCTGTCGCGATCCGCACCTGCCAAGCCTCGTCGCCGCGTCTGATGGAAAGAAGCCGAGCGGGCATCAGCAGCATGGCGCCGCGTGAAAACCGTGTCCCGCTCGAGATTGAGGAAGGCGCGGCGGATCTTCGGTCCGTCATTGGCACCGGAGCGCTAGGATATCTGCGTGCGGGCAGATATGCGGAGGGGCTCTCCGCCATCGCCGAGGCACGCGACCTTGTGACACTGCAGGACGAATATTGGTGGGAGCCTGAGTTGCACCGGCTGGAGGGTGATCTGGTCCTAGCTTCGGGCGGCTCTTCACGGGGGCTCGTGAAAAAGTGTTACCAACGCGCGCTGGGATCAGCCCATCGGCACGAGGCAAAATCCTGGGAATTGCGGGCTGCCGTGAGTCTTACCCGTCTCTGGCACGATCAGGGCCGCGGTGCCGACGCCCGCGACCTTCTCGCGCCTGTCTATGGGTGGTTTACCGACGGCTTTGACACGCCCGATCTCAAAGACGCAAAGAGCTTGCTCGCGGGCTGGACGGGTAGCGCCCCGGGCTTTTGGCGCTGGCAGTGAGGCGTCTGAATGTCGCACAAGGTGCAGGTCTGGCGGCTCGATCGTAGTGGTCGTTCTTCACCCGCCCGAGGTTCTCGTAGCCGGACTGTCGCGCAAAACTATCGCAAAGTGGGACCGGCAGTTCGAATCACTTTCCCTCCAGCGGTGAGTCAACAAACCTTCGGTTCCCCTCAAGACGACGCCTGTTGTTCGGTCGCACGGTCTCTTTGCCATCGAGGGGACCCTGGGACGATGGCTTACAGCGAGACCAAGCTTTGCAGTGTTTTGTTCGCATTTGCCCTTGCCCGCCGCTGGAGAGAGGTCAAATCCAATGCGCTGGAGCCTGGATGGGTGCCGACGAAGATGGGCAGTGGTTCAGCGCCTGACGATCTCAGCAAGGCTGTGTCACCCAGGTATGGTTGGCTACAATGATGCGCCTCCGTCGATTGCGACCTCAGCGCCAGTGACGTAACCGCTTTCGTCAGACAGTAGGAACAATACAAGGGACGCGACCTCCTCGGCTGTCCCCATGCGTTTCATTGGGACTAGCTGCAGCCGCTGCTGGTTCTGTTCGGGAGTACGGACCTTTATCATCTCAGTGTCAATCGGACCAGGGTGCACCGAGTTCACTCGGATCTGGCGCGGTGCCAGATCGATTGCTGCCGCTTTGGTCATCCCCCTCAACGCCCATTTCGTAGCGCTGTAGGCGATCGCACCTGGGGATCCGCGGAGGCCGGCAACCGATGATATATTGACGATCGACCGCCGCCCGACTGCTCCATTAACGACACCACGGCCTTCATCCCGAGGAAGCAGCCGAGTTGATTGACGCGCGTGTGACGCTCGAACAGCTCGGTCTCGGTTTCCATCAATGTACGCGGCTGGTAAATGCCGGCGTTATTTACTAGACCATGCAAGCCGCCCAACTTCTCGGCCTCGTTCACCGCCGTTTCCCAATCCGTTGCTTGCGTCACATCGTGACGGACGAACGTCGCGGCAGGGCCAAGTTCGGATGCCAGTCGGCGGCCCTCCGACTCGAGCACATCGCCAATGACGACTCGGGCTCCCTCTGCGGCGAACAAGCGAGCCTCGGCGGCGCCCTGTCCGCGTGCTCCTCCACTGATGATTATGACTTTCCCTTTGAGGCGATCCATTTCGTCCTCCATCTGCCTGAAGAACCGCGGTGCTCCTCACCGGTGCCTATCATACGATGCTTGCCGCGGCCGGACCAACATACCGCCTCCGGCGTCCTCGCATTAAACACGTGCTTACCATCTTCTCGAAGAGCTCGCATTCGTGGCAACGGAGTGCGAGCGGCTCGGCGTGCGGTGCACAAAAGGGCGACCAGGTTTACCGCACCCGCGTACTGGGTTCGAATCGATCTTCCTCGAGCCCTCGGAGACGCGCCGTGGCCGCCGCACTATAAGAAGCAACGTAACGAGCCGCCGCGCGTCGCGCCGTCACGACGGAAGGCCTCGGGCCCCAGCACTGAACGCCGCGGCCACCGTGAGTCTACCCAGCCACTCATCACCGTCGCCAAGGCGGCGCGTAAGGCGGACGTGCTCGCGGGCCTCGAACGCTGGAAGGCCCGGTATCAGGAAGCGGCGGCGCGGCTGCACGTGGACGATGTCCGTTGATCCAGATGACCGGCCGCACAAGCTCACCGTCTATTTCGATCCCGCCAAGATCGATGCCCTATTGGCGCAGTTTCGGCGACAAGCCATGGCGCGGCGAGCGCCCGGTCGTCGCACCGGTCCTGCTTGTCCATGGCAGAAAGCCGCCGCCTAATGTGCTGGGCGCCGAAATCCGGGCGGGCGAGGAGCAGCGGGGTGCGTTTGCCAACGCCGCCGCTCAGTTCGGCAAGGATGTGCGCATCCCGAGCGATGCGGAGCTTCTCGGCTGGAGTGCGAGCGTTGGTCATTTCCCGAGCGAGCCGCCGCCGGGGTGGATTGGAAAATGGCGGATGCGCTGGCAAGGCGCCGATTACAATGGGGCATCAGCGGGGTCAATTACGACGCGGCATTTCGCAATATCGTGCGCGGGGTCGTGCTCGCCGCCTCCGGAACCGGTCCGCCCGACTCTAGAGGAGTTAAGTCGCCTGGGGTGGCGTCAAGGCGGAGCGCCGCATGAAGCGCCAGCGCCGCGGCCCCGTCCTCAACATTGCCTCAGTGGCCGGATCGGGGCCGACCGGCTCGTCGATCGCCTATGCGGTGGCGAAGGCCGGCTCATCCACCTCACGCGATAAATGACGGTCGCCTTGGCCCCGGGACACTTGTCAACTGGCTCCCCGCGGCTAAGTTGTTGGTATCAGAATCTGGCTAATTCATAGGATTTGGCTGAGCGATTGTTTTTAGTTTGACAGATGGAGAGCGCAAATGGTTGCGGTCATCGACGCTAACGTCGCCGATGCGTTGACATACCGCGCTAGGCAATTTGAGGAGCCGCCACCAAATGCGGGATCGGATAAAGACGCCTTCGGCGCGGATACACGGACGCCTTACCAGCGTGATCTAGGTCGCATCGTTCATTCATCGGCCTTTCGCCGCCTGCAGACAAAGACCCAGGTTATGGGGACGGGCGAAAGAGATTTCCATCGAACCCGACTCACTCATTCTCGTGAAGTCGGCCAAATCGGGCGAGGGATCGTGTGGCACTTAGGCGCGCAAGGCAGCGGCGAATATCGTGGGCTCCTCCCACCTAGCGAACTGATCGAAGCCGTATGCTACGCGCATGATTTAGGCCACCCGCCCTATGGCCACGGCGGTGAGAGAGCGTTGCATAGCAGGATGAAGGCTTATGGCGGGTTTGAGGGAAACGCGCAGACGATACGTATTCTTACCAAGCTCGAAAAATACTACCGTGGTGAAGGTATCAGGCCTACCCGACGGCTGCTTTTGGGCGTCCTTAAATATCCAGTCGCATACTCCGAATATGGAGCTAGAGCACACGGGGAGAAGCCGCCGAAGTGCTTCTACGACGATGACAAGGAACTTATCGAAAAAGCGCTGAGTATTTTTCCAGCTCACGACGTAGTGGATTTTCGCTCGTTAGGTCCGGCAGGCAAGAACCTCGATTGCTCAATCATGGAACTCGCCGACGATATTGCCTACGGTGTGCATGATCTCGAAGATGGTATTGCCCGTGGAATTTTAAATCGCTCGGAGATCGAAGGCAGCATCCGAAGCGGATTTAAAATAGCTGGTGTCACTAAGATCCGCGAGGTCAGCATAGATGGGCTTGTTGAAAAATTGTTCTCGACCGACTCTTGCGAAAGAAAACACGGTATTTCTTTGTCGGTTGGCTATTTCATACCCGCAACCGAGGTGAAGCCGCAAAATATATTTGACAACCCGCGCTCGACTGTAACGCCGTGGTCGACGAAGCTACAAGGGCTCTCCTCGATCATTTCTCGAAAGAGATCACGTTCAACCACATCGTCCAGCGCCGGGAAGTGCAGACGCTGGAATTCAAAGGCGAAAAGATTATTAAAGATCTGTTTGACGCATTCAAGGAGAAGCCTATGGCCCTTATTGGCAAAGCAGCTTTAGATCCGTTTGAATCAGGAGCGGCCGCGATCCTAACCGAAGCCGAAAGCGCGAAGAAAAATTGGGAACAACTAGACACAGATAAGCAACGAGTAGTCATGCGGGCTATTTGCGACTACATATCGGGAATGACGAATCCCTTCGCGGAGAAATATCACCGGAGGCTTTTCGAACCGGGGTTCGGCAGCAGTACAGATGAACTTTGACAAACGCCGACGGCGCCGCCACGGAAGACCTATTCGTGCGCAACTTCTCCGGCTTCGATTATGTGGTGGCGCCAGAGGGAAGCTGTGTCCACCATGTGCGCGACAATTTCGACGCGGTGGAACAGACCGATCAGGTGAAGGAGGTTCGTTCGAGAACCTACGAGCTCGTCGAGTTTCTGCACGATGTCCAGAGAGTCGACGCGTTTCCGTGGGCCAAGTTCCCGCACCGCGTCGGGCTCCATAACAAATGCATCTCGTTGCGTCGCCTGAAGCATGCAAGACCCTCTGAGCTGCACGAGCCCTTCTTTTCTAAGCCGATCGATCTGCTCTCCAAGGTCGAAGGGATCGAGTTCGTCACCCCGGCGCGGCCGGATGAGTGCTGCGGATTTGGCGGCACCTTCTCGGTCTTCGAGGAGGCCGTCTCTGCGAAGATGGGGTACGACAAGGTCCGCGACCATGCGCGGGCCGGCGCCGAATACATCGTCTCGGCCGACAGCTCGTGTCTGATGCATCAGCAGGGCTGTACTGGGTCGAGGGGCGTCAGTGAAACCTCGCTAAACCCGGCGCCTTCCAGGATCCGATTGCACGCGCGCTGGATCGGCCCACTGGCGCCGAATTCGGCGATGACAATGGCCGGCCAGGTACAGAGGAGTTACAAGCCACCAACCGCCGGTTAGTCCCTTACGAACGGACTCGTTACCGTTTGTGAGCAAAATTTATTGGCCAGAAAACGCGGATGATGCGATCATGGACGCGGCGTAATGGCTCGAACCCATTGGGTTCGCTAAGTTTGCACCCGCGCTGCGGGAAGATCCGGGCGGATGTGAATCGGCAGATCATCCAAAAATAGCCCGTACGGCCGAGGGTGGAGTGCGCTCGAAATCCCTGTTTGGTTCCGGCTTGGCCGGCTTAGGATATTGGGTGCGTATCGAGGATCGGAGGGTCAAGGCAAGTTACCTCGGTTTGCATGCGGAAGTCAGCCGCACAGGCTCGGAGGGCTTGCTCGGCGATCGACCGCGTCCGTGCGAGCCCTCCAGTGCGCCCGGCGGCGATCGGGAGAGGCTCCTCCGGAGGGATGACGCTCCAGTGAAATCGGTACGCCCCGTCGGCACGGGTGTCACTGACGACGCCGCGGGCGCCGGAGGCGGGATCGACAATCAGCTGGGCGCTCGGGCTGAGCACGCGCCACCTTGGCATGCACCGGTTCATCCCGCACGCTTTCAGTTTGCCATCCGGTCAATGTGGCAAGCCTTGGGGTGCGTGCCGCATAACCGTGATCGCCAGCCCTTTCGGAACCAGGTGAGCAACTCTTCCCGGTCGCCGCGCCTAAGCATCCGATCCGCAGACATCGCGGCCTCAAGTTCGGCGTCGCCACCATGCTCGTGCATCATTAAGTGAGCGGCACGGAAGATATCCAAATCCGAGAGCATGACGTCTCCTTGAGGAGTCAAAACAAGATGCAGGCGAAACGTCGTTTGGTGAGAGACCCAGTGTGAAATTACCAGGATGAATCTTCGGGTGAGACTCAACAAACACTACCATTTACCGTTGGGCACTCTCACCGCCAGCAGCTTACATACGAGTTGCTTGGAAACCAAATAAATTCGTAGTAAATGCCGTAAACCTTAGTTGCGGTCGAGTACGGAACGATCGAGGTCGACAGTAACTTCGACGAGTTCACCCAATTTTCGATCCGCCTGCCGCGCACATGCTTGAGCATCCGCTGTCAAGGACAGACACGCCGATCGCCACTTCTCCGCGCTGAGGCACTAGGCCAGTTTTCCGATGCATCACGGCGGTTCGATTGCCAAAGGAGCGCAGGCATTCTAGCTAGAACTTTGCGGGCGATTCGGCTCCGGCGGAGAGATCAGCACGGCAGCACGCGCATCCCCACCAGGCGTTCCGCTACGTCAAGAGATGCGTTTCCGCGCAGAGGTTGTTGAAAGCGGTACTGCGGGCGATCACAAAGCTGTTGGCGATACGCGAGAGGTCGGTGGTCAAATCCTCGGTGATCGCGTCAGCGAAATATTCCTGTTCCGGGATCGTTTGACAAATTCGCAAAAGGCAACACAACTATCGAGAGCGGTGGTGCGTCGACCGCATGCCTCGGGGCGAGGCTGCGACGCGGCGCCCGCGCCGTAACCGGCGGGGCGGACGGAGCCGCGTCGATGGTCACCGCATAAGCGCGGACCGGCCGAGCGATTTCTTTAACGCCTGCTCACCGATATCCTCGAAAGTGAGGTCGAGGCGACCGCTAGCATCTTCCTGCACCCGCGACGACACACAGATGCCGCCGGGCTCGGCGAGGCCTTCGAGCCGCGCCGCGACTTTGACCCAGTCAGCAAAGATGTCACCATCGTCGACGACGATGTCGCCTTGGTGTATGCCGATTCGAAACTCGATGCGCCGATCAGCTGCGACGCCGGCATTGCGTCCGGCCAGGTCGCGCTGCATCTCGGTCGCGCAACGCACTGCATCGACCACGCTGGCGAACTCGATCAGGAGGCCGGCGCCGGTGGTCTTCACCAGCCGGCCGTTGTGTTCAGCGATTTTCGGGTCGATTAGAGCTCGCGGCGCAGCGCCTTGGTGCGTTCGAGGGTTCCTTCTTCGTCAGCACCTATCAGCCGGCTGTAGCCGACGATATCGGCCGCAAGGATGGCGGCGAGACGGCGGGTCGCGATCATTCTTCCGGCAAACCGGCCTTACGAAGACCTTCCGCGTAAATATCAAGCAGCTCCGGCGCGAAAAACGTTGCTCCGTAGGTAGTTTTCCATCCCGCGATCGTCAGCCGCGGTTGGATTTCAAGCAGTTGCTTGAGCCAATGCTGCGCGGCGTCAAGTTGATCGAGATGAGTAAAGGAGACGACCTTCATACGGATCGCGATGGCATAGCGGGGCTGTTCGCGCAGCGATCTCCCCGCCCAATCCGCCGCCTCCTCATATCGCCCCGCCACCAAATGCGCGAGTGCGAGCCCACCCGCAAAGGTATATGCCATTGGATCGAGGGGACTGAGGCGCATCGCGCGCTGGAAAGCCTCTACCGCGGGATCTGACTGGCCTCCAAAGCTCAGAACCCATCCCTTCGCGCTCCACGCGTAAGCGGAGTTGGGATTGAGCATCAAGGCCCTCTGGATCACACCGGCTGCTGTGGTGCGGTCGCCAGCGCACACTGCTACGACATATCCGCCCATCCATAGCGCATCCGGGTCGTCCTTACCCGCCTCGATCGCCTGTCTCGCTAGGTTCAGCCCTTCCGCGAGTTCTGCATCCGACACGTGGCCCCAGCCCTGTCGTCGTTGCAGTAAGCGGCAGTAGCCGATCATTGCGGCTGACGGCGCGTGAGACGGCTCGATCGCCAGAGCCCGTTTGAGCAGAGTAATGGTCTGGCTGGTGCTTTGCTCAGTGTATTTGTGAAAATGTCCTAGTGCGCGCAGAAAAAGATCGTAGGTGTCGAGGTTTTCGGCTGGCTTCCGACTGGCTCGCCCAATCTCAGAGAGGCGTAATCTTGGCTCGATCGCGCCGACGACACTGCTCGCACCTCATCCTGAAGATCGAAAATGTTGTCCAGCACCCCGTCGAAGTGGTCAGCCCAAATGTGCGCGGCGCTAACCGTGTCAATGAGCTGGCCTGTGATGCGTACCCGGTTGCCAGCCTTTCGCATGCTACCTTCGAGAACGTATTGCACACCAAGGTCACGAGCCACCTATTTAATGTCGATGGACCGACCCCTGTAAGCAAAACTCGAATTGCGTGCTATCACGAACAGCCACGGCAGCCGCGACAGCGCTGTGGTAATTTCCTCGACCATCCCATCGGCGAAATATTCCTGCTCTGGATCGCCGCTCATATTCTGGAACGGCAATACTGCTAACGAGGGCTTCTCTGGGAACGCTAACTTGGGCCTTGTTTGCGCGGAAGCGGGCACGGGACCGGCTGAAATCCTGTAAACCCGTACTGGTCGCGCGATGTTTTTCAACGCCTGCGCGCCCATGTCCTCGAAGGCGAGGTCAAGCTTGCCCGCGGCATCCTCCTGTACCCGCGCCGAGACACAGATACCGCCGGGCTCAGCTAATCCTTCCAGCCGAGCTGAGACGTTCACTCCATCGCCGAAGATGTCCCCATCCTCGACCACGATGTCGCCTTGGTGAATGCCGATGCGGAACTCGATACGTTGGTCCATCGAGGCCGGTGCATTGCGCTCGGCCATGCGGGCTTGTACTTCGGTCGCACAGCGCAGCGCATCCACCACACTGCTGAACTCCACAAGCAAGCCATCGCCCGTCGTCTTGACGAGCCGGCCGTTGTGTGCACCGATCGCCGGATCGAACAGTTCAGCTCGAATGGCCCTGAGCCGCGTGAGGGTGCCTTCCTCATCCGCCTCCATTAGCCGCGAAAAGGCAGCGACATCGGCCGCAAGGATGGCCGCTAGGCGGCGGGTCGAGGCCATGCTCAGGTAGGCCCCCTGGTCGAAGGTCGAGTGGCCTTAACCTTACCACAACTCGCGCAGCGCGACAGATATCCGGGGAGCCCGTCCTCGCTTTCGTCGGTTCTGGGCGGGGACGAGGGCGGCGCGGCGGCCGTTGGGATCGCTCCGGGGCTGGCGATCCTATCGGCACCCAGTATCGCCAAGCCAGATCCGCTATTCCTCGCGCCAGGATCACCGGCATCCGATTATGGATCGCCCCACAGAACCCGTTGGGCGTCGTGATGAGGATCGCGAGGATCGTGAAGATCTGGACGACCTCGGCTTCGGGGTTCCGCCAGCGCTCCCAAAGCCCGGCCAACGCGAATAGCGACCCGCGTGCTCGGCGGGATATTCCCGACAACGCAGCGGCTGCTCCGACTGATCCTCGACCCATACTCACGAGATCCGGGCGACTCGACCGGTTGGCTGCTGAAGACCCTTGCTCTAAATAAATCAGTAGCGAGAAGCTCTCTGGGCTCCCGTTAAACCACTTTTAAGTTCTGTATATGAGAGTTGAAGGAAATTGAGGAGAGGTGGTTTCGTGAATACCGAAGAGATCAATCCACATCTAACGGCGAAAATTGTCGTGAGCTACGTGCGGCACCAGCGGTTGGGGCCGGATCAGCTTTCCGATCTGATTACCTCCGTTCGTCGGGCGATCGGTCAGCTTGGACAGCCGCCCGAACCAGAAGAGGTTCTCACTCCCGCTGTGTCGGTGCGCCGTTCCGTGCGCCAGGACTATGTGGTTTGTCTTGGTTGCGGCTACCGGGGAAAGACACTAACGCGGCATATCGCCATGCGACACAGCTTGAGCGGAGATGAATACCGGCAGCGATGGGGACTGCGAAGCAATCATCCTCTGACGGCTTCCGCCTATTCCGAGCATCGCTCGACCATGGCAAAGGCGCTGGGTTTCGGTCGGAAATCTACGACAGAGGTCGACCCGGCACCGACACCCGCCGTATCGAGCCCGGTAGATGCTTCTGCGAACCCAAAGGTAGGACGCACTCGCAGATCTCGCCCAGCATCGAAGTCCGAGGCTGTTGCAACCAAAAAGGCGGCGAGACCGACACCTGCCAGGAAGAGGCAATCACGTGCTAGGTCGCGTCGCCATCCGGTTAGCGGGCGAGCTTAGTCTGTTCAGCCTATACGACTTGCCGATGGGCCGAATCTTGTTTCCGGCGTAGGAACTCCATGAGCTTCTCGACGTCGGCATCCATTAGATAAACGCTCAGCACCTCGCCAGCGTGGGACCGCACGCCGACGACGGCATCCGCGATGCCGACACGATCGATAATCAGGAAGCTACCGTCGTGGCCCCCAATCGCGAGCCCCTCGGAGCAATTTTTCATACTGCATCGTAACCCTTTATACGAGTAAAATATTATTACCCGGATTTGATCTGCATCCCCCGACGAGACTCTTCTTGGGGCCATATATCGGTCGCAAACCGGGTACACCACTGTCACGCCCGCCTGAACGCAGCGCCGCCGCGTGAAACGCATCGACGGCGGCGGGATTCGGAGCCACAAAGCAGAAGTGCAGACCCGACTTCTCGTCGGCTGGAACCGGGTGCTCGGCCTGGAAAATCCAGAACGAGATGCTGTCGCGCCCATACCCGCAACCCAGCAGCGATCTCGCGGCCCTCACGTACTTGTATCCGAGCGGCTCCAGCGCGGCGTCATAGAAGCGCTTGCTTCTGTCGATGTCCTTCACCCCGATCGAGATGTGAGCGATCATCGGCCTCTCCCAAAGAGTGCAGCGCGACTAGTATGCTATCCCCGGCGAACAGGTCATAGCGTCTGCATCAGCGGAAGCGTCTTGGCGCTCGTGCGGGAATTCAGACCAAGGCATCAGCAAGATCTCGCATCGTGGGCACGATCTGATCGAGTCTGAGCATTCGCACGGACTCCCTTCAGTGTCAGTGCTCAGGCAAATTAAAGTCGCGGCCGCTATCGCCGCAAGCCGTGAAACCGAGGAGATCGTAGATGACCGTTGAGTTGCGCTGTTATCGGCCCCTGATCATCGGAAGGCGGGGTGCGGTCGCAGCGAATCACCCGCTCGCGGCCCAGGCCGGGTTGTTGGCATTGCGCGCCGGCGGCAACGCCGTCGATGCCGCGGTCGCGACGGCGGTGTCATTGGCCGTCGTCGAGCCGATGATGTCCGGGCTCGGCGGCGACGGCTTTTACCAGGTTTACGACCAGGCGAGCGGTCGCGCCGTCGTGTTCAACGGCTCGGGCCCGGCACCCGCGGCCGCGACCCCCGAGCGCTATGCCCGCGGCATTCCACGGGTCGGGCCGCTATCGGTCTCGGTCCCGGGTATGCTCGCCGGCCTCGCCGCGATGCATCAGCGCTTTGGCCGACTGCCCTGGAGCGAACTCTTTGCCGAGGCGATCACCTGTGCCCGCGACGGTTTTGCCGCCACCCCGCACTACCGCCATCTCACCGGAGAGTACCGCGCGACGCTCGCTCTCGACCCGAGGAGCGCCGCGACCTTTCTAATCGACGGCGAGGCACCGTCGGTCGGCGCCCCAATCGTGCAACCAGAACTCGCCCGCACGCTCGAGGAAATCGCCTCGGAGGGTGCCGAGACCTTCTACCGCGGCCCTTTGGCGCGGCGGCTGGCAGCAGGTCTTGCGGCCGCGGGGACGTTGGTGTCGGCAGACGATCTCACGGCTTTCGTCGCCGAAATTCAGGAGCCGATCGCGATCGACTACCGCGGCTTTACCGTGCTCGAAACACCGCCCAACTCGACCGGCTTTGTATTGCTCGAGGAGCTGAAGATCCTCGAGCATTTCGAACTTGCCGCAATTGGCCTTTTGTCACCCGATATCGTCCATCTCATGGTCGAGGCGAAAAAACTCGCCTTCGCCGACCGCGAGCGTTGGGCCGCCGACCCGCGCACGGTTGCGGCACCGCTGGCCGAATTGCTGTCGGCCGACTACACCGCACGCCTCGCCGCTGCTATTGACAAGCGGCGCGCGGCCCCGACCCCCATGGCGGCCGCTGCGGACGGTGACACGACCTATTTCTGCACGGCCGACGGCGAGGGCAACGCCGTTTCGGGTGTCCAGAGCATCAACAGCGGCTATGGGTCGGGTGTCATGACCGGCGACACCGGG
>Ga0306926_10003455_pt1 | contig 16352 bp, 14 predicted proteins | sample flu12Cox44000178_FD_203759 | JGI IMG/M metagenome (GOLD analysis project Ga0306926, IMG submission 203759) | Lab enrichment of tropical soil microbial communities from Luquillo Experimental Forest, Puerto Rico - flux8day.12C.oxic.44.000.178 (v2)... | ecosystem: Environmental > Terrestrial >... | reverse complement strand
GGCATCTTGCGCACCCGTCTCGCCGATCAAGGACGACGTCCAGGTCAAAGGCCCGGCGCATCAGTGCTGCCCACGCCCGGGAGCGGATTCGCATGGGACCGCAGGGTTCGGCTTCGGGCCTGCGCATGGTCTCCGGCGTTTGCTAAGGAGGCCGCCGTTCTGATCTCGTTTGAGACGGCAACCGGATTGTTGTCGTCCCTGTCACTCCGTCAAGCCGTTTTCAGCAAACGGGTAATCCCAACCAAAATCACAGCGCCAACAAATGCAACAACGATGGAGCCGATCATGCCCCCGGCCGGCCAGATTCCCAAAAGGCCGAAGACCCAGCCGCCGATGACCCCGCCGACTAGCCCGAGAATGATGTCAACGACAACGCCGTAGCCACCACCCCGCATAACCTGGCCAGCAAGCCACCCTGCGATAAGACCAACCACGAGCCAAGCGACAAATCCCATGCCTCCCCCCTTTCGCCACGTTTGGTACGGAAGTCTCTCTGTCATCGGGGTGGGGGCGCGCTAGCGCTCGGACCGGCGGGGCATCGGGTCAGCGAAAGGATCATCGAGCCGCGTCGGTCTGGGGCACTGCGCCGGCTCAGCCGTTCGTCACCCGCCCAGCGAGTGGAGCAGCTCGGCACCGATGGGTGATCCCCATCCGGTGCAGGGGTCCCATCCGGTCTTGGCCGAATATGCCCCATTATTTCCCGAAGTGATATCGCGGAACACCCCCTTGCCTGCAAGGGAGCCGTAGAGGAGCGGATTGAGGAAGCCGACTGGGTGCCCGAGCTTCTGGTTCATGAGCGCGATCAGTCCCGCCCACAACGGGGCGACCGCGCTGGTGCCGCCGATCACGAATTCCTGCCCGTCGACACGAACCTGGTAGCCGGTCGCCGGGTCGGCGTCGCCCGCGACATCTGGCACTCCGCGACCATTGTGGCCGCCGGGGTTGGCCGATGGCGGGATCCCGGTCGTGGTCTGGTACGTAGGCACCGGGAAGAAATCGCTGACCCCACCACCACCCGCGCTGTTGGTGGGATTTTCGTTCCACACCGTCTCGCTGGTGATGGTGGTGCCGGAGACGACTAGCTTGGTGCCGCCGCACCCGAGCGCGAACGGACTCGAGGCGGGAAAATCGACGTGTGCCTTGCCGTCGGTTTCGCCGTCTCCCGATCCGTTGTCCCCGGAGGCGCAGCAGACCGTGACCCCCAGCGACGCCGCCGTCTGCAGCGCCTGATCGTACGAGGTCTTGGCCTGGGCCGTCCAGTTGGCCTCCGCAGAGCCCCAGCTGATGGAAATCACCGAGGGCTTGTTGACGGTGTCGTGAATGGCCAGCGTGAGGGCGTCGAGGAAGCCCTTGTCCGTATTGGGGGCGAAATACACCGCGATGAGGGCCTTCGGCGCCACCGCCGCCGCGACCTCGATGTCGAGCATCACCTCGCCGTCAGCACTGTTGGAGGTCGTGGGGTGATTTTGGCCGCCGTCGACCCGGACGGTCTTCACGTTCGGCACGGGCAGGCCGAGCTTCTGAAAGTAGGCTTTGATGTCGGCGGGCCGATATCCGCCGCCGAGCTCTATGATCCCGATGCATTGACCGGAGCCGTCCAGGCCGGCCGGGAAATTGTAAAGCTTCGCCAGCTCGGGCGGAGTGAAGGAGACTCCCACGGCATGCGGCTGCACACCGGCCGGCGCCTTCTGTCGCTGGAAGTGCGGCTTCGCCGCGGGGCGATCGTCGATCCCGAAGACCCCTTCGACGATATCCGCCAGCTCGGCAGGCACGGTGAGAGGGCCCGTCCGACCACGATACGTGCCGCCGTCGTGCTCCTGCTGCTCGATCGTGGTTCCGAACGCGGTCTCGAAAGCCGCCGCCGTTCCGGATAGGAAGACGCTGCGCCGGGCCGCGCTCGTGTCGACCACGACGAGACCGTGGCTGCGCGCGAACTCCGCGACCTTCTCCAGATCGGCCGGGTCAGCCGCGTGCTCGGCGGAGTACTGCTCGCGAGTCAGATAGCGCCGTCGGCCAGGGAGCTGATCCGCATTGAAACCTTGTGCCGCCATGTTCTGGAGCGGCGTTTTCCGGCGGACCCGGACGGTGACCTCGAAGCGCTCGTCCTTGGCGACCGGTCCGGCTGCGTGGGCGCCGGGGAGGACCGTGCGTTCACTACCTCGAACCGTCCTTCGATCAGGTTGGGTCGGCATGGCTGCCTCCTTCTAGCCGCGTGGTCAAGCGGCCGACGGCCGAGTGAACGATAGACGCCGTTCAGCCGCCGTCGCAAGCACTTTATGTCGTTATTTTATGTCGTTACTGCGCTACGGAGGGTAGAGGTAGCCTGCATTGAGAGGAACATTGCGACGAGCAGCCGCGTGAGATCCCGATCTGTCACGACCTCTCGGACAAACACATCGATGGTGAGTCTCACCGTTTCGTAAGACTCTCTCTACGCGCAAAGGCGTACGTAGTCATCCATCGTCGCGCTGCCATCTTTCGCCCTCGATCGAGAGCCGTAAATGTCCTTACAGTTCGTCGCCATGTTTGTCCTCGAAGCCGTTTCGCTAGAAAATGATATCGAGGGGCAGGAGTCCGAACTCCGAACGACCGAACACGGACGCGATCTTCTCCGGATTGTTGGCCACGTGCGCTCGCATCGCGTGCACATCGCGCCAGGCCCGCTGGATCGGGTTGTCGAGGAAGATCCCCCGGCCGCCGCTCGCGTCGAACATCCGGTCGACGGCTCGAACGCTCCAGTCGATCGCCTTCGCGGCATCCCAGCGGTAACGGGCACGCTCGGTCAGCGGGATCTCGGTGCCGGCCGAGGCCAGACGCATCATCTCTCGGAAGTTCGCCAGCATCCGATCGCGCGCGCCGTCCACTTCGGCGGCTGACTCCGCCAGTCGAAGGTGGAAGAAAGGATCCTCGGCCACGCGGGTCTGGTTTCGCACGTTCACGCGGGTCTTCGACTGCTCTCGAAAGGCCTCGAGCGCGCCGATCGCGACGCCGACGGCCGAGGCCGCGAGGGCATTGGCGAAGACGAGACCGAAGGGCAGCCGATAGAGTGGGCCGTCATTGACGGCGGCGCCCGGATTCTTCAGGAGGAAGGCGTCCCTGTACGAGTGCGTGCGGTATTCCGGGACGAAGGCTTCGGCGACCACCACATCCTTGCTGCCGGTCCCGCAGAGACCCATCACGTGCCAGTTATCCTCGATCGTGTAGTCCCGGCGGGGGACGAGGAAGGTCCGCACGTCGGGCGGGTCGCTCGCGTTGGTCGGAGGGACGACACCACCGACCACCGCCCAATGACAGTAGTCGCACCCGCTCGAGAACGACCATCGGCCGCGCAGACGAAAGCCTCCCACGACGCGCTCGACGATGCCCGTGGGCGACAGGCCGGTCGAGACCTGCACGCTCGTGTCCGTGCCCCACACGTCTTCCTGCGCTTGCGGCGGAAACAGGGCGAGGTGCCAGTTGTGGACGCCGATGACCGCGAGGATCCAGCCGCTCGACCCGCAGACGGCGCCGACGTCCATGACGCCCTGGTAGAACGTACCGGGATCGAGTTCGTAGCCCTCGTAACGCTTCGGCTGAAGACAGCGAAAGAGGCCGGCCCCCTGGAAGTCCTTGAACGTCTCGTCGGGAAGCCGTCGAAGCCGCTCGGCATGCAGGGTGCGTGCGCGCACCGCGGGAAGCAGGGAGCGGACGCGGGCGAGATATTCTTCGGGCGTCATCGCCGATGAGGATAGAACCGACGTAGGGCGCCGGCAAGCAGTAGCCGCGCCAGGCCCACGCGGCATGCGATAGAATCCCAGCTATTCGGGTCGCATCCGCCGATGCTCATCAACCGAGTCAAGAGGGAGAGCAGCGCCATGATCGGGAAAGGTCTCGCACGCAACGTCGCGGCGATCGGTCTCGCGATCCTTCTACCGGGTCTGACCGCCGCGTCCGCCGTCAGCGCGGCCGAGATCAAGGTCATGAGCACGGTTGCGTTGAGCGCCACGCTCGATGAGCTCAAGCCGAAATTCGAAGCCGCGACCGATCACAAGATCACCCTCGCCTACAGCGTGATCGCCGATCTCCGGAAGCGCATCCAGGAGGGCGAGACCGCGGACGTCATGATCCTGTCGCGGGCCGCGCTCGACGACCTTCAGGGCCAGGGCAAGGTCGCTTCGGGCAGCATCGCCAACGTGGCGAGTTCCTATGTCGCCATCGCGGTGCGCGCCGGCGCCGCCAAGCCCGACATCGAATCGGCGGAGGCGTTGAAACGCACGCTCCTCGCCATCAAATCGATCGTGTATGCCGATCCCGCCAAGGGCGGCGCGAGCGGAGTCTATTTCGCGAAGGTCCTGGACCGGCTCGGCATTACCGATCAGATGAAGGCCAAGACCCTCCTCGTACCGGGTGCCCAGGCGGCGGAGGTCGTCGCGAGGGGCGAGGCCGAGATGGGTGTCGCGCAGGCATCGGAGATCGTTCCCATCGCCGGCGCCCAACTGGTCGGCCCGCTCCCGGGCGATCTGAACAATGTGACGATCTTCGCGGCCGGCATCGGACCGGCGAGCAAGGATCCGGCTGCCGCCAAGGCGCTCATCCATTACCTCACGAGTCCGGTGGGCGCGGGGGTGCTCAAAGCCAAGGGCATGGATCCGTCCTGAGAGCACCCGAGGCGGCGGCTGGGCCAAGCGGGGCAACACCCGGCGGTGACTGAGAAGAGGCCTTATGTCACCTACAACCCTCTTGGCCTACGTCAGAATCATTCCCTTTTTGAGCTGACACCTTCTTTCGCCGGAAAACCTCAGGAATGCGTCGCCCTTCGCCGGCCCTCCCGATGATGCTCTTGACTCGGCGCCGCGGATACACGGAGATTCGCTAGAACTTCTCCACTACCAGTTTGCCGACTTTCTCACCCAGGTCGTTGCCTACCGCTCCCGAATTGCGATAGTGCACCCCATCGTAGATGCGCGCCAGCTTCACCTCGTCCACCAGGTCGGGGACGCTCTTCCACGTGCGCGTCACCCCTCCGGCCATCGGGCTGGAAGTAGAAAGGGTCGGCATTGGATTGCCGCCGATCTCCGCCTCGATCACCGCGCCCAACGCGCTTGCCGACACGCAGTGGGCGCACGGATACTCCGGATGCATCGGTGTCGTGATGAGCGGCGTCCAGCCGGTCTCCTGCATGAGAGCCGGTTGCCACCCCCGTTGCGAATAGCGGTGATCGGGCGCCAGAACTGGTACGTATACTTTGCATCGTAGACTGCGATCAATGGCCATCACTCGGTGTGGTATGGCACTGGCTGCCTGGGGTCCTTCACGCCGCACGGCCACCCCTCCCGCGCCGCCTAAGGCCTGGCTTCTCACCCGAGCGGCCAGATCACGGTGTCAAACAGTTGCGGCCAGATCACGTATCAGCAACAGATGGCGACGGGCTCGAGCCTACGCGGCGAATCCCGGGATCACATCTTTCGGGTGGCGGCCAGCGGGTGCAAGAGAATAGTCAACATTAGCACCTGGGCACGCGGCGGTCCCCGCCCAGGTGATCCTCCGGTCCCGTGGCGTAATCTGCCAGACTCGAGTATCAGGGTATGCGAAAGAGGGAGGCGACATCGCCGCCTTGTTCGGGTTATCCCTTCTCGCGTCCACCCAGACACGAAGGAGGGGCCCATATGTCGGACGATCGATGCCGCCTTGGGAGTGATGATGTGGTCATCGGCCTGGACTTGGCAAGCGCCGAGCACCAGGCCGTCGTGGTGACCGCTGCGGGGAAGCGGCTGACCCGATTCCGGATGCCCCACACGCGGGCGGGCCTCGAGGAACTGCTCCGGCGCACCACGCCGGCCGCCCTCGGCCGCCCCGGGGGCGCGCGCGTCTTCGCCTTCGAGGCGACCGGGCACCTGTGGGAGGCCGTCGCCTACGTGCTCCGGGCTCGGGGCGAGCCGTACGTGGTGGTCAATCCGCTGGCGACCTTCCGGGTCCGCGAGGCCCGGCAGCTCAGTCGCGAGAAGACGGATCTGACCGATGCCGAGCAGATCGCCGAACTCTGCCGGACCGGCCTGGTCACCCGGACCCAACTGGAGGCTCGCCCCTACCTCGCACTGCGGCGCGCCTGGGGCGAGTATGCGCGGCTGCGCGAGGAGCGGGCGCGGCTCAAGGTCCTGGTCGCCCATCAGCTCTACGGACTCTTCCCCGAGTTCCTGCGCGTCTGGGCGGATCTGCTGCAGCCGGGGGCCTTGGCCGTCTTGCGCACCGGTCTGACCCACGCGGCGATGGCCGCCCTGCCCCTCACGGAGTTCGTGGCCCAGGCCCGCGCGCACGGCGCCGGCCACCGGCTCTGGCGCGACACACTGGCGCAGGTCCACCGCGCGGCGGCGCAGACCATGGCCTGCCCCGACGGGCTCGATGTCCTCGCGCGCGAAGTGCAACGGGCGGTGGCGCGGATCGATATGCTCACCGCCCACATGACGGCGGTGGCCGCGGAGATCGATAGCATGCTCGCGGAGCTTGAGGAGGTCCCCTCCCTGCGGCCCATTCCCGGCCTGGGCTGGACCAGCGTGGCCGGGCTCCTCGCGCCCGTCGGGGCCATCACCAAATACCACCACGGCCGACAGCTCATCAAGCTGGCGGGCACGAATCCCTCGCGCCGCGATAGCGGCCAGACGGTCGGCCACGGGCAGCGAATGAGCCATCGGGGCCGGGCCGGGCTCCGCGAGGTCCTCTACCTGGCGACGATCTCCTGCCTGCAACACAACCCGCGCATCCGCGCGCACGACGATCGCCTCATTCAGCGCCCGGACCGGCCGCTGCCGAAGATGCAGGCGCTCGGGGCGTGCATGAACAAGCTATTGCTTTACGCCTTCGCCGTCATGCATCGGCGGGAGGCGTTTCAACTCGATCACGACTGGCCGCGCACAACGATGGCGCGCGTCGCGTAATCTCGGGGGCTCCGGCGTGGCCGGAGAGAGGAGCATGTCGACCAGACTCTTGGGACGCCCCACTGGGGCCAGCCCGATTGTGTCCGCTAGGCACTCCTCGTTCCCTCGGGCATGGAGTCCGAATGAGGCTCGTTGGGAACCCCGCCGCGGGGTCATCCCGGAACTGCTACTCGATCGGACCGCCCTACGGGGCCGGCAGCAGCCAGCGCACCGGCTTGACGAAACGCTCATAGCACGCGGACACCTGCCCACGAGGCAGCCTCTAGGAGCCAATGCCACAGCGGTCTATGGCCGGCGCAAGCCGGCGGCGCTTGCCCTATCATAGGCGGCACTCTCACTCCCAGGAGGACCAGATGATTGCCTTTACCGGATGTGAGCTCCTCGCCGCCGCCCAAGCCAGATTTCGCACCCGTACGCCGGCGCGCGTCAAGGGCCACATGCGCGCGGCGAGCGCTCAGACGAGCCGGCGCCGTGAAGTGAAGGTGGGCGGCCGACGCGTCAAGGTGATCGACGTGCACGCGCACTGTGTGATTCCGGAGGCCTACGCCCTGCTCGGGCTGAAAGTCGACGACCATCGCGGACCCGGAATCGACGAAGTCGGTCAGCGCCGCATCAGTGAGATGGACGCGCAGGGCATCGACATGGAGGCGCTCAGCATCAACCCGGCGTGGTATCGGACCGAGCGCGATGCCGTCGAGAAGGTGATCAAGATCCAGAACGAGGCGCTCGCCGGCTTCTGCGCGAAGTACCCGGAGCGCTTCGTCGCGTTCGCCTCGGTCGCGCTCCAGTTCCCGGACCTCGCGGTGCAGCAGCTCGAGGAAGGTGTGAAGAGGCTCGGCCTGCGCGGCGCCGCCGTGGGTGCGAGCGTCGCCGGCGACGAGTTCTCCGACCCGAAGTTTCACCCGTTCTGGGCCAAGGCCGAGCAGCTCGGCGTGCTGATCTTCATCCATCCGCAGAGCACGCCGGACCTGGCCAATCGCCTCAGGGGCAACGGCTGGTTGGCGAACACGATCGGCAATCCGCTCGACACGACGATCGCGCTCTCGCACCTGATCTTCGAGGGCACGCTCGATCGCTTTCCAGGGCTCAAGATCTGCTCGGCGCACGGCGGTGGCTTCCTGCCCTCCTACGCCGCGCGCTCGGACAACAGCCTGCGCGTCGCGCCGGACATGGACACCGGCATCAAGCTGAAGAAGCGGCCGACGGAGTATCTGAAGACGATGTACTACGACACGCTGGTCTTCACTTCGGAGGCGCTGCGCCACCTGGCCGCGGAAGTGGGCGTGAGCCAGCTCGTGGTCGGCACCGACCATCCGATCCCGTGGCAGGACAAGTCGGTCGACCACATCCTGGAAGCGCCGGGCTTCAGCGACAAGGATCGCCGGGCGATGCTCGGGGAGACGGCGGCGAAGCTCCTGAAGATCAAGCCGTAGAAGATAGCGATGGTCGTTCTTGGGCAACCACGGGAAAGCTAACCTGGGACACCTCGAGCGTGCGCTGGCCTCGACGGTTCTGGTCGGGTTCGAAGCTACGATAGTTTGAATCTAACTTTCCGGAAACAAGTCCGCACTTCCAATGGGGAATTAAGAGTCCGCCAGTCTTCAGGACCACTTTGTCATCAAAAGCAAAACTGCCTTTAAGCTAATTAATTAGCTTTTCATCCGCGCTACCAAAACTCGGCCTGTGGCATTGGCCCCGAGAGCGGTCGGTGTCTGAGTGTGGCAGATTACCTCTGGCGACCGAAGACCGCTCTCGAAGCAACCACCGCGGGGAACGGGCATGTTGACTACCCTCGAACAAGATCATGCTCAAAACACGCTTGCCGGTATAGCGGGCACCGACCCGCAAAGAAAGCGATCAGGACGGCTGCGGGCCGTCATAACCCGGGACCACTACGAGTTCGACCTCGCCAACCTTGTCCAGGAATTTCTTCGCGGCCTGATATTCGGCCGAGCGGTAGCAGGCGAGCGCCTTGTCGTGGCTCTCGAACTCGATCACCACGTTGTGCTCGCGCGATGGACCCTTGATCGTCTCGGCCGGCCCGCCGCGCACCAGGAATTTGCCGCCGTATTTGGCAAAGGCGATCCCATTGAGCTTGCGGTATTCGGCATAAGCAGCCTCGTCCTTGATATCGAGCCGTGCCATCCAATAGCCTTTGGCCATGTGTGCCTCACTTGTCGGTATTTGGCTGATTTGATCCCGGCGAGAGCGTAGGCAACATTAGCACGCTGCGGCGCCTCTCGGGAGCCGCCGGTCCCCTGCCAGGATCTGCCAGACTCGGATACGGCCCCCAGGAGCCAGTCTCTAGGAGCTAATGCCACGGAGGTGCAGTCGGATCGCCTCGCGAGGCCTGGGGAAGCAAGAGCAACCTCGAACGCAGATCCGCGTGGAGATCCCTCCCCACGCCCCAGGTCTCAGCGAGCAGCTCCTGGCTTCGCCTGGCAGGCTCTGCCATGTGAGCACCCCGACTCTCACGCGCCTTCGTGCGCTGGAATGCGCTGGAGTGTGCCCGAGGTGGGCACAAACTCAACCGAGGGAGAATTTCGGCGTGGGCAACTTGCTGGAAACTATGGTGGGCAGGGACGGGATTGAACCGCCGACACCAGGATTTTCAGTCGATGCGCGGAGTCTGGAGCATACGCCATCATCGGCAGACATCGTTGACGATCAAGCAGATAGCGAGCGCTGAGTATCACGAATCGTGGCGGTCGGCGAGGATGGTAGCCGATACTTTCGGCAAAGTTTCGACAAAGTCTTCTTCGTAGGCCGAGCGGCGCCTCGCCTCCGGTCAGGCTGCAATGCGTGGAACTCGCGACCTACCGATTACGAATCCAGACTCGAAGCAACCTCAGCAGGACCAAGAGAACCCAACCGAGCAATCTGGCGACGCTTCCGCATGACGCCCATGTCCGGATGATACGCGGTGCACCGCCTGCCTTTGGCACCAGCTTGGCACCAAGAGCGACGGCTAATACTGGACCCTACCAACGGAGGCCGCCTCGTGCTTGCGCGACCGGTCTCGTAATCTGCCAGACTCTGACAGCGCTCCCCCGGAACCCCCGAAGAGCCGATGCCACAGAACCCCGGAAGAGCCGATGCCACAGGCCTCGCGAACGCACTGCGTGCGCGGCTCCGTCTGCCGAGCGGCGACTCGGCGATCGTCACGGTGGCGACCGCCACGGGTCTCGATCGCCTGCGCGCCGCGAACGTCAGGGCATCGATCCGGGCCGGCGCCGTGCGGCTGTCTTTCCATCTGCACAACACGGGGTCCGACGTGGAGGCCGTGACGCGCGCCCCCGGTCGTTGACTACGGCTACGCAGGAGGCCCGGACGCTGCCGCTCGTCCTGCAACGCGCGCCAGGGCCTCGAGCCGGTCGCGCGCGTCCCAGCCGAGGCCGGTGAAGCGCACCACCGCGCTCGGCACGCCGTCGTGCTCGGACAGCGCGACCACTTTGCCGTCGATCCCATCGGTCGTACTCGATCCGGCGAGATCGGACAGGTGCACGTTGACCGCGGAGAAGAGCGCGAGCGGCGCCTGCGAGACGAGCTCCACGCCGCCGGCGCCGAGGCGGTGCACGCGAGCCGTGTGGCTCTGCTTGTCGAGCTGTTTGCCCAGATAGACGCGCACGGTGGCGTCGAGCGAGCGGGATAGCACCGGCAGCTCGTGCACCGCGGACGGGAGCACCAGCACCGTCTCGCCTCGGAGGGCCAACACCTCCCAGATGAGCATGGTGGCGCCGACGCCCTTGCTCTCGGCCTCCATCGGTCCGTCGGCCATCAGCCGGTCACCGAGCGCCCGCCGCACGGCGTCCGAGACCAGCGCCTGACCGCCGACCGTCAGGGTCTCGATCCGCGCCGCCGTGTTGACGATGTGCCCGACCACCCCGTACTTGATGCGGCGGGCCGAGCCCATGTTGCCGACGACGGCCGAGCCGGTGTCGATGCCCACACCCATCTCGAGCGGTGGCCAGCCGCGCGCGCGATTAGCCGTGTTGCGGGTGGCGCGGGCGCGTTGGATCTCGATGGCGCACGCCACCGCTTGCTCGACGTGATCGGTCGCCCGCTCGGGCGCGCCGAACACGGCGAAGACGGCGTCGCCCAGGAAGTCCACCACGAAGCCGCGGTGCTGCACGATGGCGCCGACCAACAGCTCGAAGTGGTCGTTGAGGATGGCCACGACCTCTTCGGGACGGATCTGCTCGGCGAACGCGGTGAAGCCGCGCAGGTCCGAGAAGAGGACGGTCACGTCGCGGCGCTCGCCCGAGAGGATCGCTTCACGGCCGCTCAGCACGACGTCGCGGACGATCTCTTCTGGCGCGTAGCGGGAGAACGAATTCAGGCTGGCGGTGACCCGGCCGACCGCATCCTCGAGCTGGGCGACCTCGCGGATCCTCGATCGCCCGTCGGACACGGGGTCGAGTTCGAAGCGTGCGGCGCGATCGAGGGAACGTGTCGCTCGCCCGAGCGAGCGCGCCATCCTGCTGGCGAGGAGGTACCCGACGACAACGGCGACCGCCAGGAACACCAGCACGACCAGAACCGCGCGACGGCGTCCGGCGTAGATCTTCCCCATGAAATCGCGGTCGGGAAGCGCCGCCGCGACTGTCCACTCGAGACCGGGCGCGAGCACGAGCGACCGGGCGGCGACATCCCATGTTTCGCCGCCGACACGCGTCTCCGCGTGATGGACCGCGTCCTCCATCGGACGAGCGCCGCGCCGGAGGTTCTCGATCACGCTCGCCGCCGCTTCGGTCCTGGCGCTCGCGGTGCCGGTCAGTAGCGCGCCCTGGCTGTCGAACAGCGCGACGACGCCGCGGCGCCCGATCTTGATACGACCGAGAAATGTCTGCAGGCCGGCCAGGCCGAAGTCGACCGTCAGCACGCCCTGCACCTGCGACTCGCGATCCAGCACGGCCATCGCCGCGGTGATTCCCCGCACGCCTTCGTTGAAGGTGTAGGGCGGCGTCCACACGACCTTGCCCGCGGCCGCCGCGCCGCGCACATACCAGTCGCGCGTCCGCGGCTCGTACGGCTGGGTGAGAGGCGGCATCCGCACATACGCCGCGCCGGAATCGGCGCGGTACTCGCGCGGCACGCCGCCGTCGACCTTGGGATCGGAGAGATTCAGGATAATCTCGTCGCGCGTGATCCGATTCGCCCCGATGAAGCGGCCGGTCGCGGCCTCGGAGTAGCTCACCCACAGGATGTCGGGATCGGTCTGCAGGGCACCGGCTAAGCCTTGCGCGACGCTCATGGGGTCCCTCAGCTGATAGAACCCAGTTTCGATACGGTAGCGCTGGACCCGCAACACCTGCGCGGCGGTCTGGGGCATCCGCGCGACCTCGCGCACCGAGGTGTCCGCGATCTGATCCAGGTACTCGCGCTTGAGCCTGTTCATGCTCTGGGCGCCGGTCGAGAGGACGTAGATGAGAAGGAAGCCCGAAGTCACGACGAGCAGGCCCACGACGGCCGTGACGATGGCCACACGGAACGGAATCCGCCTGGCGGCAGGGCTCATGGAGAGCCCGCTACTTGGACGCGGCCTGCGGCACCGTCATGTTCAAGGAGCGTAGGCAACTCTAGAACCCTCCGGCGGCGGGCGCCCCATCCGCGGGCCTCCCCACCATGACGTAATCTGCCACACTCAGACACCGGCCGGTCTCGGAGCCTCTAGGAGCCAATGCCAGCGATTGAGGCTAGTTGAACCAGCCCGCGCGCCGGATCTCGCTCCGCACCGCGAGCGCCCGCTTGAACTCGACTCTGCACCACGGCCCACGCCTCCGCGCGCCAGTGGGTGTGCAGCATCACGCGCAGGACGCGGTGGATGCGGAGCCAGGGGTGCCAGAGGCGGGGCGTGCTCTAGAACTTGACGAGTTCCCCTTTGGTCTTCCCGGCGAGCTCGATCACCTTGCCGCCGCGAAGCACGCTTATCTTGAACGGCGTGCCCGCCGGCACGGAGGCCAGCTTGTTGCGGATCTTCTCGATATTGTCCTCAGAGACAACGGGAATGCCGTCGACCGAGAGGATGATGTCGCCGCCGACGGCAATCTCTTTCCCGCCGACGGTGACGAGGCGGTCGCCCCCCTGCACGCCCATGTCCCACGCCGTCGAGCCCTGGGCGACCGTCTTAACGAGGAACCCGGCTGGCGCAGGGACGTTGAACATTGCCGCGAGCTCGCCGGTGAGCAGGACGCCTTGGAAGGCGCTCCAGAACCTCTTCCGCTCGATCAGGAGCTTCTGCGCGGATTTGATCGACACGACAAAACCCAGCCCCTCGCTGCCGCCTGATTTCGATATGTTCTGGCTGACGATGGCGATGACCTCGCTCGCCATGTTGAACATGGGGCCGCCGGAGTTGCCCGTGTTGATCGTCGCCGTGGTCTGGAAGAACTCCGCCAGGGGCATGTCGCGAAAAATGGTGTTGGGCGGCCAGCGGGCGCTGATCCAGCCGGCGCTCATGGAATGGGAGAGCCCGTAGGGGGCACCGATGACCACGACTTGCTGGCCGATCCGCACCGTGTCGGAGTCGCCTATCTTCGCCACCCGCATGGCCGCTGTGACACGCTCGAGCTGCAGGAGCGACACATCGGCGCCGGCATCGGACGAGATGATTTGCGCTCGCACGACCTCACTGGCGATGCCTTCGACGGTGATCTCGTCCATGCCGTTGACGACGTGAGCGGCCGTCATCACCCTGCCGCCGGCGGAGATCAACACGCCCGAGCCTGTTTCGGTGAAGCGGATGATGCCACCGGCGCCGACGTCACGTCCCTTGGCTCTGACCACGACGACGGACGGGTTGACCTGGCGAAAGACTTCTTCCAGGCCCTGGGCTTGGGCCACTGGGGCGAAGGTCGGCAGCACTGCGACCCCGACAATCACCGCGACGAGCTTCTTCATAGGCACCTCCCGGTTGGAGCGGCTCGTGGGAGTCTAGCAGACGAGGGCTGATCGCAGGGCCGTCTGTCGGTGTTCAGGTTGATGTTACGAATGTGAACCAGTGAACGAGGGCCAGCTCTGAAAAGGTGGCGGGCGCAGCCGGTCCGGCGTGATGTCGTAGGTTTGCTGGGCCCAGTGCACGGCGGCACCGACGTTTGCGCCGAAATCTTCCCCCGTCGCAGGTTTCAGAGCGGAAAGCAAAGGCGAAGCATCCAAGACGAAGGGATGGCCGGCCAACACGAGGATGTCCAAGACCAAGGCTGAGCGGTCCTTGGCGTCCGCACGTTCAACTGTGAGGCCTGCTACGCTCGCGTAGGTCCCCGCGAGCTCGCCGGCCATCCAGGGATCCCGCGCTTGTTCCAACCGCGCCCGCAGAGTGGCCGCCACCGCCTGCACGTCCGCTGCATCGCTCAGTCGCGCTCCCACGGTCGCGTAGGCCCCCGCAAGCTTACGAGCCGTCCCGGGTTCCCGCTCTTGCTCCAGCCGCGCCCGCAGAGTGGCCGCCGCCGCCTTCATCTCCGCCGCGTCGGTCAGCCGCCCCGCCACGGCCGCGTAGGCGCGCGCGAGCTCCTCAACGATCCACGGCTTCTGCTCGTGCTCCAGCCGCGCCCGCAGAGTGGCCGCCGCCGCCTTCACGTCCGCCGCGTCGGTCAGCCGCCCCGCCACGGCCGCGTAGGTCAACCCGAGCCTGGCAGCGATCCCGGGATCCTGCTCGCGCTCCAGCCGAGCCTGCAGAGTTGCGGCCTCCGCTTTCACGTCCGCGTCGGTCAGCCGCCCCACCACGGCCGCGTAGGCCCCTGCGAGCTCGCCAGGCATCCAGGGATCTCGCTCGCGCTCCAGCCATGCCCGCAAAGTCGCCACCGCCGCCTTCACGTCTGCCGCATCGTTTAGCCGCGCCACCACGGCCGCGTAGGTCCCCGCGATGCCAACGATCCCGGGATCCCGCTCCAAGCGCGCCCGCAGCGTGGCCGCCGCCACCTTCACGTCCGCCGGGTCGGTCAGCCGCCCCGTCACGGCCCCGTAGGCCAATGCGAGCTTGGCAGCGATCCGGGGATCCCCCTCTCCCTCCAGCCACGCCCACACAGCCGTCGCCTCCGCCTTCACGTCCGCCGCGCCGGTCAGCCGCGCCGCCACCGCCGCGTAGGCCGACGCGAGCGCACCCGCGACCCCGGGATCCCGCTCTCGCTCCAGTCGCGCCCGCAGCGTGGCCGCCGCCGCCTTCACGTCTGCCGCGTCGTTCAGTCGCGCCACCACGGCCGCGTAGACCCACGCGAGCTTGCCAGCCATCGCGGGATCTTTCTCTCGCTCCAGCCGTGCGCGCACCGCCGCCGCCGCCTCTCGCACACGAGGAGGCTCAAGGCCAGCGTGCGCAAAAGGCCAATTGCTTCGGACGGCGCGCGCGAGCAGAGTTTCGTCCGCGCGCACGAGGTCATGCACGCGTTGTCGGAGGTGCGCGGGCGAGCGCCAAACGCGCAACACCGCATCCGCTTCGTCGTTGCCGCCAAATTGGTCGACGAGCCGCCTGGCCTGCACCGTCAGAAGCCAATCCTGGGTCCAAGGGCTAGCTGCAACACCGAGGAGCGCGAGGCACAACACGACAACTGCCGGTCCGATTGCGTTCACGCGCACGTTGCTTCCCCACGTCGCCAAGAGAGAGTTCCTCCTTGTTACCGAGGACTCAAAACCATTCCTTCAAGGGTGCCGCATAGAGGTTCGAAATAACAAGCTTTTCGGGGGAAGAGGTTTGTGGGCGGGGTCGCCGGCACCACTCGTCGAGTTTACTTAGGCTGATCTGGGCAGTCCGCCGGGGGCCACCCGCGGCTTCAACGCCACGCCCAGCACCGTCCCCGAAACGGGCAGTCCTGGCACTGCCACCCCGGATTCGGCACGAACACCCCCATCTCGATCGCTCGCAGCACCTCTGCCGCCAGACGAAAGAGCCGCACGCTCGCCCCGCGATCCCGCTGCGTCCAATACCGGCAGAGCTCCGGCTGCTTGGTCTTCGTGAGCACGTCGAACCGCAGCCGCAGGTCCTCCTGGTCCGCGAGCCCGTTCATCGCCGTCGCATAGCTGTAGACGGAGAGCTGGAGCGAGGCCTCCACCTGCAGGTCCGTGTACCGCCGCGCCGAGGTCTTGATCCCTCGCTCGGCGGCCATGGCGATGGTTGGACACAAGACGGAGAGCGTGTACCGCCGCTACGCCATCGTCGAGGAAGGCATGTTGAACGAGGCGGGCATGAAGCTCCAGACGTTTTACGACAAGAGCAACGGGGCCGGGCCCAGCTCTGTGGTGCGGTTTCCGCGGGCTCGCGCACGCCGGAGCGCGAAGGCGTAACGCGAATGGTGCAAGTTCGGGGTAAGTCAGCGGGCCGGAGAGTGTTGCCCTTGCCGCATCGCTCCCTAGAAGTCTTCAACAGGATTCAGAAAATCATGGTGGGCAGGGACGGGATTGAACCGCCGACACCAGGATTTTCAGTCCTATTCTCTAGGTCGTGGAAGTGCG
>Ga0306926_10003453_pt1 | contig 16356 bp, 16 predicted proteins | sample flu12Cox44000178_FD_203759 | JGI IMG/M metagenome (GOLD analysis project Ga0306926, IMG submission 203759) | Lab enrichment of tropical soil microbial communities from Luquillo Experimental Forest, Puerto Rico - flux8day.12C.oxic.44.000.178 (v2)... | ecosystem: Environmental > Terrestrial >... | reverse complement strand
CCGCCGAGCTTGATAAATCAGGCCAATTTCTTGATAAGTGCATCGGGAGGGGTCCGGCTATGAGGAGCGTTCCCCAAAGCGAGGTCCCGCAGAGCCCGTTTCTCTGGACGCGCGGCATCGCCGCCCGTGAGACCCTTCGCTACCTGGATCGGGATGGCATCGCTGCCGAGGCGCTGCTGTCAAAAGCCCAGCTTTCGCGCGGTCAGTTGGCGCAGGATTCTGACGGCATATCTGTCGCGTCCCAGCATCGGTTCCTAGAGTTCGCCGCGATCGAGACGAACGACCCTCTCCTCGGGCTGCACGTCGCGGCGGAGATGGATCTGCGAGACGCTGGTATCCTTTTCTACCTTGCGGCGGCTTCGGCGACGGTCGCGGAAGCTCTCGAGCACCTGGTGCGATATGCGGGAACCGCGAACGAAGCACTCAACCTCGACATCTCGCGGCACAAACGTGAAACAGTACTGACTGTGCGCCTGATCGGTGGGCACGACGAGCCCCGGCGGCAGTTTTCCGAGTTTATCGCGCTGGCCGTCGTGCGAGCACTGAATAGGGCAACGAACCGAGACTTCGCCCCGTCACGCATAACCTTCGCGCACACTCGGAACGGAGGGCTGCGGGAAATCCATCGCATCCTGCGATGCCCGGTCGAATTCGCGCAGATCACAGACAGCTGGGTGTTACCTCAAAGCGTCATGGAGCTGCCGATAATTTCCGGGGATAGTCACCTGCTGCACATCCTGGAGGCGCATGCTGACGATTTACTCTCGGAGAGGCGTGCTGCGACGGGACTGCGCGGGTTGGTGGAAAATCGGCTGCTCAGCATGCTTCCCAGCGGTCGGGCACAAAAAGCAGTAATCGCCCAGCAGCTCGGCATGAGCGTGCGGTCATTCACGCGGCACCTCACCCAGGAAGGCACCAGCTTCGGCGAAGTCCTCGACAGTCTGCGGCACCACCTTGCTCTTCGTTATCTCGAAGATCAGCGTATCTCCATCCAACAGATTGCCTGGCTGCTCGGTTATTCGGAGATCGGAGCCTTCAACCACGCCTTCAAACGGTGGACCGGGACATCGCCCGGCCGAGCGAGAAATCTGCCGCCGTTACCTGCGTCTACGTGTTAGGCGTCATGCTCCGCCTCGATGGATCCAGAGTTTGCGACCGATGCGGTTGCGCTGGCTCTATCGGGTTCACAGCTTGTTGTGGGATCGGCATTGGACATTGACGAGCGCGAGTTAGCAGAGGTACGCCAGCGCTTCAGCGTGACCGGGCCCTGAACTTACCTGGCGACATTCCGTAGTGCTTTTTGAACACATTGGAAAATCCGGGTGTGCTCTTGAAACCGGCTTCGCGCGCGATCCGCTCGATTGACATCGGGCTATGCCGTAGCGCCTCGATCGCGCGGGAGAGGCGGCGATCGACCAAATACGCATACGGCGTCCGCTGAGTGGCCGCGCGAAAGCTGCGAATGAAATGATGTTTGGAAACGCCGACAAGCTGCGCGAGATCGCCGAGAGCGATATCGCGGCCGATATTGGCGTCGATGTAGTCGAGGACCCGACTCAGGTGTCGCGGCGCCAGGGGATGTGGTGCAGTCGGCGACGTCACTCGGCTTCGGCTCTTGTGCGACACGTTCGAATGCCAGCACACCAGATGTCGTATCAACAGCTCCATCGATTGCGTCAGTAGCAGCGCGTCCGGATGCCTCCCCTCTTCTCCGAATATCTCGATTTCGCTTTGCAGCAGCCTGAAATAGCTCTGCAGCCAAGGGTCCTGGACGGCGAATATGGGGTCGATTTCGGGCGCGGCCGCCCAGGCCAAATTGTCGTCACCGTATTGTTGGACAAGGGACGGCGCGATGTATATGTGCATTACCTCGCAGACACCGCCCCGGACCCATTCACTGGGCTCGTCCCGCGGACTGAAGGTCAGCGAGCCGTGTTGCGCCGCAGTGCCGATGCAATGACCTCCTACGAATTTTGCGACAGAGGTCGATCCTCCGACGTGATACATCAACGTGTGTTGCGCTAACACCACGTTCGTCGCACTACGCGATGCCGGGCGATGCCACTTGGCAGCGATCACCTCGCCACCCTTGTCGTGTAGGACGTAATTGGGCTCTGTCTGGGAATTTGTCGCCAAAAAGTGACTGAAGGCCGAGGGTTGCACCGGCCGGCGATCCGTCATGCGCGACCCCTCTTTGCCTCTTTGCCGCGGGCCATAACCGAAATCGACATCTGTAGATTTCATTTATAGCCATTCTTTGCGACGACGCCTTCTACCTTTCCTTGCGCATTATACAGTTGATGCACCATGGTGAGAAGGTCACACGCGCACCGAAACTGCGCAGTTTTCGGGTCAAAAGGCACACCAGGAAGGAAGGGCGCATGAAAGAGCGGGTACGCTTCGGTCGAATGGCGACCTGTCTCGGCGCAATCGTGTTGGGCGCCTTCGGGATCGGATGCGCGCCGAGGGACGCCGTTGCCGGACCGAATTGCGAAAGCCTGGCAACCAATTCCCAATATGGGCTGAAAGGCAATCCAGTCATCAAGTCAGTGACCAGCACTGTCACGACGACGGCTGCTCCCGCAAGTGTCCGATACTGTCGGGTGACCTTGGTCTACGGCACTAACTCGAATCAAAATATCACGATCGCGGTGGGCCTGCCGCTGAGCCTGGGGGATGGCGGAACGGGCGGAATTCTGGGCGCGTGGAACGGGCGCACCCAGGGCCTCGGGGGCGGCGGCTGCGCAGGGAATCTCAACGTCGATGCTGCCGTGAACACCGGCTATGTGGGATCGGGTACCGACGGCGGCCATAGCGGCGGTGATTGCACACCCGGGGTGAACGCGGACCACACATACAATTTCGGGTTCATTGAGGACTTCTTTCGCGTCGGCATCAAGCAGGAGATTCTCTGGTCGAAGCAAATAGCGACGACCTATTACGGCAGGCACCCTGCCTATAACTATTGGAACGGCTGCTCTACGGGTGGCCGCCAGGGATATCTCCTGGCACAGGAACTGGGCGAGGAGCTCGACGGGATTCTCGCGAGTGCGCCAGCGATGTATTGGACACGGTTCCAGACCGCGCAGATGTGGGGCGAGATCGCGATGTTCGAGCTGGCCGGCGAAACGCCGCCCGGTGCGATTCCGCCGGCCAAGCTCGTGGCCGTGCAACAGGCAGCGATCGCTGCTTGCGATATGAACGACGGCGTCAAGGACGGCATCATCGACGATCCGCGAACCTGTCATTTCGACGCAAGCGCCAATATCTGCGGCAAAGCTGGCGCGCCCGCTTCGCCGAACTGTCTGACGGCAGCCGAAGCGACGGCGGTTAATAAAATCTGGGATGGCCCGCGCAACGAAAAGGGCAACCGGATTTGGTTTCCGCTAGATCGCGGTACCGATTTCTCGATCCTTAACGGACCCGCGCCGTTCCAGCTTGGCGTCGTCCAGTTTGAGTGGGACGAAAAGGATCCCAGCTATGTAGCCGGGGTCCAACCGGGACTTTTCGGCCCGCCGCCGCCGTCGAAGTGGGACACCGTCACGCTCGCCGGGCCTGGCTTGGACTATCCGCAAGTCGCGCAAGACGGTTCGCGCAATATCGCCGACGTCACGGACACGTTTGGGCCGCTCGATACCTTCAAAGAGCATGGCGGGAAGATGATCACCTTTGTCGGCGGCAACGATCAGTTCATCTATCCGCGTGGCGTCATCAATTATTATCGGGAGATGGCCGAACGCTACCAAACGGATCACGATCATTCCGTGTTCGAAGGAGTGCAGAGCTTCTATCGCCTGTTCCATGCGCCCGGTGTCGGCCATTGTGGCGCCCCTTCCGGCGCTCTCGGCCCCAACGTACCTTGGCCGCGAAATGGCGCTGACTTCAATGCCCTCGTCGACTGGGTCGAGAAGGACATTGCGCCCACCCAAGTGATCGGACAAGGTGTGGGAGTTGCGCCCCCCCTCTCGCGCCCGCTATGCCCTTATCCGCAGACTGCGAGGTACACCGGCAGCGGCGACATTCATAGCGCTGCCAATTGGGCCTGCGGTGGCAATCTGGAAACGCCACAGGCGGTCTGCCCGGATGTGCTGGTTCGATATAAGCACGAGGTGGATGGGAATCTTGATTTCCGCGGTAGCGGCGTCCGCCCAGCGGATTGCGGCATACGCGACCACGATCAAGACGGTAAGCACGAGGAAGACGGCTCCGACCACGGCTGAACAGCCGTATCCAATCGGGGCCGGCGAGGCCCAGCTTATCCGCCAGCACGCATGGTGCTCAGCTAGGATGAGCGGCGGACCGAGAGGGTCGAGTCGCTCGGAACAGAAAAACCTCAATGGCTAAAAATGCGACCAGCGGCGCCGCTGCGCCGACAAAGCCGCCAAGTTCATAACCGATCCGCCACGCCACGTAGAGCAGCACCAGCATGCTGAGCGCCATTCCCGGCGCACCAAGCCCCCGCATCGCGGCACTGCGATGATACCCAATCCAAAAAGCGAAGCGCGCCAATATCCAAACAACGGTGGTCGCCAGCACGGCCCGCATCGCCGAGCCGTCCGGGGAATAGGCTGCGAGACCAAAAAGGCCGACCGCAAACACAATGATTTGCTCCAAAGTGTTCTGCAGGTAGCGGTGATTTACCCGCAGCCTGCGCGTTTCAAATCCCGAAAGCGGATCAAACGCGGGCGAAGATAGGCGCTCGTGAGCCACGGCCTCCACGCCCGTCACGAGACAAAAAAGAACCGCAAGGCAGCAGCACTTCAGCACGAAAAGCATCCTGCCGACGAGACTGTCCATGGCCGTCAAAGGCGGCGTGAGATAAGCGATTGCCAGCCAAAGCAGAAGCGCGACCGGCATACTGGCCGCGATGGCGGTCATGCCAGCGCGGCGCTCGCGTATAAACCCAGCTCTCTCTGCTTCCGTATCATTCACAGCGGTAACCTCCGGCATACATGCGATGCGGCGCGGATAAGTGCGTCCACAGTTGTCCAATGAAGCATTCGCGCCAGAGGCTCACCCGCGCGATCGAGCGGACCGTTCGACGCTGATCGCATTAGATGCTGCTATTCTTCTTGTGCCAGGATTGCCCGTGCTGTTTCGAGGCCGCTGACGAGCGCCGCCTCGACAGTGCCCATATCGGGGCCGGTATAAAGCGCCTCGCCGGCAAAAAATATCGCCCCGCCACCCGGTTCTCTCATGGCTGCCTGCGCTGCCCGTGTCTTGGGCGTGGCGTAGGAATAGGCGCCGCGCGCAAACGGGTCGTTACCCCAGTTGATCGCTCGCGACGCGACGAGATCGCTTTTGATGCGGTCGACAGGCAGATCGAAAATCTCGGCGAGCGATGCGAGTCCCATTGCGACGAGCTCCGCTTCGGTGAGCGACGACACTCGGTCGGCTTTTGGTCCCGCGAACCAGCCCGTCATCACCGGGTGGCTCGCCGGATGCTGCGTCCACCAGGTCGGAACTGTTGCGTCGGAAATGAGGAACGACAGGTCGGCCAGGTCTCGTCCGCCATGGTCGGCCCACCATCTCGTTCCAAAGCATAGCAAAATCTTGACGACATTGCCGAACCCGATATCGGCGGTGGCTGCCGCCCGCTCCCGCGCCACCGACGGGAGCGCGATTTCGGACAGGAGGGGCGGTGGCACGGTGAGGACCCCCGCGTCGGCCTCGAATATGGCGCCGTCCCGGCAGCGCGCCGCGATCCCTCCGCCCGCCTCGTCGATGGCGCTCACGGCGGCGCCGAGATGCACCGCGGCGCCGTGCCTGCGGCATTCAGCCTCGAGAAACGCGATGAGCGCGCCATAGCCTCCCGCGATCCGCCCGTGCTCACCGTCGTCCCGGGCCGTCCATTCGTCGCGCAGCGCGAGCGTGCTGGCACGGCGTGGGTCGGCTGCGTCATAGCCCTCGACGGTCCGCGTGATCGACCGCCGCAAGCGGTCGTATTGCGTTCCAGCAAATTGCGTTTCGAGGAATTCGGCAATCGGCAGATCGTTTTTTACGGCCATCAAGGCTCGGTAAAATCGGTCCTCATAAGGAACCGGAGCGTCGTCGGGCGTCAGCGCCCCCGTGCGGGTACTCCATCGCGTACCGGCGCGCCGCTGCAAAGACACTCGCGCTTCGCGCATCAACCCCCGCGTCACCGTTGCGGCGCCGTGGACAAATTCTGCGCCGCCCTCCGCCGGATAGCCGAATTCGCGAACGGGCAGCGGGTAGATGCGTCCGCCGCATCGATCCCGCGCCTCGACGACGGTCACACCCTTGCCCGCCCGCGCGAGCTCACGCCCCGTCATCAGGCCCGCGGCGCCAGCCCCGACGATCAGAAATTTCGTCAGATGTCGCGCGGCCATCATGCAGTTATATCGGGCTTGATCCGCTGCTGACAGGCGGGCGCGAGCGACGGATTCCGGTCTGGCACGCGCCGGCCGTCACTGCAAAGCGACGCGCAGCATAATGCCTAAACGCGATTGCCAATTATCGCCTGAGCCTCCGCCGCAAGCTTCTCGACCAGTTGGCGCGCCGGCAAGGAGCTCAGCAGCAGCGGCGCGGCCTGGCCCGCCCAGAACGGCATAAAGGCGGCTCGCGCCACGTCGTCTGGCAATCGTGAAAGAGGGGCGGTCAGACTTGCCTGCAGCGGGAAATCCAATGGCGCGGTGTCGGCCATCTCTGTGACGAAGCGATTGCGCATCGCACGGGCCGGGCGACCGGTAAAGGCGCGTGTCAGCTCGGTGATCTCGTCAGTAGCAGCCTGCAATTGAGCGCGGTACAGCGGCGGGACGGTCGCTTCCGGGCAGGCCAAAAAAGCCGTACCCATCTGGACTCCGCTCGCTCCGAGCGCGAAGGCCGCTGCGATTCCTCGACCATCGGCGATGCCGCCCGCGGCGACGACCGGGACGCGGACGACGTCGACGATTTGCGGCACCAACGCCATCGTCCCGACCATGCCGGCCCCTGGACTGCCGCTGAAACTGCCGCGATGCCCGCCGGCTTCATATCCCTGCGCAATAATGACGTCGGCTCCGTTTGCTTCGACCCAGCGAGCCTCGGCGACGGTCGTCGCCGAGCTGAGAATGATGCACCCAGCTTCTTTGATCCGCCGTATCGCAGACGTCTCCGGCAGACCAAAATGGAAGCTGACGACGCGAGGTCGAGATTCGAGGACGAGGTCGAGCTGCTCGTCGTCGAACGTCGGAAAAGGTGCCATCGGCTCAGGCACGGCTCCCAGGCCAAACTCTTCGAAATAAGGTGCGAGCTTTGCCCGCACCCGTGCCGTCTCCTGAGGATCGATCTGCGGTCGATCATAGAGAAAGAAGTTGAGATTGAACGGGCGATTGGTCGCCGCTCGGAGCGTCGTGACTTGCTCTCGGACCAGTGCCGGCGACAGCGGCCCGCAGCCCATCGAGCCCAACGCCCCCGCGTTGCTCACCGCCGCCGCCAATGCGGGCGATGCGAAGCCGGCCATCGGCGCCTGAATGATAGGGTGAGTGATGCCCAACAATTCGAGGAAGTCGGCGCGTGGCCACATGGGTGTTCACCTCGTGCTAACTCATCGCAGGATCAGGATAACGCTACGCCGCTTTTTCGCTGCTGTCAGTCTAGGCGAGAACGGGCGAATTGCATGTCTCCTGTTAGCGGGCGGCGGCGTGATTGCGTGATAGATGGAGCTCCAGCTGCCGAGACGCTGCTGTGGATGCTCTCAGTCTCTCGCGTCGGGTAAGGACGGGATCGTTACCAGTTCGCGCTGATCGAGGCGGGCGAGCGCCGCGCCCGCGCGTTCGTCCGCCTCCATAACCATTGATACCGGGAAGCTCGGTGGCGGCCTCCTGCCGCTGAAAGTACGCGCGCTCCTCGATTTTTGCCGCCCCGAGGCTTGAGAGACGGCTGGCGGCGAATCTCGGTTGAACCCCGCCTTTAGTTAATGCAAGGCGTAGAACCCCATTGCGCCGCCGGCCATTACCTGGTGCTTCGCGTCGGGGGATAACGATCCCCCGCGGAGTACCAAGTAATTTGCCCTCGACCGTGAGGCGCTCCTTGCCGTTCTCGTCGATCGTGAAGCGCGGCCGACGCTCGCGGAATGCGGGATCGATGTATTTGTCCCAGAGATCGAGCGGCTCCAGAATGTGACCGTCGGCATCGATGGCGTTGTAGGCGCGAGCCATGACCCGTCTCCCTTCGCAGGCGTCCGATGCGCCGATCCTAATGGACGCGTGACACCGACGCGGCCTTAGCGGCGGCCGACGGCGCCAAGCACTACAACGTGTTTACGCCATCGAGGTGCAGGAGATGGCTGGTCTTGACCCAGCCCGTGCACGCCGCGGTTATGTGCGCGCGAAAGGTCGAACCGGCGATCGTCTGGCAGTCGGTGTAGTAGCAGATGGCGAGCGCGATCCGATCAACTTCTGACGGTCAGCGTGCACCGCCCGCCATGGCGAAGGGCTGCAGCGAAAGCAGGTTCAGCGCGAAAACGCGATCCAAGAACCATACTCCGGCGAGCAGGAGCGCACTGATCGAGAGCCCGGGAGCAACGAGCCGGCGATAGATGCTTTCCTGCCGCAAAGCAAAGGCAATCGGTACTAGGAGCAAGGCAAGTGCGACCTGTCCGGCTTCTATACCGACATTAAAGCTGCCCAGCGCCAACGCGAAGCCGAGCGGCGGCAATCGCATTGGACCGAGCACGCTGGCGAAGGAGAGCCCGTGGATCAGCCCGAACAGAAAAGCCACCTGCCATCGCAATCGCGGCAGGATCGGGTGAATGTTGTCAAAGGCGGCCAGCATGATCGTCAACGCGACCGCCGGCTCGACCAGCCGCGCCGGCACGTTGACCACACCGAGCACCGCCGGTGTCAGTACGAGCGCATGCGCCAAGGTGAAAGCAGTCAATGTTTTGATCGTCTCGATCAACACCCTGCCGAGGCCGTCGATCGCCATCCACCGGCCGCCGCCAGCACGGCGCAATGCCGCCGTCACCAGCAGAACGGCGATGAACAGCAAATGGTCGTAACCGAGCAGGATGTGTTCGAAACCGAAGGCGAGAAATCGGGCGACTTGGTCGCCGAGCTGCTCTGGGCTCCGCTCGAGCGTCATTTCCGCGTGGTCCGGCGTCAACACGCCGGTGCTGAACTGTCCCCCGTTCACGACGGTCAGTAAACCGCGGTGGCTCGGATCGAGATCGAACAAAAGCCCATAACGGAGCGTCAGGCGGCCGTTCGCCGGGCACTGGGTGGTGAAGGGCAGCACTGCGTAAGCGTAGCCGGCATGATGATCGACCAAGAGATTTGTCGCTTTAAGCGCACACGCGCTGCCGCGCCGGCTGAGGGCCAATCGCCCGAAGGCGTAGGCTTCGATCTCCCGCGCCTTAGCGCGTAGCTCGCCCCAGGTGATCGTGCCGTCCTCATTGGCGTCGAGCCCGACCGCGACGTCGAGATCGCGCAGCGCGATGTCCCATTGCCCTCTAGCAGTGCCGTCGTCACCGATTTCGATTTGTAGGTAACTGTCGGAAGCTAGGTGAGCCCACCCTGGGCTCGCCATGATCAACGCGACCGTCAGGACGATGCAGCGCAGCACTACACGCGGCCGGGATGGGAGGTGAAGGATAAGGCAAGCACCATCAGGCCGATTGCGGCGATCCAGCTGGCCCCCGCCCGTCGCGCTATACGTCCCCAGTCGCTGTCGAGGCGCCGGGCCGCAAGCAAGCCGTAACTGAGTACCGAAGCGGTCGCGATCGAACCACCCAGCGCAAACAATGCGACCGACAACCCCGCCGTGGCGTCCGCGCTCGCAGCGCCGCCAACGACGCCTCCGACCAGCGCCAGGCCGAGCAGCGGTGCCGCGCCGACCCGCAGCCGCGTCGCCCCCGCCAAGCCGACCGCCATCATCAACCCCGCAAACGCCGCAGCAAGGTGGAGCAGGGTCACCTCACCAAAGCTGACCCCGAGCCATACACCTATCAAAGCGGCGACAAAGGCCGTGCCGATCACACGCGCGTCCAGGCGACGCTCCTGAAAGCTGGTCCAGATCGCCAAACCCAGCAGAAACCCGAGCTGATCGAGGGAGGTCAGCAGGTGGGCGACCCCCGACCAGAAGCTACCCACGCCTTGCAGGGCGGTGTGCGCCTCGGCCGCTGCGGGGGCCAGCCAAATTGCGAAACCGAGGAACAGCGGGATCGCGCAGACGGCGCCCTTACGCTCCGGCATATCCATAGACGAAATAGCAGCCCACCAGCGCGACAACGCCACCGCAGGCCCGGATGGCGATGACGCCATTCGGCCAGCGGCCAAGCACCCCGATGATGATCCCCGCCACGTGAAGCAGCCCAGTCGCGAGGACAAATCCGACGGTGAAGGCGAGGGCATCCGCGGCCATTGGTAACTCGACGCCATGGGCATGGCCGTGGGCAATCGCAAATGTGCCCACGACAGCGAGTGCCGCGGTGATCGGCAGCCGGCGCGCCGTGGCGACGAGGGTCCCTAGAACCACGACGGAGAGAGCGATCAGCAGTTCGCCCGCGGGGAGTGGTACTCCGATTACGCCGAGCGCGCCGCCGACAGCCATGATCAGCGGAAAGGCGATCGGCAAGAGCCAGATGGCCGGTGCGCCCAACTCGGCTCCCCAGATGCCGACACTGACCATGGCGAGCAAGTGGTCGAGCCCGGAGAGCGGGTGGAGAAACCCGGCTGTGAACCCGGCGGCGCCGTTGCCAACGGAATGCGCCAGCGCCGGTCCCGCAGCCATCGTCGCCGGCACCAGAGCGGCTAGCCCGAGAATCGCCGCCTTTCTGATGACTTTCACAGGTTTGTTGCCACTCAGCTGGGTTGTCGATCTTGGTTAGGATGGCTCGCTTGCGGCGGACCTACAAGCCGTAACTAGGCCATTCTGAATGCGAGTTATGATTAACTTTAATTTCCGGCAACCTTCTTGTCGGCTTCCGGCCGGCCGGGCAACCGTGTATATATGTAGAGGGGGTTCAGGGAGAGTTCGATGCAACCCAAGCTCGAAAGCGCGCTGCTCGGGGCGGCTGTCGCCGTGTCGCTGTCATTGGCCTCGCCGGCGACGGCGGCCGATCACCGCGACGCGCCGACGATCGACGATTATAGCGCGATCGACATCAATGACGTGTTCATGTTCCGCGACCCACCGTGTACGACTGCGACCTGCACCAGCCAAAACCTGGTCGTGGCGTTGAGCACGCAAGCGGTTGCAGACCCGCTGCTCGGGTCGTCTTACCACTTCCAGGAGAATGCGCTTTATCGCCTGAACTTCACGACAAGAAGCAATGCGCGGCCGACCGCCAACATCGATTTCGTGTTCGGCCCCTTCGGCAATGGGCCCGACTGCCCTGCGCCGCAACCGGCCTGCCAAACCTACAGGGCGGTTTTCCCTAACAAGGTTGTCATTGAAGGGCTCGCCACCCAAGGGACCTCGGGCGCGACGCACAATCCTCCGATGGTCAAGACCGAGGGCGGCATCAAGGTGTTTGCCGGGCCGCGTGAAGATCCGTTCTTCTTCGATCTGGTCGGGTTCAACCGTACGATCGCTTCCAACCCTACCGCGGTTTTGTTTACCGGGGTCGACGCGTTCGAGGGCAAGAACGTCAATGCGATCGTCGTCGAATTTCCGATCAGCATAGTGTTCCCGCAAAACAGCTGCATGGGGGCGACGACACCCGTGTTCTCGACGTCGTGCGGCGTTTGGGCCGTCACCTATCTTGGCAATTTCAACTTTGACGACCCTGAGAAGTTCGAAGGGCACCCGGAAGCGTTGCGCCAGGTCGATCGGATGGGCAATCCGGCGGTCAATACCGCACTGATCCCGGCGGCGCTTAAGGATTCTTTCAATTTCGGCGAACCGAAGGACGATCCGAAGGATTTCGCTGCGGTGATCCTTGACCAGATCCTCACCTTGGACAAGAAGTTCGGAACTTGCCCGCCCACGGCGACCAGCGCCGCGGCGTGCAATCCGAATGTTCCGCTGCTGGCCTCGGTGGCGGTGCCGGACATCCTGCGGTTTGCCTCCAACGCAGCAGATGGCTACCCCAACGGGAGGCAGCCCGCCGACCGCACGACCGACATTTTGATCAGTCTGATACTGCAGCTTCCGGGATTCACCGACGGCACAAGCGCCAAGACCTATTGTTCGGAGTTTCCGTTCCTCGGCCCGCCTCTGCAGCTGAATAGCAGCGCGCCATTCCAGATCAGCTCGCAAAGCTGCCCATAGCTGGTCGGTTTGCCAACATCGAAGGTCGGGCGGCAGCTCCATGTCGTCTGGAATATCTTTTTAACTGGGTTATGCGCACAGCCGCTCTCGGCGGCGCCGTTTGTCCCAACGGACGACGATCAGGTTCTCGAGTCCGGATTACCGAACGCCGATCCGCGGGCGCGACAGATGCGAGCTCTTGCGGGTGAGCTCAAGCAGCGGCCGGACGATCTCGCAACGGCGATGCGGTTGGCGAGCCGTCAGCTGGCGATGGGTGTCGCCGAAGCCGACCCGCGCTTTGTCGGCTATGCCCGGGGGACGCTGGCGCGGTGGTGGAATGAAGAGGGCGCGGCGCCGCCACTGCGGATCCTGCGTGCCCGCATCCTTCAGGCCCAGCACGATTTCGCGCCGGCTGCTGCCGATCTGCGGGTAGCGTTGCGCGAATCGCCCCGTGCGGCGCAGGCGCTGCTCGTGCTGGAGGCCGTCGACGAGGTCACCGGGGATCTCGCGGAAGCCAAGATTGCGTGCGCGCGCTTTGCCGATCTGCGTCCGGGCTTGGCCGCGGCTGCCTGCGCTGCCAGCGTCGATTCGCTGACCGGCAAAGCCAAAGCTGGCGAGAGTGCGTTGGCCGACGCTGTCGCCCGCTATCCGACCGCCGATCCGGGTCAGCGTATGTGGGCTCTGACTATCCTCGGCGAGATCGCGATCCGCGCCGACGATTTGTCCGCCGAGCAATATCTGAAGGAAGCGCTCGCGCTCGACTCGAGGAATGTGTACGCGCTCACGGTCTATGCCGACTACCTGCTTGATCATGCGCGCGCCGCGGAGGTCTTACGGCTGTTGCACGGGTTCGAACGGGTGGACGCGCTCTATTTGCGCCTGACCCTGGCTGCGCAAATGACCGGCGATCCCAGATTTCCCGCCTATCGGGGCGACGTCGCGGCTCGATTCGAGGCAGCGCGCCGGCAAGGCGACAAGCTGCATCTGCGCGATGCCTCCCGTTTCGCCCTCGAAATCGAGCACGACAGCGCCCGGGCACTGGAATTTGCTCAGCAAAATTGGGCCGTCCACAAGACCCCCTACGATGCACGTGCACTGCTCGCCGCCGCAATCGCCTGCCGTGACCCTGTGGCGGCTCGGCCCGTTATCGATTGGGTGGCAACGACCCACCTCGAAGATCGGACAATCGAGCGCCTGATCAGCTCCTTGCTTGAGCCCGCTGAGTGAGCCCGCGAGTGCCGGGCCGCGCCGTTCCTGAGGCCCCGGGGACCCGCCGCCGGCTCAACCCGCGCAGCCGGCGGATCTAGCCTGCCCAATTATCCAATATCAGCAGGATAGTGTCGCGGGCCTCCGACGTCAGGCCGACATTAACTCGCACCAATCCGTGGATCTCGTCACCGGTAGCTTCAGTGCAAGGCGTAGAACCCCATCGCGCCGCCGGCCATTACTTGGTGCTTCGCGTCGGCAGACAACGGCCCGAGCCGGTCGCGGACCATCTGCGGCGCTCCCGGGAAGAAGCCGTCCTGGTGCGGATAATCGGTCGCCCACATGACCTTGTGCGGGCCGATATAATTGGCGAGCACAGCGATGCTGTTCTCGACCGGCTCGAACGAGATCCAGCAATTGCGCTGGAAGAGCTCGCTTGGCCGCATCTTTGGCGCGGTATCGTTGAAGCCGTGATCATCGAAATGCCGGTCCATCCGGTCGAGCCACGGCGCGATCCAGCCGCCACCCGACTCGAGGAACGCGATGCGCAGACGCGGGTGGCGATCGACAACGCCGCCCCAGATCACGCTCAACGCCGCCAGCATCATCTCCATCGTGTGTGAGATCATGTGGCGCGCCGCGCGGTCCTTCTCGAAGCGGTCGACGCCGACGGTGGGCATCGCGGTGGTCGAGCCCTCGTGAAAGCCGATCGAGAAGTCGAGCTCCTCGGCCATCGTCCAGAACGGCTCGTACATCGGGTCGCTGATCATCTTATTGCCGTGGTACGGGTTCGGCCGCAGGAAGCCGCCGCGCATCCCAAGCTTTTGGCGCGCAAAGCGCATCTCGTCGATCGCGAGCTCGACCGACTGCATCGGCAGCATTGCCACCCCGAACAGACGGTCGGGGTACGGCTTGCAGTAGTCGGCGAGCCAGCGGTTGTAAGCGCGGCACATTGCAGCCGCCAGTTCCGGGTTCTCGACGGCGCCGGCGAACAAGCCGAGGCTCGGATAGAGGAACGCGGCGTCGATGCCGTCGGCGTCCATGTCGACAATGCGGGCGTGCGGATCGAACCCGCCCTTCTTGCCTTCAGCATATTTGAGGGTGTCGAGCTTGACGTCGCCTTGCCGCACCCCGACCGAGCCGAGACTGCCGATGCCCCGTGGATTGCCCAGCAGTTTGCCCTCGACCTTGAGGCGCTCCTTGCCGTTCTCGTCGATGGTAAAGCGCGGACGGCGCTCGCGGAATTCGGGATCGATGTATTTGTCCCAGAGATCGAGCGGCTCCAGAATGTGACCGTCGGCATCGATGACGTTGTAGGCGTGAGCCATGACCCGTCTCCTTTTCGGATGCATGCAAGGCGATGATGCTAGCGGATACGCGGTGGCCGCGCGAGGCCGAACTCCACAAAATGCGCGCCGATTGATTTCGCTAGCTGAACGGTTACGCTCAGGCCCCTTTCTGTCCCCTCGGAGCTTGCGATGCCCGAAGCCGAACGCATCGACCGACGTCGGACGGCACTAATAGCTTACGACGTTTGCCGGCGCGCGCTGACTCCGTCTGATCCCGCGCGGAGGGCGGCAATGCGCCCGGTGCTCGACGCCTGGGTGCGGATGATCGCGGCCGCGCGGGCGGCGGGGGTGCCGGTGATCTACACGACGCCGGTCAGCCGGTCCGACGGCGCCGACGTCGTTATGCTGCCGACCGACCTTTCGGCGGGGACCGGCGTGCCGCCACTCACCAACGCCGTCGAGGGGACCGCAGAAGCGGGCTTCCCCGACGAGATCGCGCCCCGCCCCGAGGATTACGTCTTCCTCAAACGCCGGCCGAGCGCCTTCTACGGGACAGGTGTCGCCGAGCTGCTGCACATGCTGCGGCGCGACACGATCATCATTGGCGGCGGCGCCACCAATCGCGGCGTGGAGTCGAGCGTCCGCGAGGCCTTCAACCTCGATCTCGCCTCTGTCGTCGTGCGCGAATGCTGCTGGAGCAGTGATGTGGCCGCGCACGCCTACAGCCTCGATAAGGCAATGAAAATGTACGCCCGCATCCGCGGCCTCGACCAAGTCACGGCGATGCTGCGAGAATGAGTAAGAAGATCCGGAGGTTTTATGCCACGGTCCCGCGCCGCCGACGATTTCGAGACGATCCGTACCCGGATGGAGGAGTTGCGGCGCGAGAAGCTGCCCGAGCAACCCGCTCCAGCAGCCGACACTGGAGTCGTGTTTCACCGTGGCCCTTGCGCCTGCGGCAGAAGCCTGTTCGCGGACGAGTGCGACGGATCGTGCAAGTTCTGAAAAAAGGGGCCAGCCAGCCAATTGCAGACGGCCTCGCCCGTGGAGACGTGAATGATTAAGGCGATAGTGATCGGGGCCGGCGTGATGGGCGCCTCGGTCGCGTATCGGCTGGCTCAGGCCGGCGCGGCTGTTACGGTGCTGGAAGCGACGCGCGTCGGCGGCGGCACATCCGGGATCAGTTTTGCGTGGACCAATGCGCACAACAAGCCGCCAAGGCCCTATCACGATCTGAATGTCGCCGGCATGAAGGCGCATGCGGCCCTCGCCGACGAGTTCGGCGCCACGCCGTGGTGGCACGGCGGCGGCAGTCTGGAATGGGAAGCCGAACCGGATCGCGCGACGCAGGCTGAAAACATCGAGCAACTGCGTTCCTGGGGCTATGCCGCGGAGTGGATTACCTTGCGCCAGGTGCAGGAATTGGAGCCCGACATCGATCCGGCGGTGATCGGCGATGCGCCGGTGGCGTTTTTCCCGGAAGAGGGTTGGCTCGATCCGGTGGTCTATGCGCATTCCATGCTGTCCGCCGCGCGGCGTCGCCATGACGCCAAAGTCATCTGCGGCGCCCGCGTTGTCGACCTGGTCATGGCCGGCGATCGAGTAACCGGTGTGCGCGTCGCCGACGGCACGCAATACGAGGCCGACATCGTCGTGAACTGCGCCGGCC
>Ga0306926_10003441_pt1 | contig 16387 bp, 17 predicted proteins | sample flu12Cox44000178_FD_203759 | JGI IMG/M metagenome (GOLD analysis project Ga0306926, IMG submission 203759) | Lab enrichment of tropical soil microbial communities from Luquillo Experimental Forest, Puerto Rico - flux8day.12C.oxic.44.000.178 (v2)... | ecosystem: Environmental > Terrestrial >... | reverse complement strand
GGCGGTGTCGCTGTCGTGGATCGCGCTCTACACGTTCACCCCGGCCGGATCCCGGCCCTATATCGACGGATCCACGAACAACAGCGCGATCGCCATGGTGTTTGGCTACAACGGGCTGGAGCGGTTCGATGTCCGCCTGCCCGGGGCGATCACCGTGGGGCCGGGCGTGATGGTCGGGACCGGCACCGGGAGCTGGGCTGGGAACGCGGGCCAGCTATTTGACAACGGTCTCGGCCCGCTGATCAGCTGGCTCTTGCCACTGGCGCTGCTAGCCCTGGTGGCTGGCCTGGTCGCGGGCCGCCACGCCAGCCGGGCCGATCCGGTGCGGGCGGGCTTTGTCATGTGGGGGGTGTGGCTGGTCACGTTCGGCGCCGTACTCAGCGAGATGGGTGCCGTATTGCACACCGCGTACGTGGCCTCACTCGCCCCGCCGGTCGCTGCCTTGTCAGGGGCGGGCATCGTGATGTTCTCACGGTGGTTCCGAGCCGGGGACCGGCGCGGGCTGCTGCTGCCGCTGGTGGTAGCAGCCGAGCTGGTCTGGTCAGCCCGTCTGTGGTACTTCTATCCCGGGTTTCTGCCCTGGGCGCTGTGGGCGGTGATCGTGACGGGCGCCATCGCGGTGGTCGCACTGGCGGTGGCTTGGCCGTGGCGGCGTTCCGTTCGCGCAGATACGCCGGGCAAGGCTGATACCAGTCCCCGCATCCGTGGGCGACTAGCAACAGCAGGGCTGATAACTGGCGTGACGGTGATGCTGGCCGCACCCGTGATCTGGGCACTATCGGTGCTCGATCCGATCTACGCGGGCGGCTCGTTCAACGCGATCGCCGGGCCCGGCGCAGTGGGGGCAAATCCCTACCACATCACGACCACCCTGAGTGGCGCCGAGCGGCACATCTACAGATACGTCAGCACCCACCGCGACGGGGCAAGCTACCTGATGGCTGTCCAGACCTGGGACCAGGCATCCCCCTACATCCTGGCGACCGGGCAGGAAGTCCTGCCCATGGGCGGGTTCAGCGGCCAGGCATCCGAGCCGACACTGTTCCACCTCCAGCAGCTTGTCGGCAGCGGCCAGCTCAGATTCTTCCAGCTGGTCAGCGGCCCACCAAGCGGGCCCGAAGCTTACAAGATCACTAACTGGGTGAGAAAGACCTGCCGCATGATTCCCGCCAGGGACTACGGCGGCGCCGCTGCCGTTGCCACGCCGCCTTTCACCACGCATCTCGGGTCCGTGGCACTCTACGAATGCGGCGCCTGACCGCAGCAAAGGACAGGCTCCGCGAGGCTGGTGCCTGCGCGGAGCGATCCACCGTCAGTCCTCGCCAGAGAAGCGCTCCCACGCTGCCTGCTTCGACACACCGAGCGCCTGCCCGATGCGGGTCCAGCTGATGCCCCGATCGCGCAGGGTGGCCACGTGGTCGTGCACGGCGGCATCGACCTGCGCAACCACCGCCTGGACCTTCGCCAGGCTGGCCAGCAGCTCGTCGTCTGGCCGTTCGCTCCACGAGCCGAACTCACGCACCTGCTCCTCCGCCAGGATCAGGTCACACAGGTGCACGCATTCGTTGCAGATGTAGACCCCAGGGCCGGCGATGAGCTTGCCGATGGCGTCCTTGTCCTTGCTGCAGAACGAGCAGCACACGCTCTCCAGCCGACCGGCGCCGGGTACTGCAGTCCGGGAATTCGCCATTCCGTCAAGATAACCTTGACGGTCACCTGCGTCAAGGTAACCTTGACATCCATCCCCGTCACCCGGAGATGACGCTGGCGGGAGCGAGCTGGCGTGCAGCTGGGGGCACCGGGGGGACAGCCGGGCGCGGCGGCGGGCTGCTGGTGATCCAGCGGGCGGCGAGCAGGGCGGAGGCGAAGGTGAGGGCACCGCCGGCGACCACGGCAGCGCTCAGGCCGAGCGCCTGGGCCAGCAGCCCGGCGATCACTGCTCCGATGGCGTAGCCGAGATCACGCCAGAAGCGGTACACCCCCAGGCCCTGCGCCCGCCACGAGGGGTGGGTGTGGTCGGCGACCGCGGCGCTCAGCGCCGGCTGGGCCATCGCGGTCCCCACCCCGAGCAGTGCCGCGCTGGCCAGGCCCGCCACCAGCGGCCGGGAAAGCAGGACCAGCGCGGCGGGGAACGCCGCCGCCTGGACGATCATCCCGGACACGATCATCGGCCGGCGCCCGATGGTGTCCGCCAGCCGCCCGGTGAACAGCTGGCAGCCGCCCCACAGCACCGGGTACAGCCCCTTGACCAGGCCGATGGCGGCCAAGCCCAGCCCGTGGGAGGCGAATAGTAGCGGGAACACCGCCCAGGTCAGGCCGTCGTTGAGGTTGTTCGCCAGGCCGGCCTGGCTGGCTCCGCGCAGCGGCCGGTTCCGCCAGCTGGCGTCCAGGAAAACGGCCCGGAACGGCCTGGCGGCGGCCGGCCCGGCCGGGGACGCTGTGCCCGGCTGGGCGGCGTGCAAAGCCGTTTCCGCGGCCACATGGCCAGCGGTGTCCCGGACCACCAGCACGGACAGGGCCAGCCCGGCCGCCGCGTAGACCACCCCGATCAGCTCGGGCACCGGCCGCAGGCCATAGGCCGCCGCAAGGTAGCCGGTCGCCAGCGCGGTCGCACCCACCGCCACATACCCGGCGGCCTCGTTCAGGCCCATCGCCAGGCCGCGGCCGCGCGGCCCGACCAGGTCCATCTTCATGTTCACCACCATTGACGAGGTCAGGCCCTGGTTGACCCCCAGGAGCACGTTCGCGGCGACAATCCAGGACCAGGCCGGTGCCCAGGCCAGCATGAACGGGACCGGCAGGCCGGTGGCCCAGCCGGCCACCAGCAGCGTCTTGCGGGTATGCCGGACGGTCAGCGGGCCGGCCATCAGGTTGGCCAGCGCCTTGGTCACCCCGAACGCGACGATGAAGCTGAACACCGCCAGGTAGCCGGACAGGTGGAACACCCGGGTGCCGACCAGGCTGGTGGTGGCCCGTTCCAGGCCCACCATGCCGCCGACGAAAACGTTCACGACGACCAGCAGCGCAAACTGCGGCCAGTTGGCACGCAGCCCCAGCCGCACCGGGCCACCGGGCCGCTGCCGGTCACTGCCGATCGCCATGGGAGCCTCCCTCGTCCGCGTGCTGGCTCGCCAGCCAGCGTGCGGCAAGGGGTTTGCAGTGAGTTTGCAGCCAGCTGCCCAAGCGGGGAGGTGGTCCGGAAGCTCGCAACTGGCCGCGGGGAGATGTTCGGGCGGTGCCGATGCGAGCGGGGTGCTTACCGGAACTGGTTCATGCCTGTGCGGCACCCGCCGCAGCAGCCGCGTGAGCGCCGCCGTCCGCCTTCTCGCTTCCCGGCAGCCGGGCGGCGAGGCGCGGCTCGATACGGGCGACGGCAACATAGCCGACGACCACTGCCACGATGACCAGTGGCATGACCTTCGCGGCGTCCGAGAGCAGCAACAGGCTGGCGAGCAGGACCGAGGTCAGCGGCAGCTTCATCACCGCTACGGTCATCGCGCCGATGCCCATGGCCACTGCGGCCACCAGCGGCAGGCCGGGCAGGTGCGACATCGCGACCCCGCCGGCGGTGCCGATGAACAGGGCCGGGAAGATAGGCCCGCCCCGGAAACTGCCCCGTGACACGCCGTAGGCGAGCGTCTTGCAGACCAGCAGCAGCAGCAGCGCACCCACCGAATAGCTGGCAGCATGCTGAATAAGCGGCCCCATGTCGGACTGCCCGGAGAACAGCACGTCCGATGACGGCTTGCCGGTCACCTGCGTGTAGATGATCGTGAGCACCGCGACGGCCACACCGGCCAGCGGCAGCACGATCATGACCCACTTCTCGGCGTAGCGGTGCACCGACATCGACAGCCAGAGGATCACCGGGCCGAGCAGCGCGGCTAGCAGCCCGATCACGATCGCCCAGCCGAACTGCGCCAGGTCGGGCCGGGTGTAGGCCGGCAGGTGCCCGATGGCCAGCGAGAACGTGCCCAGCCCGGTGAGGCTGTCCAGGCCGACGAAGATGAGCGCGCCCACCCCGGAGGCCAGCAGTCCGGGTACCAGCACCAGGGCCATCGTGGGCCCGCCCAGCCCGGACGCCTCCATCAGCAGGAACGCACCCGTGATGGGCGACCCCAGCAGGGTGCTGATGGCCGCGAAAGCGCCGGCGGCACCCAGCACCCTTACTCCCTGGGCCGGCACCGGGCGCCGCCGGGCCGCCGCCCTGGTGGCCAGCACCGCCAGGCCGCCGCCGAGCGCGATCAGCGGCAGTTCGGGGCCGATCACCGCGCCGAAGGCCAGCGACGCCAGCGACGCCAGGATGATGCCGGGCAGCTGGACCGGGGTCGGCGGGGGATGCACACTGAAGCCGGGCGCCGGCGAGGGCCCGCCATTGCCCGGCAGGTAGCGGATGGCCAGGGCAGCCAGCACCGCCCCGATCACCAGCATCGGCAGCGGCCACCAGGCCGGCGCGGTGCTGTAACCGAGCCCGTGCGGCAGGTGGGTAAACAGCTCCTTTTGCAGGTAGCTGACCAGCGCCAGGAACCCCCAGGCGGCCGCGGAGATCGGCACACCCAGGATCGCCGCGAAGACCAGCAGTGCGACGTAGGCGCGGCTGCGCAGCATTGCCATCGGGTCCGGAGGGCCGGCCCCCGCCTGCTGCCCCGGTGCGGCCGGCGAGGAGGGCGAATCTGCCGACGTGCGATCTGGCGAGGCCGGCGCGTTTGGCGCCCCCGGCCCCCGCGGGTCGTCTCGCATGGCCATTAGCCCATCCTTCCGTCCCTGGGCCGTGAGCGTCTCACCTGTTGCGGGTGACCGCTGCCGGGGCCTGATAGCCGCGCACCCGTCTACTTCAGGATGTTCACCGCCCGGGCGACCACCAGGATGCCAACGACCACCGAGATCGCCTCCTCGGCCATCATCATGAGCTTCGCCCACGGCTTGATGGCCGAGACGTCGGTCGGGCTGAACGCCATCGAGGTATTGAAGGACAGGTGCAGGTAGTCCACGAATGACGGATACCAGCCCGCCCTGACCAGCTCCGGGTTCGACATCTCCGGGAACACGAACGCCGGGGAGACGGCGGACCCGTGCGCGCGGGCGGCCGGGCCGCCCCGGTCAAGGTCCCAGTACCACAGGCCGAAAGCGATCACGTTCGTCACCCAGATGACCGCACCGCTGGCCAGCAGCGTGTTCGCGCTGTTGGTGAACGGCTCGGCCCGGACGATGGAATACACCAGCCGGACCGATGACCCGGCGTTAACGAGTGTGATCACCCCGATCAGCATCCCGGTGAGCACCCGCAGCCAGGTCCTATCCCGGTCGATCCGGCCGGGATCACCGATGATGAGCGTGGCCATCAGGACGACCAGCACCACCACGAACGCCGGCCGCGCATCGTGCAGCCTGAGCTGGTCCGGCAGGAACAGCCGCAGCACCCCGGAAAGCAGCACGGCGGCGGCCATCGGCCAGCGCCGCTCACCCACCTCTGCCCGGTCGGTTGCCATAAGGCAAGATATCGTGGCACTGGGCACGGCCGTTGGGCACGAAACGCGGGCCACCCCCGTACCGCCAGCATCGGGGCGATCATGACCAGGGAACAGGCCATTACCGGGCAGAACGGCGGTGCCGTGCCGGTCGCCTGCGCCCTCACCCGGGCTGGCCTGGCCGAGCAGAGCGCCCGCTGGCAACGGCTCGCCGCCCGGGCGCTGACGGGCCGGGCCGACACCCCGGACGGTGTCCGCCTCGTCTTCCAGCCCGGGCCTGGCGTCGAGGCTGACCTGCGCGAGCTGGTGGCCACCGAGCAAGTGTGCTGCCCGTGGGCGGAGTGGACCGTGGCGACCGGGAACCAGCAGGTGGTGCTCAGCGTGCGGGCCACCGGGGCCGGGCCGGACGCCCTGCACCACATGTTCGCCGGCCTGCAGCCGACCGGGACCTGAGTACCGCGCCGCCCGGCAAGCCCGCCCGGCGGGCCTTCCCGGGCCCCCAGATCATCCCGGTGGGTAGCACTGTGCCCCCGCGCCCTGGCCGGCCAGCGCTGGCGGCCACACCAACCGGGCACCTAACCTGGCCCGGTGGTACCAGCGCGTGCTGTCCAGTTCGGCGTGTACCTGCCGGCGTTCGGGCCGTTCGGTGACCCAGCGGTACTGGCCGACCTGGCGGTGCGGGCCGAGGCCAGTGGCTGGGACGGGGTGTTCCTGTGGGATCACCTCGTGCGGGCGGACATGCCTGTCGCCGACGCCTGGACCTCGCTGGCCGCGATGGCCCAGGCCACCCGGGCGGTGCGGCTGGGGCCGATGGTGACTCCGCTGGCCCGGCGCCGTCCCTGGGTGGTCGCCCGGCAGGCCGCCACAGTCAGCGTGCTCTCCGGCGGGCGGCTCATCCTCGGCACCGGGCTCGGCTCGGACGAGTCCGGCGATTTCAGCCGGTTCGGTGAGCCGGCCGACCTGCGGGTCCGGGCGGCGATGTATGACGAGGGGCTGGCCGTGGCCAGGGCGGTCTGGTCCGGCCAGCCTTTCCGGCACGACGGCCAGCACTACCAGGTCACCCTGGACCAGGGCGTGCCCGCGCCGTATCCCATCCCGGTCTGGGTGGCCAGTTCCGCCGGCCGCCCGCAGGTGATCCGCCGGGCGGTGCGGTGCGACGGCATCTTCCCCGATACTCATGGCCAGGCCCCGGCGGTGGCCGACATCACTGACCTTCGTGCCGAGCTGGCCCGGGCCGGCCTGCCAGCGGGCCGCCCGTTCGACATCGCCGTCGCGGGCAACGCCAGCCCGGCCTGGCGCGAATCATTCCAGGTCGACCTCGCCGGGCTCGCGGACGCGGGCATGACCTGGTGGCTGGAATCGCTGATCCACTTCGACCCGCTGGAACTGTCGCTGGAGATCGTCGACGCGGGCCCGCCACGCCTGTGACCCCGGCCGCGGCCAAGCAGGTATCGCCCCCGGCCCCAGCACATCAGCTGGCCACCCGCACACTCCGGCCGTGCTGGAGCCGATGGCAGGCGTACTGTCAGAACTGTGCCGGGTGGCTGTCGCACAGCCGGATCCGGCGGTGAATTTCTGGCCAGCTGGCAGTCAGACTGTCCGAGGGCCGTGATACCACGAATAACCGGGGACAGGCAGGAGAGTTCCCCGGGGATGGCTGGCCGGGAGCACGTGCCTGGCCGCGGCGGAGGGAGTGCCGGTGAGCGGAGTACGGGTACTGGTGGGCACACGCAAGGGTGCGTTTGTGCTGACCTCAGACGGCAAGCGGGACCAGTGGGCGGTAAGCGGGCCCCACTTCCCCGGCTGGGAGATCTACCACGTCAAGGGATCACCCGCCGACCCGGGCCGACTGTGGGCCTCACAGTCCAGCGGCTGGTTCGGGCAGGTGATCCAGCGTTCCGACGACGGCGGTGCGACCTGGGCGCCGGTGGGAAACAAGTTCAGCTACGACGGCACCCCCGGCACGCACATGTGGTACGACGGCACGCCTCATCCGTGGGAATTCGCCCGAGTGTGGCATCTGGAGCCATCCCGGGACGACCCGGACACGGTCTATGCCGGGGTGGAGGACGCCGGGCTGTTCCGCTCCACGGACGGCGGCCAGCAGTGGCAGGAACTGCCTGGCCTGCGCACGCACAAATCCGGGCCATCCTGGCAGCCCGGGGCGGGCGGCATGTGCCTGCACACGATCATCCTGGATCCCGCCACGCCGGGCCGGATGTACGCCGCCATCTCGGCGGCGGGCGCCTTCCGCTCCGACGACGCGGGCGAGACCTGGCAGCCGGTGAACCACGGCCTGCACTCGGAGGGCATCCCCGACCCCAACGCCGAGGTCGGCCACTGCGTGCACCGGATCGCACAGCACCCAGCCCGGCCGTCCGTGCTGTACATGCAGAAGCACTGGGACGTCATGCGCAGCGATGACGCCGGCGACTCGTGGCATGAGATCAGCGGCAACCTGCCCACCGATTTCGGGTTCCCGATCGACGTGCACGCCCACGACCCGCAGACGGTCTACGTGGTGCCGATCACCAGCGACTCGCATCACTTCCCGCCCGAAGGGAAACTGCGCGTCTACCGCAGCCGGACCGGCGGCGACGAGTGGGAGGCGCTCACCAATGGCCTGCCCCAGCAGAACTGCTATGTGAATGTGCTGCGGGACGCCATGGCCGTGGACTCCCTCGACGACTGCGGCGTCTACTTCGGCACGACCGGCGGGCAGATGTACGCGTCGGCGGACGCGGGCGACAGCTGGGCGCCGATCGTCCGTGATCTCCCGGCCGTGCTGTCCGTCGAGGTCCAGACGCTGTCATGATCCGGGTGGTGCTGCCCGCGCACCTGCGGGCGCTGGCTCGGGTCGACGGTGAGGTGGAACTTCAGGTCGCGGGCAAGGTGACCCAGCAGTCGGTGCTGGATGCGCTGGAGGCCAGCTACCCGATGCTGCGTGGGACGATCCGCGACCAGGACAGCGGGCGGCGCCGGGCGTTCGTCCGGTTCTTCGCCTGTGAGCAGGACCTTTCTCATGGGCAGCCGGACGACCTGCTGCCCGAGGCCGTCGCCACCGGGTCCGAGCCCTACCTGATCGTCGGCGCCATGGCCGGCGGCTGACCGCTGGAGCCTGGCCTGCCAGCGGTGCCGGCGGGCCAGGCCCGGTACTGGCAGCGGGTCAGCTGCCGGTGCACTGGGGGCTGGCCTGCACCAGCCCGAAGGCGACGCGTGTGATGGGCCACTGGTCCGGCGGGTTGAGCGCCACCCCGGCACCCGCTGGCAATGCGGCTGGGTCAATGATCATGACCGGGTAGCCTCCGGCCTGCCGGCTGGAGAAGATCCGGTTGATCTGGGCCAGGTTCGTCTGGAACCGTTGGCATGAGCGGGGCATCTGGCCGGAGAACGTGACGGTGGCGGGCAGGCCGTCCGCGCGGAGCGTGCGCTGCAGCCCGGCCGGATCGCGCAGCTGGCGGAGGGTGACCTCGATCGTGCCGTCGGCCTGCCGGACCACGGTCCAGGCCGCCAGCTGGATGCCGCTCTGGTGGCTGGGCTGATGACCGGCCGGGCCCAGCGCGGTAACCGCGACCGCCGCGGCCGCCCCCACTGCCACCGCCCCGGCCAGGCCGGCTGCCCGGCGCCGGGTACGCAGCGCGCGGCCGCGGTTTTCGATCCGGTCCACCCCAGTGGCCGAACGGACGCCGGTGAATGACTCCCGCACCGCGGTGATCAGGTCGTTGTCAGTCATGAGTCAGTTCTCCTGCCGCTGGGTGGGGGGCAAGTTCGTCACGCAGTGACGCGAGGGCGCGGGCCAGATGTGCCTTGACCGTGCTAGGGGCGACCCCGAGCACCTCCGCGGTGCGGCCGGTGTCGAAATCGAGGAACAGCCGCAGGGCGACCACCTGCCGCTGCCGCAGCGGGAGCCGCAGCAGGGCCGCCATGATCCGCGGATCGACCGTGCTGCCGGTGGCCCCGTCCGCGGCGGGGCGGTCCGCCACCGTCTCCAGGTCGGCCACCGGCACCTCCCGGTGCCGCCGCCGCCAGCGCGAGATGTTCGCGTTCAGCGCGGTGCGGATCACCCATGCCGCCGGCGCCGGATGCCTGCCGACGGTGCGCCACGAGGCGCACGCCCTGGCAAAGGCCTCGTCCACCAGGTCCTGCGCCCGGTCCTGGCTGCCGACGCTGACCAGCACGGTGCGCAGGCAGTCATCCTTAGCCCGGTGGTAGAACTCCGCGAAATCCAGCTCGGTGCCCACACCTCATCAACGCACGGCGGCCCGATCAGGACTACCCGCCGGGCCGGCCCGTCCGTCTACACTGCTGTGCCCATGAGCACCGAGACCGAACTGCTGCTGTCGTCCCTGGCCAACCAGCGCGAGCACGTGCTCGGCATCCTGGAGGGCCTGCCCGACGAGGACCTGCGGCGGGCGGTGCTGCCGTCGGGCTGGACCTGCCTCGGGCTGGTGCGGCATCTTGCGCTCGACGTGGAGAGATTCTGGTTCCGCTCGGTGATGGCCGGTGAGCAGGTCGAGCTGGCATCCGACGGCGACGCCTGGCAGGTGGACCCGGACGTCCCGGCCGGGGATGTGCTGAGCTTGTACCGGCGGGAGGCCGAGCTCGCGGACGGCGTCATCGCCGCCACCCCACTGGACACCGCGCCGCTGAACTGGCCGGACTTCTTCGGCAACTGGCGGCTGGAGAACCTGCGGGCGATCATCCTGCATGTGATCACCGAGACTGCCACCCACGCGGGCCACCTCGATGCGGCCCGCGAGCTGATTGACGGCCGCACCTGGCTCATCCTCACCTAGCACATGCCCTTGCGGCCCGGCGGCCGCGCTTGACCCTGACGTAACGGGAGGCGGCACAGTGGTCACGTGGAGGCCTACACGGTCGGTGAGCTGGCCCGGATGTCGCACGTGTCGGTGCGCACCTTGCACCACTACGACAGCATCGGGCTGCTGACGCCCAGCGGCCGGAGCCCGGCCGGTTACCGCCTGTACTCCGGCGCCGACCTGCGGCAGCTCCGGCAGATCCTCTTCTACCGGGAACTGGAGTTCGGGCTGGACGAGATCGCCGAGATGCTGGCCGCCCCGGACGCAGGCACCGACGATCACCTGCGCCGGCAGCACCGGCTGCTGCGCCAGCGGCAGGCCCGCACCCGGGCGCTGCTCGCCGCACTGGAAAAGGAGATGGAGGCACGCAAGATGGGCATCTCGCTCACCCCCGAGGAGCAGTTCGAGATCTTCGGCAGCAGCAAGCTCGGCGAGTACGCGGCCGAGGCCGAGCAGCGCTGGGGTGACACCGACGCCTGGCAGGAGTCGGCCCGCCGGTCGGCGGCCTACACCAAGGACGACTGGATCGCCATCAAGGCCGAGGCGGACCGCAGCATCGCGGGCTTCGCCGCCGCCATGCGGGCCGGTGAACCGCCAGCCGGGACCGTCGCCATGGACCTGGCCGAGGCGCACCGGCAGCACATCTCCCGGTGGTTCTACGACTGCGGGTACCCCCAGCACCGCGGCCTGGCCGAGCTGTACACCTCCGATCCCCGGTACACGGCTAGCTACGACGAGATCGAGCCCGGCTTCTCGCAGTACGTCCACGACGCGATCAGGGCCAACGCCGACCGCGCCCAGCAGTGAACCGCCCGGCCGGCGGCTACAGGTCTTCCAGCTCGTAGATCATGCTCTGCACCCCGCCGGTCGCCAGGACGGGCACATCCGCTCCCGTCGCCTGCCCGATGGGTGACGCGAACGCGGCCCGCAGCGCGTCCATGTCGTCCCAGTCCAGCTCGGCGACGAGGTGGAACGGCTCGCCGCCGCGCACCCCGGACAGCGGGCCGCGGCTGATCGAGTAGCGGCGCAGGCCGGGCAGCTGCCTGGCCAGCGGGATGTGCACGTCCCGGTAGTGGCGCTCGAACTCCGCGGGATCGGCCGGCGTGCGGTACAGCACCAGAAACCTCACCATGGGCGCATGGTAACGACCCGCGTCACACCGATCCGATCACCTGGCTGGCGTAGGCGTCCAGGGTCGCGTCCGCGTCATCGTGCATCAGGTAGACGCTGAAGTTGCCGGCGCCGATCTCCCGCAGTTCGGCGAGCCGCTCCCGGTGCCGTTCCGGCGGCCCGAGCAGGCAGAACCGGTCGACGATGTCGTCCGGCACGAAGTCGGTCGATGGGTTGTCCGCCTTGCCGTGATGTGAGTAGTCGTAGCCATGCCGCGCCTTGATGTAGTCGGTGAGCGCGCGCGGCACCACATCCCCGGTGTTGCCGTAGCGGGCCACCAGATCCGCGACATGGTTGCCGACCATGCCGCCGAACCAGCGGGTCTGGTCGCGCATGTGCGGGTAGTCCTCGCCGACGTAGGCGGGCGCCGCGACGCAGACGGTCAGCGCGGCCGGGTCCCGCCCGGCCTCGGCCGCCGCCGCCCGGGCAGCGCCGATCGTCCATCGCGCGATGTCGGGGTCGGCGCACTGGAGAATGAACCCGTCCGCACGCTCCCCGCACACTTTGAGCGCCTTCGGCCCGTAGGCGGCCATCCATACCTCCAGCCGCCCGTCGTGCACCCACGGGATGCGCACCTTGGTGCCGTCGTAGTCCACCTCCCTGCCCTCGGCCAGGTCCCTGATCACGCCGATGGCGTGGGCCAGGGTGGCCAGCGAGGACGGGGTGCGGCCAAGCACCCGCATGGCCGAGTCCCCCCGGCCGATACCGCACACGGTCCGGTTGCCGAACATGTCGTTCAGCGTCGCGAACAGGGAGGCGGTCACCGACGGCTCCCGCGACAGCGGGTTGGTCACCATCGGGCCGACCTTGACCCGGGTGGTGGCGGCCAGGATCTGGGAGTAGATGACGAACGGCTCCTGCCAGAGCACGCTGGAGTCGAACGTCCACACATGGCTGAACCCGCCCGCGTCGGCCCGCTGGGCCAGGTCGATGACCCGCCGGGCCGGCGGATCTGTCTGCAGCACCAAGCCGATATCCATGACCCCCCCTACCTCAGGTACTGGCATTCCCCACGGGACAGGAACTGGCCGCGGCCCGCCCGCCCGTGCCATTGGCCGTCGCCGACGATGACCTCACCACGCGACAGCACGGTGGTGACCTGTCCCTGTACCTCCCGGCCCTCATAGGCCGAGTAGTCCACGGCCATGTGGTGGGTCTCGGCCGAGAGCACGTGCCGCGCGGCCGGGTCATAGACGACGATGTCGGCGTCGGACCCGGGGGCGATGGTGCCCTTACGCGGGTACAGGCCGAACATCCGGGCTGGGGTGGTGGAGTTCACCTCCACCCACCGGGCGAGCGATAGCTCGCCGTCCACGACGCCCTGGTGCAGCAGGTCGATCCGGTGCTCGATACCGGGCATCCCGTTGGGAATCTTCGAGAAGTCACCGCGCCCCAGCTCCTTCTGCTCTTTGAAGCAGAACGGGCAGTGGTCGGTGGAGACGATCGACAGGTCGTTGGTGCGCAGGCCACGCCACAGGTGGGCCCAGTGATCCCGGGTCCGGACCGGCGGCGAGCAGACGTACTTCGCGCCCTCGAACCCTGGTGCGTCCAGATCCTCCTGGGACAGGTACAGGTACTGCGGGCAGGTCTCGGCGAAGACGTTGCGCCCCTCGTCCCGTGCCTGGATGACCGCGGCCAGCGCCTGCTGGGCGGACAAATGGACGATGTAGAGGGGGGCGCCGGTCACCTGCGCCAGCTGGATCGCCCGGCTGGTCGCCTCCCCCTCCAGTTCCGGCGGGCGGGTGCGGCCGTGCCAGCCGGGGTCGCCGTGCCCGGCCGCCAGTGCCTGCGCGACCAGCACGTCGATCGCGATGCCGTTCTCCGCGTGCATCATGATCGTCGCCCCGCTGGCCGCGGCGCGCTGCATGGCCTGCAGGATCTCGCCGTCGGTCGCGTAGAACACGCCCGGGTAGGCCATGAACATCTTGAAGCTGGTCACGCCCTCGCCGACGAGCGCATCCATCTCCTTCAGCGTCTGCTCGTTGACGTCGGAGATGATCATGTGGAAGCCGTAGTCGATACCGGCCTTGCCCTGCGCCTTGGCGTGCCAGGTGTCCAGGGTCTCCCGCAGCGAGGCTCCTCTGGGCTGCACCGCGAAGTCGATCAGCGAGGTAGTGCCGCCCCAGGCGGCGGCCCGGGTGCCGGTCTCGAAGTCGTCCGCCGAGTGGGTCCCGCCGAACGGCATCTCCAGGTGCGTGTGCACGTCGATGCCGCCCGGCATGACGTAACGGCCGGCCGCGTCGATGGTCTGGTCCACCGCCCCGGCCAGGGCCCCGGTGTGGGCCGGGTCGAGCAGCGCGGCCACCGTCTCGCCGTCGACCAGGACGTCGGTGGCCGACGAGCCGGTCGCGGTGACGACGGTGCCGCCCTTGATGAGTGTGCGCATGGCTCCCCCTGGTTATGGCTGGGCCAGCGGGCCGTAGCTGTCCGGTCGCCGGTCCCGGTAGAACTGCCACAGGTGCCGGACTTCCTCCAGCGTCCCCATGTCCAGGTCCCGGACCACGACCTCTTCCTCGCGGTCGGACGCGGTGCCGCCCATTATCTGGCCGCGCGGATCAGCGAAGTAGGACGACCCGTAGAAGTCGTTGTCACCCAGCGGCTCCACGCCGACCCGGTTGATGGTGCCGACGAAATACTCGTTGGCGACCGCCGCGCTGGTCTGCTCGAGCCGCCACAGGTACTCCGACAGCCCCCGGCTGGTCGCCGACGGATTGAACACGACCTTGGCACCGGCCAGCCCGAGCGCCCGCCAGCCCTCCGGGAAGTGCCGCTCATAGCAGATGTAGACGCCGATCCGGCCGACCGCGGTGTCGAATACCGGATAGCCGAGATTGCCGGGACGGAAGTAGTACTTCTCCCAGAACCCCTTCACCTGCGGGATGTGGTTCTTGCGGTGCTTGCCCAGGTAGGTGCCGTCGGCGTCGATGACCGCGGCCGTGTTGTAGTAGACGCCTTCCTGCTCGGCCTCGTAGATCGGCACGACCAGCACCATGTTCAGCTCGCGGGCCAGGTCGCGCATGAGCCGGACGGTCGGCCCGTCCGGGACCGGCTCCGCCCAGGAGTACCACTGTGGCTCCTGCACCTGGCAGAAGTACGGGCCGTAGAAGAGTTCCTGCAGGCAGGTGACCTGAGCGCCCTGGGCCGCGGCGTCCCGCACCGCCGCCACGGCGTTCTTCACCATCGAATCCTTATCGCCGGTCCACTTCTGCTGGACCAGGGCGGCACGTACGACACTGGCCATGCCGGCCTCCTCTCCTGGCTGGTCTGACGGTGCAGGCCGGCCCGCCTCTCCCCTAGGGCGCGGCCTCGCCTACCCATCATCTCCCTGGCCGCCACCCGCGGTCACCCCGGGCTGGCGATCTTCCCTGCCCGGGCCGGCGGCAGTACCCGCCGGGCCGGTGCCTGGCGGCTGCTCAGCGGCTGCCTGGAAGGTGCCCGGCGGCTGCCCTGCGGCTGCCTCGATGGTGCCCGGCGGCTGCGCAGTGACCACCGGGATAGTGCCCGGCGGCTGCCCGGCCGGCACCGCCCGGCCCTTCCACTCCCCGCCGCGGCCGGCGTGGTGGCGCCGGGCCGAGTCGACCGTCATGGCCGTATAGAGCAGGGCAATCACCGGCAGGCCGGGCGCCCGCAGCGGGGACAGCCGGTACAGCCGGAGCACCGGGACGAAGCTGGCCGTCATCAGCGCCCATCCCGCCAGGCCGGCTCCCGCACACCACCAGGCCGCCGTGCCGCCACCAGCCAGCCCGGCCGCCAGGCCGCCGATGACGGCGGCCGGGGGCAGCAGGTAGAGCCAGCACAGGCCGGCCACTGTCCCGGCCAGCAGCAACGGCGAGTACCGCAGCTGGGTGTACGCGCTGCGGGCGATCATCTGCCACAGCTCAGCCAGGCCGGAGTAGGGCCGCCGGCTGTGCACGGCGGTGGTGAAGCCGAGCCAGCACCGGGCCCGGCCCGGCCCGCGCTTGAGCAGCCTGGCCAGGGCCACGTCGTCGATCCGGGCACCGGCAATGCGGTCGAGACCGCCGGCCGCGGCCAGCGCCTCGCGCCGCACCAGCATGCAGCCGCCCGCGGCCGCCGCCGTGGCCGAGCCCGGCTGGCCGACCCGGCGGAACGGGTACAGCTGGGCGAAGAAGTAGACGAATGCGGGCACGATCCACCGTTCCCAGCCGGTCTCCGCCCGCAGCAGCGCCATCTGGGAGACCAGGGCCCGGTCGTCGGCCTGGGCGGAGCGCACCAGGGCGGCCAGCGCGCCCGGCTCGAACGCGATGTCGGCGTCGGTGAACAGCAGGTCATCGCAGTCCCCAGCGGCCGCCACCCCCTGGGCCATCGCCCATACCTTGCCCGCCCAGCCCGGCGGCAGCGGGCGGCCGGCCACTACCCGCAGCACGGGTCCTGCCGGGGCCTGCCCGGCTAGTGCCTGCCCGGCCGGGGCCTGCCCAGCCGGGGCCTGCTCAACCGGGGCCTGCCGGGGCCGGGCTTGCCGAGCCAGCGCCGCGGCCGCTGCGCCAGTGCCGTCGCTGCTGCTGTCGTCGACCAGCACCACCGAGAACGCACCGGGGTAGTCCTGGGCCAGCAGCGTGGGCAGCGTCTCCGGCAGGATCGCCGCCTCGTCCCGGGCCGGCACCACCGCGGCCACCGACGGCCACCGATCTGGGTCCGGCGGATCGGTGCCCCCGGGCAGGCGCACGTCCGTGCGCCAGAAGCCGCCGTGCGCGGCCACCAGGTACACCCATGCGGCGGCCGCCAGCACGCACGCGGCCACCAGCACTGGCAACGAGCCTCCTCATGATCCGGAAGACTCTTACGCAGATAGGGCGTAAGAGTCTTCAGTGGATCAGGTCGGTGGGCCACCGCCGTCGATGCCTGGCGGATTCTGGCTCTCACCCTATCCACCGGTCACTGCCCGCCACCGGCGACCGAATCCATGATCAC
>Ga0306926_10003440_pt1 | contig 16389 bp, 16 predicted proteins | sample flu12Cox44000178_FD_203759 | JGI IMG/M metagenome (GOLD analysis project Ga0306926, IMG submission 203759) | Lab enrichment of tropical soil microbial communities from Luquillo Experimental Forest, Puerto Rico - flux8day.12C.oxic.44.000.178 (v2)... | ecosystem: Environmental > Terrestrial >... | reverse complement strand
CCTCCGCGGCGGGCGGTTGCTTGTGACAACCGCCCGCCAGCAGAGCCTGTAATTGATTCTCCGGACACAAGGGGGCAGATACCCCTCACCCCTTCGAGCTTGCTGTGATCTGGACGCTGCCCTCTCCCACAGGGGGAGAGGGCGCAATAACCCGATCGGCGCCCCGCCGAACCGTTTGCGACGCAGTTAGACAAGCCTGGGTTCGGACGGCGAGGGATTAAGCCGTCCGATGCACGCTTATTTCAGCAGATAGCCGAATTTCTGCCTTGCCAGCCGCGCCTGCTCGGGCGTCGGTGCATTCACCTTCGGGAACGCGTCGCGCCAGTGCCACGGCCGGCATGCATCGATGACGGCGCGGCTGTTGGTGAAATCTCCCTTGGCCTTGCGCTCGGGCTCGATGCGCGGGTCGAGCGGCGTCGACCAGGCGTTGCGGATGATGTCGATCGAAGTTGCGGGATCGGAACGGGTCAGCAGCGCCCAGACCAGCTCCTCGAGGTTCGACACGTCAATGTCATCGTCGACGACAATCACATAGCGCCCGGCATAGGCGCCGGCATGGCACATGGCGGCCATGTGACCGGCCTGCTTGGCGTGGCCGGGATAGCGCTGCCTGATGGCGACGCCAAGCAGAAGCCGCGCGGTGCCGATCTCGTGCGCCCAGACTGCGGTGACGTCGGGCACGCCCGCCTTCACCACGTTCTCGCGCACGATTGCCGAGCGCGTGAGCGCGCGGTAGCGGGCGATCTCGTCCGGCGGACGCTGCGGCGCGCAGCCCAGCAGGATCGGATTGTTGCGGTAATAGATCGCCTCGATATCCATCACCGGCTCGTTGCGCACGTCGCTGCCGTAATAACCCATCCACTCGCCGAACGGCCCCTCCGGCTTGACGTTGCCGGGCCGCACGTAGCCCTCGATCACGATCTCGGCGTTGGCCGGCACCGGCAGGCCGGTAATCGGCGCCTTCACCACATCGACCGGCTCGCCGCGAATGCCGCCGATGATCTCGTATTCGCACACGCCGTAGGGAGCCTCGCTCGATGCCATCAGGAACGACATCGGATCGCAGCCCACGACAATGGCGAGCGGCATCGGCTCGCCCCTCGCCTGATACTTGTCGCGCTGGATGCGGCCGTGCTTGCCGGGCGAAATGTAAAAGCCGACCGACCTGGCATCGTGGATCATCACCCGGTAGGTGCCGCAATTGATCCAGCCCTCGTCCGGATCCCGGGTGACGTTGAAGCTGCCGGTGCCGATGTAGCGGCCCCCGTCGTTGTCATGCCATTTCGGGGTAGGGAAGACGGTGACGTCGACCGCCTCGCCCGTGATGACGTTCTCGAGCACCGGACCGTCGTTGACGTATCGCGGCGGGATGCGTTTGAGGTTCGCCATATAGCGGGTACGGAACGCCTCGCTCAATTCGAGCTTGCTCATGTCGGTCGAAAAGCCGAGCGTCATTCGCTGCCGCCTGCCGCCGAAGAAATTGACCAGCACCCGGCTGCCCGGCAGGCTGCCCGGCACCTCCTCGAAGATGACGCACGGGGCGTTCTCATCATGCAGGATGACCTCGGCGGCCATGCCGATGTCCTGCTGCCAGGACAGGCCCTTCACCTCGCGGATCTCGCCAAGCTTGCGAGCCTCCTCGATCCACTCGCGCAGATCGGCATAGGCGAGGTGCGGCGTGCACCCGGCGTTCTCGTCCGCGCAGCCGTCAGGCTTGCCGACCGGGTTGCTCATGTAATCGGATTGCCGTTCCTGCGTCGCCATCCTCGCGCCTCCGTGGGTAGCCCGGGTTGAGCGTAGCGAAACCCGGGGCCGCGGTCCCCGGATGTCGCTTCGCTCCATCCGGGCTACACCCAGACTAACTTAGTGCCCGCGTAATCGCGCAAGCAGGCGGCCAAACAGGCCTGGAGCAGCGGTGTGCGGATGCTCCACGCTCGCTGCGGGTGCGGGCGGCGGCGCTGCGCTACGGGGCGCGCTGTCATCCTCGCGCCCATGTCGCGTGAACACCACGCGACGCTCGGTGACATGGCATTGCGAACAAATGAAAGTATGGTGCTCGCAGCCGGGAACAGCATCCGGGGTCACGTTTGACAGGATCAACTCCGCGCCGCACGCCGTACAACGCATCGCTCTCGCCGATCAGCACTCGCCCGCCCGTCATCCCCCGCGTCTGCGGCATCTCAGTAACAGGAATTGCGTCGTGCCGCCAAGGCTTGCTTATTTGGTGCTGAATTGAGGCTTTGTTAACCATATATTTGGTAACCATCTAAGTGACTAATATTCCAGCGCCAAAGCATACGGGAGCAAAATTGGCATGCGCGTTATGCCGATCGGGGCCAATCGGGCAACTCGGCGCATCAACCTTGCCTCGCACGCGAGGAGGCGCCGGATGCTCCGGGCGGGCTTCCGAACGCAGGCGCGCGCATATTTGTTGGCTCGTATGATGGTGGTTGTCATTTCTGCATTGGCGCTCGCCTCCTGCAGCAACATCAGCCGCACTCGAATGATATCCGGGACGGTCTACAGCAAGAAGTTTGCGCAGCCGGGGGGCGTGTCGCCAGCCGCCAGCAAGGCGCCATTCGCACGCGCGTGATGTCACAAACTGCGCCCAGCGAGAGATTCATCGAGCCGAATCCAAGTGCTGAGCGGAATCCAAGTGCTGAGCGGAATCCAAGTACTGAGCGGAATCCAAGTGCCGAGCGCAATCCAAGTGCTGAGCGCAAGCCAAGTGAACCAATTCCACTGCCGGAGGCGTCGCTGCTCAGTCCTCAACCGGAGCCCAGTTGCGAGGCTTCCGGCACTGATACCAATGAGCGACAGAAGCTCGATTACGAACGGCAGTGCTATCGTCACGCCGAAATGATTGTCCGAAGCCGGTTGCAGCTCCTGCAGGATTCGGTCGGCAGGACAATCAGCGCACTCAAGAGAAATGAGTGGATTCCATAGCAGCCAATTGAGCAAGCCGCGCGACAGCGGTCATCGCCGCCAGGCATGATCGGAAACTTCACGTCGGTTTGCTCGGTGTCCATGGTGCACCTGCCCGCGCGGCTGCGTGGGATGCACGAGCACGCTTTGGCATGTGCCGCAAGAAGAGCAGACAAAGGCGTCCAGGCCAGGCTTTCCGGCCGTGGGAGCGATCGTGGCCACGGCCTGCATGCCGCTGCCGCAACGCTTGCAGGTTTGCTGGTTGTGAAAAATCATCGCGTGTCCCTCACCCGATCGGAAACACGAATCAGCAGAGCTTACTTTCTCCAAATTATGTCATTTTTGCAAACGCATCTGTCCACAATGATAGGTCGGCAAGCCGACATTAAGCCCGGAACTCAGCAGCGGCCCCTGCATGTGCCGCAACGGCAATGATGAAGGTGCCGGCTGTTCGATCTTTCAGAACTGATTGGCTTCAGGATAGCAGAAACCGGCTGGCCGGCCGGTTTTCGCAGCAGCTGCCTGCGCCGCTCAGAGATCACCAGGCATCTTCGTACTGCCAAAAATCAAAGACCCGTCCTGGCGTGCCGTCCAAATTAATATACGCGATGTGTCGGGCTCGTCGGGACCTGATAAAGAAGGCGCGCAGCAGATCCTTGCTTGGCACCAGGATCAATTTCGCACAGCGGCCGTGGGTCAGGTAATAGAGATTCTTTGTTACCTTTGCGAGAGCTTTGCGCTCCAGGGTCACCTGGGTGTATCTCGCGCGGCGGTTCCGGCGAGCGTGAACATTGGTCAAGACATGCAACGCATGCACCTGCCCGTCGACACGCAGTCTGCGAACGCAGGCATTGCGCCTGTGACCGCCGCGAGCGCAGGGCACCTTTTGAGCCTGGCCGCCGGCGCGACGCACCGCCCTTACTATTCGTTCCAGCATCTCATCTGCATTTGCCCGCCGCATCGGCCTCGCCCCGTCCTTCGCAAACGTCATGTTCGTGCATGACGATGATCATGCAATTGTACAAATAAGGATGGGGGCTACCAGCGAGGCTTAGACATCTCTGCAATGCGGTTGGGGTCAACGCTGGAGCTGTTATCGGGTGATGACGGTAGCGGGCTGTGTCATTGCGGTGATGCGATACCGTGCAGCTGCTCAAACGGCAGGCAGCAGCCCCCTCTCCTCGGTCATCAGGAGATGAGGATGGAATGGCGGGAATTACAATCGCGTGGCGCTGTGCCTGATGCTTTTCCGCACTATATGGTCAGGAGACGCCGGCGAGCCTTCGCCCATGATCGATCCGCTCTACGTACTTTCCGGATTCTGCGTCGGCCTGCTTGTCGGAATGACCGGCATTGGTGGCGGCTCGCTGATGACGCCGTTGCTGATCTTGTTTTTCGGCATTCATCCGGCGACCGCCGTCGGCTCCGATCTTCTGTACGCCGCGGCAACCAAGACCGGGGGGAGCCTGGTTCACGGTCTTGCCCACAGCATAAACTGGTCGATCGTGCGACGATTGGCTCTCGGCAGCATACCGGCATCGATTATCACGCTTTATGCGCTGTCCCTCATGGATCCGGGCAGCGCAGCAGCAAGCAGCCTGGTGACGATCGTGCTGTGTGGCGCTCTCATGATGACTGCGGGAGTGCTCATTTTCCGAAATAGAATTTCGACGGCGTGGCGCGCTCATATCGAGGAGCTTGATCCTCGCGACACGGCAATTGTCACGGTTGTCGTAGGCGCACTGGTGGGCGTGCTCGTCTCTATCTCGTCAGTCGGAGCTGGTGCGATTGGTGTCATGGCGTTGGTAATTCTGTATCCCAAGCTGCCGGTTGCAAGCATCGTCGGTTCGGATATTGCCCATGCGGTGCCGCTTACGCTCGTCGCCGGTGTAGGACACTGGATAGTCGGCACGGTCGATTGGCGCATTATTGGATTGCTGCTGGCCGGTTCGCTGCCGGGTATCTTTCTGGGAAGCTATTTTGCCGTTCGGGTCGCGGAAACAGCGCTGCGACTTCTGCTGGCCGCAACCCTCATCGTGGTGGCGGGCAAGCTCGCGTTCGATCATCTGGACAAATCGCTGTCGCTCATTGCCGCCTCCTTCACGCAGCATCCAACGCACTGATCTATATCGGCTTTGAGGCCGTGCCTGATCGAGGCTCGCAGGATGGGCTCGTCGGCGCGCTCAAGCCGACAATTGCGTCGCCGCCGTCCGGCGCTTCGGGCGCAACAGGGGGGACTCCGTTAGACGCCGCCGGAACCGGAAAGTTCAGCGAAAAGCGACATTTTGTGACGGCGGTCACAGTCTATCGGCGACGTGGCGGGTAGTGTCACGCTGCCAGGTTGGGAGGTTTCCCATGCGAAAACATCTCCGGTTTGCATTTGCTGCCGCCGTTGCGGCCTTGAGCATGATTGTATGGGCCAAGGCCGGCAACGTTGGACCGAGCATCCACGACATCGTTCGGCCAAAGGTCGAGCTGGCGTCGCCTGCACTCGACCCAAACCTGCCTTTCCAGGTGCTGCGCCCACTGTATTGATCGGAACCGTCGGTCCCGTCAGGCTCGCTGGGCCTTGATTGGAAAGGGATGCCGCCCGATAGGCGCCGTTCAGGGGCCGTCGGAAATGCTTATCTGCCGGGTGTGAGCCGGCGTCGAATCGCTTACATCGGTTTCTGAAACTTGAGCACGAACTCGTCGACCGGCTTGCCCGGCGGCTGCACCGAGAAGTCGCGCCTGTCCTCCGGATGGCGCCAGAAATTGCCTTCCTCGACGAGCTTGAAACCGGCCGCCGCGACCTCGGCGCGCAGCACGCCCTCCTCGATGCGGTGGAGCGTCGTTCCGACCGCGGTGCCGTCGCCTTTACGCGCCGAATGATCGGCAATCACCAGCAGGCCGCCCGGCTTGAGCGCGGCGTAAAGCGCGCGGTTCATCGCGGCGCGGTCGACTGCCATGTAGGTCGTGTCGTGATAGAAGAACAGAAACGTGACGAGGTCGAGGTCGTGCACGTTGGCGGGGAGGGGATCGTCGAACGGGCGCACCAGCGCCACCATGTTCCTGCCGGCCGGCGTCTTAAGCCGCGCCTCGAATCTCGCTTTGGCGCGCTCGCCGAGAGCTGGGGAATTCTGGGCATAGACCGTGCCGGAGGGCGCGACCGCCCGTGCCAGGAGCTCGCTGCTGTAACCGCCGCCGGCGCCCATATCGAGCACCTTCATCCCCGGCCGCGCCCCGCTGAAGACAAGGAGCTTGAGCGGGTCGCGCCGCGCATCGGTCTGCCGGTCCGCATCGCCGCGGTCGGGCGCGGCAACAATCGCGCCGTAGTCGCCCACGCGCTCCTGCGCGGCCGCGCCATCTGCGCAGATCAGCATCGCGAGTGCGATGGCAGCGCATGCGCGCATCGCGGCGTTCTCAAACATCTGCAGTCCGGCTCGTGCGCTCATGCTGCCCTTCTCCAGTTTGACTTGCTGGCGCAATGTAGCATGGTTGCGTCGGCAATAGGATCAGCTGCGCGACGCACTCTGGAACATACTTCAAGTGGATCTCATCATCCGCAACGCGCGCCTTGCCGGCGGGGAGGCCGACGAGCTCCTCGACATCGCCGTGGAGAACGGCCGCATTGTCGCAATCGGGCGAGCGCTGGCGGCCGATGCGCAAATTCCTGATGCCCAAATCCACGATGCCGGGGGGCGCCTCGCCTGTCCCGGCCTGATCGAGAGCCACATCCATCTCGACAAGTCGCGCATCATGGATCGCTGCGCGCCGCAGGAGCGCAGCCGCTATTCCCCGGTCAAAGCGGTCGCGTCAATCAAGCAGGGCATGTCGGTTACGGACGTGTACGCGCGCGCCGCGCGCACGCTCGAGGAATGCCTCAAGCACGGAACCACCCGCATGCGCACGCAGGTGGAGGTCGATCCCGGCATTGGCATGCGCGGCTTCGAGGCGGTAGCGTCGCTGATCGCCGACTACAAATGGGCGATCGACATCGAGATCTGCGTGTTTCCGCAGGAAGGTCTGACCAATTATCCCGGAACGGAGGAGCTCCTGGTCGCAGGGCTCAAGCGCGGCGCGACCGTGATCGGGGGCGCGCCGCGTTACGACAGCGATGAGCCCGGCCAGATCAGGCGCATCTTCGAGCTGGCGCGCGAGTTCGACGTCGACATCGACATTCATCTCGACGTGGGGGCGAGCGCCGAGGCCATGAACATCCACCTGGTGCGCGAGCTCACCGAGCAATACGGGCGCGGCGGACGGGTCGTGGTCGGCCACATGGCCAAGCTCTCGCTGCTGCCGCCGGCGCACGTGGCGGCGCTGGCGCGCAGCCTCGCCGACACCGGCGTTGCCGTGACCGTGCTGCCGACCACGGACCTTTTCCTCATGGGCCGCGAGCGTGACCACGCGGTGGTGCGCGGCGTTGCCGACGCCAACCTCCTGGGCGAGCACGGCGTCACCTGCTCGCTCTCCTCCAATAACATCCTCAATCCGGCGACGCCCTATGGCGACTGCTCGCTCATCCGCATGGCAAACCTTTATGCCAACGTCCTCCAGCTCGACCGTCCCGCGCAGCTGCGCGACTGCTTCGCGATGCTCACGGAGCGCTCCGCGCGGCTCCTCAATCTCAAGGATTACGGTTTCTCGGTGGGCAATCCCGCCGACATCGTGGTCATCGATGCACAGACCCCGGAGCAGGCAATCGCCGAGATCGCCCAGCCGCTTGCGGTGTTCAAGCACGGCAGGCGCACGGTGATCCGCCACCCGCCGCAGCTGCTGCGCCCGCAGTGAGGCGGACGCCATCGATCCATGAAACGGGGAAGGGGCCCCTCACCCCACCCTCTCCCCGCAAGGGCGGGGAGAGGGAGTGAAACGCCGTGTGGGCCGACGAAAGGATGCTTGCACCGTGTTTCACTCCCTCTCCCCGTTTCTTAAACGGGGAGAGGGTGGGGTGAGGGGCGGAGACCCGGCACATGAGCGCCGTTGACACGCTCGCTCCTCACTTCACCGCGATGCGCCCGATCTGGTTGACAAGGCTGTGGGCGGTCACCGGGTTGCCGTCGCGCGTCACGTCCATGTTGCGCACGATGTCGCCGCCGGCGGGAATGGCCCAGCTCTGGAATTTCTCCGTTGCCGGATCGAAGCGCACGATGGTGTTAGGCTTGGCGAAGGATTCGCTGTACCAGATCGCGCCCTTGGCGAACGCCATGCCGTAGGGCCGCGATTGCGGCCCGCTGGGGGAGGGCCACTCCTTGTGCGCGCCCGTGCCCAGATCGAGCCGGCCGAGATAGCCGCGCGCAAAATCCGTGTACCAGACCACGTCGTCAGCGGTCAGCACCAGCCGGCGCGGGCGCGCGGCCGCCTCCGGCAGGGTGTATTCCTTGATCGTCATGCTTGCCGGATCGATGGTCGCGATCTTGTTGCTGCCGAACTCGACGAAGACCGGCACGCCCCGGGAATTGATCTTGATGCCGTAGGGCCGCGAACCCGGCGTCGGGGAACCGACGAGCCGGATCTCGCCCGAGCGCGGATCGATGCGCCCGATCATGTTGGCGACCTGCAGCGTGTACCAGACGGTCCTGGCCTGGTCGATGGCGATGCTGTGCGGGTCCTTCGCCTTGGGATCGGGCATCTTGTATTCGACAATGCTGCCGGTTGCCGGATCGAGCTTGCCGACGAGGCCCAGGTGATTGCCGGTGAACCAGATGTGGCCGTCCTTGTCCTCGGCGAGCCCGTGCGGCCCGGTCTGCGGAGTCTTGACCGCATATTCCCTGATCGCGCCGCTCGCCGGATCGATGCGGCCGAGCTTGTTGGCGAGCTGGCCGGTATACCAGATGCTGCCGTCGCTTCCCGCCATCGGGTCGTGCGGCCGCGAGCCCGGCGTCGGGACGGGCCACAGCCGCAAGTCGATCTGCGCCGGCCCGGCGAGGATCGCGGCGGCGGGCCGCGGGCGCTCAGGAAAGCTCTCGATCAGATATTGCGTGAGCGTGCCCACCTGGTCGGGCGGCACCGGCACACCGAAGTTGAGCATCATGCGCACGACCGTGCGCCAGCCGTCGGGCGTATAGCCCGCGCGGGCGCGGTCGGGGGTGTGACAGGCGCCGCAATAGGTCAGGAATGTCTGCCGCCCCGCGCCGTCCGGCATTTCCGTCTGCTGGGCATGGGCCGCAAGCCCCAGGCAGGTGAGCGCGATGGCGCTGATAACCGTCGATCTGCCTGCCATGCCCGTCTCCCAATGGTCCGCCGTCACTTCGTCCGGCCGTCGCCCTGCTTGCGCTCCGTGCATTCCACCTCCGCGGGCTGGCAGGCGATGCCGATGTTCGAGCAGGCGGAATCCTTTTGGCCGGTGCGGGCGCAGATCCGGCACTGGTCGGTCCAGCGCGTGCAGGTGCTGTCCATCTCGCCGTAGTTGTAAACGTGCTTCTGCATCTGCCGTTGGGCCGGCGCCTCGATCTTTTCGGATGCCGGCTGCGCCGCCGCTGTCGTACCCGCGAGCAGGGCGGCTGCGAGCAATGCAAGGTCTGGCAGGAGCGGGCAGCGCATCATTTCGTTCTCACATTGGCCGGCGGTGATACGCCGGAACGGCAGACCGCGCCAGTGGACGAGTCAGGGGTAGGGGCGAGGCATGCCTCGCCCCTGCGACGGCCCCGGAATGACGGACGATTGCGCAACACGGCGCCACCTTGACGCTGCTGCGCCGGCGACGCCAAGGTCGCCTCAGGATCAAACATAACCCATCCGGGAGGATCGCATGACGCAAGACCTGCTCTCCTGCCATTGCGCCGGCGCGCTCGCGCGCAGCACCGCGCGCGATGGATTGAGCCGGCGAAGATTCATTGCCGGCAGCACCGCCGTGCTCGGCCTCAACGCGCTCGTGCAGATGCCTCCTCCGGCGCTCGCGCAGGCCAAGCCCCATCGCATCGACGTGCATCACCACGTCTCGCCGCCGTCCTGGCTCGACGCCGTCAAGAAGGCCAGGCTCGACAATCCGCCCATTGTCAACTGGTCGGTGCAGAAATCGCTCGACGACATGGATCAAGCCGGCACCGCGACCGCGGTCGTGTCGCCGACCACGCCGCAGGTGAACTTCCTGCACGGCGACCCGCAGGCGGCAGCGCGCATTGCGCGCGAGTCGAACGAATGGGTGAAGAAGATGATGGGCGAACATCCCGGCCGTTTCGGCATGTTTGCCATGCTGCCGCTGCCGCATATCGAGGAGAGCCTCAAAGAGATCGCGTACGCCTTCGACACGCTCAAGGCCGACGGCATCGGCACCATGACCAGCTACGGCGACAAGTGGCTGGGATATGCGGATTTTGCGCCGGTGTGGGAGGAGCTCAACCGGCGCAAGGCCACCGTCTATACTCACCCCACGACGGCCAATTGTTGCCTGAACCTGGTGCAGGGAATCCCGGAGTCGTCAATCGAATGGGCCGCCGACACCACCCGCGCCATCGCGAACCTGCTGCTCAGCGGCACCTCGCAGCGCTACAAGGACATCAACTGGATCTTCTCCCACGGCGGCGGCGCGCTCACCGCGGTTGCGGAACGCTTCCAGATCCAGGTCGTGAGCAGGCCGCCGTACAAGGGCAAGTTCACGCGCGAGACGGTCGATGCGGAGCTCCGCCGCTTCTATTACGACACCGCGCAGGTCGCCAACGCCGTCACCATCGGCGCGCTCGCCAGGCTGGTTCCGACCTCGCAGATCGTCTTCGGCACCGACTTTCCCTATCGCACCGGCATCGATCACGCCAACGGGCTCGCGCGCGCCTTTTCCGGCGCCGATCTTGCCGCCATCGATCGCGAGAACGCTCTGCGCCTCATGCCGCGGCTCAAGACGGCATGAGCAGCAGACTCCTTAATAGCTCCCCTAAGGGGAGGTATTAAACGAGGTGTAGCCCGGGTTGAGCGGAGCGAAACCCGGGGCCACAGTCCCCGGATGTCGCTGCGCTCCATCCGGGCTACGAGACCCAGTGAGGGGATGCCCCGATGCGTTACGAGCTCTATTACTGGCCGACCATCCAGGGCCGCGGCGAGTTCATCCGGCTCGCGCTCGAGGAGGCCGGCGCCGACTATGTCGACGTCGCGCGCCGCGGCAAACGCGGCATGGACGCGATGCTGCGCCTCATGCACGACAAGCGCGCGCGGCGCCCGCCTTACGCACCGCCGTTCCTCAAGGCAGGCCGGCTGGTCATCGCCCAGACCGCAAACATCCTCCTCTACCTCGGTCCCCGTCTGCGCCTCGCGCCGCGCGATGAAGCCGGGAGGCTGTGGGCGCATGCCTTGCAGCTCACCATCAGCGATCTCGTCGTCGAGATCCACGATACCCACCATCCGGTCACCACCTATCTTTATTACGAGGAGCAGCGGCCGTCCGCCAAACGCCGCACCGCGGACTTCTGGCGCTATCGCGTGCCGAAGATGCTGGGCTATTTCGAGCGCGTGCTGGCAAGAAGCGGGGGAAGCTACGTGCTCGGCCGCAGGCTCTGCTACGTCGACCTCTCGCTGTTCCAGATCGTGGAAGGGTTGCGCTACGCCTTTCCGAAGCGGATGAAGCGGTTCGAGAAGAAGGTGCCGCGCCTCGTCGCGCTGCACGAGCGGGTCGCCGCGCGGCCGCGCATTGCCGCCTATCTCGCCTCGCAGCGGCGCATCGCGTTCAGCCAATGGGGGATCTATCGGTACTTCAAGGAGCTCGACACTTGAGGACGAAATTGGCCAAACGACCCCGGCGGGAAAGACGGAGGTCATGGCGGGTGAATTTCACCCAATGCGGTTATCCTGCCATACCACAACTTATGGATGTAAACTTGCGAATTAAAGCAGTTGGTCAAGTACGGTGAATTAACCGGCAGAGATAAAACGATTTTTGCGGATTTTATTCACGGCCTGCCTTCGTCCGCAAAGGAAGCGCGAAAGGGAGAGAGACGCTCCCAACAAAATTCTCCCGCGGGACATAAAATTGGATTGAACCTTTTGGGCGCGGCTGCCGACTAATGCTCAAACGGGCCAACAAGGCCAGGACTTACAGCCCCGATCGGCGCTCACGCCCCCCCGATCCCCTGCGCCGATCAAAGCGACCCGCCCAGATTTCCCCGTCTGGGCGGGTCATTTTTTTGGCTCGTCAGCGGCTGTGACTTTTGCGTCACGCAAAAGCAAAAACCAACACAATCGAGTCGATGTGTTCCGGGAATGATGCGGCATTTACTCAATTTAAAGCTGCCCCGTGCACCCCTGTGGCCACACGGTGTTGGGCGCGAATCGCGCGATGGGCGAACGGCATTTCCATGTCGCAACGGGCTTCTACCACGGCACTCGAGCAGGCTTCCCGCAAATGGCGCGCGCTTGCGGATCGCCGGTGCGCCGATCTGGTCGAGCTTTTCCGGAGCGGGCGCTGGAAGCGCTATTACAGCGAGGAGCAGTTTCTCCATCGACTGCGCGACGCCATCCGGGCGAGCGAGCGCTGGGCCGAGATTGCACCGGCGCTGCCGGTGGCTGAAGAGCTCGATGCCCGCCCGCTCCAGCGCGCGGCGGCCTGATCCCGCGTCTTAATCCGAAGCCTGAAGCTGCGCGACCCAGCGTGTCGTCGCGCGCGGTTTCGTGGCCGGCTTGCCCGTGCGCACGGGATGTTCCTATACCGTTGTCACCCTTCTCATCCCTCCCGACAAGCCAGCCTCCAAAACAACCATCGCATGACCAGCGCCCTCTTTTCACCGATCCGGCTTAATGCGCTCGAGCTCGGCAACCGCATCGTCGTCTCGCCCATGTGCCAGTACAGCGCCGATGACGGCGCCGCGACCGACTGGCATCTCAATCACCTCGGCACGTTGAGCAATTCGGGGGCGGCGCTGCTCGTGGTGGAGGCGACCGGCGTCGAGCGCCGCGGGCGCATCACCCATGGCTGCCTCGGGCTCTATTCGGACGACTGCGAAGCGGCGCTCGCGCGCGTCGTCGCGCACTGCCGGCGCTACGGCAATGCGAAGCTCGGCATCCAGCTGGCGCATGCCGGGCGCAAAGCCTCGGCGCAGCGTCCGTGGGAAGGCGGCCGGCCGCTCGATGGGGCGGGCGACGCCTGGGAGACGATTGGACCATCCGCCATTGCGTTCGGTCCGGATTGGCCGCTCCCGCGCGAGATGACGGCGCACGACATGGAGCGCGTACGCGAGGCCTTCGTTGAGGCTGCCCGGCGCGCCATGCGGGCGGGCGTCGATGCGATCGAGCTGCACGGCGCCCACGGCTATCTGCTGCACAGCTTCCTTTCTCCGATCTCGAACAAGCGCAACGACGCCTATGGCGGCTCCGCCGCGGGTCGCATGCGCTTTCCGCTGGAAGTGGCCAAGGCGGTGCGCGATGTGATGCCTCCTTCCATGCCGCTCGGTGCGCGCATTACCGGCACCGATTGGCTCGAGGGTGGGCTCACCCCGGCCGATGCCGTTGCCTTTGCGCGCGCACTCAAGGACATCGGAGTGGACTTCGTGTGCCTCTCCTCGGGCGGCGTGAGCGCCGACGCGCGCCCTGCCATGGTCGCCAACATGAACGTGCCGTTCGCCGAGGCCGTAAAGCGCAACGCGGGCATTGTTACCCGTGCGGTGGGGCTCATCGCTACGCCCAGGCGTGCGGAGGCCATCGTTGCCGGCGGCAAGGCCGATATGGTGGCGCTTGCGCGCGCCATGCTCGACAATCCGCATTGGGGCTGGCAGGCCGCCAAGGTTCTCGCCGCCGACGTGCCGCGCCCGCGGCAGTATCTTCGTGCCGCCCCGAATTTGTGGGCCGGTGCCGCATTTCAGGATTGAGCGAAGGGATAAAGACCGAGCCTCGTAGCCCGGGTTGAGCGACAGCGAAACCCGGGACCTTCCCGGATTGCGCCAAGCCGCCTTGCGTGTGCACGCGAGCACGGTGCCGCGCAATCCGGGCTACGGAATGAGAGTTTGCAGACCGATGTCGGCCAGCCGATCGATGTCTGTGGGGAGATCCAGATCCCAGAGCGTGACCGGCTCCTGCCAGGTCAGCCCCAGCTCCTTGAAGCGGCGCCGGGTCTCGCCGAGCACACGGCTTGTGCCCCAGCTCATCGCCTCGAATACCGCCCGCTGTGGCGCGCGCAGGCCGATGAGACCGTAGCCGCCGTCCTCGGCGGGAAAGATGACGGCGTCGGTATTGAGGCGGACCGTCTCGGCGGCCCTTCGCAGATCGTTGGCCGTCAAGGCGGGGCAGTCCGTCCCGATCACCAGCGCCGGTCCTTTGGCAGCCGCCATCGCCGCGTACATGCGCGCCCCGAGATCGCCTTCACTCTGGCGTTCGAGGCGGGTGCCGTGCCGCGCGCGAACCGCTTGAAAGAGCGGATGTGCTGCATCGGGCGCCGCCCACAAGGTGACCGGACCCACGCCCGACCGCGATGCCGTCTCGACCGCGCGCTCGATCAGGCGTGCCGCCAGCAAAGCCGCGCGCTCGGCCCCGAGCTGCGCGGCAAGGCGCGTCTTGGCGAAGCCCGCAAGCGGCGCCTTGGCGAGGATCGCGACCGCGACCGGCTCACTCATAACCGTAGCGCTGGGCGAGCTTCCCCGGATCGGCGCCGAAGAAAAAGGCAAGCCGCAGCCTCCACATCAGAAGGACGGTTGAGAGAATACCGTTCTGCTCCCAGCGGCGCCCGGAAGTCACGACGCGATCCGGCAGGCATACTGGCCTGCTTGCGCGTTTGAGCCGTTTTGAGAGCGCGATGTCCTCCATCAGGGGAATGGCCGGGAAGCCGCCCGCTGCAACGAAGGCGTCGCGTCGCACGAACATCGCCTGGTCCCCGGTGGCAATGCCGGTGAGCCGCGAGCGCAGGTTCATGAGCCACGCGACAACGGGAAGCAGCCGATGGGCGCCTTCGATGCGCACGTCAAAGCGCCCCCAGGCGCGTCCGCTGCGGTGCAGGCCGTCGAGCACCATACGGTCGGCGTCGTGGGGCAGGCGGGTATCGGCATGGAGAAACAGCAGCACGTTGCCGTTGGCGCGTGCGGCGCCGGCATTCATCTGCGCCGCGCGTCCGCGCTCCGCAGAAATGACGGCGTCGGCGCGCGGGCGCGCCCGCAGCACGGTGGCGTCGCGGCTGCCCCCGTCGACCACGATCACCTCGACCCCAAGCGCACGCAGATCGGCGAGGCGATCGAGCGCTGCCGCGATCTCTTCGCCTTCGTCGAGGACCGGGATGATGATGGAAATCTTCGATACCGGATCGCCGGCCACGCGCGGCTTCAACATCCGTGGGGCGCAATCGATCGCCGGCGATCGCTCATTACGCCATGACTTATTGCAATATGGCTCATTGCAGCTTGGCAGGCGTAGGCGAAGCGAGCGCCGTTCCGTCATCGATGCCGAGGCGGCCGAAACCCGGCAGCTTCACGGCCGGATGGCGCAGATCAAGCCCCGCCACCGCGCCCAGAAAGTTGAGCTCGACGCCTTCGACCCAGCCCACCTTGACGCCCAGAAGCCCCCACAGGGACGCTTCAACTCCGGTGCGGCTGTCGGTGAGACCGATATAGGGATGGTCGCGAAAGTCCTTGCCCAGCGCGTTGGGCGGCAGCGTCGCTCCGAGCTCGGGAACCGCGCGCAGCACGGCGGCGGTGAAGGTGTTGCTGTTGGGTCCGGGCCAGATGCGATAGTCGCCGAAATCGCGGTAGCTGTAGGAATCGATTGCAGCGCGCACTTTCGGGATCAGCGCTGAGGCCTGCGCTCCGCGCAGGTCCACCAATACGCGCGGGGTATTGCCGAACCAGCGCCCGTCCGGTGCCCAGCCGTTGCTGCGCAGCGGCTGCCCCCAGCCGACCACATCGTAGCGGCTCCACGCGGTGGCGTTCTCGGGTTTGAAGACCACCCAGCTGTGAACGGCGAAAATGCCCTTCCAGCGGCCGGTGCGGCCGGTAAATATCAGCAGCCGCGCTTCGCGCTCCGACGAGGGCGCCGGCAGCATGCCGACGCTCGACCAGTCGGCGTCGCGATAGCTTGCCGGGTGCTCTCTGCTGGCATAGAGCGCCGCATGGATGGCGAGAGGGAAGACGAACAGAGCGAGGATCGCGGTGAGCACTTTTCGAGTGGGGCGACGCATGGTGGATCAAGGGCCGGACGTTTCGGTCGGGAATATGGCGTTTCCCCCGGCGTCCGCACAATGCCGACGCGTCATGGCCGCACATTAAATGATCGAAAGTGGGAAATCAGTCATGCGCCGCGGGTCATGCGCCCTGCCGGCGCTCGTGCGGCATCAGGAAGGGTTCGGGCAAAAGCGTGAAGCTCCGCTTGCTGCGAAACAACAGCTGCGCATCGTGGCGCTCGACATACGGGTTGAAACCCGCCTTCTTGCACCCCTTCAATGACGCAATATTGAGCCGGTCGACGAAGGTGATGACGTAGCGCGCGCCGATCTCGGCTGCCCGCTCGGCGATCTCTGCCATCGCAGCCGGCATGATCCCCATCCCGCGATATTGAGCCGGCGTGTAAGCGCCTTCCAGC
>Ga0306926_10003439_pt1 | contig 16390 bp, 16 predicted proteins | sample flu12Cox44000178_FD_203759 | JGI IMG/M metagenome (GOLD analysis project Ga0306926, IMG submission 203759) | Lab enrichment of tropical soil microbial communities from Luquillo Experimental Forest, Puerto Rico - flux8day.12C.oxic.44.000.178 (v2)... | ecosystem: Environmental > Terrestrial >... | reverse complement strand
ACCGCTATGACCGCCGAGGAACGCCTCGCCAAGATCCAAGATCTACAATAGAGCAGCGAACGCCTCCGTGCCTCGATCGAGGAACGCAAGCGCCGCCGATTGGAGTCCAACTCGGCCGGTTGCTACCGCAAGACGCCAACGATCTTGACCTCGAGAACCCGGTTGCCGTGGCAGAGACGAAGGTCGTCCTTACGGAGATGGACCGCCTCTGGGCGCAGATCAACGCGTTTCTGTATGCAGCGCGAGCTCAATAGGATGGCATCGTGACGCCGATCGCGCTCACCGACGCACAGCTACGCGAGATCCACGCAGCGGCGGCGATCGTACCGGGGGACTTGCGCCCGGCCTTCCTCGAGCAGGTCTTTGCCGCGCTCCGCGGCAAAGACCTCAGCACCGCTGACGGCCTCGTGCATCGCGTCGCCCACGCTGTCGCCCACGAGATCACCTCAGCCGCCCGCCGGACGGCATGGGGGTGACCGCGGCAGTGATAGGTGCGTGCGTTGGCAACCTTGCACGGGATGACTCGCTGAGCCTATAGGCCCAGAAAGGGTGGGCGCCCGCAGGTTGCCTTTCTGAAAGCCGAACCGCACGCTGTCCGACTGAGGACTCCCGCCCGCCCTTAAGCAGCCAACATCGTGATGCGATCGGTTGGACAAAATGTGAGTAGGCGTACCCGCAATATCGGGTGAGGGGGTAAAAATTTGCGTACCCGCAAAATCGGGTGGGCTTGTGTAGACCCCCCGGAAATACATTCTGTATTTCCTCATTCCTCATAGAGAGAGATTTTGCGGGTACACAAATTTTTAATGCAAGTTATCCAACAAACACCGCGTTAGTCTGGGGTTCGGGGGTGCGTTTTCCAGGGTCATTTTCAGCCCTCGTCGCCCTCATCCTCGCCCGCGTTGCCATCATCGTTCTGATCATCATCGGCGTCGTGGTCGCCCGCTGCGGTGGGGTCCGGGACGTGCCACTTGTCTCCGCTGCTGCCCTTACCCTTGCTGCGCTTGATGAGGTGGTAGACGGCGAGGTCCTCGAGCACTCGGCGGATGGTATTGGTCGGATAGTCGAGCGCAGTGGCGATCTGCGCCGTTGTGGCTTTGAGCGGTGCCGGTGCGGTTTTTTCCTCTCCGTCCTTGTCCTTCACGGTTACGGGTTTGAGCGTGCCCGCCTTGAAGTCGCCTTTGCGTTTGAGCAGCCATTCATAGGCTTGCCGCCGTAGCGGCGGGACGCTGTCCATGGCGACGGACGTGACGACTTTCATCGCTGTCGATCGGTCGAGGCCGAGGCTATCGAGGCCAGCGAGCAATTGGGTCAGACACAGCCCGATGCGGCCGGTGCCTTCCTCGCCATAGACGAATTCGAGTTCGCGCTTGAACCGGCACGGGCGGTCGCCCCGCGCATCCGCACGACCAGATTGATGGTGCTCTCAAGCTCGCTGATTTCATTGTCGGCAAGCGGTTGCGGCTGCCCAAGCGGTGTGGAAAACAGCTTGGTGATGGCGTCGCTGAGTTCCTTGCGCATGGTGGCGGCGAGTGCACCACTATGCTTGAGTGCGTAGCGGAACTGGCCTCTGGTTGGGCTGAGGCGGCAGAGCAGAAAGCGTTGTCCCAATTCGTCATCGACGGAACGATGTTGGTCGATGGCACCGGTGACGGCGAAGACCAGTCCGAGCTTGCCTTTCCGTGATGCCGATTTGCCGCCGTCGGTACCGAAATGACGGGTCCACGCGCCGTCGAAAATCTCGCGCAGAGCGGCGAGCAGCTTAGCCTTGTTCTCCTGGTGCATGGACAGGATCGAGCCGAAGTCCTTGAGTAGCAGGATTCCGAACGCACCGACCTCGCGCAGCAATCCGCCCTTAGCGCTGGTCGCGTGCTGCTTTTTGGGAACGCCCGACAACAGCGCCGCCTCGGTCAGCGTTGCGGTGGCGTGGACATTGGGTAGTGCCGTGACCGAGTTGAGCATTTCGGTTTTGGCCGATGACGGTGGCGCGACCAGTCCGAGCCAGACCGGATCGCCCGGCAGCCTGTTGGCGGCGATGGTTCCGACCATGGCGTAGAACGAGATGGGGCTCGGCAGGATCAGCCACTTCCTAAACGCTGCGTAAGCATCGGCGATGGAAGACGAACGCGCTGCGTCGGATGGAGAGGGCCCGGGTGCGGGCTTGGCGGATGGAGGTTGTGGCGCGGGCTTCGGCTGCTTGCCGTACTTGGCGACGGCGCTGTCGACGGCGGCTGGGATTTCGCTCACGCGCGCGCGCCAGCGTTCGTCTTTGGGCGCTTCCGAAGCCTCCATCAGTCCGCGCAGTTGATTGATCGCCGCGCCCGGGTTAGTGCCTGCGGCGACCAGTTTGGCGGCTAGGAGGCACAGCGAGGTGTGGAGCTCGCGCCCGGTCCTAATGTTTTCGTAGAGGGTTGTCCAATCGCGATCGCCGCCGCCGCCACCTTCGTGCGGCCGGGCGCCGTTGGCACCTTTCCGCGGTCGCTCTGGTGCGCGCTTGTAGCTGTAGCCGCGTTCGAGCAGGTCGACGAGCTCATCGACGAGTGCGCGTGCTTCCTCCGCGCAGATGTCGTGCAGATGCTTGTATTCGAGTTGTTCGAGGCCGCCGTTGGACCAGCGGTAGGGCTGCTTGGTGTCGGGGTGGATTCCGGCGACGACGACTTGCTGGCCATTGCCTAGGAATTCGATTTTTTGCCCTACGCTACCGTCTGGTGCGATGAGGTTGACGGCGTATTTCTCGAACGGTTGTTCGGTGCGGAAGGGGATGGCGAATTTTGGTGGCTTGCCAATGCGAATGAGGACCAGGCCGTAGCGCTCGCGTATCCAGTCCTGACAGGCCATTGCCGCGGCCTTGTCGAGGATATCGACGTCGAGTGTCGGCATGGTGCGGGTCAACACGCCGGTGTTGTCCGCGTCCGGCCAAAGGCGGTGCCACACGTTGAGCATCTCGGGCGTGACGTGTTCGATGTTCTGCCAGCCGGAGAGGCCCTTCTTTGAATTGTTCTTGCCGTATTGCGGCGGTGCCTTACCGAAGAGCGGGATGACCGGGTAACCAGCCTGCAGTAGCTGCAGGCGCAACGCGTGTGCTGCGTTCGTCATGGGAGGTTCTCCCATTGAGGGGTGCGAGACGCGCCGCCCGCCGATGCGTCCCGCAGCGCTACATCAAAACGGGGGGTTGTCGTCGAGATCGTCCTTGCGGTCGGCCTTTAGCGCGGGACGCGCGCGCGTTTGTCCATCCCCGACGGCCGGTGTACTCGGCAGCTTGAGACGGATGCCGAACTTGCGTTCCTTGTTGTACTCGTACTCGGCAAGGAACAGCGTCACTTGCTTGCCGCTGTAGGTCTCCGGGTTGTCGCCGAAGGTGTCGAGTAGCCACTCCGAGGTGGTCTGATTGAGTTGGAGTTGCTGCCCGGTCTCCTGGAAGTTCAGGATGTCGACGGTCTTGCCGAATAGCTCCATTTCCTCGTCGAGGTGCGAGATGGTGAGGGTCTTCTCGCCGCTTTCGAGATCGGCGACTTTGAAGAAGCCCTTTTTCTGGCTGCGGATGCGGTCTGAGAATGCGCTCATGGATACCTCCCTGGTTGAGCACGGTGGGTGGAGAGAAGACGAACGCGCGTGGGGGTCGAGTTCACGCACGTCAATCGCGCGCAGCCTGAAGCGCCGCAGGGCGACTTTGAGCAGTGTGCGAAAGCTTCGGATGCCGTCCGTCCCGGGTTCGGTGACGAACGTCACGGTGAATGCAGAACGGTGCACGATGTGCGTTGAGGGAAGAGGGTCGCGCGGGGAAAGAACTTGATGGCGACCGAGTGGAGGGATAGAAGACGAACGCGTTCGTCTGAATACCCCTCGGCCCCGCTCGACTTCCCTGGCGTGCGGGGCTGTCTCTTTACGCTAGGCTACTTTCTGGTTCTGGCAGCGAGCCATTCGCGGTGATCGCAGACCCGAATGCCGATGCGGTTCGGACTGAGTTGCACGACCTTGGGTCCGTCGCCACGTTCGATGATGTCGCGGCCGGTGCGCTCCGACACATTGGCGAGCTTCGCCCATTGCGGAAACGACAGCACGCGGTCGAGGTCTTCGCCAATGGCCACGAGCGCCTCGTGCCATTGACGGAAAGTGAGCCTCGGCACTTCGGGCTCGACGACTTCTGCAACCTGCTTCATGCGGCGCCTCCTTTTCGTTGACCAAAGTTTGCGTGGGCGATCTTCTCGGCGGTGCCGTCGATGATCGCGCGCAGATGGTCCTCCCACTTCGCCAAGGCTAGCTTTTTCTCGGGCCAATATTTGTAGCGATTATAGGTGCGAACCAGCTTGCTGCGGTGTCCGACATGCCCGACCAACGCCTCGGCTACATCTGGGATTATGCCAAGCTGGGCCATCTTGGTGCGGAAAGTTCTCCGAATGTCGTGGATCGTCCAATGAGGCGGCGGGATGTCACCTGCCTCGGCAATGCGCTGGTCTATAATCTCATGGGTGCTGCGCAGATTGAGACCAGGAAGCTTTTTGCGGCGACGGCTACGCCTGAACACATGGTCATCATTGGGCTGCCACGCGATACCGCGCAGGATTTGCACGGCCCAGTCCGCAAGCGGAACGTGTAGGTCCTGCTCGCGTTCTTTGCTCTTTCGCGATTTCCTCCGCGATCCCGGAATGAATAATTCCGCGTTGTCGAGATTGACTTCGGAAAATTGCAGGTTGCCGATCTCTTGGCGTCGGCATCCGGTGAGAAAAAGCAACTGAATTGCACGTGGGTAATCGGGATTTTTGAATCGGTTTTTGTGTTGGTTTTTTTGAAGAGCCTGAGCCAACCAAATTTCGCAAGTCTTCCAGATCAGCCGGATTTCGTCATCGTCCAGCACCCGCTCGCGTGGCTGATTGCGCGCCGGTGCTAGGACATTGTCCATCGGATTGTCATGGCTTTTGGGAAGCTTGCCGGTCTTAATTGCCCACCTGAACAACACGCGCATCGCTGCGCAGCAGGCAACGGCCGTTTCATTTCCCGATCGCTTGGCAATGACGTCGATTTGCGTTTGAACTTGCTCTGCCGTGATCTCGTCGATTGGAAGATGGTGCAGGGGTTTGAAATAGTACCCGGTGAAGTACATTTTCCAGTTTTGCTCTGTACTGGGTTTTAGTTCTCCCCGATCCTTCTTTTGTTGCAAAAGCAACGGCACCACGGTCTCGAACGTCACTTTGTTGGCGCGCATCCGTTCGCGTCTGGCTTGCTGCGGGTCAAGCGTGCCGAGTTGGACCTTAGCGAGCAAATCCTTGGCGGCTGTGATGGCCTTTTGGCGATCGAGCACCTTGACGTCGCCGACCTTGATCTTCCTCTGCCGTCCGAGCCGTTTGTACTGCACGACCCAACTTGCCACGCCGGTGTTGAGTAGGCGGATGTAGAATCCGGACAATGCCGGATCGTAGTAGCGCTTCTCTTGAGTCCCTTCCGGCAATATCAGTGGCTCACCTGAGCGAACGTTTTTGACCAGTTCGTTGATTTGCTGCACCGTGCACTTCGGCGCGGCTTCGGCGCGGGTACGCAGGCCGGGCGGAGGCGGCGACAGGGCGCGCATGGCCGTCTCAACGATCGTCTGGATGCGATCACGTAAGCAGCCGGGCGAAAGCCCGTGAACCTCGTCGAGGACGAGGCAATCACCGCGCGGCCAGCCTGCGCGCCCCAGCCCTGCGGTTTTGTGATTCATGCCGTCCAACCCTCCCGACATGGAAGCCCTATGGAAGCGGACTCGTCGCCGCGCCCTGCATGGGGACCCGAGAGCCTGTGACGGTTATGTAAGAAAATCAAGGATTGGGCGGCGACGCACGGCATCCGAAATCAGGCGGCACAGTTCGACAAATTGCGCGCAGACCTGCTTGATCGCTAGTCCACTGTCCTTGCGGAAGTCGGCAATCGTCTTGTGATCGGGAACCAGATGGCTCGTTAGCCACATCACCTCCACATTGCGCCCAGCCTCACGCTCAAGCCGCCGGCTCGACTGAACCCGATTGAGATAGCCGTAGATGTACAGCTTCAGCAGGACCGCGGGATGATATGAGGGTCGGCCAGTAGCCTCGGGTGCCACTCCATCGAACCCCACCCTCGATAAGTCGAGTTTGTCGACAAAAGCATCAATCACCCGAACCGGATTGTCCTCGTCGACCCAGTCTTCAAGGCACTCCGGAAACAGCGTCGCCTGTCCGCGACCGATCCCCTCAACAAAGCGCCTCATCCGATCCCTCCGCCAAAAAGCGGCGGAATCATACAGCGCGAATCAAATAACCAAGTGCGTTTTCACACAACCAGGGTCATTCTCGTCAGATTGGCACGCTCCCGCCGCTGGCGGCATGTCCGCTTTGCCCGAAAGCGGACATGCGATTCACTCTCTCGGTGCCGTGCTTATGCTCTTCGACTGGCCTTATACATTGATCGCGATCATGCCCACTAATCGCCAGCTTGAGACGACCGCATCGGGGAGTACGAGAGACCATCTCGTGCGGTGGGGGCACCTGCATGGTGTCCTCCAAGACTCCCCGGGAAAGCAGACATCCCGCTTCGGCAGCCCCGTGCCACAAGCCGACATGAGCCGAACGTCACTCGATCATCCGCGCAAACGAGCCGCGTCGGCGGAACCGGCGTGCGTCATTAATATAATCGTTTTGCCAATTGACTCGCGCCAGGGGGTTAGCAAAGCTACTTAAATAATTTCCGGAGGTGGTCCAATGAGCCAGACCGCCGCGGTCTCTACACGTCGGTCCAACGCGCCGACGCTCGACGCCTCGTTGCGCGATTATCTGGAGACCAACGTCGACATCGTCACCTGCATCAAGAAGCCAGTTTCCATTGACGATGTTGGCGCACTCTCGGCGCAGAGCGACATGCCCATCCTCTTCGAAAACATCGTCGAGAAGCCCGGCTTCCGCCTGTGCGACATTCTGGTGAAGAATCGAAAGACGCAAGCACGTGCGCTCGGCGTCCCGCGCGCGGACTATTTGAAGACGCTCGCGTTCCGGCTGCGCCAGCCGCCGCGCGGGTTTAAGGCGGTCAAGACTGGTCCGGTGAAGGAGGTGATCAGGACCGGCGCCGAGGCGAATTGGATCGCGCTGCCGATACCGAAGCACAAGGACGCCGACGCCTGGCCCTACGTCACCGCCATGAACATCATCCGCGATCCGGAGACCGGATTTTACAATTCATGCCACGCCGGGACGCATGCGGTCGGGCCGCGGCGCGGCCTCATCAGCTTCGTCACCCCACATTCGCATGCGATCATGCGCAAGTATCTCGCGATGGGCAAACACAGTATGCCGATCGCATTCGTCTTCGGACTGCCGCCAGCGTACGAGATCATGGCCAACTTCTCCGGTCTGCACATGGACATGTGGGGGGAGATGGAAATGGTGGGCACGATCATGGACCGTGACGTCGAGATGGTACCGTGTGAGACGGTCGAGCTCAGCGTGCCGGCGCAGGCCGAGATCGTGGTCGAGGGCGTGATCAATCTCGACGAGCGCTTCCGCGTCGGCGAGGTTACCTCACCGTCCATGTATCACTTGCCGCATTATGAGAACCTGCCCGAGGTCGAAATCACGGCAGTGACGATGCGGGCGGACCGGCCGATTTATCGCAATCATCAGACCTGCCCGGATACCGATCATCAGCCGCTGCCGCGGTTGTGCCACGAGGCGATGCTTTACAATCGGCTTAGCGAGATCGGCCTCGACGTCAAGGACGTGCGTTTTCCGACCTGGGGCGCGGCACTGTCCTGCATCCTGCAATTCGACTACCCGCGCGAAGGAATGGTCAACGACGCGCTGATGCTGGCCATGGGCGCGCCCTGGCTCAATACCAAGCTCGTTGTCGCGGTTAGTCCGGACACGAGCCTCGACGATCCGGGCGATGTCTATCATGCGATCGCGACTCGCTGCGATCCGGCGCGCGACGTCATCGTCGTGCCTAACACGCGCGGTTCGCCTTACGATCCGTCGGCGCGTCCGCTCGAAGGCCAATATCCGTGGCGCATCGTCGGCAAGATGGGGATCGATGCCACGCGCAAGGCGCGCCACGATCCCCACGATTTCGACCGCGCGTGGCCCCGAAACTGGGGCAAGGTCAAACTATCCGACTATCTCTGAAGGAGGACTGTCATGGATGCGATTGCCCCGCCGAAGCCCAAGGTTCTAGTCGAAGCCCAGCCGTTCATCCCTTACGTTAGCGAGGAGAACTTCGATCCGCGCCTCAAGCAGGTTCTCGATCCCTACAAGAAGCGCATGGGGTTTCTGCCCAATGCGCTCAAGCTCTACGCCTATCGACCGGAAATCGCCGAGACCTTGTGGAAGCTCAACAGCAATATCATGCGCGATCCCAGCTCAACGCTCGATCAATTGCTCAAGCGTAAGCTCTCGGCACTCGCCTCGGCCATCAACGGCTGCGCTTATTGCACCGCGCACTGCTGCTCGATGTTGAAAAAGTCAACGGATCAAGGTTACGAAGGCTGGCAACTGAGCGAGGAGGAGCTGCAGGATGTCATCACTGGCGCCTACGAGCCACGCAACGAGATGGAACGGGCCTGCTTCGATTATGTCCGCTCCGCTTCCGAAGACCCGACCTCGGTGCCCCAAGAAGTTCTCGACCGTCTGAAGAAGCATCTCACGCCGCCGCAGATCGTCGAACTGGCCTGTGTGGTCGGCTTCTGGAAGTTCTACAACACAGTTCACGATTCCTTGCACATCCCGGTTGAAAGCCAGCTCCTTGGCGACACGGGCTATGTCGATCTCTAGGCTGCCCGCTCGGCGGGCAGATCGCACATCGCCTTTCTGCCTGCCCCTCACCGTCTCCCGGTCCGCCTTGTTGGAGAGCGGCTCCGATCGGCGCTTCCGTCAGTTGATCTACGACCTCTTGACGATTTCGGTGCGCATGCAAGCGGTCCGTCAGCATCTCGCCCGGCGCCTCGGCATCAGCGCACCGCAATACAGCGTGCTTATCGCGATCGCGCAGCTCCAAGGCGATGCTGGCGTGAGCGTCGGCAAGATTGCGCAAGTGCTGCACGTTTCGAGCGCCTTCATCGCGATGGAGACCGGGCGACTGGGCCGGCTCGGTCTCGTGGTGAAGGCAGTCAATCGGCAGGATCGCCGCGGCGTGCTGCTGCGCCTCACCTCCCGCGGCGAGACGCAGATTGCGGCCGTCAGCCCTGCGATTAAAGCGATCAACGACCGGTTTTTTGCACCGCTGACGCGCAAAACATTCCAGGCATTCACGGCCTGCGCCGCACAGCTCGTAGAGAGTTCGCGCAAGGTCGTGGAGCCTCCGCAATCCAACGACGACAACGCGCTCGCCCGCGCCGCCGAGTGAACTTCAGCAAACATGATCGGTCAGCAGATCATCAACGGTCTGATGCTCGGATCGGTCTACGCGATGGTCGCTGTGGCACTGACGCTGAGCATCGGAGTGCTGAATTTTTTGAACTTCAGCATCCCGGGCCTGTTCATGATCGGCGGTATGGCGGTGTGGGCGCTGATCCGTGCGGGCGCGCCATGGCCGCTGGCCGTCCTCGGCGCGCTCGCCGCGGCTGCGGCGCTGTCGCTCGTCGTGGAGCGCTTCACCTGGCGCTGGCTGCGCGGTGCCGACGATTTTGTTCCCCTGGTCAGCTCGATGGCGTTCCTGATCCTGTTCGAGCATTTGGCGATCGTGATCTGGGGCTCGCAGATGCACTCGCTGCAATCGTTGTTCGCCGGAACCGATTGGCGTCTGGGGCCCTTCGTGGTGGGGTTGCCGCAACTCGCCGGACTCGCACTGTCGATTGCTTCCATCTTCGGACTCTCGCTGCTCCTTCGCCGGACCCGCATTGGTCGCGGTCTGCGCACGATTGCAGAAGATTCCGACACCGCGCTGCTCCTCGGAGTCGACGTCGAGCGCCTCGTGCCGTTCATATTCGTGCTTGCGGGCCTGTTCGCCGCGGTTGCTGGTGTGCTGTTCGCGATCAACTATCGGCAGGTGCATCCGTTCATGGGCGAAGCGGTCGGCCTCAAGGGCATCTCGGCGATGATCGTGGGCGGGATGGGCAATGTCTGGGGTTCCATCGTCGGAGGCCTTTTGATCGGCGTCACCGAGGCGCTGTCGGTCAGCTATATCGGAGCGAACTTCGTTGACATCAGCGTATTCGGGCTGCTGCTCCTGATCCTTATCGTGCGGCCGACCGGCCTGCTCAGCGGCATGGGCGCGGCGCGGAGCACGTTATGAGCGGCTATGTCACCGGCGTCCTCGTGCTGCTCGCGCTCAACGTGGTGTTCGCCTACGGCGCTTTTCTGCCCCTTGCCGCCGGGCAGCTCAATCTCGGCCTCGCCGGTTTTGCGGCCATCGGCGCCTACGCTGCCGCCTATGCGAGCAACACGTGGGCAATGACGCCGGCCCTGGCCATCCCACTCGGCGGATTTGTCGCCGGCCTGCTCGCGCTCTCGGTTGCCGTTCCGGTGTTACGCACGCGCGGCATTTACCTGGCGCTTGCGACCTTCGCACTCGGGCAAATCGTCCAGGCGGCAATTCTCAATATTGAGATTGTTGGCGGCGCGGCCGGTTATCCAGTGGCCGCGTTTATTGGCCTGCCGACCATTGCGACATTTGCCGCCCTTATCGTCGTGTTCGTCGTGCTCTTGTTCTCGACTCGTTTCGGAATTGTCGTCACTGCGGTGCATGACGATGAGATCGTGGCCGATCTCATGGGTCTCCACGTCCGAGCAATCCAGATCGCCGCGTTCACGCTTGGCTCGGCGATAGCCGGAGTTGCGGGCGGCCTCTATGCGCATTACTTCAGCTTCATCGAGGCGCAATACTTTAACGTCACGCTGAGTATCACGATCGTGCTATACGTCCTGCTCGGTGGCACCCAGACCGCGGTTGGTCCGCCACTCGGGGCTGCGGTGTTCACCCTCTTGCCCGAGCTTTTCCGGGGCAGTGAGAACTGGCGCTACGTCGCGTTCGCGGCAGCGCTGATTGTTTTGATGGCGTCGCGTCCACAGGGGCTCGTGACCGGAGCGCAGGTGCGCCGGCTCTTGATGATCAAGCACGGAAACGGCGGGTTCGGCACATGAGGCCCGCGCCGTCCATCCTTGTTCTGGAAGACGTAAGCAAGCGCTTCGGCGGATTGAACGTAATTGAAGGACTGAGCTTTGCAGTCTCGCGCGGCTCGCGCACGGCTCTGATCGGGCCGAACGGTGCCGGCAAGACTACGGTGTTCAACCTCGTCTCGGGTGTGCATTCGGTCGACAGCGGACGCATCTTGTTCGAAGGCAAGGATATTTCTTCGGTACCCTCCCGACGGCGCATCCGCCACGGCATCGCACGCAATTTCCAGAACGTCCGCCTGATGCCGCATCTGACCGCGCTCGAAAATGTCATGGTCGGGCAGCACAGCCGCTGCGGTGGACCGTTCGGGGTGCTGCAGCCGGTAAATCTCCTCCCCAACAATCGCTGGTACGTGGAGGCCCGCGCCGCGCTTGCCGACGCGGGGCTTGCCGCATACGAGGGGGCGACCGTCGGCAGCCTGCCCTACGGCGTACAAAAGCGTATAGAGATCGTGCGTGCGATCATGGCACAGCCGCGACTGCTCCTGCTGGACGAGCCCGCAGCCGGTCTCAATTCTGCCGAGACGGAAGCGTTACAGCGGCTGCTCGACCGCATCTGCGCCGGCGCAACCGTCACGCTGCTCATCGTCGAGCACGACATGCATTTCGTCGGCGCCTTGTGCGACCGCGTTGTGGTCCTCGATTTTGGCCGCAAGATCGCTGAAGGCACGCCCATTGAAATCCGCAACCATCTGGTGGTGCAGCAAATCTATCTTGGCGCCCCCGCGACAGCGTAAGCGAGCCTAGCTATGCTTCTCGATGTGCGTAGCCTCGATGTCCACTATGGTCGGGTACACGCGGTGCGCGGGGTTTCACTGCAGGTCGGGCGCGGCGAGATCGTGGCGGTGCTCGGCGCCAATGGCGCAGGCAAGTCGTCGTTCCTGCGCGCGTTGCTCGGCATCGAACGCATCGCCGGCGGCACGATCATTTTCGACGGCGTCAACCTGACCGGCGTGCTTGCCAGCCGCCGGGTTCAAGCCGGATTGGCGCTGGTACCCGAAGGCCGCCGGATCGTTAGGAGCCTCACCGTGCACGAAAATCTGCTGATGGGCGCCTTCAACCGGCGCGACACGGCGTGCATCCCAGACGAAGTCGAGGCTCTCTATATCCGGTTCCCCAATCTCGCGGCGCGGCGACATCATCCAGCCGCGGTACTCTCGGGAGGCGAACAGCAGATGCTGGCTATCGGCCGCGCGTTGCTCGCGGCGCCTAAACTGATGATGCTCGACGAACCGTCGCTGGGCTTGAGCCCGCGCCTGACCGCGGAGGTGTTCGCGCATATCGCAGAGCTTAACCGGGCACGCGGTCTTACCATACTACTTGTGGAGCAAAACACGACCCGCGCCCTCGACATTGCTGGCCGCGCCTATGTTTTTGAACTTGGCCGCGTGGTCTGCGCTGGCCCGCCGCAGCAAGTTCTCGCCGATGGACGACTCCTCGACGCTTACCTCGGGCAAGACGCTGCCGCACGCACGTCCGTCGGCGCACAGTTGGCAAGGCAATGAACCCTCTCGACAGGAGACCACCCCCATGAACAAGTCCTTTGCTGCATTGCTGTTTGCGGCGGTGACCGCCGTCGCGGTCTCACCAGCTTCAAGCCAGGTGATCACGCTCGGCTATCTGCCCTCGGGCGGCGGACCGTTCGCAACTTTTTCTAAGACGAACCAGATTGCCGCGCAGATGGCGGTTGACGAGGTCAACGCGTCCGGTGGCGTGAACGGAAAGAACATCCGTATCGTCAGCTTCGACACAGAAGGCAAACCCGATCAGGCCGTGGTCGGTCTGCGTAAACTCGCCGACGATGATAAAGTCTTGGCTGTCATCGGGCCGTTTAGCTCGAGCGAATGCCGCGTCGCGTTTCCTGCGGCAGAGCGAGCCGGGGTGCCCGCGATGTCGATGGCGTCGTCGGCGCCCGGTCTCGCCGCACCCTTTACCTATGCGTTTCGCAACACCTCGGACGAGGGATACCTCTTCGAGCGTCTGATGCGAGCACTCAAGGAAAAGAAATATGCCACAAACACTGCAGCTATCGCCTATGCGACCGATGACGTCATATCAAAGACCATGGGTGAGAAGGTGTTGCCGGCCCTGATGCAAAAAGCCGGCACCGAGATCAAGCTCTCGGTTACATTCCTGTCGCAGGCGTTCGATGTCGCCCCGCAAGTGTCTCAGCTCGTGGCGCAACCGACCGATCTCCTCGGTATCGGCTCGGGTCCCGAATCCGCGGTTCGCCTGGTCCAGGAGCTTCGTCGGCAGGGCGGTAAAGCGCGGCCGGTCGCCGGCTCGACCATTGCTGACCCTGAACTGCCCCGCCTGATGGGCCCGGCGGGCGACGGCACGGTCATCCCGACCGCCTTCTATGCCCACCTCAACGATCGCACCCGCAAGTTCGAAGCCGAGTTCCTGAAGCGTACCAAGGCTGCGGGTATCGACCGCACCGCATCAGCGCAGTTTGACGCCGCGAGCTACGACATCGTGCTGATTTACGCGGCCGCCATGAAGGCGGCCAACGTGACCGGCGACCCTGCCAAGCTCACTGCCGAACGTATGGCGATCCGCGACCAGCTCCGGCGAATGAAAGATTTCCCGGCGCTCGAAGGTGCAATCTCGTTCGGCGCGGACGGCGATGCGCTCAAGCCGGCCTACGTGATCGAGATGAAGGACAGCAAGTGGAATCTGATCGCGAGCTATCCGCCAAACTCATGAAGTAGCTTTTGCTCGCCTCGACCTGCGTCATCGTCCGCGGGCCACGCGGCACAGGGTGTGTGTCATGTTGATGACGGGAAAGGAATACCTGGAAAGCATCCGTGACGGCCGCATGCTTTACGTCGGCCGCGAGCGCGTCTTTGATCAGACTCGCCATCCTGCCTTTGCTGGGGCCGCGCGCACCTACGCGGCACTCTACGATATGAAGTCGGGACCGGACCTGCGCGACGTCATGACGTTCGAAGAGCGCAGCGAGCGGTTCAGTATCTATTATCTGCAGCCGCGCTCGCAGGAGGATCTGCGCCGCCGCAATCGGGCACACCGCAAGATCGCGGATTTCTGTTTTGGCCTGATGGGGCGCACGCCCGACGCGGTGGCGGGGAACATCACCGGCCTGTCGATGAAGCCGGAGGTGTTCGATTCCGAGCCCGGTGGCAACAGCGCTAATCTGCTGAGGATTTACCGACACATGCGCGCCGACGACATTTTTGCGACCTATGCGATCGTGCCGCCGCCAGCTGCGCGCAACAAGGACTATTACCAGGCACAGGGATTGCAACTGCCGGCGTTGCGCGTGACCGCCGAGGACGACAGCGGCGTTACGCTCAACGGCATGAAAATGTTGGCGAGCAGCGCCGCCTACGCGCACGAGGTGCTGATCGGCAACGTGATGCCGCTCGCGCCCGATCAGCTCAAGGAGTCAATCACCTGTGTGATCCCGCTCAATCTGCCTGGCCTGTCGCTGTGGTCGCGTCGGCCCTTTAATCGTTCCGATACGATCGAATTCGACAGCCCTCTCACCTACCGGTTCGACGAATCCGATTGCATGCTGGTCTTCAAGAACGTCAAGGTCCCTTGGGAAAAGGTGATCGTGCATGACAATCCCGGTTTGAGTCGCAATATTTATATCCGCACGCCCTCGCATGTGATGGCGAACCATCAGTGCAACGTACGCTTCGGCACCAAGCTACGGTTCATGCTGGCGGTAGCGAGCTTGATCACGCAGGCGACAGGAGCGCGCGACATTCCGGCGGTCCGTGACACTCTTGGCCGCCTGGCAGCGATGGAAGCGGGCTATCATGCGATGATTGATGGCCAGATCGAATCCTATCTGCACGTCGATCACGGGTTCGTCCTTTTCAATCGGCGCTATCTCTATGCAGCGATCCACTGGGCGATGGAAAACCACTCCAAACTGATCGATATTTTGCGTGAATTGATGGGCGGCGGGCAATTTCAGTTTCCGGCAAGCATTGATCTTGTCAACGATCCCGAGCTCCGCGATCTGTTCACCACATTTTGGACGGCCGGCCAGCAGAGCGCGATCGATCGCATGAAGCTGTTTAAGCTCGCTTGGGACTTGGTCGGGTCTGATCATGCAAGCCGGGCCACCTCCTATGAGAAATTTTTCGTCGGCCCCACCTTTGCCGTGCGAAACTACAATTTCATCAACGCGCCTTGGGACGAATTGCATCAAATGGCAGAGGATTTCATGGCCACGTACGGCTACGAAGCGGCGGCGCAAGACGCTGTTCTGGGCGTACGCAGTGCAGCGCGCGGCTATGTTGCGCAGTAGGAACGTTGGCAGCTTTGCGCGGTCCCGCTTTCTCGCTGAACATTGCGCGCAGCAATCGGCGAGGCAGACCGGAATGCCCGGGCGGTGCGGGCAAGGAGTCTGACCGATGAACAGCCATACCAAGGGGTCTACGATCGTGCTCGGTGCGGAAGACGGTGAAGCGCTTTGGCAGCCGCTGCCCTCGCGCGGCTATGTCATTAACAAAATCAATCCTTACACGTCGCCCTACGACGATTTCTCGATCGGCATTCAGGTGCTGGAACCTGGTGCTCACATCCGCCGACATGCGCACGAGCGCAGCCACGAATTTCTGTTCTGCTATCGCGGCACCGGATATGCAGAAATTGAGGGCCGGAGCTACGATGTCCGCGAAGAGACGATGATCCTCATCGGCCGTGGTCTGCAGCACAAGATCGCCAACACCGGCACAGAGCAGATGCGGCTGATGTGGTTTATCAGTCCGCCGGGCCTTGAAGATTGGTTCCGCGCCTTGGGACGTCCGCGACAGGCGGGAGACCCTTTGCCCCCGCCATTTGAGCGACCCGCGAATATCCGAGAAATTCAGGCGCAGCAGCGCTTTGTCGTTTCGGACGAAGGTTAACTCGTTGCCGCTGCGGCGACGCCTCCGCGCCCATGGATGCCCGCTTCACCCCGCGATTAACGCCGATTGGAACTTCTTCGCGCATAAGCGGAACGCCAAGCAGAGTTCGCCAGCCGCACGTCGGCGGTCGCGGTCTGCTGCTGCAGCGACTCGCTGAGGTCGCGCGTGCGCGCCTGCACTTCTCGGCGTCGGGCTTCGGCGCGCGCAGCGGTGGCGCTGCTTGGCTTCGGCGATGCGCTGAAAATTTTCTAATTCGGCTTCGGCGGCTCGGGATCGTCGGGCTCATCAGGCTTCGGCAGCGACTTGCCCCGTATGCGAGCAATCGCAGCAGCGATCTTGTCGGTCGACGTTTCTGCCTCTGCAGGCTCGTGCTGGATTATCTGCACCGCATGACCTTGC
>Ga0306926_10003435_pt1 | contig 16395 bp, 9 predicted proteins | sample flu12Cox44000178_FD_203759 | JGI IMG/M metagenome (GOLD analysis project Ga0306926, IMG submission 203759) | Lab enrichment of tropical soil microbial communities from Luquillo Experimental Forest, Puerto Rico - flux8day.12C.oxic.44.000.178 (v2)... | ecosystem: Environmental > Terrestrial > Soil... | reverse complement strand
GGTCGTCCTGCGGCGAGGCACGCGAGCATCGCGAGCGGAAACATCGGACATGCCGGCAGAAGGAGGGCGACCAGGTCGCCCCGCTTGGTACCGGCCGCCAGCGTTTCGGCGAGTCCAGAGACCGCGTACCACAGTTCGCCAAAGGTGACGGGCTTGTCCGCGTCCCTGATCGCGATACGGCTCCGCTGCCGGTGGGCCACTCGCTCGAAGTGCTCGACGATCGGCCGCACCAAATCCCGATCGCGAAAACGCGTAAAGGGCCGGGTGGCCGGCCCATTCCAATCCAGCGGACGCCGATCGTCCTCGAGCCATTCAAAGGCAGGAAACGTATCGGGAGCGCCGTCCGAAAGGCCGGGGCGCGTGTCCGTTTGCAAGGAATGCAGTGCCATCCCGTGTCGAGGTCTTAAGACTAAGACGTAGACGCTCTACGGCCTGTTCCACAGCCTATCGGTTGTGGTCGCATCTAGGGCGAGATGGCATCCGGAACGGGTGGCATCCCTTGGAAGCTGACGGCAAATATGTCCGTAAGCTAATCGGAACAATCAGAAACACTTGGCAGCTCGCAGCAAGAGTCGGCAGCTGTCGGCAGAACTTGGTTGCCGGACTCCCTCCCTCACACAGCCACCTCATCCGTTCAAGGTGCTAACTGATCTGCGTCCATCACAGAAGGGTGCCCGAAGGGCTGCGCCGGTTCAAGGATTGGCTATCGTGGGGCGTCGATTGAGCCAAGTTGGCCGGGGGGCACACGCCTGTCTCCGACTGCGTGAATCTGCCACTTTTCGAGGGATCGGACTTCGGCGGTGTGGGTTCCGGAAATTCTGCCGCCTCGATTCCGGAAATTCTGGCCGGTTGATCTGATGCCTCAGAAGAGGCGGGTTCGTCAAGTCCGAGGTGTTTGGTCCGCATCGAAGGGCCATCGAGCATGACCATCCGGCCGCGCTCGAGAATGCGATCGACGATGGCATGGGCCAAGTCATCGTCGTGCAGGACACGGCCCCATGCAGTGAGCGGTTTGTTGGTGGTAAACACCATCGCGCGCTTTTTCCGATGCCGATCGTTGACGACGTGGAACAGCATGTTCGCCGCGTCCGTTCCGTACGTGAGGTAGCCCACCTCGTCGACCACGAGTACGGCGGGATGGACGTAGGTCGCCAACGTCTCGGTAAAGCCACCGCCGCGGAAAGCCGAGGAGAGGTCATCAATGAGTTCGGCCGCGGTGACACACCGTGCGTCGAAGCCATTCTGGATCGCGCGATACGCAATCGCCACCGCGAGATGTGTCTTGCCGCGCCCGGTTTTCCCGCCGAAGATGATGCAGCCACCCTCGGTGACGAAGTCTGGCGCGAGTGCGGAGCCGAGGAGGGACAGCCGGACGGTCGATTGATACATGAAGTTGAAATCGTCGATCGTCTTCAGAAAGGGGAAACGGGCCCGTCGGACGAGGCGGTTCAACCGCGTCTGTTGGCGATGAGCGACTTCTTCCGAGATCAGCAGCGCGAGGAAGTCACGATAGCTCCACTCCTCCTGCTCGGCGCGCCGCGTCAGCTCCCGCCAGGCGCGTCGCATGTTGGCCAAGTGCAACCGTTTGATTAAGGCGTCGAGGTCGTGATCGGATGGCATCATGACCGCCCTCCGTCGACTCGAGCGCGTGCGGCAGGCAGGGCCGGTGCCGACGGCAGATCGAGGGAAAGCTGCTCTCTGCGCAGGATCGACCCGCCAGGATGCCCTAGGAGCAACGATCGGTTGCCGGGAGGGTCTGTACTATCCCCCCCGATCGGCGGCGGAGTGGTCACGGTGGCCGCCAGGTCATGCGCGATGTATTCGGCCCCGATCGTCTGCGCGACGAGCCCCCGGGCGAACGCGGCGCGCATGGCGTCATCGCCGTAGGTCGCCAAGAGGGCATGGAGGCGATCGACGTCACGCAGCCAGATGCCGGGGCGGCGATGGGTGAGCTCGGTCAAATAGTCCAACGCCGCGGGCCCCAGCGCGAGGAGATGCTCTCGCTGCAAATACCGTTTGGCGCGCTTGCCGGACACGGCGGCCACCTGTTGCGCCCGATGTTCCGGCAGCGTCGACTTGGCGTGAGGCTCAAAGAGCCGCTGATGCACGGCCTCGAACCGGCCCGCGACGATCCGGACGCGATCACGATACAGGAACAACGTCCCGGGAATCCCGATCGCATCGGGTGGCATCGAGTAAGGATGCGTCTCGTGGAGGACCGCCGCCGTCGGGCCGACCACGACCGGCACCCGAAGCGCGAGATCGTCTGGCGCGATTTTCAGAGCGCGGAGCCGCGGTCGCTCCTCGTCGAGGCGGACCGCGGGGATCGCGCCGGTCGCCCGGCACGGCCGCTGGGTATTCACCTCGGTCCGCCACTCCGCAAGCTGCGTCCGCAGATCGGCATCGTCGAGGAATCGCCGTTGTTTGAAGAACGAGCCTTTGACCCAGCCCACCAGATTCTCAATCGATCCTTTCTGTTCTGGACGCGCGGGCCAACAAATTTCGATCCCTACGCTGAGATCGAGCGCGACGCCCGCGAAGATCGGATTCCACTCCGTCACCTGACCGTCCTTGCCCCACTTCAAGGCCACTGTCTTCGGCCGATCGAACACCGCCAAGAGCGGAATGCCGCCGATGGCTGTGAAGTGATCCACGAGCGTGCGGACCAGCGTCTCCGTCTGCTCGTCAGGCACGATCGTGACCTCCGCCCAGCGCGAGTACTTCAGCCGCGAGGCGAAGAAGTGGATCCGCTTCGTCGTCCCGTCCAGAAAGCGCACGTCGACTTGGCCAAAATCGTGTTGCGAGAATTCGCCGGGGAGCCCCTCGAAGCGCACCACGGGGCGCGGCGTCTTCGGCCGGACCGCCTGGATCAGATCGTAGAGCGCACTTTTGCCACCCAGATAGCCAGCCAATTTGGCGCGTCGGAAGATCTCGACGGATAAGAGTGCGGGATCGTGCGCGAGCAGCTCCACGACACACGGCCGAAACGGCTCCGCAATGGAGGGCCGCCCAATCCGGCGCCGGTCGCGCTCGCCGGCATCGTCGACGTGCGAGACGTCCGGCTCAGCCTCGACCCGCCGGATGCTTCGGACCGAGACGTCGGTGAGTCTGGCGATCTCGCCTTGTCCGTGCCCGGCTGCTCGGAGTACCTGAATTGCGTGCCGCTTGAGCATGTCGATCATCCTTTCCCTCGCTGTGTGACACAGCGAGTGTCCCTTGGGACGGGACGAGCTCAGAGCGGCCAGAATTTCCGGAAGGATTTAGGTCAGAATTTTCGGAACCCGCAGGCGGAGTTTTCGCACAGGACGAGCTCCGAAATATTCGCGGATCACATTAGCTCCAAACACTGAGCCGTGTTGAGCCTCTTTGACCGCCTTTGACGCATTGTTAGAAGAGAAGTCAAGGAGGACAGTAATGACGCGTCGCTTCATCGCACTCCTTATCAGTTTTGTAATGCTCACGGTCTCCACGCAAAGCCTTCAAGCGCTTCCAAACCAGCTTCGCAGCAGGTGGGACGAGCTGCCCAACATGATTGAGGGCATGAACATTGGGATGATTCTTCCAGACTCGACTGTGATCAGAGGACAAACGCTTGAAGTACGCCCGGACGAACTGATCGTCGACGTCCGACGCACATCAGACCCGCGGTTGCATCCAAAAGGCCGGACGTCGATTCCGCGGTCAGACGTTTCCACAATCGAGCTCTTCTTGAGGCGCCCGCCTGGGACAATTCCAGACCCGGGTGCTATCGGTGCCGGCCTCGGAGGCGTTGCCGTCAGCCCGTTGCTCTTTTATCTTGGCGAAACCAATAAGATCTCAGATTGGCACGCGGCAGCGATTTTCTTCGGCGCAGCTGCAGCAGGCGTGATCATTGCCAAGCGTCTATACGGCGACGATGCGAGCCGTGTGTTGATCATCGTGGCTCCCTAAGAGCGCAGGCTAGACGCAACTGTCCCAATCGGAAACCCCGTTGTGTGCGAAAACTCGACCGATCGAACTACGCGGCCTCACGGTCGTAGAACTTGAGCAACCCGCCGAGGCGCTGACGACACGTGATTGGGCCCGTACCGATCACCGTTGTCGCGGGCGCGATGAGTTCGTTGTTCAGCCCCTGGTGCGGGCGTTCTTCATGATAATGAGCGATAAACGAGCGAACCGCGGCCCGAAGATGCGCTTCGCCGAAGAGCACCATTCGCTCCATGCACTCGGACTTGGCCGACTCGACAAAACGTTCGGCGAACGCGTTCAAATTCGGACTCCAGGCCGAGAGGACCAGTGCCTTCACCCCACTGTCACGCAGCAGGCGCCGGAACGCCGCGGTGTAGAGCGGGTCTCGGTCCCGGATGAGGTACTGAACGCCGCGAAGGAAGCCTTCGCTCGGATCCGTCAGGTTCCGCGCGAGCTGCGTCATGCACCCGCCGTCCGGCTCCGACGTGATCCCCGCGATCTCCACGTTGAGGGTCTTCAGCTTCATGACGAAGAAGACGACGTAGCGGACCAAGCCGCGTAGCGTCAGCACTTCGACGGTGAAGAAGTCGGCCGCCGCGAGCCCCTCCCAATGCGCCGCGAGGAACTCCTCAGGTTGGACTCGAACCAACAACCCTCCGGCTAACAGAGCCGTGCCCTCATTTCGGTCGGTGCGGCTCTGCTCTGGTTTGTTCGGGTTTCCGTGCCAGCCGGTGCCGTGGGTTTCGGTCCGTTTTGGTCGGCAGCGCTGCAGCTTGTCTCACTGAGTCTCAGTGGTCCGAACAATTCCTTCCCACGGAATATTTGCGGATCACAGGTCGCGAACGGGCGGCGCATTCGCGAGTGACAGGGCACCTACGGTGCAGTCAACCGCGGCACGACCGCCGATTCACGTCCTCGACATTAGCCAGCACTCGCGCGGCCGTTCGGCATTCCACCTGTCGCTTGCGGCGTCGATCGAATTCTTGGACACTACGCGATCGCGGAACGGATAAGCCGTCGAGGGCGAACGAGGAGCTACAAACGATCGAGACGCCTGTCGCCGACTCTTCTGCTCGTGGCGCACTCAGAAGAGCAGCTTGACCGCCCACTGCATCGCCCGCGGGCCGCCCGTGCCCAGCACCGGATTGCCGCGATCGACGTCAGGCGTCGAACCAATCTTGCCGAACGAGCTGCTGCGTGTGTTGGTGCTCAAGAAGCCGCCGAGGTTCACCTGGTTCGTCAGGTTGAAGATTTCCCAGCGCGCCTGGACCCGTGACCCGCTCGACAGCTTGAACTCCTTGACGATGTTCAGGTCGAGCTGACGGAACGCCGGTCCGCGACCCGAGTCCCTGCCGCAGGTGCCGAGCGTGCCCGGGGCCGGATTCGCAAACGCCTGCGCCGCGTTCGTAATTGCGGACCGCGACGTGCTCGGGTCGGGGAAGAGATAGTTGAGGTCGTAGTTGTAGAGCGGATCCACCAGACAATTGGCCCGAATGGCGTTGATGACCTGGCCCGAATTATCGGTCGAGCCTTGACCCGGAGTGAACGGCCGTCCGGACAGCGCGGTGAACACCGCGCCTACCGCCACCGGCTGGCCGCCGATCGAGGTGCCGGGCACAGAGTAGCTGCCGCCCAAGTTGAAGTTGTGGCGGATGTCGAACGTGCAGGGGCCTTTGTCGTTCGTCGGATCGTACGGATTGGTCGCCTGCAGCGTCGAAGGAGCGCGGTTCGTCGACTGGTAGTCGGTGCATTTCGACAGCGTGTAGTTGTACTGGGTGTTGATGCCGTGCCACATGTTCTGGCGGAACGACAGCTGCAGGCTGTCGAACCATGACCGCCCGTCGTTAGTGAACTCCAGGATGTTGCGGTACTGCGGGTACTGTGCGAAGAACGGCCGCAGCCGGTCGACCGCGCCGCTCGTCGGGGAGCCGAGCGGCGGAGCGTTGATGTTCACACGCGACACGAGATCCATGCCGCGGGATCCCACATAGGACGCGGTTACCGAGCTGTTTCGGAACACCTCGCGCTGTACGGTCGCGTGGAAGTAGTGGTAGTACCCGAGATGGAAATCGTCGCGCACCGCCGTGATGTTGAATGGTGGCGCACCGGTCGGAGATGAGCCGAAGATCGGCACGCCCGGTTGGAGGCAGATGTAGTCGCCGCCTGCGACCGAGTTGTTCGGGTCGAGGCACGTCACGCCAGGATTGTCGGGCGCGAACCGCGGTGACTGACTGAAGGCCACGCTGAAAACGCCCAGCGGAGGCGTGTTGAACAGACCCGGGTGGAGGGTGCCCATCGGCACCGTGTCATACGTCAGCGCGTATCCGGCGCGCACGCTCGTTCTGCCGTCGCCCGCCGGGTCCCACGCGAAGCCCGCGCGCGGCCCGAAGTTGTTCTTGTCGGCTTTGTACAACTGGGGGAGCGCGCTCGTCCCGAGCTGGACGAGCCCGAGATTCGGGAGGAAGTTAGTCGCAAGGTTGTTGCGTTCGGTTATCGGCATCGCCAGCTCGTAGCGCAGCCCGAGGCTCAAGGTGAAACGGGGTGAGAGCTTCCAGTCGTCGTTGATGTACGCGCCGCCAGACTTCTGCGTCATGTTGCGCTCGGTCGAGCCGAAGGATCGGCTGGCCTGCTCGAACCGCGCGAGCAGCAGTCCGACCAGCGCATCGACATCGTTGCTCGTCCGCCCGTTAGCCGTCAGCGACGTGCGCGCCTGATCGCGAATGCTCTTGTTGTACATGCGATCCCAGCTGCCGCCGACCTTGAGCGTGTGCCCGCCGCGCGTATGCGACAGCGAGCCGGCCAGACTGAAGTCGGTGCTCGGCGTGACAAAGATCGGATAGCCGCTCACGCCGCCGATATGGCCGAACGGCGTAGTGACACCCGGCACACCGAAATTGGCCGGATCGAGCGGTCCCGTGTTGATGCCGAGCGAGTTCGGGTCGATGGTGTTGTTGACGCCGATCGGGTTCCAGAACCGGTTGAAGCCGAACCGCGTTTCGAGCAGGGTGCTGTTCGAGAGCATCGAGTCCCAGACCACGCCCACCAGCGCCGCCGTCGTCGGATCGGTGACGGAGTTGAACAAGTCGACCGGCTGGTTCGGCGGCACGATTTCACCGCTGTTGCCCGCCGGCGACGACTGGAAGCTTCGCCCGTAGAACACGCGTTCGTTGATCGAATTCTTGGCATTCAGATGGTGATCGACCTTTATCGAGAACGTGTTCATATTCGCAATTGTCGTGCCATTGATGTGCTGGTTCCCGCTCGGATCGGTCGGGTAGAACTTGATCAGCGCCTCGCCAATCGGACTCGTCTGCAGCCCCGCCGCCGCGATCCGTTGGCGCGCCGTGGCGACCTGTGCGTCCGTCGGCACATGCACGTCGTACGGCGAGACGACGTTCAGACGCTGGCCCTCGTAGTAGCCGAAGAAGAATGCCTTGTCCTTGACAATCGGCCCCCCGAAAGTTCCACCGTACTGCTGGTTGTCGATCGGCGTCGGATTCGCGTCCTTGCCGACCTTCTGCGCCGCGCGGATGTCGAAGAAGTTCGCGGAGTCGAACCGATCATCGTGGCGGAAGTAATACGCGGTGCCGTGCAGCATGTTGGTGCCGCTCTTCATGACGATGTTGATGGCCGCGCCGCCCTTGACGCCGAACTCGGCCGAGGGCGTCTGCTGGACCGTGAAGTCGCCGATCGCGTCCATCGGGACCAGCGTCGCGGGAATGCCGATGATAGCGGTCTGATTCAGGACTGTGTCGCCGTAATACACCTCGTTGTTCGAGATGCCGTCGATCATAAAGTTGTTCGACGACGTGCGCGCGCCGCCGATGTTGACGCCCTGGAAGCCGCCGCCGGGCCGGTGCTGCACGCCGGGCATCACGTTGAGCAGCGAATTGAAATCACGTCCGCTGAGCGGAAGCGACTCGATGCGAGCGCTGTCGACGCGATTGTTCAGTTTGTCGGAGTACTCAACAAGCGGCGACACGCCCTCGACCGTCACCGTCTCCGACACCGCACCGACCTCGAGCCGGAAATCGGTCTTGGCCACGGAATTCGCCGCGACCGGCGCTTCGCGCGCGATCGTCTTGAACCCTGCCAGTTCCGCCGTGACGCGATACAGGCACCCCGGAACATCGGGAATGGTGTACCCGCCTTGTGTGTCGGTGATCACCGTGCGGGTCAAGTTCGTCTCGGTGCAAACGGCCGTGACCGACACGCCGGGTAGCACCGCGCCAGTCGTATCCATGACGGTGCCGCTGATCGTGCCCGCCGTCCGCTGCGCCCACACCGGAACCGCCGCCACGCCGAGCAGCAGGAGAGCCAACCCGAACTTTGAAAGACCTCGCCGCATGTTTCCTCCTCCGCGAAACCGCGTCGATCCGTGTGAAACACTTAAGCGAATGTCAAGGGGGAACGTGACGTCACGTTACGCGCCGCGTCTGCGAGTGTCAATAGAGAAAGCGGAAGACGGCGCAGCTTCTCGCCCGACCCCGAGGACCGGAAACCACGATGTTTGTGATCAGATTGTGGTGATTGTGATCCGCAAAAACAGTCGGCGCAGGTGTGGAATCATTCACGCCGCTCGGTGCAGGCGGTACTCGTGATGAAGGCCGCCTAGGATCGGAGTCGCCGTCACACGGTCGCCAACTGGAAGGCGATGACGATCAGTCCGCTCGCCATCGATCTGACGTTGACGCCGGAAAGCCGGGACCCACGCTCGCATGGGGCCGACCGCCATTGTAATCAGCGACCCTGTCCATAACGAAAATCCCGTACAGCTTGTAGCGATTGAGCTCACCGGTCTCTGCTCCTTATGAGGGCCGCCGTTGTCAAGCCCTTCGGATTTCTCCGAGCAGACGTTCATCCAGACCGCCGGAGCGGACCTGCAAGAGCTAGCTCCGCAGAGGCGGTCGCCGATTGATCCTCCGACGCGAAATGTTCCAGCGCTCAACTTCCGCGAGAGCGCAAACCCCGAGACTTCGAACTGGCGGCTGCGATCGTGAGTCTGGCCTTGCTCAGGCCACGACCAACTCCTATTCGTGTCAGTTCTTCACTGATCACCCCATCATGTATGCGCTCCGTTGCGCGAGCAGCAGCCCTGAGACGAGCGGGCACCTTCTGATAAACGGTGTTCCCTGAACGCCCGCAGAGTGTCCACGGGTCGCTCGTACCAGCTCGGCTCGTCGGTTGCCAAACAGACGGGGACGTCCCGGCAGTCAGATCTGGACCCGCGGGAGGTGCAAGCAGCACTGTAAACGGCGAGAACTCGCGCGCAAACGTGCAGAATGTCCGTGGAGACAGCTCTGCAAGCCGTAAGGGGCGCTTGGCGGCTCGCGGATGGGCTCCCTCATCGATCGGCGCAACCTCCTTGAGCCGGCGCCACGTCACTGGTGCGACGGGGCTGTTGCGCGGGCATCTCGTGTAGCCGGCGAGTGCATCCAGGACCGCTTTGGGTAAGCCGTAGAATAGCAGTCGGCAATCACGACACCGAGCGACTTTGACGATGGCGGATCCCTATCTCCGTGTCCATGCGGTGAACATCTACGTCAGAGATCAGGCGCGAAGTCTGAACTTCTACCTGAACACGCTCGGATTCCACATCGCCTTTGACGCGCGCGTCGGGTCCGGTGTGCGGTTGCTGGCAGTGGCGCCGCCCGACGGGTCAGCCGTGCTGACGCTGATCCAGGCCGAGCCCGACTCTCCGCAGGCCCGCCTCGTCGGCCGCGCAACACAGGTGGTCTTCGTGACCGAGGACTTGCCCGCCACCTACACCGAGTGGCTACGCCGTGGCGTTCGTTTCCGAAGCGCACCACGTCTTCGGCGCGTCATCTACGATCGGACGGGCGACGCCGCCGATCCATCTCCGACACCCTCGACAACCGGGCGGGACCAATCGGCGTGGGGCGGCGCCTTCACGCGCTTCGAGGATCTCGATCGGAACTCGTTCACGCTGGCGAGCTTCGACCAAGTTAGCCGCGCCGTCGAAGCGCAACGTCGTGCCGCCGCGGAGAAGCAGGAGGCCGACCAGCGCGCCGCCCACGAGCTCGAGATCGCCATGCAGGTGCAGGCCCGGCTCTTTCCTCAGCGACTTCCGCAGATGCGCACGCTGGAGTACGCGGGCGCATGCGTCCAAACGCGTCGGGTGGGCGGCGATTACTACGATTTCCTCGATCTTGGACGGGACCGTCTGGGGCTGGTCATCGGCGACATCGCCGGCAAGGGAATGCCCGCCGCGCTGCTGATGGCCAACCTTCAGGCCAATCTCCGCAGCCAATGCGCGACTGCGATCGATCAGCCCGAGCGCTTTCTGCAGACGGTGAACCGGCTATTTTACGAAAGTACGGCTGACAACGCCTACGCGACTTTTTTCTATTCGGAGTTCGACGACCGAGCCAGCCACCTGCGGTACGCGAACTGCGGACACTTGCCGGCAGTGGTGCTGCGACGCAGCGGTGAGGTCGAACGGCTCGAGGCGACCGCACCGGTGCTCGGGCTGTTCTCCTCATGGGAATGCCGGACGGCGGAACTCCGACTCTTTCCCGGAGATCTGCTGGCGATCTACACCGATGGAATCACCGAGGCCTTCGATGCCCAATACGAGGAATTCGGCGAAGGACGACTTGTCGACACGCTACAGGCCCATCGTGAGCTGCCAGCACAAGATCTGATTGCCGCCGTTTACGAAGACGTCCGCGGCTTCAGTCCGCAGGAACAGCACGACGACATGACGTTGATCGTCGCGAGATGTCGGAACTGCTGAAAGACGGGATGACACATTTCCGACATCGCTGCGGTCTCGAGCAGTTTACACACAAGGAGTTTCTTGAGCGGGTGGTCGTTCTGAGTCGCACTCGCGACACCCCCACAACGACGTGGCTGTTCGCGTGTTCGCGGAGACCGCTGGCTCGGTGAGGTTGCCCTCGATCGGGTCGAAGAAGCCGTGCTTCGGCCCGAGGCCGAATGATCGCGTTTAACTCATCGATCTTCTGCCAGATTGACCCCGTTGTGTCCGTTAACCCGATCGACGTCCCGGCGACTCAGACTCGAGACAGCTCGGTCTGGAACTCTCCCGGTGCAGCGTTTTTCCAGTTAGGAAGCCGAGAAATGCCGCGACGTGGCCGTCTATCAGTCCTGAGCTCGCTGTAGTAGACCTGTGACCGTAGGAGTTCAGTTGTGGCGCCTTGCAACACTGCCACCACCCGCGTGTGGAGATGAGGTCATGCAGCGAGTCTGGATTGCGGCATCCCTGGCGCTTCTATTGAGCAGCGAACGGGCGGAAGCACAATGGCTGAATTATCCCGATCCGCGCATCCCGCGCACCGCAGAGGGTAAGGCTGATCTCGCCGCGCCTGCACGTCGTGCTTTGGATGGCAAACCTGATCTATCGGGTGTGTGGCACGTGCAGTCTGAGTCGTTGGAGGAGAAGCGCCGTCTGTTCGGCCCAGACTTCGGGAAGATCGTGGTCCCCGGCATGGAGCCCAACACGACATCAAAATTCGCGACCGACATTCTGGTCGCCTACAAACCGGGAGAGATCGTCATGACGCCAGAAGCGCAAGCCATCTACTCGCGCCGGAGCCAAGGACAAGAGTTCTCTCCGACTACACATTGCCTGCCGGCCGGTATCCCTCGGGCCACACTGCTCTCGGAAGTGCACAAGATCGTCCAAGCGCCAGGTGTGATCATCGTGATGCACGAGCTTGATGGGGGAATGTCGCGGCAGATCTACACCGACGGTCGCCCGCTCCCAAAGGAGCCTAGCCCATCATGGCTTGGGTATTCAGTCGGTCGATGGGAGGACGACACACTGGTTGTGGATACTATCGGTTTTAACGATAAGACCTGGCTCGACGGTCGGGGTCATCCTCACAGCGAAGCGATGCACATCACCGAAAAATATCGCCGTCGCGACGTGGGCCATTTGGATGTCGAGATCACAATCGATGATCCCAAGTTTTACAACAGGCCTTTTGCTATCAAGGTCACTCACCTGCTGCAGGTTGACTCGGACATCTTGGAATATGTCTGCAATGAAAACGAGAAGGACCGAACTCACATGGTCAAGTGACGCTTCTTGCGACAGCGAGCGTGACACGTAACACCTCTCGTTCCGGCAGATCCGACGGTTTTGCTCGCGATGGTGGGTTGGCGAGACGCGCTCAAACTCGACAACAAGATTAAGAGATCCGTGTAGAGTGTCCCCTAAGCGGTACCGTGAACGGCATGACGGGAGCCTAACCCAATCCGTCCGCACTATTGCTCTCTTTCCCATGGGACAGAGTCATTTACAATGGCGCCACACAAAGCTCAATCAGTAGTCCACGATGGCCTTCTCGACAGGCGCTCGGCTCGGCGTCTATGAAATCGGCTCGCCACTTGGCGCGGGCGGCATGGGCGAGGTCTATCGCGCGCGCGATACGAAGCTAAATCGCGCCGTCGCCCTGAAGATCCTACCCGAGAGTGTCGTCCACGACCCGGACCGCGTCGCCCGGTTCCGCCGTGAAGCTCAGGTCCTCGCTGCGTTGAATCATCCGCACATTGCGCAGATTTACGGCCTGGAGGAAGCCAACGGCACGCAGTTCCTCGTCCTCGAACTGGTGGACGGCGAGAGCCTTGCAGAACGCATCAAGCGCGGCCCGATTCCGCTCGATGAGGCGCTCGCGATCGCCAAGCAGATCGCCGAGGGGTTAGAGGCTGCCCACGAGAAAGGGATAATCCATCGCGATCTGAAACCGGCTAATGTCGCGTTCACGAACGATGGTCAGGTGAAAGTGCTGGATTTCGGCTTGGCAAAGGCCGAGGTGACAAGCGACACATCGATCGACTTGGCCAACTCGCCGACCCTCACATCGCCGGCGATGATGACCAGCATTGGCGTCATTCTCGGCACGGCTGCCTACATGAGTCCCGAACAGGCGAAGGGCAGGCCAGCAGACAAGCGCAGTGACGTATGGGCGTTTGGGTGTGTGCTTTACGAGATGCTCACAGGTAAGCGGGCATTTGAAGGCGAGACTATCACTGACGTGATGGCCGAGGTGCTGAAGAACGAGCCCGTCTGGGCACACCTCCCGCACGACGTCTCTCCAGCACTGCACCGGCTGCTGCGCAGATGTCTAGCAAAGAATCCAAAGCAACGCCTACACGATACTGGCGATGCGCGAATCGAAATCGAAGATATGATCGCCTCGGTAGTTGCTCCACCAGATGGACCCCCAGCCGTCACGTCTTCTGACGAGTCGAGCTACACCGAATATCACGAAGCGATCAAAGGGGCGCGCGATAGGATCTGGGTTTGCCAAACGTGGCTGCCGGGACTCGAAAGAGACGCCACTGCGATTCTTCAGAGTGGTGTCCGCGATGTGAAAATATTGTTGGCCTCGTTCAAGAAGGGATCACCGATCTTCGCCAGAATTGCCGGTCGGAATGTGAAGCCGACAAGCGCGAAAGCGTATGTTGAAAGCTCCGTGCGGCAGTTCGTCAAGCATGGGAAGAAAGAATGTGTGAAATTTAGCTTTGGTCATCATCCCGCGTGGATCGCGGTTATCGACGCCTCCGTTTTCTGGGGACCGACGCCGGTCAACAACGACAATACTTCGTTCGATTTCCTTTTCCACCGGCATTCGGCCGATTCCACAAAGGGCGCGTTCTGGATTGAACAGTTCGCTCTTCTCTGGGAATCGTTCAGCCATGAATATGACACTGAGCAGACGTTCAACGAAGAGCTGCGGACCCTCCACACTTGAGATTCTGATGATGGCTCTTACGTCACGCGTCTCGGCCCGTAGGACATCCTCTCGCCGCTCGGCTCCGGCGGCTTCGTGAGGTCTACAAATCGTGCGACACGCGGTTGGATCGTAGCGGCCTCGCGTTAGCCTCTTAATCCTGATCGTTTGGGACGGTTGCTCTCAGCCTACGACGTTCATGATCGCAGTGATAGCATTCGGGTTAACATCCGCGCGCACCAGGACTTGCAGTCTGAGTACGGTAGTCGGACTCTCGCGTATGGACGTGAGGCGTGTGACCGGTCTACTTGACAAGTAGTTCGGCGGACTACCGGGCGCCGGACGGGCTATGAGTGATTGGAGGGGCGATGACACTGCAGTCAGTAGTTCTTGGTCTGTCCGCGTTGGCCGTCTTGGCGCTGCATGGTCGCGCGATCCTGTTGCGCTGACGGATATGTGCACCAATGACGCTATTCGTATCGGCGTAGGCCAGGCGGACGTCGGCAAGGAGGCTATCCGAGCGCGCAACGAACGCGCGGCTAACTCAAGTCGCAAGGTGCTGAGTTACGTTCCCGAAAACCAAGGACTTGACTTTTCTGGAGGGTGGCTGGGCAGTCGAGTGGCGTTCCTACACGACTTCGTACGTCGACTCGCCGGGTGCCGGAGGTGAAGCAAATTCGGGGCACGGTGCTGATCGTGTTGAAGAAGCTCCCGGACGGCAGCTGGAAAGCCTTCCGCGCGATGGGCGGCACGGAGCCAGGAACCACCGGCAAAGCGAATCCGTGATCGCCAACGGCCTCGGAGCGTCGCGCCAGGCTCGGGACCGACGGAAGCGCCGTAGACGATGTCGTCGGTCACGAGTGCCATCAGGCCGTCGATGTCGCGCTTGGCCCAGGCCTCCGAAAAGCGCTGCCACGCCTGCAGATTCTCGGCGGTTGAGTCGTCTGGATCAGACCAGCTCATTGAGTACGCCCTCCAGGTATCCTTTCAGGTTGCCCGTGCCGCTTGACGCGAGGGCGTGTTTCAGCCCTGCCGCTCACTCGCGTTGATCACGCCGAACACATCGCGATGTCGGTTGGCCCATCGACTCGAACACGCGTGGCGACTCGTGGCGGGCCACCCACATGTGAGCGTCTGGTGCTCGCGTTCGACGAGACCCGGGAACGTGACATGTCGTGGGCGATGCGGCGTCAAGTGCACGGCGTGACTTCGACGAACGCATCGTAGAGGCCGCTGCCACCGCCCCAGTCGGTCGGTTCTTCCCGCGTGAGCGCGTTCACCGATGCGAGCGCCCCACTCGCGTCCACGATGCCGCCAAACGGCATCCAGGCCACGCCCGGTCGCACGCGGTCGGAAACGCGGCACACGGCGCGCACTTCGCCCGCGCCGTTCCAGACCCGTACCGTCTGTCCCGAACGGACGGCGCGCGCGGTCGCGTCGTCCTCGTGCAGCTCGATGAGCAGTTGACCGCCGCGTCGGCGATGGGGGTCCATGTGCCCGTATCCCGAATTCAGAAAGTGCAGGGCCTTGCCCGTGATGAGCTGGAGGCCCGAAGCGACGGGGACATCTCCTTCGGCCGGCAAGGGATCCAAGCTGCGTTCGAGCAGCGACTCCGAGAAGAGCTCGGTCTTGCCGCTGGGGGTCGGAAACGCACCTTCGGCAAATGGGCGCCAGTCCGGCGGCGTTTTCAACCGCACCCATCCCTCGCTCCACAGGCGCTCGTACGTAATGCCCTCGAGCCAGGGATGGCCACTCGAGAGCGCCGACCGCAGCATCGATTCGTCGCTCTCGAAGAGCCACGGCTCCGTTCGATCGAGCGCCGCCGCCAGGCGACGAAAGAGCTCAGTGTTCGAGACGGACTCACCGCGGGGAGCGATCGCCGGGCGGTTGAGCGCGAGATACAGATGACCCCACGCCGGCGACAAATCCAGGTGCTCGATTTGACTCGTGGCCGGCAGCACGTAGTCGGCGAAGCGGGCCGTCTCGGTGATGAAGAGGTCGTGCACGACGGTGAAGAGGTCGTCGCGCAGCAGCCCCTCGCGAGTCTTGTTCTGATGGGGCATCGTCACGAGCGGATTGGTGCCGTACACCATCAGCGCGCGGACCGGCGGATCAAGTCGTGGATCGCACAAGTCTTGACCGAGGTCGCGCATGTTGAGCGTCCGCACACCGGGGCGGTAGAGCTCGGGCATGAGCACGCGATCCATCGCCAGCACGGCGAACTGCAGCGCATGCGTCGAGCGCGCCAAGCCTCCGCCGCGATGGCGCCACGCGCCGCTCAGCGCGGGCAGGCATGCCAGCGTGCGGAACTGCATCGCGCCGTTGCGGTGATGCTCGATGCCAATCAGCGGTCGTAGGAGTGAGGGATGTGTCGTGGCGTAGGCTCGAGCGAAGCGCTCGATCTCTTCGGTCGCGAGGCCGACGCGCTTACGGACGGCGTCCGGGGAGTACTGCCCGACCCGTTCGGCGAGCGCGTCGTAGCCCACCGTGTGCCGCGCGACGTAGTCGTGATCGACCAGACCGTCGCGAATCATCACGTGCATCATGGCGAGCGCGAGCGCGGCGTCGCTGCCGGGTCGGATCTGCAGATGCCAGTCGGCCGCCTCGGCGGTCCGTGTGCGCATCGGGTCGACGACGACCACCGTCGCCCCGCGTTCCCGCGCTTCTCGGACCAGCGGCCAGAAATGGAGGTTCGTGACGATCGTGTTGGTGCCCCACAGCACGATGA
>Ga0306926_10003431_pt1 | contig 16408 bp, 16 predicted proteins | sample flu12Cox44000178_FD_203759 | JGI IMG/M metagenome (GOLD analysis project Ga0306926, IMG submission 203759) | Lab enrichment of tropical soil microbial communities from Luquillo Experimental Forest, Puerto Rico - flux8day.12C.oxic.44.000.178 (v2)... | ecosystem: Environmental > Terrestrial >... | reverse complement strand
TCCTGCCCAGCTGCCGCCGATCCAGGGCGGCGGCTTTTTCACCGATGGGGAGGCGGATGCGATGCTGACCGAAGTGCATCGCCAGGCGCAAAACGATCCGATCGTGCGGATGTCGATGGATATCCGCGAGGGCCGCGAGCTCGAGATCGGCCGCCATGGCGAAAGCGAAGTCGTGTCGCGTGGCGATCTCGATCCGGAGCGCGTGATGAGCGCCGACCAGGTGCTGGTCGGGCGCAACAACACCCGCCGCGCCTACAACATGCGGGTTCGACAGAAGCAGAATATCGAAGACCCGCTGCCGGTCGCCGGCGACAAGCTGGTCTGTCTGCGCAACAACCGCAAGAAGGGACTGTTCAACGGCGGCCTTTGGCGGGTGAAGTCACGCGCGCAATCGCGATCCAAGTCGCGCATCGTCACCATGCGGCTTTCACCCGACGAAGAGTTCAGCCACAAGGTGACCAAGGTCTCCGTGCGCAGCGACTGTTTCGAGGGCGGCATCGAGGCGATCCCGTGGGAGCAGCGCAAGCCCTATGACGAGTTCGATTACGGCTATGTGCTCACCGTGCACAAGGCGCAGGGCTCGCAATGGGACGACGTGGTGCTGTTCGATGAGAGTTTTGCGTTTACCGACAGCCGCGCCCGCTGGCTCTATACTGGCATCACGCGAGCCGCAAAGCGGCTGAGCGTGGTGGTGTAAGCGCCACACTCGCTTGCACCGTCACTTCAGTTGCAACGCGAGTGACAAAGCGCCATCGAGGTCGCAACACACGACTTGCACGGGTGAATCTGCTTGCCGAATTCGGACGTCAATCGGCTTAGATCGAGAATATCAACCGCAAGGCCCAATTCGTTGAATACCGGCGTGGCGAATTCGACCAGCCGCCAGGTTTTGTTCCCTGGCTTCTAATGTATTGGATCTGCGGGCTTTTATTCACGAACTCGTGTGCATCGCGGCGTAACAAGACCGGCTTCGTTCCGTATCTTGAAGAAGCAGGCGGCATGGCCAATTGCAGGCCGCCGCCGCTGTCCTTAACTGACGATCCGCGAGCCGCCCATCCGCGCCATCCAAGAGGAAGCTTCCATGTCACGCAGCCAATTCAGCCGCCTTTCGCTTTTCGCTGTTGCCGTCGGCGCACTGGCGGCCACCGCCTTTACGGTCACGCATTCGCGTGCCGCGGAGGACGCGGTGATCATCCCCGCCCCCGTAGTCGACGTTCATGGAGGAAGTAGCACCCAGACCGCCGTCCTGGCGGGCGGCTGCTTCTGGGGAGTACAGGGCGTCTTCCAGCACACCGCAGGCATCGTAAACGCTGTCTCCGGCTATGCCGGCGGCAGCAGGTCGACCGCCGATTACAATATCGTCTCCACCGGAACCACCGGGCATGCGGAAGCGGTCGAGATCAAATACGACCCGAAGAAGATCAGCTATGGCAAGATCTTGCAGATCTTCTTCTCAGTGGTGCACGATCCAACGCAGTTGAACCGCCAGGGACCCGACACCGGCACGCAATACCGCTCTGCCATCTTCACTACCAATGACGAGCAGAAGAAGGTCGCGGAAGCCTATATCGCGCAGCTCAACGCCGCAAAGGTCTACAGGAAGCCGATCGTGACCAAGGTGGGCTCGCTGGAAGGCTTCTTTCCTGCCGAGGCCTATCATCAGGACTACCTGACACTGCACCCGAACCAGCCCTATATTGTTTTCAACGATCTTCCGAAGGTCGAAAACCTCAAGAAGATTTTCGCCGAAAACTATGTCGAGAAGCCGACGCTGGTGAGCGCAAGGGTCACCAACTGATAAGGGTCACCAACTGACAAGGGTCACCAAAAGAGGCGGCTGACAGGAAAGGAAGTTTCCATGCCCGACGCCAGGACGAAGCCGAGAATCGAAAAGAGCGAGGCGGAGTGGCGCAAGGAACTGACGCCGATGCAATATGCCGTGCTGCGCGAGAAAGCGACCGAACGGCCGTTCTCGGGTGAGTACGAGCATGAGCACCGAGTGGGCACTTACGTCTGTGCCGGCTGCGGCCAAACGCTGTTCGAATCCGATGCCAAGTTTGATTCCGGCTGCGGCTGGCCCAGTTTCGCCCAGCCTGCCGTGGAGGGCCATATCGACGAAGAACGCGATTTAAGCCACGGCATGATCCGTACCGAGGTGCTTTGCTCGCGCTGCAGCGGCCATCTCGGCCATGTGTTCGAGGACGGCCCTGCGCCGACCGGATTGCGCTATTGCATCAATTCGGCAGCGCTGAAGCTGAAGCCGAAATAGGCAGGAACCTCATTCATTGAAGTTGTCTCACGGGCCCGCGCGCGAGCCGCAGGCCAGTGAGAGCCATCGCGTTGCGCCAATCTTTCGCGTCGCGTGCCTCTCGTTCGCGGGGCTCCCTCGCTGGCAGCGGCTTTCGGGATATGCTTTGGTTCCGGCGGGGCCGCGGGATTTCATCCGCCGGCCGCTTTCCCGGGGAGCCTGCGATGTCTCTCGGAACGATACTCATCATCCTGGTGCTGCTTTATCTGCTCGGCGGCTGGAGCGGCCGTTTCGGCGGCTACGGCTATGGCCTGGGCCATTCCGGAATGGGCCTTGGCACCGTGATACTGGTCATATTGCTCGTGCTGGTTTTGCTCGGCAAGCTGTAAGGCAGGTAACTAGCTGTAAATGCGTTATTTTGCCCGGATTCGGCGCCGGGAACCCAGGATTCATTAGATTCATTATCTGACGCGACGGGGTTAGCATTTCCCGCAAACGGGCCTATATTAATGTCTGTCCTGAAATAGCGTGTACCGGCGCAGCCCGCATGGATTTGCGTCGTTTGGTTTGTGCGCGATTTCAATCGCGCTCACAGAAACTCGCGTCTTACAAAGATCAGAGGTCCCTGACCATGCGTTCCTTTAGCTTCAACACTGCTGCCGAATTGTTTCCTGCCGCGATCCGCAAGAAGAAGCGAGCGGGCTTCGCCTATCGGCGATTCGGCACTGCTGCCGAAGCAGTGCGCTTCGCTATTGAGGAATTGCCGGCGGATTCGCTGAATGGCGCCTATCTGCAGGTTGAGGAAGCTCGCTTTGATCAGAGCGGCATCCGTTCGCTCTACGAGAGCAAGGATTTTCCATTGCCGCGCCGTCCCCGCGCACCCGAGCCCGCGGCCGATGGCGACAAGGCGGACGACAAGGCTGCTTGAGTCCGTTCATGCCCCAAAAAAGACGCCCCCGGATCGGTCCGGGGGAACAACGCTTCGCGCTTGAAAATCGAAACGTTTAGCGCGGCTGTTTGTCGAGCCAGCGCCGCAGCAAGCGCACATTGCGCATGTTGGCGCGAAATAGCACGTCGAAAGCGTCGCCCGCAAGCGGCACCATTCCGACCACACCGTCGACCGCGACGTTGCCAAGCATCCGCGCCGTGACGTGCCAGGGCGCCCCAAGCGCGCGCGCCTCGCGCACGAGCCACAGCGAGAAGGCGGTTGCGAAGAGATCGCCGATCACCGGAATCAGCCTGATGATGCCGTCGACGCCGTAGCGGATCTTCGTCCCCGGCAGGATGAAGGCGATATCCAGCAATTTCGCCAGTGCCTCGAACCGCGCCAGCCGCTGGTCGCGCGTGAGACCGCCAAAGGGGTTGGCGGCGGAATGGGCAAAATCGAACTGGAAACGCTGGAAGCCGTCGCGAAGCGCTTCTTCTGGAATCTCGCGTCCTTCCTGATCGATGATCGGACCACGCGCGCGCGCGGATCGAGATCGTCCGTTCGCGCTCCGCCGGAACCGCGTGTGGTCGGGTGCAAGGATTTCCTCGTTTGACATCGCCATCAGATGGGTAACGCGGCAAGGCTGCGCAAGTTGCGTCATGCGGTCGCGCCGCCCTTACCTGTTGGCGCAAGAAGCAGACTGTGAAGGCGGTGCTTACGCCACAGCCGGCTTGTCGATCGCCTCATGCGCAAGCCACGAGGATGCCGTGCCGGGAATGAAGCCGACCAGCCCGTAGAGCCAGAACTGCAACGCGCCGCTGTCCGGGCCGCGAGAACCATAGAGATACTCCGTGGCGGCAAACGCGATCGCGCCGACAATCAGCATGCGGATGACGGGACCGATTCGTTTGACGTGGAACAGGATGTCATCGACCGCGCCTAGCATCAGCGCCGGCAGAATGCCGAACAGGTAGCTGTATTGCAGGGTCTCCACGAACACCGCGAGCAGCTTTTCCGCTTCCGAAAGGCTCGGCGGATGGCTCCAGTAACCGGACATCACGGTCGTCGTCAGCAGAAGCCAAAATCCGCCGAGCAATGGAGCCACCGCTGCAAAGATCACGTAGCGCTTCATTCCGGGCCTCAGGCGACTTGATAGCGGTGGTGCGATTCTAGCATTCACCCGCGATTGCTGTAGCCCCCGGGGACGAGAAACAATGCGAACTCCGCCGACAAATCGCAATTATCGCTAATAGTGGCCGAGTTCCACCGCCGCTACCGCGGTACAAATTGTTTCACAACTCCCGACGGTGGCCAACCAACGCCCCCTTTGGCGCCAGTCACCACAGCGGTTTTTGTCTCCATTGCGGAATCCCGCTGATGTTTCGTCAGTAGCCGACGAAAACTGACCTGCGGACCCACGCGTTATCCGACAGTTGCCCGATCATGAAAGCCGCAAGATCTTCGCGAGTTATAGTTTGCTTTAAGCCGGACCCATCCACCGACGCCTTCACGTTCCCGCGCGCGTTCGAGTTCAACAGCCGGCCCGGACGAATATTCACATAATCGAGGTCGCTGGCGAAGAGAATCGCCTCGCCACGTTCCTTGTCCGCCATGACATGCCGCGCCAGAAGAGGAGTGACGATCGTGCGGGTGACGAAATCGAGCCGAGCGGGCCTGAGCGCCCAGGAAGAGAGATTTACCAGCCGCCTGACGCTTTGCGTTTTCATCGCATCGACCAAATGACGCATCATGACTTCCTGAACGTCATCTTTCTTCAGCGAACGAGGTCCGAAGGCGGTAAACACCGCATCCTGCCCAACCACGGCTCGACTGATCGCCGAGGCGTCGCGTGCGTCTCCGACAACAATCGACAATCGATTGCCGGAAGCAGTAACGGCTGCCGGCCGACGCACGAATGCGGTCACTTCGTCTCCCCTGCGAAGCAGTTGCGAAAGCGCGCGCTGCCCGGTCCGGCCCGTTGCTCCAATGATCAATATCTTCATGGCGATGAGGCTATCGCCCAGCCCGCGCCACTTGTCAAATTCAAATTTTAATTTTATATTTTAAAAAAGTAAATTGAATTTGATGACAAGGGCCGGTGTGCGCCGTCGCGATCGAGCCGCCACCGCGGCCAAGCATCCAGTGAAGATTGGGCTCGATATTCGAAGTCTCGAGCCAGGGCGCCGGCCCCCATCAGCCAACACAGGCAGAAGAGCCGACAGATGGGCCGTGCAAAACTCTTCAGTCCGTCAAAAGCCTCGGGCCGGCGGCCTTGCCGCGGCTACTCGCCCCAGGCCGCGAACGCCTCGTTGAAGGCGCGCTCGCCAGGGGCGCCTTTCTCGATGGCGATGATGGCGCGGCGCTGGTTCACATAGACCAGCGGCACGTCGAACCATGAGCGTTCCTTCAATAGCTGCAGGTTACGCACGCGATCAGCATCGACATTCGACAGGCCGACCAGGAAGAAGCCATCGGTAACCTTGACGGCGAGGCCGGCGAGCGGCGTGCCGCGCGCCTGCTCGTTGGATTTCATCAAAATGCCCGGCACGTTGCTGACGCCGCCTCCGGCAAAATCCGGCGGCAGGATGAAAGTCAATTCCGCGGTGTGGCTCGCCGGCAGCGAGGTGTCGGTGTTGCGGCGGAAAGACATCGTCATCTTGAACTTGCGGTCGGGAATCTCGATGTCGGCGCGCACGGCAATATCCGCCTTCTGGTTGGCGGAAGCCTTGACCGGTTCGGTGCGCCAGATCACGGAGCCGACATATTGCTTGCCTTTCGGGTCGCTCGGGTCCTCGTCGTACAGCACGACACGCTGCGCCACTGGCGCGACCTGCTCGCTCGACGACGGCTGCCCGACGCGGTCAGGGATTTTCGGCTTGGCCAGCGGCGCGCCGGCGTCCTTCGGCGCCTCGACCGAGGTCGGCGACGACCTGAACAGGCCGCTCATGGTTGTGACCGCCGACTTGCCCCACAGGATCGCGGCGCCGACCAGGATCAGGACGACGCCGACTGCAATGGCGCTCTTGAACGGAAATACGGTGCCCGAGCGCTCCGGTTTCGCCTCACGACCGCGCTCGGACGCCACACGCGGGCGCTGTGCAGAAGGCGCATAGCGTTCGGCCTCCTCGATGGATTCATCGTAGGAATATGGCGTGTCGGGCTCGTCACCTCGGACCTCCATGCTGGGCTCGAGCCGGTCGAATTCCGGCGAAGGCGAGGGCACGTTGGCGTAGGTCTTTCGCGCGGCGCGGTTGGCCTGCGCCGCGGCGCGGCCGAGATCGTCGGCATCGGCAGTGATGTCGCGGAAACCGCGCACCCCCGCCGCCGGGTCGGAACCGCGGCGGGATCCGCGGTTCGGGTCCTGACGCAGCCCCTCGGAACGACCGTTCCGCGGGCGCTGATCCTGCAAATCCTCCTGGCCGAGCGGTGGCCGGTCATTGCGGGGTTGCGACGAGGACGGGGGTTGCGGCCGCGGACGGGGCGAGCCGTCGCCCGGCCGGCCGCCGCGGAGCGCATCGCCAGCCCGGGAACCGGGGCGTGAACCCTCACCGGAGCGCGTGGCGTCGCGGGCACGCTGGGCAGCCTCCGATTCCACCTTGCGCACTGCCTCTTCCAGCGACAGCCGCTCGCGGGTGATTTCGGATTCGCTCAAGGGCGGCTCGACGCTGCGCAACTGCGCGATCAAGGCCGCCCGCGCCCGTTCATAGAGCGCACGGCGGCTCTCGCCGGGAGCACTGGGGTCCAGTCCGGCGATGGCGCGGGCAATCAGCGGGTAGTAATCAGCCATCTCAGCTCAACAATGCAGGCGTTTCTTGCATAACATTCGCACCCCGGTACAGCGAAACACCCTTGCGAATATGATACGAATGACAGAACCGGAACCGTGACACTAGTGACATCTGGTTAAGCCTCGAACGGATTCTGCACCAGGATAGTATCTTCGCGTTCGGGGCTCGTGGAAAGCAGGGCAATCGGACAACCCACCAGTTCTTCGACCCGGCGCACATATTTGATCGCCTGCGCGGGCAAATCCGCCCAGGAGCGCGCATGGGCGGTCGGCTCCTTCCAGCCCTCGATGGTCTCGTAGACGGGCACCACCCGGGCCTGGGCGCCCTCGCCCGCCGGCAGATGGTCGATTTCCTTACCGTCAAGCACGTAGCCGGTACAAACCTTGATACTGTCGAAACCGTCGAGAATATCGAGTTTGGTCAGCGCCAGGCCGTTAATGCCGCAGGTCCGCACGGTCTGGCGCACGAGCGCCGCGTCGAACCAGCCGCAGCGCCGCTTGCGGCCGGTGTTGACGCCGAATTCCTTGCCGCGCCGCCCGATCTCCTCGCCGATCTCGTCATGCAGTTCGGTTGGAAACGGACCTTGACCTACCCGGGTCGTATAGGCCTTGCAGATCCCCAGCACATAATCGACCGCGCCCGGGCCGAGGCCCGTGCCGGTAGCTGCCTGTGCCGCCACAGTGTTGGACGAGGTGACGTAAGGGTAAGTTCCGTGGTCGACGTCGAGCAGCGCGCCCTGCGCCCCCTCGAACAGGATTCGCTTGCCCTCGCGCCGCTTCAGGTCGAGCAATCGCCACACCGTTTCCGCATAGGGCAGGAGCCGGGGCGCCATCTCGGAAAGCTCCCTCAGGATGACGCCGCCGTCGATCTCGGCAAGATCGAGACCCCGGCGCAGCGCATTGTGATGCGCCAGCAGCCGGTCGATTTTGTGCGGCAGCGTGTCGAGGTCGGCGAGGTCCATCAGACGAATGGCGCGGCGGCCGACTTTGTCCTCATAGGCAGGTCCGATGCCGCGCCGCGTGGTGCCGATCGCCGCGTTGTTCGATGATTCGCGCAGCGCATCGAGATCGCGATGCAGGGGCAAGATGAGCGTGACATTCTCGGCGACGCGAAGATTTGCCGGGCTGACCGCGACGCCTTGCGTCTTCAGTCTGGCTACCTCGTCGAGGAAGGCCTGGGGATCGAACACCACTCCATTACCGATCACGGCGAGCTTCGAGGGCCGCAACACGCCGGACGGCAGCAGCGCAAGCTTGTAGGTCTCGCCATTGATAACGAGCGTATGGCCGGCATTATGGCCGCCCTGGAATCGCACCACGATATCGGCCTGTTCCGACAACCAGTCGACGATCTTGCCCTTCCCCTCGTCTCCCCACTGGGCACCGACGACGACAACATTGGCCATTTCGCGATTAGTCCCTCTGCAACTATCTTTGTTCGAGCCTGATCCGCGGACAAACGCGTCATGCGTTTACCGCGATCGAGAACCGATCCCACCCCAAGCTTCACGGCACGCGTTTTCCGGATCACACGTCCGAGCCCAGGTCATGTTCCGGCCGACTTTCCGAAGTTCACGATCCCGGTTGCATGCACACCACCGGATAAAGGATGCGGGCTACCGACGCAAGCAAGAACGCGTTCAAAATGGGCTGCGGAGGTTGGTTCAACCCATTGATTTCCCCTAAAAATCCGTACTCGGACGGCACAGGAACGGCAGGGGAGCGGCCGAACAAGGCCAGCAAGACCGCCGTGGCAGAGAATTGCAACCATCTTCACCTGTCCATCCTTTGGGACAAAATTGACCGACCTCCACCGGTCTCACCCGTGCCCGATCTCGCATGGTCGCGATGCATCCTGCGGCGTTGATGAAAAGCGAAATTAAGTGTCTGTGAGGCAGCCGGGAAGTTGCCCGCCGGTGTCACGCTGGCTGGTCCCGGCGCCATGAACCGCGCCGGGAATTTCAGCCGCATGTCCGCTTCCGATCAGACCACCAGTGGGGCCGCCTCCACCAGCTGGCTCTCCAACCAACCCTATCTGCTCTTGTCCTGCACCGCGCTGTTCTGGGCAGGTAACGCCATCGTCGGACGCCAAGCCGCCGGGCATATTCCGCCCGTGACGTTGTCATTCCTGCGCTGGGGACTGGCGTTCCTGATCATTCTTCCAATGGCCTGGAAGCATCTGAAGCGCGACTGGAAGGCGATTCGCGCCGGACTCCCCACGATGATCTTTCTCTCGGTGACGGGAATTGCCGCCTTCAACACGATGCAATACTGGGCGCTGGAACATACGCAGGCGCTGAACACGCTGCTGTTACAGTCCGCAGCTCCGCTGTTTGTCGCGATCTGGTCGCTGATTCTGCTCCGCGTCCACCTGACGGCGGCGCAGGCGCTTGGGGTTGCGCTTTCGATGACAGGGGTGCTTGTCATCCTGCTGCATGGCGATCTAGCGGCGCTCGCCGACATCGAGTTCAACAAGGGCGACATCATCTTCACGGTGGCATTGGCGATCTTCGGAGCTTACTCTGTGATGTCGCTCAAGCGCCCGAAGATCCACGACCTGTCGTTCGGCGCCTTCACCTTCGGCTGCGGCGCTGCCTGCCTCATTCCGCTCCTTACGTTCGAATTGTTTTCGCGCCCCGTTATGGCGCTCGACATGGCCAATCTGCTGTCGCTGCTCTACGTCGCGGTATTCCCCTCGACGCTGGCCTATCTGTGTTTCAATCGCGGCGTGCAGCTGATCGGCGCCAACCGCGCTGCCCCGTTCTTTCATCTCGTCCCTGCGTTCGGATCCGTGATGGCGATCGTCTTTCTCGGCGAGCAACCACAGTTGTTCCACGTCGTAGGATTCGCGCTGGTGCTTACCGGCGTTTTCGTGGCCTCAAGGTCTCAATCCGCAAGGTCCGGCTGAATGCCGGCTCAAAATGGTCGGCACATTGTAGCCCTGCAGGCGCGACAGTTGTCGCACGGCTGATTTCCGGCACAAGCTTCCTTCGCAAACGATGACCAAGCCTGCGCCACAGCTGTCCGTCCGATGGCTCAACAACCAGCCCTATCTGTTGCTCAGCCTGACCTCGCTGTTCTGGGCCGGCAATATCGTGCTCGCCCGCCATGTAGCCGGCCACGTACCGCCGATGACGCTGTCCTGTGTCCGGTGGATCGGCGCGTTTCTCACGCTGCTGCCTTTTGCGCGGCCTTATCTTGCGCGAGATTGGCCGGTGCTGCGCGCTCACCTTCCGCTGGTGATCGGCCTGTCCGCGACCGGTTTTGCCTTCAACAATGCGCTGTCGTACTGGGCGCTGCAGTTCACCCAGGCTCTGAATGCGCTGTTGCTCCAGTCGTCCGGCCCCTTGTTTGTAGCATTGTGGGCGCTGATCCTGTTCGGGGTGCGGCTGACCTGGGCTCAGCTTGCCGGCATTGCCCTCTCTCTTCTCGGCGTCCTCACTATCATCCTGCGCGGCGATCTGTGGGCGCTCGCCGGCATCCGCTTCAACATCGGCGACATCATGTTCGCCGGCGCGCTGCTTTCATTCGGACTCTATTCGGCCCTGATGACGCGCCGGCCGGTCATGCACCAGTTGTCGCTGATCTGCTTTACGATGGTGATTGGCGCAATTCTGTTGCTGCCGCTTTCGATCTGGGAATATGCCAACGGTATCACGCTGAAGTTCGATCTGATAACCGTTGTGACCCTCATCTATGTCGTGGTCTTTGCCTCGGCGTTGGCCTATTTGTTTTTCAACCGGGGGGTTGCGCTGATCGGACCGAACCGCGCCGCGCCGTTCCTTCATCTGGTGCCGGTGTTCGGCTCGGCGATGGCGATTCTGCTGCTCGGCGAAGAGCCGCGGCTGTTTCACCTTGTCGGATACGTTCTGGTGCTTGCCGGCGTCGTGATCGCCTCGCGCAAGGCATCGGTGGCCAAGTGAATTTAAAAGGCCAGCACTTTCGCCTGCTTCACCTGGGGCAGCGCCTGCACCTTGGCAAGCACGTCCGGCGGCACGACGCCGTCGACCTCGACCAGCGCGATGGCGTCGCCGCCCTGCCGGGTGCGGCCGAGATGGAAGGTGGCGATGTTGATCTTGGCGTCGCCAAGCAGGCTCGCAAAGTGGCCGATGAAGCCAGGCTTGTCCTCGTTGGTGACGTAGATCATTGACTTGCCGAACTCGGCGTCGACACGGATACCCTTGATGTCGACCAGCCGCGGCTTGCCGTCGGCATAGACCGTGCCGGACACCGAGCGTTCCTGCCGCTCGGTGGTGACCGTAACCGTGATGAGACTTTCGTAGTCGTGCTGCGCGGCGCGCACGACCTCATCGACCACCATGCCCCGCTCCTTGGCAACGACCGGTGCCGAGACGACGTTGACGGCGCCGAGCATCGGACGCAACAGCCCCGAAAGCACCGCGGAGGTGAGCGCCTTGATCTTCATTTCGGCGACATGGCCCTCATAGGTGATCTGCACCTTGATGATGCCAGTCTCGGTGAGTTGACCGGCAAAGGAGCCGAGCTTTTCGGCAAGCTCGACGAAAGGTCTTAGCTTCGGCGCCTCTTCGGCCGTGATCGAGGGGAAATTGACCGCGTTCGAGATCGCACCGGTCAAAAGATAATCCGACATCTGCTCGGCGACCTGGAGCGCGACGTTCTCCTGCGCCTCGGTGGTGGCGGCGCCAAGATGCGGAGTGCAGATGACGTTGGGATGACCGAACAGCACGTTCGACGTGGCCGGCTCCTCGACGAACACGTCGAAGGCAGCACCGGCCACCTGCCCCGAATTCATGGCTTCGACCAGCGCCTGCTCGTCGACCAGCCCGCCCCGCGCGCAATTGACGATGCGCACGCCCTTCTTCATCTTCGCGAGCGCAGCCGCGTCGATGATATTTCTGGTTTTTTCCGTCAGCGGCGTATGCAGTGTGATGAAATCGGCACGCCTGAACAGTTCCTCGAGTTCGACCTTGTCGACACCGATGTCCTTGGCGCGTTCCGGCGACAGGAAGGGATCATACGCGATCACCTTCATGCGCAGCCCGAGCGCACGGTCGGCGACGATCGATCCGATATTGCCGCATCCGATCACGCCCAATGTCTTGCCGGTGATCTCGACCCCCATGAAGCGGTTCTTCTCCCACTTGCCGGCCTGGGTGGAGGCATCGGCCTGCGGAATTTCGCGCGCCAGCGCCAGCATCAGCGTGATCGCATGTTCCGCCGTCGTGATCGAATTGCCGAACGGCGTGTTCATCACGATGATGCCCTTGGCCGTGGCGGCGGGAATCTCGACGTTGTCGACGCCGATACCGGCACGGCCGATCACTTTCAGGCGCGTCGCTTTCTCGATGATCTTGGCGGTCGCCTTGGTGGCCGAACGAATCGCAAGGCCGTCGTAGTTGCCGATGATCTCGGCCAGTTTTTCCTTGTCCTTGCCGAGATTGGGCTGGAAGTCCGCGTCAATGCCGCGATCCCGGAAGATCTGTACCGCGGCGGGTGACAGCGCATCGGAGATGAGAACCTTGGGCTTTTTCATGATGGGTGTTCCTTAACCCTCCCCTCGAGGGGGAGGGTCGGCGCGAAGCGCCGGGCTGGGGTGAAGCTATCAACTTGGAAACCATCGGTGCGCCGGGAGCGAGGAGCGACGACCCCACCCCGCCGCACCTTGCGGTGCGTCGACCCTCCCCCTGCAGGGGAGGGTCAAAGATTCACGCCGCCTTCGGCAGCGAGGCCTTGGTTTCGGCGAAAGCCCAGTCGATCCACTGCGTCAATAACGCCACGTCGCTTGCTTCCACGGTGGCACCGCACCAGATGCGAAGGCCTGCCGGCGCGTCGCGGTAGTGCGCGAAGTCGTAGCCGGCAGCTTCCTTCTCCACCAGCGCAACGAGCTTCTTGGCGAAATCGGCCTGCGCGTCCGGCGTCAATGCGGTGATCGCTGGATCGATCACCTTCATGCACACGGAAGTGTTGGACCTGATCGCCGGATCTCGGGGCAGAAAATCGATCCACGGCGTTTTCGCCTTCCAGTCGGCGAGCACCCTGGTATTGGCGTCAGCGCGCGCGATCAGCGCCTTGAGTCCGCCGACCGACTTCGCCCAGTTCAGCGCATCGAGATAATCCTCGACGCACAACATCGACGGCGTGTTGATGGTCTCGCCCTCGAAGATGGCTTCGTTGAGCTTGCCGCCCTTGGTCATTCGGAAAATCTTCGGCAAAGGCCAGGCCGGCTTGTAGCTTTCCAACCGTGCAACCGCGCGCGGCGAGAGCACCAGCATGCCGTGCGCGGCCTCGCCGCCCAGCGCCTTCTGCCAGGAGAACGTCACCACATCGAGCTTGGACCAATCGAGGGCTTGCGCGAACGCCGCAGAAGTCGCGTCACAGATGGTCAGACCTTCGCGCTTGTCGCTGATCCAGTCGGCATTGGGGACACGGACACCGGATGTGGTGCCGTTCCAGGTGAAAACGACGTCGGAGGCAGGATCGACCCTGCTCAAATCGGGAATTTCGCCATAGGCGGCATGCAGTTTCGTGACGTCCTTGAGCTTCAGCTCCTTGACGATATCGTTGACCCAGCCTTCACCGAAGGATTCCCAGGCAATGGTCGTCACCGGCCGCGCGCCAAGCAGCGACCACAACGCCATCTCCACCGCGCCCGTGTCGGAAGCCGGTACGATCCCGATCCTGTAGTCTTTCGGAACCTCAAGCACCTCCCGCGTCAGTTCGATCGCGAGCTTGAGCCTGGCCTTGCCGATTTTCGCACGATGCGAACGGCCTAACGCGGCATCCCTGAGATTTTGCGGATTCCAGCCGGGGCGCTTGGCACAGGGGCCGGAGGAAAAATGCGGCACTTTGGGCCGCGAAGCGGGCTTCGCTGCAGTCATGATCTACCCTTCCAGATAGCAAGCCTCCCGTTGGGGGGAGGTGTCCCGCCGCGGTGCATAAGGGAAACATCACTGCTCGTCAAGGAACTTCGCTGGGATCGGTCACAACCTCGGGATCATTGCCGGGATCGGGAGTGATGCCGGGCTCCGCGATTGCGGCATCAGCGGCGATTGTTGGTACCTCGTCGGGTGGAAGGAAGACTTGCGAGTTCAAAAGTTCGGCCGCAAGGCTGACGAGCCGCGCGGCCTGCCGCCGGCTCGCGACCTTCAGGACACCGCGGTCGCCCGCGCGCAGGACATACTCATTGCCGAGCCTGATGATCGAATATTTTTTCATTTGCGTCCCGTACGTTCGCAGCGGAGCAAGCTCCACTGGCATCCTCATTCGCCAACATTCGCCAAGTTTATCTCGCGCAAGCGGAAGCGAATGTAGGAATCGGACCACCAGCCCACCCGGAGACGCAGAACTGTCATGGATCGTTCCCCGGATAAAACGCCGATGATCTAATTAGTTTATCGCGCGTTAACCGGAACCGGGAGCGAAACCGGTTTTGCAATAGTCGCAAGGATTTTTCGATCGAGGAGATGACCTGTATCAAAACCGCAAGGTCATCCCGACATGGCTCGGCACGAACCCGAGCCGCTTGTAGAAGCGCTGCGCATCGACGCGGGTGTGATGCGTGAGCAGCTCGACGAGCTTACAGCCCTTGGCCCGCGCATCGGCAACCGCCCACCTCACCAGCTTCTCTCCAATGCCCCGGCTGCGGCAGTGCATGGCGACGCGAACGTCCTCGATCAGGCCGCGCGAGGCGCCTTGCGAACTCAGTCCTGGCATGACGCAAAGCTCAAGGCAGCCGACGACAGCGCCGTCGCTATCCTCGGCGACCACGAGCCGGATTCGCGGATCGCGGTCGACGGCCTCGAACGCGTCGAAGTAGCACGACGGCAGCGGATGTTCGATCCTTTCGCGACTGCGGCCGAGCGGATCGTCGGCCAGCATCTTCACGATCGCCTCGACGTCCTCGCGTCGGGCGCGGCGGATGGAAATGGCAGAGCTGGTGTTCATCGGGACTGCCGTCAACTGCGCGCCGGCGGCAAGGCAAGAGCCTTCTCGGCGTCGCCGATCCAGCGCCGCAGCGAAGCGTAACCATCGAGCCGAAAGCCTCCCTCAGGCGCCAGCCTGGTGTAGGCGAGCAAGGAGACATCGGCGAGCGATAGCGCTTCGCCGACCAAAAAGCGCGTTGCGGCGAGTTGATGCTCCATCCGCGCCAACGCCGCATAGCCGCGCTTGACCTTGTCGGGATCGAGATCGGACGCAGTCTTTCCGAGATAGACAAGCTGAAAGCGGCAAACCGCGATATAAGGCTCGTGGCTATATTGTTCCCAAAACAGCCACTCATCCATCTTGGCTGCGGCGAAGGCATCCTTCGGGATGAGATCGCTGTGGCGCGCCAGATAGCGGATGATAGCGTTGGACTGCGCCAGCGTGCTTCCGTCGTCGAATTCGACCACGGGCACTTGTCCCGCGCCATTGAGCTTGAGGAATTCGGCGTTGCGGGTCTCGCGCTTGAGGATGTCGACCGCGATCCAGCTGTAGGGCAGCGCAAGCCGGTCACAGACCCATTTCACCTTCAGGCAATTGCCCGAATTGAGATCGCCGTAGATCTTCATGCTCTCGTCCTCGGTGGAACGACAGAGCAACAGGCGCCCTCGATGATGTCAATCATCGAGCTGCGGTGTCGATGGAGGTGAACGAGAGGCCGGGCGCGCGCCCCGCGCTCTGCGGCGTCAGAATTTGTAGCCGATACCCAGATGAGCGCTGTTCATCTCGCTCCGCATGTCCTTGACGGTAACGAACCTGATATATTCCCATTCGATGCGGGCGAACAGGTTTCCGAAAATAGCAATCTCGGTTCCGAGGCCCGCGGTCCAGCCAGGCGCATAGGTGTTCGCCCTTGCGTCACTCGCCGACCCCGCGATGGACGAGATCGGAGTGGAGGTCGTGACAATCGGGGGGGTAGTGGTGGTGAAAACATCGAATTCATCCACGGTCACGGTCGCGGAGCGAGACGTGGCGAGCCGCCCGACCGCGAGACCGCCGAACGCATAGGGCAGGAAATCGCCGCAAATCCAGCCGGCTCGCCCCCGGAACGTCATGACGTCCTTGATCTGCATTTGAGCGGCGCCGGTCACGGTCACGTCGTACCTGTCGATATGGCCGGCCGGCAGCGTTTGACCAAAGGGATTGTCAAACCTGCGCGCGATCGAGTTCTGTTCAAAAGCAGTGATATCACTGAGATGGACGTAGTTGGCCTCGACGCCGAGCACGACATCGTCCCACTGCCAGTTGCGGCCGACAAAACCGCCGAAGCCGGCGCTCTGCTCGTGATGCCTGCCGAACAACATCAATCCATCGACCGGTCCCTGTATCAACGTGTTACGCAGGATGAAATCGACCGGCGATTGCTGTCCGTGGCCCAAATCGATGTTTGCTACGCTGTAGTCGGCCTGACCGCCGACGTACCAGCCCGCCCAGTTTCGTACCACCGGCACCGGGGCGAAGCCGCCGCGCAGAAAATCCGGCA
>Ga0306926_10003426_pt1 | contig 16419 bp, 11 predicted proteins | sample flu12Cox44000178_FD_203759 | JGI IMG/M metagenome (GOLD analysis project Ga0306926, IMG submission 203759) | Lab enrichment of tropical soil microbial communities from Luquillo Experimental Forest, Puerto Rico - flux8day.12C.oxic.44.000.178 (v2)... | ecosystem: Environmental > Terrestrial >... | reverse complement strand
ACCAGTCGATCCCGGCCTTGTCGGCTGCGAAGATCCCCGCATCATCCAGGCCAGGCTCCTTCTCCTGTGGCAGGAACAACTCGTGCCCGGCGTCACGCAGCGCTGCGCCCACCTCGGCATTCCAGGTACGCTCGGGCGTCGCGAAGATTGGACCGGCGAGATACAGCTTCATGCCCCTAGTATCAGGGCTTTCCGCTCTCTCATCGGCATGATCGCGCTTCACTCCCTGTGGCATGGTAAGACGGTCGGCTACCCGTCTCGGTCAACCGCAGCCGCGCGACCGTACCCGAGGCCCAATCGTAGAGCTGTCGGACGGCATCACCAGGCGAGCCTCCCGGACAAAGTCTTCGATGCAGGACATTCAGGTGAACACAGCGCCGACCAACGTCACCAGCGTTGTCAGGCCCGCCATCGTGGCTGCCTAGTTAAAGCACGGTCATCCGCGTACGGGTCAAGTTCGCGTCGCTGCCACAACAGGAGATCGTCACGATCCCGGTGAGCTTCTTGACCGAACCACCGTTCTTGGAGACCTTCCGCATCAACTCATAGGTACGGATCGCGTAGCTCAACAGGAACAACGCGATCCCGACGAGGACGGCGTATGCCAGGATCATCGCCCACCGGGGGGGCGCTGTGCAGGTCATGCACGACGCCGATCGCAGCAGCCAGCGAGCCGTCGACTGCGAACACCGTGATTCCTGCCGCGACGCACCACGCCGTCCACGTTCCGGTGAACTCCTCCGCATCATCCTCGCGGGCGACAGTTGAGGTGCTCGTCCCTTCTTTCGGGGCCTCCTGAGGTTGGTACTGCTGGAACGCGGCGTATCCGACCGGTGCGAGCGCCGCGAACACCAGCATGATCGCGGTAGTTATCGAGAACACGAGTGGAGCCGCCGGGCGTGACGCGCTGGCCGCGATCTACCGCGCGGAGGGGGCCTCGTGAAGGCGCGTGTGCAATTTCGTGCAGTTCCGGGTACTGCCTGGACTGTGCGGACGTACCGGGATGGCGGGAAGTGCCTGGTCAGGGGTGGCGCGCTCGGAGGGACTCGAACCCCCAACCTTCTGATCCGTAGTCAGATGCTCTATCCGTTGAGCTACGAGCGCTGGGCGTCACGACAGTCTACGGCACCGTAGGACCCAGCGCGCTGCTCGTTCGCCGGGGTTGCACAGGTAGCGCCCGCAAGGTGGGCTGACCGCAACCGATACGAACCCCGAATGGGCCTCTGAGCCCGGTAGGTTTGCTTGCCTGCGGACTCGCCTGCTCGGACTCGCCTACTCGGAGCCGATAAGCACCAAGCGCCTAGATGACGGTCTTCGCCCGCTAAGCCGTAATCTTCACCGGCCGCGTGAGTCATACCTCATAGCCCGGATGGAAGGTGACTTTCATTTCGCTCTGGACTTCCAGTCTCGCCATAACCGACCCGAGGCGCTGCTGGCCGAAGTCGTTGAACGCCTCCTTGCGGGGGCCGGCGCGGGCCCCTTTCTGGGCAACTCATAGCGTGTGAGCGGTGCAGACCTGCCAGGACCTGTGGCGGGTCCACGGGCGGACCACCGCCATAGCTGAAGGGAGACCCATGACCAGCGCCGACCTGCTCATCGACGCGTTCAGCCGGGTCCATGACGCCGTCCATCAGGCCGTCATGGGCTTGACCCCGCAACAGCTCGCCTTCCAGCCCTACCCGGAAGGGAACTCGATCGCCTGGCTCGTCTGGCACCTGAGCCGGATTCAGGACGATCACGTCGCGGGCGTTACGGGGACCAAGCAGGTGTGGGAGTCCGGGGACTGGGCGCCCCGGTTCGGCCTGCCGACCGGATCGATGGAGCACGGATACGGGCACACGCCGGACCAGGTCGCCGCGATCACCGTGGACTCCGACGAGGTTCTTACCGCCTACTACGATGCGGTGCACGAGCAGACCATCCGGTACGTGAGTACGCTCACCGATGCGGACCTGCCGCGCATCGTGGACACGAGATGGGATCCGCCGGTGACGCTTGCCGTCCGCCTGGTGAGCGTGATCGACGACGACCTCGAGCACGCCGGGCAGGCAGCCTACCTGCGCGGCATGATCGAATACGGCTGACCGGGCCGGTCCGGCAGCAGGCGGCGCTCAGCGCAGCAGGGATCTGGCGGTGGGGGCCAGGCGCAGCCACTGTGGCGCGCCGGTGATCATGGCGGATAGGGCGGGGAGCACGCGGTCTCGCCAGTGGCCGGGGGCTTCGATCTGGTGCAGGTGGTCGTGGAGGTGGCCCGGGCTGGGGAAGCGGGCGAGCCACACGAAGACGTTCTCGCCGGTGCGGACCGGGAGCGTGGGGAAGGTGTTCTCGGCGTGCTCCGTTTGCAGGCATGCCAGCGGCACGGCTCCGGTCTCGATGAGCACAGGGCGGGCCCGGCGGTCGAAGAAGTCCGCGAATGCCTGGTCGAACGGCTGGTCGCGGTAGTAGATCGTGACCAGGATGCGCGACGGAGCGGCGGCGTCACCATCCGGGGCGTCAACGGCCGGGAGCCGCGCGGCGGCCGGGGCCGGGAAGCCTGACCGCGTGGTCGCCGGCCGCAGCAGCAGCACGTTGTCGCTGTCGATCATCGTCGCGTTGGCCTGGGCGCTGTGTGCCTTCCAGATCGGCCCGCCGTAGAAGCTGGCCAGCGCCCGGGCCCGGGAGGGCATGCTGGGAAAGCCCCGGATCCACACGAACCGGTCGGGATCGTCCAGATCGCGGAACTGGCCGACGATCGCCATGCCGGCCGCCTCCTGGCTCTCGAGGAGTTCCCGGTCGAACAGGTCGATCAACACATCTCGCTGGCCAGGCCGCAGCGTGTACTGCCGCAGCTCGACAACCGGGTAGCGTACGGCGCTCATCATCATGCCTTCGTTGACAGAACAATTCTTGTTACAACAAGGGCCGCGCGAAGGTCCCCACCGACGGTCACCTAGCTCACCTGCAGCGTTTCGCGCAGTACGTCGGCCACGGAGACAAGCGCGAGTTCCTGCCGCACGGCCCGGTCGATGCCGCCGTATATCCGGCTCAGCGCGGGGCGGATGCCCTTGCCGACCGGGCATTCCAGGTTGGGCTCGGTGTGGTGCAGGCCAAACGGCGACTCCTGCCCGACGGCGTCGTAGACGTCGAGCAACGTGATCTCCTCCGGGGGGCGGGCCAGGCTCCATCCCGCCCCGGCGCCGTGACGCACGTGAACCAGGCCCGCCCGGCCCAGGTCGCCGAGGCTCCGCCGGATGATCACCGGGTTGGTGTTCACGCTGGCGGCGACCTGGTCAGAAGTCAGCACCGCCTGTCCGCGCCGCTGAGCCAGTGCCATCCACGCCAGTGCGTGCACGGCGATGGTCATCCTGCTGTTCGCTGCCACTGCACCTCCTTGCTGTAATAGTTTCAGTTACAGCAAGCCCGCTGGCAAGTTACTCGCTGCGGCGCGCGCCAAGGGTGCGCGGAGCCCGACTGCACACTCCGCAGATCGCCGGCCAGCGCTTCGCGGAAGCGGCACCTTCTACGACCGATACCGGCCTCTTCACCGCCGGGCCATGAGCCAGGTCGCCGGACTCACCAGTCACGATGCCCAGTGGGGGCGATGTTGTGGTTGAGGTGAAAAACGTTGCCCGGGTCGTAGGTGTCCTTGACCGCGGTAAGGCGCGCGCGCTTGGCTTCGGAGTAGGCGCGCCGTACGCCCGACGCGCCCTCGTCGCTGAGCGCGTTGACATACGCGCCCACAGCGAACGGCTCGAGCTTGGCGGCGGCATGCCGTGCTGCTCCCATCCGCAGGCTGTCCTCGGCGGGATCGCTCCATTTCACGGCGGCGACATACTCAAAGCGCGTGTGGCGGTAGCTGAACGCCGTCTCGTCATCGCCGACGTCGGCGATCGCGCCGCCGTAAGCCTGGAGGCCGACGCCCGGCAGGCTCGCGTCCGCCGGGTCGCGGTCCACGAGCGCCCCGATCGCGTCGTCGGACAGTTCGGGCAGGTAGTGCCCCTTCCAGTAGCGCCGGTACGTGTGGCCCTCGATGCTGTCGTCGCGGGTCTGGAGCTCGGTGTAGGAGAGCTCACGCACGACCTCGCTATCCGGCAGGCCGATGGAGCGCAGCGCAGGCAGCATCGCCCGGCCGTCCTCCGGGTCGCCAACCCACACGTATCCGAGCGTGACGGCGTCGCCAGAGATCTCGGCGGTCGGAGTGGCCTGGCGGGCGGCCTCCTCGGCCAGGTCGCGCCAGCCGCGCAGCGCTGCGGCGGCGCGGTCGAACGGGAAGGTGAGCTCCACGGCCAGGGCCCGCGTGCCGACGGGGTGCAGCCGGAACTCGAACTCGACGACGATTCCGAAGTTGCCGCCGCCGCCGCGCAGGCCCCAGAACAGGTCGGGGTGCTCATCGGCGGACGCGCGCACGACGTCGCCGTCCGCGGTGACGACGGTGTAGGCCAGGACGTTGTCGCAGGTGAGGCCGTACTGGCGCGCAAGCCAGCCCATCCCGCCGCCCAGTGTCAAGCCGCCGACGCCGGTGTGCGAGACGTTGCCGGCCGTTGTGGCGAGGCCGAAGGGTTGCGTGGCACGGTCCAGGGCTCCGAGCATCGCGCCGCCCTGCACCCGGGCACGCCGCGATGCCGGATCGACGGTGACACGGGCCAGCCCGGTGAGGTCGATCATGAACCCGCCGTCCGGGACAGCGAGGCCGGCGATGTTGTGGCCGCCGCACCGGACACCGATCTCCAGGCCGCACTCACGGGCGGCGCGCACCGCGGTGACGACGTCGTCGACCGAGGCACACTGGGCGATCAGTTCCGGGCGGTGGTCGATCATCCCGTTCCATACCGACCGGGCGGAGTCGTACCCGCGGGTGCCGGGAGTGAGGACCTGGCCGTCGAAGTGGGAACGGCGAACGATGGTGGGGAGCTGCGCTGTAGTAGTCATGCACCCAGGTTCCTGGGAATCGGTTCTCTTGATAAGGTCCAGTTTCGTGGCTAGTTTGAGTACCAATTTGTCACCGGTCTCGGAACTGGCGATCGACCTGGACCGCAACGGCGGGAACGCGCTGCACCGTCAGATCGAGGCGTCGATCCGTCAGCGAATCCGCTCGGGAGCCCTGCCGTCCGGCGTTGCGCTACCGCCGACCCGCGCCTTGGCGGCCGAATTGGGTGTCACGCGCGGCGTCGTCGTCGAGGCCTATGCACAACTCGTAGCCGAGGGGTACCTGACCAGCCGCAGCGGCGGCTACACGCAGGTGGCATCGGTGCCGGCCGCGGCGACGCCAGCCGCTGCATCAGGGCCGGGGCGGCCGGCTCCGGTGCGCCCGCTTCGTGCTCTGCTAGCCCCGACCACGCCGCCCCGCTCTCTGCTAGCCTCGACCCCGCCGCCCCGCCCGAAGGTCGACTTCGGCTACGGCCGCAGCAACGTCGCGGCCTTCCCCCGGGCAGCGTGGCTGCGCTCGGTGCGCCGCGTTCTCACCGAGGCCGCCGACGAGCGTCTCGGCTACCTCGACGGCCGCGGGGCGGTGGAGCTTCGGTCGGCGCTTGCCGACTACCTCAACCGTGTGCGCGGGACCAACGCCGATCCTGAGACGATCGTCATCACCAACGGCTACGCACAGGCGGTGTCGCTGCTGATAGGAGTGCTGGCCGGCCGTGGCGCCAAAACGGTGGCCGTCGAGGACCCGTCGGCTTCTGACGATGCCCGCCCCATCGCACAGGCGCTGGGCCTGAACGTGGTCGGCGTGCCGGTGGGCGAGGACGGCGTGCGGGTGGACGCCGTCGCCGCACTCGACGCCGACGTCCTCATCCTCACCCCATCACACCAATGGCCGACCGGGGGCGTGCTCTCCCCCCAGGCGCGGGGCGCGGTGCTCGGGTGGGCGCAGCGGACCGGGGCGCTGGTCCTCGAGGACGACTACGACGCCGAATACCGCTATGACCGCGCCCCGATCGGCGCCATGCAAGGCCTGGATCCCGACCGGGTCGCATATGCGGGGACCGCGAGCAAGACCCTGACGCCCGGCTTCCGCCTCGGCTGGCTCATCCTGCCGAGGGAACTCGCCGAGCCATTCGCCGAGGCCAAGCTGCTGGCCGACCGCGGGTCCCCCGTCCTGGACCAGCTGACCTTCGCTGACTTCCTCTCCCGTGGCGAGTTCGACCGCCATCTACGGCGCATGCGCCTGATGTACCGCGCACGCCGCGACACGCTGCTGACCGCGCTGGCCCAGCATCTGCCCGAGCTGGAACCGGCCGGGATCGCCGCTGGCCTGCATCTGGTCGCGTGGCTGCCCGCCGATCTCGAGGAGGGGACGGTGATCGAGGCAGCGGCCCGCGAGGGAGTCGCCGTCGCCGGCCTGTCGCCCTACCGGCTGTCGCCCGCGCCGCGCGGCGGCCTCATCTTTGGGTACTCGAACCTCAACCAGCGGGCGATCGCGGACGGCATCATGCGCCTGGCCCGAGCCGTTTCGAGCCTGCGCGAAGGCCCGGCCACCGCGGGCAGCCGGCTCCCCGGTGCCAGCGAGCGCCACGCGTAGACACCCCGAATGCGCGGCCCGGGATCCCGGTCAGCTGGGCACGCCGTACCCCTGCACGTCCGCGAGGATCTGGACGGTGCGGGTGTCGAGGATCCGGGCTGGCCCGTCCGGCACGAAGCTGCCGATGGCCGGGGCAGGCGGACCCGCCGTTACCTGAGCGGACCCGCCGTCACCTGATAGGCGCCGGGAAGGTAGCCCGGAGAGGGTACCCCGACGGTGTAGCCCACGCCGTCCTGCACCACGTCGTAGGTGCCGGGGGTAACGCCCTTGGTATTGAGGAGTACGGTCAGCGCCGTGCCGCCGGCATTGAGAGAAACCGGCCTGGCCTGGGCGACCACAGTCGCGTTGCTGGCGAGATCGACCTGAACGCCGAGGTTCAGGTGGGTACCGCCCACAATCAGCCTGTTGACGCTCCCCGCCGGTCCAGTAGCAGGGCTCACTGAGGTGATAACCGGGTTCGCCGGGCCGCCAGGACATCCGAGTGTGCAGACGCCCTGGAATGCGAAGACCGTCGGCAGGGGCATCTGATACGGGAAGACGAGCAGGACGTATTTCCCCGGAGGAGTGTTCAGCAGCACATCGCACGCGACGTAGGGCTGCCCAGTAGCGCAGATGTTCTGAACGCCGGACCAGCCAGCGGCGGACTGCAGCATCACGAACGGCTGGTCTACGCCAGTGTTGGTACTGCTCGGGCTGTAGATCGTGGTCTCCTGGTTGGCCTGCACGCTGAGAACGGCGCAGTAACCAACGGCGGCCTCGGACATCTTCACCCGGATCGGCGCCCAGCCGGTTGTCCCGGACAGCTGATGAGCCCGGCACTGGGGCGTCCAGCTGGACGCGGTGCGCACAATCCAGGCGTCCACGTGTGCCGTAATCGGGATGCCTTGGTAGCCCAGGGCGGTCACGATGAGCTGGTATGACGTGGAGCCCGTGGCGCGGCAGATCACTTCAAACTGCCCGCACACGATGGCCCCGCTCGCGTCCGTCACCTGCAGAACGGCCCCGGCCGAGTTCGCCGCGGCGGCACGGATGTCGAAGGCGAGCTTGTCGGCGGCCGCGGCGGTCACCCGCAGGCACCGGGTGTCCAACGCCGAGGTGAGTTCCAGTGTGGTGGACGGGCCGCCCACCGCCGTCGACGCCGGCGCGGAGCAAGTAGCGGTGCTGGAAACATCGCGGCGCACGAGATGATAGGTATCCGACTGCCCGGTACCGCTGATCAGCAGCGCCGTGTAGGTGACCCCCGGACTGTATGAGCAAATCGCCGTGCTCGCGCCGATGCAGACATTGTTGCCGGCCGGATCGTTGACGTAGATCGCCGCGTCCACGGTGTTCGCCAGGTTCGAGTAGTCGATCATCTCGCCGGTGGAATGCCGGCCCGCGGGGATGCTCAGGCAGGCCGCGTCCGTAGCGCCGGCCAGTTTCACCGTTGCCCCAAAGGAGCTGCCGAAGCCGGACTGGGGCCACACCGCGCAGCCCGTCGTCGATCCGGAGGCCTGCGCGAGCACGCGATAGCCGCCGTTGGCCTGCTGGCCGGAAAGGATGATCCGGAATGGCGCGGTACCGGTCAGCGCGCAGTTGGTGAAGACGAAGCCGTTGCTCTGGCAAACCTGTGCACCCGTGGCGTCGACGACCTCGAGCTGGGGCGAGGTCCCGTCGGCTGTGGGCTGATTGAACAGGTACACCGCGGGGCCAGCCGAGGCCGGCAGCGTCAGGCAGATCTCCTCGCCAACGCCCGTGAAGGTTCCGGTGGCAGAGCCGGACGCGAAATCTGTGTCTCCGGTCGCCTGGCATCCGCGGCTCTCGCCCGCCGCGATGAAAACGGCACCCACCTGCGCCCGGCTGCCGGGGTAGGGATCGGCGACGAGATCATAGGTCCCCGCCGCGAGCTGGCATGTCGGCGCGGTGCTGGAGTAGGTGTTCGTGCACGCCACCGCGCCATCCGGCGTGTACAGCGTGCTGGAGGGAATGCCGTCCTGCGGGCTCACCGCATAGACCTGGTACTGACCCGCCGTTGAGACCGTCAGAGTGCGGCAGCGGTTGACGGATTTCGTGCCGGGAGCGCTGCCGTAGGTCAGCTGCGGGCCCGGTAGGCAACCCTGCGGATGGTTGATGTTGTTGAGCTCGAGGTGGTAGGTGACCGCGTTGGCCTGGACGGCATCCACCTGCACGAAGTACGGGCCAGTACCGCCCAGCGGGCAGTCGCCTTGATCATCAAAGCAGATCTGCGCACCAGTGGAGTCGTACACGGTGACCAGCAGACCCTGGTTCAACGCGGTGCTGTTGTCATGCAGGATCTGGCCCGCGGTCATGGCCAGCGTGTAACAGGCGCCGACCCCGCCGGCGGCAAGCGAGGCGGTCAGCACCGGTGACGCGAACGAAGGGTTCGCGGCGGTGCAGGACGGGTCGGAGAGCAGCGGCCGGTAAGCGAGTGTGTAGGAGCCGCCCCCGTTCTGGACCTGCAGGGTATAAGTGCCCGCCTGGCTGGCCGGGCACTGCGCAATCTGGTCGATGCTCGACTGCTGGCAGCTGACCGAACCGCCGCCGGGCGCGGTGAGGCTAAGAGGCAGCGCACCGCCCGCCGTATCGAGGACCCGGATAAGCAGCAGGTCGGTGGCACTGGTCAAAGGCAACGTGAAGGTATCCGTGCCCGTGCCGGACGGCGTGGTGCACGGGTAGACGGTGTCGGGCTGAACGAGGCCTGAGCATGTGTCTGGGACCGTGGTACCGGCGAGGGCCGCGCGGACGGCAGCGGCACGCCCGGCGCGGGTGGCCACGGCGCTGCCAACGGCCCGCCCGCCTCTCGCGTTCCGAACGCGCGGCCGCCTGGTCAGACCGAATCCGTGGACCGGCTTGATCCTGGGCCGGATCACATCGGCCTGGTGCGGCCGGGACCGGCCGGATCTGGCAGCGGCCGATCCCGCCCGGGCATGCGATACGGCTGCCGCGCCGGGACGGGCGTGCCCGCCTGCTCGCGGGAGCGCGGCCGCGGATGCCAGGGTCATCTGAGTGGTCAGGCCCGCCAGCAGGACGGCGAGCACCGCAACGTGGCGAATGCGCCGGAATGGGACCATGTCTGCCTCCACCTGATATGACGCGCGGCGTACCCCAAAGGGGTACAAATCCGGCCGTCAGGCGCAGGGCGTGGGCTGACGGGTACGCTCCGCAGACATGAGCATTTCTTCCGACGAGCTGGTTCGGCGCAATGCGGCGTTCGCCGCGACAGGGGCGTTCGCCGGCCTTGCGTTCCCGACCAGCGACACCCTGCAGGTGCTCGGCTGCGTCGACTCCCGAGTCGACCCGGGTGATGTACTCGGTCTCGAGCTCGGCGAAGGTGTCGTCATGCGCAACATCGGCGGCCGGGTCACCCCAGCGACGCTGCGCTCATGGGCGCTGCTGGGCCGGCTTAGCCGGGGCCAGCCCCCGCGCGGGCACCTGGTGATCCTGCACCACACCGACTGCGGCATCATCCGCCTGGCGGACTACCCGGAGCAGCTCGCCGCGTTCTTCGAGATCCCGGCAGACGAGCTGGCGGCCAAGGCGGTCGCCGACCCGTACGCGGCGGTGCGGGTCGACACCGCCATCGCCCGGCATACCCTGCCGCCGACCCGGCTCGTGTCCGGCCTGGTCTACGACGTGGCCACCGGGCTGATCGAGATCGTCGACCCGGCCACACAGGAGTAGCAGCCGTGTGCCAGGACCCGGCCACCGCCGGCGACGTCCAAGCGGCGATGCCGCACCCGGTCGTGGGCAGCGCGGCCGATCCGATCGCACTGGAGCCGGTGGACGACGTCGTCGTCACCACGCTGGTCGACAATGTCTACGACGCCCTGCTGCCCGGCGACGACACCATCACCCGGGCGCCGTTCGCAGCGGGGACCGCCCAAGCGCCCCAGTTCGAGCCGGGGCGTACCAACGTCGGGCTGATGGCCGAGCACGGCTTCTCCGCGCTGGTCACCGTCCGCCGCGCAGGCACCACCACGTCCGTGCTGTTCGACACCGGCCTGTCCCCGGATGCGATGGTCACCAACGCCGACCGGCTCGGCCTCGACCTGTCCGGCGTGCACGCCGTCGTGCTCAGCCACGGCCACTTCGACCACGCCGGCGGCCTGGCCGGACTGGCCGGGCGGCGCGGAACCCGGTCCTTGCCGATGGTCCTCCACCCGCTGGTGTGGACCCGCCGCCGCCTCGCCCGACCCGGCGGCGGGGCCGACGACTGGCCGACACTCAGCAAACATGCGCTGACCGGCGAGGGCTTTGACGTGATCGAGCGGCGCCAGCCGTCCCTGCTCGCCGGCCGCTCCATCCTGATCACTGGTGAGGTCGACCGCACCACCGACTTCGAACACGGCATGCCCCCAGCGCACCAGCACTGGACCGGCACCACGTGGGAACCCGACCCGCTGATCCTCGACGACCAGGCCCTCGTCGTGAACGTGCGCGGTAAGGGCCTGGTCATCGTGACCGGCTGCGGGCACGCCGGCGCCATCAACATCGTCCGGCACGCACAGCGGCTGACCGGCGTCCCCCGGTTGTATGCATTGCTCGGCGGCCTGCACCTGGGCGGCGCCTTCTTTACCCCAAGCATCGGACCCACGGTCCACGCGCTCACCGAACTCGCCCCGGCCCTGCTGGTACCCGGACACTGCACCGGCTGGCGAGCACAACACACCCTCGCCGCCGCCCTCCCCGACAGCTGGGTCCAAGGCAGCAGCGGCACCCGCTACCAGCTCACCGCCTCCTGACCTCGGCTGACATGGCATCACCTGGCGGCAGAAGCCGAGACGCCGACCAGCCCCTTTAGCCGGGGGCCATGTCGACGAAGCGGCTGTAATGGCCCTGGAACGCGACTGTCACCACGGCGGTCGGGCCGTTCCTGTGCTTTGCCACGATCAGGTCTGCTTCTCCGGCACGGGGCGACTCCGGCTCGTAAGCGTCCTCCCGGTGCAACAAGATCACGACGTCCGAGTCCTGTTCAATGCTGTTGTGGACACTGATGCCGTTCGCGACGAAATTGTGCGCACCGGCCACGGTGGCGTCATAGACCGGCTGCATGCCGAGGCTCTCCACCGAGGCGACCTCGTCCCAGAAGACGTCGTTGGTGGCGATCATTTCCAGGTCGGCGTCGCCGAGTACCGAAGCTATCCTGGCCAGGCGCTCCCGGCTGGGCGCGTGCTTCCACAGCGTGCTGCCGCAGAACTGCGTGCCTATCGCGGCGGCGAACTGCCGACGTGTCATTTGCCGCTCGACCAGCACGCCGCGGACCCGGTCCCAGACCTCTCGGGGGACGGTGTCGAGGTTCGTGTTGCCCTTGATGACCGCCAGATTCGCCCGGGCCTTCTCGGCCATGACCGAACGCGCCCCGTGGACGCCGATGTCGTCCAGGAAACGGAGCTGGTTCTCGGCTCCGTAGACCAGAAGGTGGTAGCAGGGCCGGTAGCTTCCCTTTTTTGTCTCCTTGATGCGGGTCATGACGTTGAAGCGCATCAGCAGTTGCGCGACGTCATCGATCAGCCGGCGACTCGTTGAGGCGTAATAGATCCGTGCCTGGCCGACCTTCTCGTCCCACCAGACGCAGCCATCGGTCGCCCACAGGTGCCGCAGAAACAGCGCAAGCCGCTTCTTCGGCAACGCGAACACCGGATCCGGGACGAACTTCTCGTGGCTGCGCAGGCCGAAGAGTCCGTAGGAGTCCAGCCAGGCCGCGATGGGATTACGCCGACCGTGTGTCAAGTGGTACGGCGCGGGCAGCCGCAGGGTGGTGCACCGGGCAACCGCGTAATCGTCGCGGACCGCGGTGATACCGAAATGCGTCGCTGCGGCGCTGACTGCGGCCACGTCGGCTTCATCGGTGGTGGCGTACCGGATCGGCTGATTCTTGACGAAGGATCCGTCGCCCAGGAGATGCGCCAGCATGACGATCTCTGCTTCGGGCATGTCCCGCAGTTCAAGCGGTGCGGGCACGTGCCGGGGCACCGCGACCCGTGTCCCGGCTGGGATCTCGCCGAGCGGCCGCCAGCCGTCGTAGGTAAGGAATGGGTGGTTGCCGGTCGCCTCGACCTGCCGTCCGGAGGCCATGCGCACGCGGAACACTTCCTTGACCCCGGTGGGGAAGACATGGGTCATCGGCCGGGCGATCAGCCGCAACCGCTCGTCCAAGGCCCAGACGGGGATGTCGCGCTCTCCGGATTCGAGCAGGCTTCCCAGCGTGACCTGGATACCGGTGTCCGCGCGCAGCACCTGGGTCTCCGCCGTCAGGCATCCCGACTCGCGCAGGTCGGACAGCAGGGGGCGTTTATCGTTGCGCTGTTCGGGGCCGCGGTTGAGCTGGGAGATGGCGATCACCGGCACGTCGAGTTCCTTGGCCAGGAGCTTCAGCGACCGGGACATCTCCGAAACCTCTTGCTGACGGTTCTCCACCTTCCGGGGCGAACTCATCAGCTGCAGGTAGTCGACTATCACCAGGCGCAGGTTGTGCCGCTGCTTGAGGCGACGGCACTTGGCCCGGATCTCCATCAGCGACATGTTCGGCGAGTCGTCGATGAATAGCGGCGCATCGACCACTTCGCTCATCCTGCGCGCCAGCCTGGTCCAGTCATCCTCGCCCATCTGGCCGGTCCGCATCGCGTGCAGCGGCACCCGTGCCTCGGCCGAGAGCAGCCGCATGGTGATCTCGTTGCGGCTCATTTCCAGGCTGAACATAACCGTGGCCAGCCCATGCTTCAGCGACGCCGCCCGGGCAAGATCCAAAGCCAGCGTCGAGTTGTGGGTCGGGATCATGCTGCGCCCTGCCAGGTACAGCCGGTCGGCACTGTCCACCTGGACGCAACGGACCGGCCGCGAGAGAACCGGCCTGACATCCACGATGTAGCGCCACCGGGTGCGCTGGGGGCGGTGGTGTAGCCGTTCCTTGTGCAGCAGATGCTTGCGGTCCAGCCAGAACACCCTGTCTGGCGTCGTGAAGTTGACCATGTAGCAGGTCGAAGAAGCCTCGCTGCGGCCCTGGACGCGCTTGGTGCTCACCGAGCACCGGTAACCGAGGGTGGTGACGAGTTCCCGCACCCCTTCGGCAAGCTCCCGGTTCGTCACGGCTAGCTGGATGGAGCCGGTGCTGGTCACGGTGCCGTCGGTATCGAGGATGCCGGCCAGCAACGCGCGTCGCTGGGCCTCAGAGGCACGAAGGTAGCTGAGCGGGATGTGCTTGTTCCCAAGTACCCCCAGCGTGCGCAGCACCGCATGCACGGTGCCGCAGGACGGACCAGGAAACGCCGGCTGATAGCGGTGCCGCGTCCCCTTCGGCACCGCTACCAGCCCGGCAGCCTCGATGTGCATGACGATCTCGGGATCGACGGCGGTGAATCCCGCGCTGGCCGACGCTCCCCCGGTAAGCCACGCCCCCAGGGCATACGGCGGAATCGGCAGGTCGGCATGGGGCAGGTCGAGCGGCTGGGGCACGCTGATCGCGTGGTTGGGCCGGTGGTCAGCGGTGGGGCAACGAAGAGTCCCGGCTATCTCCTCCGTGGTCACGACCTCGGGCGGGACCGGCTTGGCGAACTCCCTGGCACCCCCGCGCGTCTGCGCGTCATAGCGCCGGGCGCGGCGGGTCCAGGTGAGCCACTGGTGCTGGGCGTCCGCAACGATGATCTCTCCGTCGGAGAATTCGACCTCGTAGCAATGCCGCCCGTGCATCACCTCGGTGGCCGCCACAACCGTCACCGGGCGACCGTCGGCCCCGAGCAACTGGTCCCCGACAGCGACCTCCCCCATGGTCGTCCACCCGGTCGGCGTGGGCAGCGGGGTGTCCAGCGCAAGCGCCTTCCCGATGGCAGGACGAGCTGCGATAACGACCATCTGGCCGGGGTGCAGGCCGTTGGTGAGCGAGTCGAGGTCGTTGAACCCGGTCGGCACGCCGGTCATCACGCCGCCGCGCGAGCCGATCGCCTCGATCTCGTCCAGCGCGCCGGGCATGATGTCCGCCAGCGGCAGGTAGTCCTCGCTGACCCGGCGCTCGGTGACCCCGTAGATCTCGGCCTCGGCGCGGTCCACCAGCTCGTCGGCATCGCCGTCGCCCGCGTACCCCAGCTGCACGATCCGGGTGCCCGCCTCCACCAGGCGGCGCAGGATCGCGCGCTCCCTGACGATCCTGGCGTAGTAGCCGGCGTTGGCCGCGGTCGGCACGGAGGCGAGCAGCGTGTGCAGGTAGGCACCGCCGCCGACGCGGGCCAGCTCGCCACGCTTGGCCAGCAGATCGCTGATGGTCACCGGGTCGGCGGGCTCGCCCCGGCCGTACAGCTCCAGAATCGCCTCATGCACGAGCTGGTGGGCGGGCCGGTAGTGGTCGTGGGGACTGATCACCTCCATCACGTCGGAGATGGCATCCTTGGACATCAGCATCCCGCCGAGGACGCATTGCTCGGCGGCCAGATCGTGCGGCGGGGTCCGGTCGAACTCCCCGCCGCGGGGAGCGAGTTCGGCGACGCTCATGACACTCACCTCCCCGTCACGCGGACGCCTGGAAGAGCCCTCACTGCCGTGCTACACATCCGTTTTAGCGACCGGTTCGGACAGTCTTCTGCGGCTTGCGGCCTGCGTCCAATCGCTCTGTGCACAGGTCTGTGGACAGCCTGTGCAGACACGCCGCTCGCTCTGTGCGCGGGCTGGGGATAGTACTGAGGACAAGACGAAACGATCGGCCCACGCCACCCTCGTTACCAGCAGTAATGCCGTCCACCGGGTGTGTGAGGAAAAAACTTCGTGCGGTCAGATCGTCCACACGGGGCGCAACGTTGTCCACAGGTGAAATGTCGTGGTGAGCCTGCCCGGCCGGCGTGTCGCGCCGTCCGGGGCCTGCCAGCAGGGCCGGCGCACGCCGCGCCGCACGGCTGAGGAACGCGGCATCGCCGGGCTCACGCGGGCGGCATTGCAGGGCTCACGCGAGCGGCCGGGGTGGGAGTGATCATGGGCCGCAAAACACGTTGTTCCCCGAGGGCGGAAACCATCACGATCATGACGCAGCCTGCCTAGGCTTCGATCATGTGTTCGACTCTGGAGATGCGGCTCGCCATGCTCCGGTCAGCTATCGACGAGGTTGCACTGGCCGCGCGTGCCGACCGGACCGGACACACCGACCCCGGTGACCTGGCCAGGCGGCTGGCCGGGCTCTGGGCCATGATCGCGGAACTGGACCCGGCGCTCGCCGCGCGGCTGCATGGCTACGGCCCGGACACCGGCTGGGACTCGCCCTTATGCCGGCACCCGGGCCGCACACCGAGCCTGCCCCGGGTCCTTGCTCGTGATCATGCCCACCGCAGCCGGAGCCGTGGGGTCCGGGGGCTCGGCCCCCGGGTAAACATCGCGGGCCCACGGCGAAGCCGGCCGAAGGCCGGCGAGCATGGTGAGCCGCCCCGTGCGGGACTCAGTTTCCGACGATCTCGATCTCGATGGTGGCGGTCACCTCGGGGTGCAGCCGCACCCGCACCTGGTGTGCCCCGATGGTCTTGATCGGGCTCGGAATCTCGATCCGGCGCCGGTCCAGTTCGGGGCCGCCCGCCGCGCGCACCGCGTCTGCGACGTCCGAGGGGCTGACCGAGCCGAACAGCCGCCCGGTGTTGCCCGCCTTGGTGGCCAGCCGGACCTTGAGTGCGCCAAGCCGGCCGGCGGCCTCCTTGGCGTCGTCGAGGCCACGGATGTCCCTGGCCGAGCGCGCCCGCTTGATCAGGTCAACCTGCTTCTCCGCGCCGCGGGTCCAGCGCATCGCGAGGCCGCGGGGGACCAGGTAGTTACGGCCGTAACCGCCAGCCACCTCGACCACGTCGCCGGGGGCGCCCAGGCCGGTGACCTCTTGGGTAAGGATCAGCTTCATCGGCGTGCGACTCATCGATAGCTCTCCTTCCCTACCGGGGCGTGCTCGTGTAGGGCAGCAT
>Ga0306926_10003425_pt1 | contig 16422 bp, 8 predicted proteins | sample flu12Cox44000178_FD_203759 | JGI IMG/M metagenome (GOLD analysis project Ga0306926, IMG submission 203759) | Lab enrichment of tropical soil microbial communities from Luquillo Experimental Forest, Puerto Rico - flux8day.12C.oxic.44.000.178 (v2)... | ecosystem: Environmental > Terrestrial > Soil... | reverse complement strand
CCCATGATTGTTGACCGTGCGCTTTGGTGGTACGTAGGGGACGATACCCTGGGCCTCGCAAGTTTCCGACTGCTCGCCATTGGAGTAGCCGCCATCCGCGATCACATTCAGAGAAGCTGGTGAACCGACCGCTTGCTTTGCCGCTTCTGCCATGGGCAACAGCATGCGTTGATCGTTTGCATCGGTGGTGACCTTGTGGGCCACGATGAGCGCGTGTTCCGTATCGACAGCGGTTTGCACGTTGTAGCCAGGCGTCAGTTGCCGTCCAATCTTCATAAATCCGGCCTCTGGCTCCGGGTCTCTCTTGAGCTTCTTCAGAGCCTCGGCCACCGCACTCTCATCGATCTCTACTTCGTTCTGTTCGTCAGCTCGCTCCAGCTGATCTAGGTAACGCTTCAGCGCTTCGCGCTCGCGAACCCGATCCACACTACTCACCGACTGGAACTTCGAACCATCGATCGCGACCCACTCGCCACGCACCAAGCCCATGGAACGCGCGAAACGCACCAGCTCTGCGCCAGCTTCGGTCACCGCCTCGCGATGCATTCGCCGAAACTCCGCGATCGACTTGTAATCGGGAACCAGCCGGCCTAGCAGCCACATCACTTCCACATTGCGCTTGCACTCGGTTTCCAGCCGCCGCGACGACCGAATCTGCCACAGATACCCGTACAGATACAGTTTCAGCAGATCGCGCGGGTCGTAACCAGGTCGCCCTGTCTCAGCCGGTTCGGAGCGAACAAAACCCAGCTTCGCCATGTCCAGCCGCCCCACAAACGTTTCGATCACACGGCAGACATGATCTTGTGGAATCAGTTCATCCAATGTGGTTGGAAACAAAGTGTGCTGACTGCGGTGTTCGCCTTCGATGTAGGCCATCCAGCAATGCCTCAATGGCCGCCATCTTCGCATTCTTGTTATCGATTTCCCAGTGGGTTTCGTAACACCTTCAAACGCCGTCCCCTGCTCCGCGCCTCATCCCCGCTGAAACCGAAAATCAACCGAGGACTAACATTGAGGACTGGTACTGCGAACGGGGGCACTTCAACATGTTTTTCCACGCTCGTGATCGCAGGCAGGAGATCAAAGAACAAATGAAGGAGCTGCAGAAGGGTCTGGAACGCCAGCGATCAAAACCCAAGCGAGCAGCACGAGAAAAGCGTCGTGGATGATTGACAACTCCTAACCCCGCTATTGACCTAAAGCGCCGGTAGCGGGGTGTTCTTTTGTCGGTGTTCCCTCCCGGGGGATGACTTGATACTGATCTCTCTCTCCTGGTCATATGAAGTGACTCTAAGAGCCTCTGCAATAACGCAGAATTGCCCATTCCATTCGACGGCTAGTGCCGAAAGGGGGTGGACTTGCTGACCACAGAATCCCAAGTAGCAATCGAACTGGATGGTGGTCAACACCTGGCTAATTCCGAAATTCTCGACGTCGGCCGCCATGGTAGTTGTCACATTGAATACTGACTTCCACGCGCTGCTTGCCTTGCGCGTTACCGGGCCATCTGTAACCCGCTTCGGATCGAAGGCCTGCGAGGAGAGGACCTTGCCCGGCTGCTGGTCCGCGTGTTGCAGATTTGCGACGACGACTTGCCGAAAGGAGCGATGGTCTCTTTGACGGAGAATGGAGTCAGGATCAGACGGCTACCCATGCTCCGAACACCCTCAGAAAGACCGGCGAGTGCCATTGTAGTTGATCTCCGAACGGCCTTCTTCTTCTGTGTGCGGCGGCAGTACCTGCGCCGGAAGTCTTTTCCAATCCTGCGCCCAATCCTGGATTTCGGCCGTTAATGTTGGGGCTTGTTAACCACACCTCTCGCAAGCGCGCCAACAGGCGTTAAGAAAAATGCGACAGAGTCGACTAACCCCCGCAAACCACTGAGTCTTTTATAGTTGTGTGATTTTCAGGCTCGGCGAAACTTATTTTCGTCCCCTGTGTTCAGCAACGGTAAGACCCATCGAGGCTGACCCTCCCAGAAAAAGGGGGCTGGTGGAAGCGACCACAAGCGCCACACTGAGCCGCTGTCTTTCGCAATGCTCGACGAAGGCAAGAACGAAATCTGGGGGGTGAGGTATGCGTATAGAGTGCTGGGTAATTAACACTTCATTGCTGCTGACATGGAGCGCGAGCGCTCAGCAGTCGGCAAACCCGTCTGTGCCCCCGGCGACGGCGCAAAGGTTAGAATCGGTCGCGCAGTCTGGTCCGGGTTCTTTGCGCGGACAGCCGGGGCTGCCGGCGGCATCTGCGAGCAGCACGCCCGGATCGGTAGCATCTCCCACGATAGACCCGGTGGACCGCGCGATCGAGCGGGAACACGCTCTCATTGAAATGTTAAAGTCCCGCACGCCGTTGGTTGAGACCTACCTGCAAAATCTGAAGTTCGACTCGCAAGCCGGCCCATTACCGGCGCAAGACCATTACTTTCTCGGCCGCATGGATCTGGGAGAACACGCGGGTCGGCGGGATTATCTCTCGAAAGACAACAGCTTTGAGAGCCACCTGCTGGGCGGCTTCGCCAGGTTGTATAGACTCGAATACAAACCCATCGGTTTCTCATGGATGATCTATGTTGACCGCGACGACTTCGATCGCCAAACTTACGATTTCAAGTATTTGCATCGTGAATTCCTGGGCGATATCCGCTGTATCGTCTTCCAGGTGACGCCCAAAAAGGGCGCGGGCAATGGCCGCTTCCTGGGCCGAATCTGGGTAGAAGACCAGAACTACAACATTGTGCGCCTGAACGGCTTTTATGAGCCGCACCGTCGCAACGCTTACTTCTTTCATCTCGACAGTTGGCGCTTGAACCTGATTCCGGGCTACTGGGTACCGGCCTACGTCTACAGCGAGGAAGGTGATTTCGGTGACCCCTCGAAGAGCAAAGTTACCTTCAAGGCCCAGACCCGGCTCTGGGGTTATGACCTGAAGAACAGCGCACAGAACAGCGAGTTTACCGAGATGCTGGTGGACTCCACAGTCAAGGACGAAAGTCCGGCGACGCAGGACGCTTCTCCGCTGCAAGCGCAATGGCGATGGCAGCAGCAGGCAGGAGACAACGTGATTGAGCGGCTGCAGAATGCCGGCCTGCTTGCTCCGCAGAGCGAAGTGGACAAGGTTCTGGAGACCGTTATCAATAATTTGCTCATCACCAACAACATCACCCTTCCGGGCCCGGTGCACGCCCGTGTGATGCTGACCTTGCCGCTCGAGACATTCAGCGCGGGCAGCACGATCGTGATAAGCCGAGGCTTGCTGGACGTGCTTCCGGATGAAGCCAGTCTGGCCATGGTGCTTTCGCGCGAAGTGGCCCACATCGTCCTGGGGCACAACGTGGGCAGCAAGTACGCCTTCTCTGATCGCATGTTGTTCTCGGACGAATCGTCCTATCAGAATCTGGGCTTCCGGCACGTTCCCGAGGAGGAAAATGCAGCCGACGAGAGGGCTATCGAGTTGCTGAAGAATTCACCGTACGCTCAGAAGCTGGATACACCCGGACTGTTCCTGCGCGAGGTAGCGGCGCGTGGCCCGGGGCTTGGCGCGCTATTGACTCCACACTTGGGCACTGGCTTCACCGACAGCAAGGGCACCATGAATCGTATGCTGGAGTTGATGAACTCTGCTCCAGCCCTCGACCCCAACAAACTGGACCAGATTGCAGCTCTGCCTTTGGGCGGACGCGTCAAGCTCAACGCCTGGGATGACCATGTGGAATTGATCAAGACCCCGCCGGTGGCCATCACCTCGGCACGCTACAAGATGCCACTGGAAATCACGCCGTTCTTCCCCTGGCTTGCCCGCTCCGGAACAGTCACCAACCCGACCGCCACCGCGAACGCCGCGAACCCAACGCCAAGCAATTAGAAAGGGAAACATGCCTGGAATTTCTTCACGAGGGCACCTGTCAAAACCGTGACTGCGCTACTCGACTGTACGATCGCGGTAGCCGTCCCTCCCAGCAGCAGCGCCAGCCAGCGCCTCTCAGTAAGTCGGCCCAGCCACTTCTTCAAAGCTTCACCGCCACCTCCTGAATTTCATGGCTAAAGGATTCGAGTCCGTACAGGAACGGTACGATGGCTGAAGCGATCGACAGGAGAACTCTGAAATTCGACATGCCCACTTGCATCGGAGGCTTATTTCACGGAATAGCCCTTAGCATCCATGCACGATGAGAAGGCTCTGCGGAATGTGTCCAGCTTTTGCTGCTGTTGGGCTTGGGACTGCTGGGCGGCTTGTTGCTCCGCCTGCTTGTTCGCCTTCTTCTGTTGACGTCTGCCGCGCACGGCACCCGCAGTAGCTCCGATTGCGGCGCCAGTCCCGGCATCGCCAGCAATAGCGCCAATCGCTGCGCCACCAGCGGCTCCCCCTGCCGCTCCCTTCGCCCCACCCCCCTGCTTTTTGGCAGCTTCGGGGGGTGGTGCTGCCGGAGCAGTGGGATCGATGCTGGTTTGCTGCTGCGCAGTCAAATAGCACGTATTCTCGTCTTGCGTTTGCTGCTCGGCAGTCTGATTGTTCTTTGGATTTACAAAGAGGCCGATCTTAGCGGCGGGAGTTCCTGCCGAGGCCGTCGGTGCTTGTCCATTTGCGGTAGTCACATTTTGAGCGGCGATGTGCCCGGCAATGAGAATGATGGAGAGACTAGCAATTGTAACGAGATGAGCTTTCACTTCTTATGCCCTCCTAGGTTCGTAAGCCGAAGCTGGCCCATCACACTATGGCGAGGCTAATCAACACCGAACTGGCAGAAACGCCAGTTCAATTCGATTTGGTTCTCCCCCGGCCTAGCCCGCACCTCTGCCCCGTAGCGGGGCACAACCACCGGCTGGGTGAGGCGATACTAGTGGAGCGAGAGATCGTCAGATCGGTGGGAAGGATCTGTTCACCAGGCAGTGGTCAGGAGTACATCGAGGGAGCCTCAGAGCGGACACTCTAGATCCGACAATCTACAAAGAGCTGCCCTTAGGATAATTCTCCGGATCAATCGAACCGCGGAAACACCTTGCCCAGCCGAGTCTGCACTAGACACTCTGTAGCACGGGTCTACCGGTAGGAATCCCGGAATGTTTCTCTGTCATTTTTCCTAGTGTTTGGAGCAAGGCGGCGTTCCCTAGCATTGTCTTATTAAATGGCTTCCGTCTCTGCGGGATTTGTGTGTTCCGCGAACCCTTACGAGTGTGAAGAGAAACGTCGGCGTATCGTGTTCCTCCACTTTCGAGCGCGTGCGCACCTTCCGACAACCAAGGCGACAAACTGGAGGCGTCATGGGAATAGCAAGTATCGAAGTGAATCCTCGGGCGGCGGGCGCAATCCGTCCGGGAACAGTTGAAACATCATCCACAGAGGAGCTCCGAAAGATCGACGCTTACTGGCGAGCTTGCAATTACCTAGCCGTCGGCATGATCTACCTTCGAGAGAATCCCTTGCTTCGTGAACCTCTGAAGCCGGAGCACGTCAAGAGTCGATTGCTGGGCCACTGGGGAGCAAGTCCCGCTTTGAGTTTCAGCTACGTGCACCTCAATCGCCTTATTAAGAAACATGCTCTCAATGCGATTTTCCTAGCTGGGCCCGGCCATGGCGCGCCAGGCGTTCTAGGCCCAGTCTATTTAGAAGGCACTTATTCTGAGATCTATCCGAGCAAAAGCGAGGATGTTGAGGGCCTGCGCGCGTTCTTCAAGGAATTCTCGTTTCCTGGTGGCATCGGCAGCCACTGTACGCCAGAAACGCCTGGCTCAATTCATGAAGGAGGCGAGTTGGGATACAGCATATCCCACGCGTTCGGGGCGGCTTTTGATAATCCCGACCTCATTGTGGCGGTGGTAGTCGGTGACGGTGAAGCAGAGACGGGGCCTTTAGCTACTTCTTGGCATTCCAACAAGTTCTTGAACCCGATACGCGACGGCGCAGTTCTCCCCATCCTCAACCTGAATGGGTACAAAATTAACAATCCCACACTCCTCGCCCGCATTTCTCACGAAGAAGTCGAAAACCTGTTCAAAGGTTATGGGTGGACACCTTACTTCGTTGAAGGGAGTGATCCTGAGATGATGCACCTGGAGATGGCCTCCACACTGGAACACTGCATTGCGGAGATTCTTCGAATTCAGGAGGACGCTCGCAATAGCGGCAAACCCGCCCGGGCACGCTGGCCGATGATCGTGCTGCGCAGCCCAAAGGGATGGACCGGACCCAAAGAAGTAGACGGCCACAAGATCGAGGGCTTCTGGCGCGCCCACCAAGTCCCGCTCTCAAATGTTAAGCAGAATCCAACCCACTTGAAAGTGTTGGAAGAGTGGTTGCGCAGTTACCGGCCGGAGGAACTGTTCGATGAAAGTGGCAGGCTGATTCCGGAGTTGAAAGCGCTCGCACCAACGGGCACGCAGCGGATGAGCGCCAACCCGCACGCCAATGGCGGCCTGCTAAGGAAGGCGTTGCGGCTGCCCGATTTCCGCAACTACGCCGTCGCCGTTGAGAAGCCGGGACAAATTGCTGTTGAGAACACTCGTCCGCTCGGCCAATTCCTGCGGGATGTGGTACGGCAGAATCCGAACAGTTTTCGTGTCTTTGGACCTGACGAGAACACCTCGAACAAGCTTGATGCAATCTATGAAGTGAGCAAGAAGCTATGGCTGTCCGACTACCTTCCCGAGGACCTCGATGGGAGTGAGTTGTCGCCAGACGGCCGAGTTCTTGAAATGCTCTCAGAGCACACGCTTGAAGGGTGGCACGAGGGCTATCTTCTCACGGGCAGGCATGGGTTCTTCTCGAGCTACGAGGCTTTTGTCCATGTCATCGATTCCATGTTCAACATGCATGCAAAATGGTTGGCGACGGCCGAGGATCTGCCTTGGCGTGCACCCATCTCGTCGCTCAACCTGCTAATTACATCCACGGTCTGGAGGCAGGACCACAACGGCTTTACTCACCAGGATCCCGGCTTCCTTGATGTGGTGGTTAACAAGAGTCCGCGTGTTTGTCGAATCTATTTGCCGCCAGACGTGAACACTCTGCTCAGCGTAGCCCATCATTGTTTGAAGAGCACAGGCTACATCAACGTGATCGTGTCCGACAAGCAAAAACACTTGCAGTATATGACCATGGACGAAGCAATCAGTCACTGCACGAAAGGGATCGGAATTTGGCGGAAGGCCAGCAATGATCAGGGCTCGGAGCCGGATGTGGTGATGGCCTGCGCTGGTGACATCCCTACGAAGGAATCTCTGGCAGCTGCCGTGATGCTCCGGGAATTCTTCCCGAATCTCAAGATCCGTTTCATTAACGTAGTAGACCTTTACAGGCTCGTCCCTTCCACTGAGCACCCGCATGGCCTTTCAGACTTGGACTTCGACAGTCTGTTCACCAAGGATAAGCCCATCATATTCAATTTCCACGGCTATCCGTGGTTGATCCACCGACTGACCTACCGACGTAGCAATCACAAAAACCTTCACGTGCGCGGGTACAAGGAGAAGGGGAATATCAACACGCCTCTTGACTTGGCGATTCAGAACCAGATCGATCGGTTCAGTTTAGCCATGGACGTTATCGACCGGGTACCTCTACTGCAGGTAGCGGGTGCTCACGCCAAAGAAACGCTGCGCAACATGCAGATCGAGTGCCAGGCATACGCATACGAGCACGGAGTGGACAAACCCGAAGTAGATCAATGGACGTGGCCAGGTTGATTCCGGTTTGAGCGGTGTGTAAGACGACGTGGAACCACACCCATAACGCAGCACGGGACGGCGCGAAGTTGATTCGCACAGCCAAGTGGGACAACACGACCAGAAAGGGAAACCTCCATGAGCACAAGAAGTGTGCAGCCAATAGAAAACGTGGCACGCACCAAGAGTTCCACCGTCGTGCCAATTCCCGCGACATCACCGGCCGTTGCGAAACTTATTGAGCGATATGGCTGTGGTCCGGTTCAATTCACGGGAGCCGACAACGCCCTCTACGAGCGCCATCTTATTTTCGACAACGTCGCCGATCTGAGTGCTGTGGATGGCCGCACGCGGTACGAGGCCGTTGCACGCTCGGTTCGTGACATCCTCTCGCAGCGCTGGGTGCTAACAGAAAACACATACAAACGTGAAAATCCCAAGCGCGTTTACTACCTCTCGATGGAGTTTCTCATCGGCCGTTCGCTTAGCAACAACGTCATCAACTTGTTGCTCGATCCGATTGTTAAGGACGCGCTCCAGCAGAAGGACATCAGTTGGCCCGGACTGGTGGAGGAAGAACCGGATGCTGGGTTAGGAAACGGAGGGCTCGGACGTTTGGCAGCTTGCTTCCTCGATTCAATGGCAACGATGCAACTCCCAGCCATGGGATATGGCCTTCGCTACGAATACGGCATTTTTAAACAGTCCATTCTGGATGGATGGCAACTCGAAAAACCGGACAATTGGTTGCGTCGTGCCGATCCCTGGGAAGTCACCCGCCCTCAGGAGGCGGTAGAGGTCAAGCTCAACTGCTCATTCGAACTGCATGGAGGAAGTTTGCGCGTGTCGCCGGGTCGCCCCTCAAGCCTGATCGGTGTTCCATTTGATCGGCCTGTTGTTGGGTACGGCGGCAAGACAGTTAACACGTTACGCCTCTGGGCAGCAACCGCACCTGATTATTTTGACTTCCAGGAATTCAGCAGCGGCGACTTTGTCGCAGCCTTGGCTGGGAGCCTCACGGCCGAATCCATAACCCGAGTGCTCTATCCGGACGACTCCACTACGGTGGGGCAGGCACTTCGCTTCGTGCAGGAGTATTTCCTCGTCGCGGCTTCCCTGGCTGATCTGGTGCGGCGCTTCAGGAGCGATAACAGTGATTGGAATCTGCTTCCAGAAAAGGTCGCCATTCAGCTCAACGACACACATCCCGCGCTCGCAGTGCCGGAGTTGATGCGAATTCTGCTCGACGAAGCAGGTCTTGGTTGGGAGGCAGCTTGGCACATCGCGCAACAAACCCTTGCCTACACGAACCACACCTTGTTACCAGAGGCACTCGAAAAGTGGCCGCTCGTCTGGTTCGAGACGATGTTGCCGCGCCATCTGGAGATCATCTTCGAGATAAACCGGCGCCTCCTCAGTTCAGTTCGAGAACGCTTTCCCCGCGACGAGGAACGTGCAAGGCGGGTGGGCCTGGTCGAAGAAGGAATGCCGCAGAAGATTCGAATGGCTAATTTGGCAATCGTGGGATCGCACAGCACCAACGGCGTTGCAGCGATTCACTCCGGGCTTTTGCGTACAAGTACGGTCAAACATTTGGCGGACACCTTCCCTGAGCGCTTTAACAACAAGACAAACGGTGTCACACCCCGCCGATGGCTGCTGCTGGCCAATCCCGCGCTTTCACACGTAATCACCGAGGCCATTGGTGATGGCTGGGTTAGGGATCTAAGCATCTTAAGAAACCTGAAGCCGCTGGCTGACGACCAGGCGTTTCGCGACGCTTTCCGGAATGCGAAGCATCGTGCCAAGTTACAGTTCGCCGATTGGCTGAACGCTATTACGGGTCTAACGATCGATCCGAACACAATCCTTGATTGCCAGGTCAAACGCATCCATGAATACAAACGGCAACTGCTCAATGCACTGCGAATCGTGGTGCTGTACAACCGGCTGCGCGAAAACCCGAGCCTCGAGATCCAGCCGCGTACATTTATCTTTGCCGGCAAGGCAGCTCCTGCTTACCAGCTAGCCAAACTGATCGTCAAGTTCATAAACAATCTTGCGGGGACGATCGATGGTGATCCCGCCGTACGTGGTCGGATCAAAGTCCTATTTTTGCCGGATTATAACGTATCGTTGGCTGAGCACCTGATCCCTGCTGCCGATGTTTCGAATCAGATTTCGACTGCGGGGTATGAAGCGAGTGGAACCAGCAATATGAAATTCATGATGAACGGAGCGCTGACCATCGGGACTCGCGATGGCGCCACTATCGAAATGGCAGAAGAAGCAGGCGAAGAAAACTTCTTTCTTTTCGGTCTCACGGCCGAACAAGTGGTCGGCAGTCGTGGTTGGTACACCCCACAATGGCACTATGAGAATGAAGCGGAGACTCGTGTGGCGCTGGACCTAATCTCCTCCGACCACTTCAGTCGCTACGAGCGGGGTGCCTTCGCGCCGTTGCTTGATGTGTTGTTGACAGGTGGCGACCATTACATGCACTTGGCGGATCTGAAGTCATATTTGGAAGCAGATCGACAATTGGTCGAGTTGTATCACGATCAGGAGGCATGGTCTCGTAAGGCCATATTGAATGTGGCACATTCAGGCAAGTTCTCCAGCGATCGTACAATTGCGGAATACGCCACGGACATTTGGAAAGTAGAACCGTGTCCTGTGCCCTAGGCCGGTCTGGCCATTGCTCACCGGATCGCCAACGAAGAAAACGCGCACGATGCATGAATTTGAGGGGCAGCAGGCAGTGGCAGCAGCAAAGAAAACGCCACGCAGAAAATGAAAACAGACACCTCCTTGGCATGCGAAGGCTCTTGTATCCCGACGAGCCACCCGGTAACCACCGGTCAGAGTACACCTCTCGGAGCGACTCCAACCCCGGCCGGCGTCAATTTCAGCCTCTTCTCTCGTCATGCATCGGCTGTCGATTTATTGCTTTTTGATCGTAAGGATGATTCCAGCCCCACACGTTTGATCCACCTGGATCCTGTAACGAACCGCACATACTACTACTGGCACGTTTTCGTGCCCGATGTTCCGCCGGATCAGATCTATGCTTATAGAGTCGATGGTCCTTTCGACCCGCGATTGGGTCTGCGTTTCGACCCGGCCAAGAGTCTCCTTGATCCGTACGGGCGAGGTGTGGTCGTTCCCAAAACCTACAGCCGCGAGGCTGCGAGCAGAGCGGGTGACAACACCGCGGCCGCCATGAAGAGCGTAGTAATTGACCCCGACACATACGACTGGCAAGGCGACACACCTCTGCGCACGCCTTGTTCACGGACAATCATTTACGAGATGCACGTGCGAGGGTTCACCTGCCATTCCAGTTCGGGAATTGCGACAGAAAAGCGCGGCACATACGCCGGTGTGATTGAGAAAATTCCCTACCTCCAGCATCTGGGTATTACTGCCGTTGAGCTGTTACCAGTATTTCAATTCGATGCTCAAGATTGTCCGCAGGGTCTAGTCAACTACTGGGGATATGCGCCGGTCTCGTTTTTCTCACCGCATCAGGCCTACAGTTCCCAGCCAAACGGATTAGGCGCTGCAGATGAGTTTCGGGACATGGTCAAAGCTCTCCATCGGGCTGGCATCGAAGTCATTCTTGATGTGGTTTTCAACCACACAGCAGAAGGCGACCATTCGGGGCCAACGCTGAGCTTCAAGGGTGTGGACAACGCGACCTATTACATGCTGCAGCAAGACCCCTCCCGATATTCCAACTACTCGGGCACCGGCAATACGCTCAACCCTGATAATTCCATTGTGCGACGCATGATCCTCGATAGCCTGCGTTACTGGGTCGAACAAATGCACGTGGATGGATTCCGTTTTGATTTGGCGTCAATTCTGACCCGTGATTCTTCAGGACATCCGTTAGCGAATCCGCCTCTTCTTTGGGACATCGAGTCTGACCCGTCACTTGCCGGAATCAAATTAATAGCAGAAGCCTGGGACGCTGCAGGACTTTATCAAGTAGGTAACTTTATCGGGGATAGCTGGAAAGAATGGAATGGAAAATTCCGGGATGACGTTCGCAGCTTTTTCCGCGCCGAACCCAGCTCAGTGCGGCGGATGGCCGACCGGATTGTTGGGAGTCCGGAGATTTATGCGCACGAGCAGCGCGAGGCGGAGCAGAGCGTGAATTTTGTGACCTGCCACGATGGTTTTACCTTGAATGATCTCGTGTCATATAACCAGAAGCACAACGAGGAGAACCGCGAGTACAACCACGACGGCTCCGACGATAACCGAAGTTGGAACTGTGGTGTTGAAGGTCCCACTAGCGACCCAACCATCGAGAAGCTACGGAACCGTCAAATTAAAAACCTTCTTACCGTAACGATCCTCTCCCTGGGGTTACCGATGATTCTCATGGGGGATGAAATACGAAGGACGCAAGGCGGAAACAACAACGCATATTGCCAGGACAATGAGGTCAGCTGGCTGAATTGGGGGCTGCTTGATCAACATGCGGACGTTCATCGGTTCGTGAGGCTGCTCATCCAACGGCGCATGTTGCGAGACACAAATCCAGAGGATGAACACAAGAGCCTGGCCCAGTTGATCCGAGAGGCTAATAAGGCGTGGCACGGAGTGAAGGCAAACTGTCCCGATTGGAGCGACGATTCGCACAGCTTGGCATTCAGCACAGAGATCCGCAAAGAAAAGCTACTCTTCTACTGGATATTGAACGCTTATTGGGGATCGCTCGAATTCGAGCTTCCACCGATAGATATTCGCTCCCACAAGTCATGGTGTCGGTGGATTGATACCAGCCTCGACTCGCCCCAAGACATCGTCGAGTGGCAAGATGCGCCCCTGGTTTCGACCGGAACCTATCATGCTGACGCACGCTCGACAGTCGTGCTGTTCGCAGTTCCTAGGGAAACCATCTGAAATCACAACCTTGCCCGCTGCATTCAAACACAGATGGGTGGGAGCTGTCACAGCTCCCATTGCCCTTGCTGGCCTTTCCACTGCGTCAACCAAGGTAATCGCCTGACTTCGACGGAATGAAAGTTTCGACGGGTTCTCTTGGCGACCTATGGTGTGGCCACGCTGTCGTGACCGTCAGTCTTTATTCGCACTGGGACGAGAAAGTTGCTGGCGAGCAGATAGGCAAATAGATGTCCCAAGGGCGGCTCGCGACGCAACTGGCTTGCGGACACCCATCCATTCATTTCATTCCACTGCCAACCTTTGATGGCAGCACTCTCCAGCCATTGCCTCAAATCCGTTGCGGTCATCGGATAAGCATAGATGCGGACATTCTGGGCGAAGAGACGCCCGAGGGCCTCCAGCCTCCTGCCTTCGAGATTGCCGTACACGTCTTCGAACGCTCGAATCACCAGCGAAAGACCTGCGGCGAAGCGCACAGGCGCCCGGGTATGGCGATTTACGAGGGCTGTCATGTGGTAGAGCTCACGTTGACGAAAAAGCAGCACGTCGCCGCCGGCGGTGAGGAGCGCATCGATACGGGCAAGCAGGTCCGGAATTTCTGGACCCAGTTCGTCAGGCGTGAACGGAGCAACTGTCAAGCCAAAAAAGCCAGCAGGCACCGACTTTGTTTCGCCAAGGTCCTCCTGAAGTTCTTGAATTGCCGAAGCCAATAGTCGCAAGTGGACTTGTGAGTGCACCGCATCCGTGTGGCCAAAATATCCCGGCGCAAGGACGACCGCTTTCTTGTACAGAACCTCCGCAGGGGGAATGGCGGAGCCCTTGGACGGGAAAAACACCGCTTCTGCAAGCCCCGCACGCACCAAGTGGACTAGCAAGGCACGGCGATCCCAGCCATCAAAGGTTGGACCGCGAACATCAATGTAGTCGATCTCGATTCTGTCCGCGACGACGTCTTGCGTTAAGGCTTCCAGGAATGCTTCCTTCGATGCCAGCTCATAGAACGTTGCGTAAATGAGGTTGACGCCCAGAATGCCGATGGCTTGCTGCTGAAGGACATTGGATGAATCGCGCATATTGATATGCAGCACAATGTCGTTGGGCGGACCTCCCGGCTGCAACTGAAACCGAAGACCGATCCAGCCATGTGGGTCGTTGGTCCCGGCGAAATTACGGGCAGCGACGGTATCAACAAAGCAGAAGAACCGCGTTTGAAGACTGCGGGTTTTTAGTTGGGTGAGGAGTTGGGTCCACTCGTTGTCCAGCATGGCCTCGAGCCGCTGCTTGGATACGTAGCGGGATCCTGAGCCGTAGAGATCGTCGCTGACTGCCTTGTCGTAAGCAGAGATCGTTTTGGCCACTGTGCCAGAGGCGCCGCCCACCTGCAGAAACCATCGCGCGACTTCCTGTCCAGCGCCGATTTCGGCGAAAGAACCAAAAGTGGATGTATCGAGATTCAGGGTCAGCGCTTTGTGGTGGGTGTCGAGTTTTGGAGCGGAAGACATGTCAAAGGTCCAGTTGCCGCAAATGTCTGAGGTGTGAGGCGCGCGATTCAGAGCAGCCGAAACCAAGCCCCAAAAAATTCTACCCCTTTTGAAAAAGCCAGCGAACTGGGACACATTGCAGGTGTCGCTTATCAGCTCGCGAGCGACGTGAACTCCACAGCCTCAGAATCGAATCACTTTGTTTGATTGTGGCGGGGCTCACTCATTAACCACCTTCCCAGGGATCAGACAGAGAAAGTTTGTGCTACGCCTGTTTTTGCCAAATACGGACTGATCAAGAGGTTTACAATTCTCGCCAAAGCGCTACTGGATTCGACGGCGCTAGGTAGAAACCGGCTTATATTGATTCCTGACGTTCGCTACGGCTTGGCCAAAGGAATCTCGGATGAGAGTTTCGTGCAGTCCAAGCAAAGAGCGTTATCCCGCGTAGAGAAGAGTGGTCATGTCTCTCCTCAAACTGTGGTTTTTCGCAATGCTGACCGCGATCGTTGGCTTAGCGGCTGTCGGGAGGCTAAACCGCCGTATCAACCAACTTGATCCACCACAGCTGAGGACTCGGCTCCATGGTTCGGGGCTTGTCGCAGATGGATCGATTTGGCACGGGAGCGATCAGGGGCTACGCACGAAAAGCGAGATGCGATCGACCGGTTTTCTTGCGGCCCAATTCAACAGCGCCAAGGGTCTGGCTGCTGGAAAGTTACTCGTGGCGAGCCGAGACCTCGCCGACCCGAATTTTGTCGAAACCGTGGTCCTGCTGGTTCGCTACGATGCCCAAGGTGTTGTCGGACTGGTTCTCAATCGGCGCACGAACGTCCCACTTTCGCGATTGTTTAAAGGTCTCAAGGCAGCAGAAGACCGTTCCGATCCCGTTTATCTCGGAGGTCCAGTCGAAACACCAGCCGTGTTTTCGTTGTTCCAGTCGTCGGCCAAGATCGATGGAGCCGAGCGCATCTCCGAAGGCGTCTACCTGATTTCCTCGAAGACCCTCTTCGAACAAACCATTTCGACTAAACCTGACCCTGGTGTTTTTCATGTTTATCTGGGCTACGCCGGATGGAACAGGGCTCAACTGCGAAAGGAAGTGGAACTGGGTGCATGGTTCATTCTTCCCGCAGACACCAGCGCAATTTTCAACTCGGATCCGGATTCTTTGTGGCCGCAAATGATTCGAAAGACGGAGCTAAAGTTCGTGTGGAGCGTGCCTGCAACAGAGCCGTGGACGGCTAGCCGGGCCCCTTTCTCTGGCGTGGCGAGGGTCTATTTGGGGGAAATGCCGGAAGGCCCGCACCACTTGAAAGCTTGGGTTTTCTGAGCGCTCTGAGGAGAAATCCGTTTTATGGTGATTCTTAGCAGCGACGATCGGGCCGAGGTGCAGCAACCATAGTCGGCCTCGAGTTGAGGCTTATCGCAGTGATTAGTCTGACGGTGGGCGAAGCCACCACCCTACGAAAGGCGCGCAGACCCAGGGTGGCCTCGATAGCCAGACAGGCTGTGATAGCAGCAGTATCCAGGGGAGCCCAGAAAAAAAGCAAACGAAGAGTCTTCTTAGCCGGCTTCACTCCTGTCAACCCTGCCAGTAGCGGTACTCATCTCCAGCCATTATTCATGTGCGTAGTTTTACAGATGTCGGGAATCAGAAATGACACTTCCGAGAAGTGCCGAGTTGCGTTGGCAAGAGGAAATCATCAAGCAGTGGTTGAGCACGGCTGCTATTCCAACTGACGCGCGGATAGGCCTTCTTGAGGTACTGCAAACCGTGAAAGAAGAAATGGAAGACCTGCACCTTGGCGATCAGAGAAACTGAGCGGCCAAGTGCGGGGGGCAGTCGCCGGACTTTTTCCTTCCGCATGGAAGGACACAACTCAAGGACACAACTAAGGAGTCGCAGCATGCACCGCAAGACACATGTAGTCAGCTTGATAGCGTTGTTCTTCCTGGTGTCAGCCTTCGCTTTTGGAGCAAGTGGCGACAAAGCTAAAGTGAAAGGAATTATCTCTGGCCGGACCGGAGAAACTTTGATCGTCAATACAGCGGATGGCAACACCACCGTAGTTCTCACCGACGACACATCCACACGAGACAAACGAGGCCTCTTCGGTCTGGAGAAACAGCACATGTCCAATGTTGTGCTGATACCCGGACTCAAGGTTGACGTGGACGGCACGACCGACGATCAGGGCAGAGTTGTTGCGAAAACGATAACCGTCGACGGCGATGACCTGGAGGCGTCGCAGATGATCCAGGCCGGGTTGCAGCCGACCGCGGAGCAGGTTGCTGCGAACGTGCGGGCCATCGAGGCTAACCGCCAGGGCGTTTCGGCCAACAAGGTGGAGCTG
>Ga0306926_10003421_pt1 | contig 16424 bp, 13 predicted proteins | sample flu12Cox44000178_FD_203759 | JGI IMG/M metagenome (GOLD analysis project Ga0306926, IMG submission 203759) | Lab enrichment of tropical soil microbial communities from Luquillo Experimental Forest, Puerto Rico - flux8day.12C.oxic.44.000.178 (v2)... | ecosystem: Environmental > Terrestrial >... | reverse complement strand
GCCGTCAACCTCGAGCCGTCCAAACGCCGACTGAAACAGCGGCCGCAAAGCACGTGTCCTGTCGGGCAACTAGCCGTGTACTCAGTGGCTGAGAGACGGGACGTCAACGCAGAGGAGTGACCACATCAGGCTATGAGCCGCTCGTCATCCCAAACCTTGTCGGGCATCGGCAGGCCCGCAAAGGTTTCTTTGGTCGGTGGCCTATCCGGCTCAATGCCCAACATGTTGAGCACCATCATGAGCTGGCGTACGTGCTGACCCGAATGCCAGGTGGTGCGCTCGAGATACTCGTGCAACGTAACGTCGCCGTAGTAGACTTGGGCCTTGCGCGAAAAATCGGTCGTCTGGCCTGGGCCATCCCACCAGGCCTGAAATCGCCCTAGGACGTCTTGTCCGTAGGCTAGGATCTTGGCTTTAGTGGTCATCTCCGGCAGGGGCACGCGGCCGTAAGCGCCTTCCTTGAGCGGCAGGTTCTGCACCTCATGCTCGAGGAAGGCATCGGCGATGTTGAAAATGTGATAGGCGAGCTGGGCGTAGCTGCGCGGGCGATGCGGCAGCATGCGGCCGAGCCTATCGTCCGGGATTTGCGCGAAGAGCCGCAGCGCTGCTGCTTGGATCTCGATGAGCCGCGCTGCGAGTTCGCGCGCGGGCAGTATCTGCGCCCCGCCCCACGCGATGCCGGCGACTCGTGCCACGTCGCGCAGTACCTGCCCATTCGCCCAATCCTCGCCGCGCCGCACGATCGGCACCGAGCGGATGCCCAGCATTGCCAGCTCGGCAAAGGCATCCCTGTCCTCAAGCACGTTGACGGAGACGAAGGGAACGCCGTGCTTGGTCAGGAACTCCTTCATCCGGAGGCAACTGGTGCAGCCGGGCTGCCAGTATGCTTTGATCACGGATGCTTCAGGGGATGATTGCACCATGGGCGTGCTCCGCAAATGCCGGGACAGGATACTGCGCCCATCCGGGGTGGCAAAGGCGCGATACTAGTGGGACGCAAGGATCTTTGGGAACAAGCCAAGATGCAAAGGTCCCCGAAATGACGTCCGCCCCAGGTCCGAAGATTCGTCTCAACGGCGTCAGGTATCGCTGGCCTGACCGCCCGGTTGTTGTCGTGTGTAACGATGGCGGCGATCCCGCGTATTTCGATCGGGCAGTTAAAGACGGAATCGTACCCAACGTCGCTCGCTTCATGGAGACGGGGTTTTCTGCGATCGCCCAATGCGTCATTCCGAGCTTCACCTGTCCCAATAATGTGTCGATCGTCACCGGCAGCCCGCCCTCGATCCACGGCATATCCGGTAACTTCTATCTCGAACCGGGGACAGGAAATGCGGTCGTTATGACCGGCCCCGAGCTCATGCGCTCGACGACCATTCTCGCGGAGTTTTCACGCAAGGGAGCCAAGGTCGCGTCCATAACGGCCAAGGACAAGCTGCGCCAGCAGCTCGGTAAGGACATGAATATTGCGGGTGGCTGCATCAATTTCTCGTCAGAAAAGGCCGATAAATGCAACAACGGCGAGAACGGCATCGAGAATGTGCTTGAACTCGTTGGCATGCCATTGCCCGACATGTATTCACCGGAACTGTCGCTGTTCGTGCTCGAGGCTGGGATCAAGCTCCTTGAGACGGCAAAGCCGCTCATCATGTATCTGTCGCTGACCGACTACATCCAGCACAAATACGCGCCCGGCGAGCCGGAGGCGAACCGGTATTATCGCGACATGGATGCGCAGTTCGGCCAACTCGATCAGCTTGGCGCCATCGTCGGTATCGTGGCGGATCACGGCATGCGCGACAAATCGACCCCCGACGGCTCGCCCAAGGTGGTATGGCTTCAGGACGCTCTCGATCTCGAGTTCGGAAAGGGCGCAACAACCGTCATCTGCCCGATCACCGATTATTTTGTCGCGCATCACGGATCGCTTGGCAGCTTCGTGCGGGTCTATTGCCATCCCCCGCCACACCTCAAGCCGTGATGCGTCTTGCGGGCAAGCTCCCCGGCATCGAAGCCGCCTATGGCAAGAGAACCGCCGCTCGCATGTTTGATCTGCCGATCGACCGCGAAGGCGACGTCGTCGTCATAAGCGATGCCGAGACCTGCATAGGTACGACGCCCTGTGCGCACGACCTCTCCGCCCTCGGCGGCCATGCGCTGCGTACACACGGCGGCATCGCCGAAAGCCGCGTCCCCTTCATTCTGAATTACCCGCTCAACGAGGCGTATGCGCAACGGGCCGCGCGCGGCGATTTGCGCAACTTCCACATCTTCGACTTTGCCATCAACGGCGTCCAATCGTAGGTGGGCAAAAGGCGCGCGCTGCCACGTCCTTTGCGCTTGGGCAAAACCGTGTGCGCGCGGTGCCCACCCAGCGAGGACACATCAGACCCTTTTGCCAGCCTAGACGGCTTTGCCATCAACGACGTGGCGACGTGGAGGTTCAGCGTTCGCGCAGCTTGGGATCCATAGCATCGCGGAGCGCGTCGCCGAAGAGACTGAAGCCGAAGACGCTGAGCGCGATCGCAAGGCCGGGAAAGACGGCGATCCACGGCGCCGTTGAGGCGAATTCCTCGGCGCCTCCCTGCAGCATCAGTCCCCAGGCCGGTGTCGGCTCCTGCACGCCAAGACCGAGATAGGACAACGACGCCTCCGCCAGGATCGCCTGGCCAACGAAGGCGGTCAGCATGATCAGGAACGGCGCCATCACGTTCGGTACCATGTGGCGAAGGATGATCCGGGTGTGACCGAAGCCGCAGGCGCGCGCCGCATCGATATAGGGCATTTCGCGGATCGCCAGCGCGCTTGAGCGGACCACCCTGGCGCAGCGCGGGATGAGGGGAATGGTGATTGCCACGATCACGTTATGGACGCCGCCGCCGAGGATGGCGATGACGGCGAGCGCCAGAATGATCAGCGGGAACGCCATCACCACGTCGAACACCCGCTGCAGCAATAGATCGAGACGTCCGCCGAAATAGGCGCTTGCCACCCCGAGCACGAGCCCGGTGATCCCGCCGAGCAGTGCGCAGGAGAAGCCCACGAACAGGGCAGTGCGCGCACCGAACACGATGCGGGAGAACAGGTCTCGGCCGAACTGATCGGTGCCCATGAGGTGCGCCCAGCTAGGGGGCTCCGTCATGGCGGCGAAATCATTCGAGGTCGGGCTGTAGGGCGCAATCCACTCGGCCAAGAGCCCAGCCACCGCCATCACCAGCACAAGCACCAGGCCGACCGTGCCGAGCGGCTGGCGCCGGCAGAAACGGATGATGCCGGCGCGCCACGAACGCGAGCGCTCCGTCGCCTCGGCGGCGGTTGCAACGTAGGGCGCGAGATCGAGATCGACCACGGCACTTGCCCCATCAGCCGAAGCGGATGCGCGGATCGAGCCACGCGTAGAGCAGATCGACTGCCAGATTGGCGAACACGAAGATCGCGACCGTGAGCATGACGAGCGCCTGCGTCAGGGTATAGTCCTGGTTCTGGACAGCGAGCACGAACAGGCGCCCGACACCATTGAGGTTGAACACCTGCTCGGTGACCACGAGCCCGCCGATGAGGAAGGCGAACTCGATGCCGATCAGGGTGACGACCGGGAGCAGCGCGTTCTTGAGCGCGTGGCGGTTGATGACAAGTCGTTCGAGCAGGCCTTTGGCGCGGGCGGTGCGGATATAATCCTCGCGCAGGACCTCGAGCATCGCCGAACGAGTCATCCGCATGCTCACCGCAGCGTAGCGGTAGCCCACGGTCAGCGCCGGCAGGATCGCCATCGACAGATTGCGCAGCGGATCCTCCCAGAACGGGACATAGTCTATCGGGGGCATCCACGGCGCGCCGAAGACCGCGTTCGAGATCTCGAGCACGGCGAGGATGGACAAAATCCCGAGCCAGAACGACGGGGTTGCGATTCCCGCGATTGCGACCGTGCGCACCACATGATCGATCCAGCTGTTCTGCTTAAGCGCGGAGATGGTACCGAGCGGGATCGCGATGAGGATAGCGAACACAGTTGCCATGACGGCGATTTCGAGCGAGATCGGCAGCCGCGCTGCAATCTCTTCGGCGACTGGCTTGCCCGACCACATGGAGATGCCGAAATCGAGGCGAGAGAAATTCCAGACAAAGTCCACAAACTGAAGGATCACCGGACGATCGAGCCCGAGCTCCGCGTGACAAGCCGCAATGGTACGCGGATCGACGTTCCCGCCGCCGGAACCAAGGCGGACTAAACAGATATCGCCAGGGATAAGGCGCATCAGCACGAACACGAGCGCCGCGGCCCCGATCAGCGTCGGGACCGCGAGCAACACCCGGTTTGCGACATACCGGTACATCCGGGCTACTTGTCCAGCCAGACGTTAGCCAGGTCCTGATTGATGTAGTGGCTGGGGCTGATCTTCCAGCCCTTCACGTAGGAACGAGCCGGCACGATCCGATACCACCACGGCGTCATGATCATGTGCGTCTGCGTGTCGAGAACGTATCTTTCAAACTCGCGGATCATCGCTTGTTGCTTGGTCGCGTCGGTCTCGCGCAGGAGCGCCTGATAAAGCTCGATTTCCTTTTGATCATCGTAGCCGCCGTAGTTCTCGGCGTACACCGAGTGTGGCAGGAACTTGCCGATGTCCAAGAGCGGGTTCACCACGCTCTGGCAGTTGAAGTCCACGGTCACATCGAAGGTACCGTGACGCAACGCGTCGAAGAACGGACCGGTTGGTAGCACGCGCTGCGTGACCTGCAGTCCGACCTTGCTCCACTCGTCGATCAGCCAGGTGCCAACATACTTGTACGGCTGGTCGACATTGCGGTTCATCAGCTCGAATTTGAGTCCTTCGGCGCCAGCCTCCTTGAGGAGACGCCGGGCCTCCTCGCGCGATTTTCCGATGTCCGGCCAGAAACCGGCCAGCTGCTCCAGTTCCTGCTTCGATGCCGCGAGCGGCGATCCGGGGAACACGATGCCGGCCACCGTGTGCACTGTGGCAATTTTGGAGAGCGCCGGCGCGCCGTGCCAGCTGTCGATTGCCAAAGCCAGCGCCCGGCGAACCCGGACGTCATCGAACGGCTTCTTCTTATGGTTGGGCGTCACCAGGTTGCCGCAGTTCCAGTCGCTTGTCTGGACCGTGATCTTGTCGCCAAGCTCGCGCACGAGCTCATCGCGCGCCGAAGGCGGCAGGCCGCGGAACTCTATTGCGGCGCGGTCCGCGCGGATCGCGTCGACCCGCACCGCCTGCTTGGCCGCAAAGATGCCGATGAACCCGTCGAGATAGGGCTGCCCCGGGCGATAATAGTCGGGATTGCGTACCCCCTTGATCGACTGGCCTATGTCGTAACTCGCGAACTTGAATGGGCCGGAGCCCATGATGTTCTTCTCGTACCAGTGCGGATCCTTATCGAGAATCTCTTTCTTGTAGATCCAGGCGTAGGGATCGGCGAGCGCCGGCAAAAATGCGTTGGTCGCGAACTTCAACCGGAACACCACGGTCGTCGGATCGGTCGCCTCGACCTGGTCGACCATGATGAAATAGCTCTCTCTCGCGCTCGATACGCCGTCGGGGGGACGGACGATCGCCTGCCAGCTCGCCGCAACGTCCGCGGCAGTGAGCGGCGTGCCGTCGTGAAACTTCACGCCCTGGCGGATCTTAAAGGTATAGGTCTTTCCGCCGTCGGTCGGCTGCGGCATCTCGGTGCATAAATCGCAGACGAAATCGGTGGTCGAGGAGGGATTGTCCGGATTGACCCTGATCAGCACGCTGTAGAATGGCGCAACCGCGTGCACGGTCGCAAAAGTGGTTTCGCGGTGACCGTCGAAGCTCGGTGGGGCGTCGGCCGGAATCATGAAGGTGAGTGTCCCGCCCCGCTTCGGGGTTTCGGCAGCCGCCGTGGCGGCCATGGTCGCGACGCAGAAAACGGCGAGACCGGCTGCCGCCCATCCTGATTTCCTGATCATTCGTTCCTCCCTCTTGTTAGGCTAACGCACCTCGCTGCAGGCCACCCAGTGGCCAGGGCGAACCTCCCGGAGCTGCGGACGCACGCGGCTGCAGCTCTCCACCGCCATGGGACAACGCGGGTGAAAGACGCAGCCCGGCGGCGGATTGATCGGGCTTGGCACCTCCCCTTTCACAGGCCGAAATTTGCGCCCGGCTTCGACGGTGGGATCCGGCACCGGCACTGCATCGAGAAGCGCCCGCGTGTAAGGATGCAGTGCATTGTCGAACAGCTCGTCGCAATCGGCGAGCTCGACGATACGCCCAAGATACATCACCGCAACGCGGTGGCAGAGATGCCGCACCACCGACAGGTCGTGGGCGATGAACAGGTAGGTGAGGCCGAAACGCACGCGCAGGTCCTCGAGCAGATTCACGACCTGCGCCTGGATCGAGACATCGAGCGCGGATACCGCCTCGTCACAGATGATGAATTCAGGATCGAGCGCGAGAGCGCGGGCGATTCCGACCCGCTGGCGCTGGCCACCTGACATCTCGTGCGGATAGCGGTCGGCAAAATTCGGATTGAGACCGCAGATCGCGAGCAGCTCGCGCACTCGTGCGGCGCGACGTCCCACATCCGGCGCCATCGCGTGTACCTTCATCGGCTCAGCAAGGATGTCGCCGACCTTCATGCGCGGATTGAGCGAGCTGTAGGGATCCTGGAAGATCACCTGGATGCGGCGTCGCAGCGCCAGCAGTTGCTTGTGCGTGAGCTTGGCGAGATCGACGCCGTCGTACAGGATCTCGCCGCCAGTCGGTCGCTCGAGCAGCAGAATGCATCGACCGGTTGTCGTCTTACCGCAACCGCTCTCGCCCACGAGCCCCAGCGTCTCCCCGCGGCAAATAGTGAAGTCGACGCCATCCACGGCCCTCACCTCGCCGACCTTGCGGCGCGCGAAAATCCCCTCGGTAACCGGGAAGAGCTTGCGCAGGCCCCTCACTTCGAGGAGCGTTTGTGCATCGGTTGCAGGCATCGTCATGCCACAGCTCCGACCGCGGCCATCTCGCGGGCGCGCAGGCACGCGGACCGGTGTCCTGTTGGCGCCACCGGTTCGAGCGGCGGCTTCGCCTTGGCGCAGGCATCGACGGCGAAACGGCAGCGGGGCCGAAAAGCGCAGCCCTCATCGAGATGCGTGAGATCGGGGGGTTGGCCGTCCACCGGGTCGAGGCGCGCCCGGCGCGGGCGATCCAGCCGCGGCACCGACTGCAGCAACGCCATCGTGTAGGGATGGCGCGGATTGTGATAGATCGCCGTTGCCGGGCCGCTCTCCACGATCCGTCCCGCATACATCACGTTGACCCGACTAGCGTAGCGCGCCACCACCCCAAGATTGTGCGTGATGATGATGAGCGCCGCGTTGAGCCGGCGCGTGAGTCCGTTCATCAGCTCAAGGATCTGCGCCTGGATGGTCACGTCGAGCGCGGTCGTCGGCTCGTCCGCGATGATGAGCTTAGGATCGCAGGCGATCGCGATAGCGATCATGACGCGCTGGCGCATGCCGCCCGAGAGCTCGTGCGGATATTGTTTGAGGCGGCGGGCCGGATCGGCGATGCCGACCAGGCCGAGGAGCTCGATAGCGCGCTTGCGCGCGGCAGCGCGATCCACCCGGCTGTGTTGCTCGACCGTCTCGGTGATCTGCCGGCCGACGCTGAGAACCGGATTCAATGACGTCATCGGCTCCTGAAAGACCATGCCGATGTCGCTGCCTCGGACGTCCCGCATTTGCGCGTCCGGAAGCTGCATGAGGTCGCGGCCGAGAAAGAGAACCTCGCCGCGCGTGATCCGTCCGGGCGGATCCGGGATCAGCCGCAGAATCGACAGCGCCCCGACGGATTTGCCCGACCCGCTCTCGCCGACGATCGCCACCGTCTCGCCCTGCTCGACAGCATACGATACCCCATCGACGGCGCGCACGACCCCCGCACCGGTCCGAAACTCGGTGTGCAAATCCTTGACCTCTAGGAGCGGTGCCAAGATCCCTGCTGCGCTCCCTGGAAGTTTATTCTTGTTATCAATGTTAAATTACCGCGTTGGCCGAGCCCCCGAAAGGTCTGTCAATGACGCAGGCAACGGGCAATTTGTCGCCCGGCAGCGCCGGAGCACTCCCTCCGGTGGCATACCGAGGCCGAGAACATGCGCACGGCTTACAAAGCGCCGATTGATCCCAAGGACGTCGACGCCATCGTCGACTACCTCGTCAGACTTGGCGGCCACTACCCCCAGAAGCGCCCGCTGGCGCCGATAATGACGACGATCAAGCCCAGCGGCAGGTTGATGCTGATGATCTGGCGGATGCGCTCGAGGCTCGCGCCGGCGCGCGGCCAATCCTGCGCGTCGACGGCGCGTTTGAATGCGAGCCACGGCCCGTGGAACAGCCACACGAACAAGAGGATCATGATCCACCCAATCCCTTGCATGAGGTGGATGTAGAGACCCGCGCCGGCAAAACCGCCGAAGACGATGAACACCATCGCGTAGCCGCTCGCGAGCAGCAGCAGCACCGCCACCCACACCCAGGGAAAGAATTTCTGAAACGTGACGCGCATCAGCCGCAGGCGCTGCGGCGGCTCGAGCGTGCCGAGCGCCGGACGCAGGCAGACATAGATCGCGAACATGCCGCCGACCCAGACGACCGCAGCGAGCGTGTGAAGCGCCAAGGCGAGCGCGGCCATGCGCGGACTCCTCGTTCCCAGGAGGATGAAACAATACTATAGCGGCCGCCTTCGCGCAGTGTCACAGGCCGAGTACACTCCCCCTCCCATCAGCCGATTCGGCCGGAACCATCGATGCCCGTCCGCCAGCTTTCCGAAGGCATCGTCAACCGCATCGCAGCGGGCGAGGTGGTGGAGCGCCCGGCGAGCGTGGTCAAGGAGCTCGTCGAGAACGCGCTCGATGCCGGCGCAACGCGCATCGAGATCGTCACCGACGGCGGTGGACGCCGGCTGATCCGCGTGACCGACGACGGCAGCGGCATGACGCGCGCGGATCTCGCGCTGGCGGTGGAGCGCCACGCCACCTCCAAACTGCCCGACGATAATCTGCTCGACATCCGCACGCTGGGCTTCCGCGGCGAGGCGCTGCCCTCGATCGGCGCGGTCGCGCATCTTGCCATTGCGACGCGCCACGCGAGCGAGCCGCACGGCTGGACCATCGCGGTCGACGGCGGGCGAAAAGCTGACGTCAAGCCTGCGGCGCTCGGCGAAGGCACGCGCGTCGAGGTGCACGACCTTTTCTATGCGACGCCGGCGCGGCTCAAATTTCTCAAAAGCGACCGCAGCGAGGGCGAGGCGATCCGTGAGGCGGTGCGGCGTCTGGCGATGAGCCGGCCCGACGTCGCCTTCACGCTGGCGGGCGAGGAGCGCGCATCCGTCACCTGGCCGGCGGCGCTGCCCGGCGCGGCCGGACGGCTGGCGCGGCTCGCCGATATTCTCGGGTCCGAGTTTCGCGCCAACGCGGTCGAAGTGCACGGCGGGCACGGCACGGTAACGATCGAGGGCTTTGCCGCGCTGCCCACGCTCAGCCGCGCCAACTCGCTCGGCCAATATCTCTTCGTCAACGGCCGCCCGGTGCGCGACAAGCTTCTGATCGGCGTCGTGCGCGCCGCCTACGCCGATTATCTGCCGCGCGACCGCCATCCCATCGTCGCGCTGTTCGTCACGCTCGATCCGCGCGAGGTCGACGTCAACGTGCATCCGGCCAAGGCCGAGGTGCGCTTCCGCGACGGCGGCCTCGTGCGCAGCCTGCTCATCCGCGCGCTGCAGGAGGCGCTCGCGCGCGACGGCCAGCGCGCGGCGACGACCGGCGGCAGCGCCACCATCGCCGCGTTCCGGCCGGCGGCGCTCCCCCGGCGCGGCGGTTGGGACTGGCGGCAGTCGCCGGCGCGGCCGATCGATGCGCGCGGCATGCCGATGGCGGCGCGCGGCCACGCCGCGCCAGGATTTGCGCAGGCGGCGCAGGCCGCCTTCGACGTCGGCGGTCCCGCCGCCGACGCGCGCATCGGCGAGGTCAGCGAGCCCGACCTCCTCGACCGGCCGCTCGGCGCCGCGCGCGCGCAGGTGCACGAGACCTATATCGTGGCGCAGACGCGCGAGGGGATCGTCATCGTCGATCAGCATGCCGCGCACGAGCGCATCGTCTACGAACGCTTGAAAGCGGCGCTTGCGAACACCGGCGTTGCGCGGCAGATCCTGCTCATTCCGGAGATCGTCGAGCTTGATGAGTCTGACGTCGCGCGGCTCCTCGCGCGCGCCGAGGAGCTTGCCCGCTACGGGCTCGTGATCGAGCCGTTCGGGCCGGGCGCGGTCGCGGTGCGCGAGACGCCGGCGCTGCTCGGCGAGATCGACTCGCGCCTCCTCCTGCGCGACCTCGCCGAGCACATGGCGGAATGGGACGAGGCGCTGCCGCTCGAGCGGCGCTTGATGCACGTCGCCGCCACCATGGCCTGCTACGGCTCGGTGCGCGCGGGCCGCCGCCTCAAGGGCGAGGAGATGAACGCGCTCTTACGCGAGATGGAGGCGACGCCCAATTCCGGCCAATGCAACCACGGCCGGCCGACATACGTCGAATTGAAGCTCACCGACATCGAGCGGCTGTTCGGGCGGCAGTAAGAGCGGGCGAAGCTGCTCCTGGCTTGGGTCCGAGGCGACCAACACTCAAGACGCACGCAGGATCCGCTCGGTCACATCGGTCGAGCAAACCCCCTTGCCAAGTTGGGCAAGGGCCGCTTGCACCTTGTGAAGATGCGCATGCTCGCCTCCACCCATCCCTTCGTCTTCGGCGCGCAGAAGAGCTCGCTCATCCGCTTCCCAGGCCTTCAGAATGGCTAGCTTCGCGGCCGGATCGATATCGTCGTTTTCGACAACATCCATGGGGGATTTGAATGTACGCGCAGGGTTCAATTTCGCCCTGTCCAGGTAATTCTGCTCTCGCATGACTTACTCCTGTTGGCTTGCATTTGGCTTTCTGAAACAGATGTATCATCGCTTCACGTAAATGCAATATATGTATCGTAAATATTTTAGCACGTTGAATCAGCCGCTTAGGCACGTATCCACAGAGCGGGACAGCCGCTTCGCGTACGCCATGCTGCCAGCGTCCGTTTAAGGCAGCTTTAGAAGATAACTCCGGACCAAGAGAGAACGACCCTTTTGAATCGATGCCGAAAAGACACAACGCAACACGATAGTGCATCGTAACTGGGCCTTGAGCGTGGTTTTCTCCAGCCGGTCGAATACGGTGTTAAGGCTGCCGTCGGGGGCGAGCCCATGCTGCCAAGGCGTCTGCTGATTGTCCTGGCAATGCTGGGCGGAATTCATTCTGCCCATGCGCACGGAATTGCGGGCAATCGATTCTTTCCCGGCACGCTATCGTTTGATGATCCGGCGGTAGCCGACGAAGCGATCTTGCCAAATTTCGCAAGTTTTAAAGCTCCAGTGGATGGCGGCAATGTCGTCGACAACAGGTTCGATTGGTCTTTTTTTCGTCTTCTTACTCCAACCCTCGGAGTTGGCGTTGACGGCGCATGGGTTCACCGGAACTGGGGCAATGCTCTGCGGTCGGGATCTGATGTGATCAGCCTGGGCCTCAAAGGGGAGGTCTATCGTAACGATATCCATGAGGTCTTGGTGTCAGCGCGGTTAGGATGGGGCATCGGGGACTCAGGGGCTCAAGGAATCAGCGCCAATGCGCCCGACTCGCTCCAGCCTGGGATCTTTTTCGGCAAAGGTTTCGGTGATCTTCCGGACGGGTTGGCATGGCTGCGGCCGTTCGGCATTACCGGTGCGGTCACGCTCGACCATCCGATGACGGGGAGCTCGATAAACTTCGGAATTGATCCTCAGACCGGCCAGCTTGGCCCGATGCTCAGGCGTAATGTGGATACGCTGCACTGGGCATTCGCGCTCGAGTTCAGCACACTTTATCTGACCGACCGCTTCACGCCCGGCAAACTTCCGAAGGAGGAGCCGTTGAACCAGTTTGTTCCTCTCGTAGAGTTTTCATTCGACTCGCCGCGAGGGGAAAAGACTGTGGCGACGATGAATCCAGGCGTATCGTACGTGGCGGTAAGCTGGCAATTGGCGGCAGAAGCAATTGTGCCGCTCAATAGCGAAGCCGGACGCTCTATCGGGGCCAGGGCGCAGCTGCTTTTATTTCTCGATGAGCTAATACCGTCGCTATTTGGAAAGCCGCTCTTGAGCGACAGATAGGCTTAGTCGATGCTCGCGTTATCGGAGTGAAGCCCACCGCAGGGAGTAAATCATCATGAGAACGTTTGCCGCACTGCTGGTGCTGGTTGGACATTGCTTCGTGAGCCATCCGGCAGCGGCAGCACAATCACAAGATTGCAAAGCGTGTCGCGATGACTATACAGCTTGCGTTAAAGCTCACACGCAGGGTGCCTGCAAGACCAATTACGACATCTGCCTGAACCATTGTCGTAAAAAATAGCGGAACAAAACAATCAATCGAGAACGCCCTCACCGCTCCTCGCTCAACGTGTTTCACCCACCGGGCTTCGCGCGAGCTGATCGCGGATGACCAGTAAGTCGGTCGTCGAACGTACGTCGTCAGCCGCCCCAATGCACGAGGCCGTGCAGGGATTCTAAAGCTCCTTGCCTATCAGCCGATCAACCGAATAGATGCCTCCGCCGCGCATGGCAATAACGAGGCAGACGGCTCCAATCAGCAGCACATATTCGTATCCGCCGGCACCGGCCGAATAACCCTTCGACAGATGCACGAATAGAAAGGCTATCAGCATCTCGATGGCAAGCGCCGCCGCGAAGAAGCGAGTGAATAGGCCGATGATCAGGCAGACGCCGCCCACGGATTCCAGGAACATGATGACGTAAGCCCACATCAACGCAGGCTCTATGCCGTTTTTCGCCAAAGTATTGGCGGCGACTGCTGCGACGCCAGCTTTGAACTTCACCGACACGTGCATCAAAAACATGACGCCGACGATGACACGCACGAAGGTGCCCGCTATCGGCAGCATGGTCTCGTAAAACCCCGCGAGACTCGGAAAAAGTAGCCTCGTTTCGTTGTTCGGCATGGCCTGCTACCCCCTTTTTTCGCTCCTTGTGTCGCAGATCTGAGACATCGCCCACGGCGGCTTCAAACGACAATAACAGCCGCTCGCGGCCGACTTACCGACGGATACCTACGTCGCAACCCGCCGGCTGCCATAATGCGGATGTCGTCCGCCGCGATGGCGCCAGTACCGGTGTTTCTTCGTGGTGGCATGCGGAACAACGGTTTTTGGCGCAGACGCACCGACGTCGTTCGTCTGCGCTGTGGACCGAGTAGAAGGTAGAGCTACCGCCAACAATGCGCCGATAATCAGAGCGCCGCGTATTACCTTGATGTCCATGCCCACCTCCTTACTGGCACGCTGCACGCGGCCAAGCTGCCAACCCACTTTGGCCGAGAGCCGATCAGAGACGACACATTCTCCAACAAGACGTTCTGCACTTATTATAGTTGGTGAAACAGTTCGGGCCGGGATGACGCCCTTCGCACGCGTACCTGGCGTCGCAACGTGCTCGGCATGACCTGTAGCATCCGGGGTCTTCGCGAGCGAAGGAAGGGGCAATCGCCAGAAGCAACAAGACTGGAACGAAAAGCGCTTGGATTGGAAGCATGGACATATGGCATCCTCCTTTTGCGCGGGCCCAGCCGCTTTGATCGGGCGCGGCGTTATGCACGACCAACGAGGTGCGCTGCGGAACGCCAAGCGTGATGCGCAAACGCGTCGAGGCGCCGGACCGCATCGACGCGAGCGATCGCCTCGCCGCCCGTCAGCGCTCCACTCGCGACTGCGCTCAGCGTCGCACTGCGATGCGCACTCTGCAGCTCGTCCAACGTTTTCGCGCACTGCTCCAGCTGCATAAGGGCTTGCTCGGCCGGAGCCGCGGCCGGATCGAACGTTTCAGCGCCTGGTAATTCGTGCGCCACACGCTGCCCCTCGACTGGGGTGTCGCGGTCGTCACCAGTGCCCGGCGCGGCGACTTCACGGGCGGCTGCGACTGCGCTCCGCATGGCATCCGCGCACAGCCGCGAAGCGCGCACGTCGTCAGGCCCTGCGTTCAGCGCGGTGAGTTCGGCTTTCTCACCCGCCGCCTCGGCGAGGCGAGACGCGTGCTCCAGCGCGTGCAAGGTGCTCGTGAGGCGCCGCTGCTCGTCGTCCGACTCCGGCGGCCCGCTCACATCGGACATGAATGTTTGTGCCTGGCGCAACGCCTCGGCGGCCTCCGGCACCGATATGGCATCTTTGCCCGACCGGACGGCTTCGCCACGGCTCGCGGCCTGCAGTGCATTGTCGAGCGATCTGCACACCGCGATCAATGCGCGCGCCACGGTTCGCCGCACCGCTTCCACGGCCGCAATGGGAGTTGCGAGCGCCGCAGGGTCGAGGCAGCGCGTGAGCGCCGATGTTCGTTCCGGCAGAATGCGCTCGACAAAGCGGGTGAACTGGTCGATCAGCGGCAGCAGCACCAGGACGCCGACCACGTTGTAGGCCGTGTGGTACCCGGCGAGCAACGTCACGCCGTCGATGGTGCGCGAGGCGCTTATAAGAATCGGCGTGACCACGGGGAACAGCAGCAACGCGATCACGGCGGCGATCACCTTGAACAACACGTAGGCGAGGGCCAACCGCTTGGCCGTGCTGCTCGCGCCGATTGCCGCCATCGCGGAACTGGTGGCCGTGCCGATGTTCTGCCCGATGATCAGCGCGCAGCCCTGGTCCAGCCCAATCGCCCCCGCGTAGTGAGCGGAGAGCGTCACCGCGATGGCCGCGGTCGACGACTGCATCACCGCGGTCATGAGGAGCCCGACCGCGACGAGAGCCAGCACGCCGAGCAAACTCGACCACCACGCGGCGTCGGGAGCGGCCAGCACGGCGGGCAGGTCGGCCGGGTGCAGCCGTTCTGCCAGCCCTCCCATCCCCTGCTGCAGGGTCGTCAGTCCGAACAGGACCAGCGCGAATCCGGCAAGCGCGGCGCCCGCCGCGGACACGCGCCCGCGACCCAGCAGCTTGATCAACGCGCCGATGAAGATCATCGGCAGCGCGGCGGCTGTGAGCGAAACGCGCACGCCGATCAGCGCAATGAGCCACCCGGTGCCCGTGGTGCCCACGTTCGCGCCAAACACGAGCCCCAGGCCCTGCGGAAACGTCAGCAGGCCCGCGCTGACCAGACCGATGGTTGTCATGGTCGTTGCGCTGGATGACTGTACAAGGAGCGTGGCGACGCCGCCCCAGAAAGCGCCGCGCAACGGTGTCGCCGCCGCGTTGCTCAGCGCTGCGCGCAGCCCGGAGCCGGCCAGCCCCTTCAGGCCGGCGGTCATTACGGACATGCCGAGCAGAAACAGACCTACGCCGCCGATGATCGAGATCGCCGTCGACATCTATCTTCTTACGAACGACCAAACCGGCGCTCATTGTAGCGCAGCCGCAACGCGGAGCCAGGAGCGGACAGCGCCCGGGAACTAGGGCTTGGAGAGGTGCTGCTTCAGCCGCATGATCTCCTGCGGGGACCAGCCGCGAACATCGGTGACCTCCATCCATGCGTCGATGTAGTGCGCCGGGGCGTAGACATGGCCGTGGCCGATCGGCGCTGTAATCGTCATGAGCATGTCCAGCGTCAGTTGAAGCAGCGTCACCACCGGGTACCACCGCAGTTGCGGCGACACATCCGGGCCGCGCGGCGGCAGCATCCAGTCCGGTTCGCGATAGAAGCTGCGATAGTCGAAAAAGGTCACCGGGTCGCTCGCATATTGGAGGTAGACGACCCGCATCGGCCCCCACGCGGCATTCGCAGCCGAGTCTGGGGCCTCTCCGTGCTGGTTCATGAAGCGCACGAACGATCCGTCGCGGAATCGGGGAAGCCAGGCGGGCGATCCGGGATTGCGATGGTCGGTAAGGAAACGCCAGAGCCTGTTTGAATAAGGCGGGCCGCTCCAGAGTGCGCCGGAGAATGGATCGCCAAGCACTTCGATCAAGTCCGTCGACTGTTCGGAGTTCATGGCGCCAAGACTGAGACCGTGGAGATAGAGTCTCGGCCGCCTGTCGTTGGGAAGCGTGATCCAGTATCCGTAGATCTCATTAAAGAGCGCGCGCGCGGCACCGGCGCCATAGCCCGGCTCCACAAGCAGGGACAGCCAACTGGCGAGATAAGAATATTGGAGGGCAACGCTCGCGACGGCGCCGTTGTGCAGATATTCGACGCTGTCGATTGCCGCCGGGTCGACCCAGCCGGTGCCGGTCGGCGTCACCACGATAAGCACGGATCGCTCGAAGCCGCCGACGCGCTTCAATTCTTCCAGCGCAAGCTTGGCGCGCATTTCCGGCGTGTCTGCCGATCGTAGTCCGACATACACGCGGATCGGCTCGAGCGCTTCCCTGCCCGAAAAAGTGGTGATGTCCGCTCGGGTCG
>Ga0306926_10003419_pt1 | contig 16431 bp, 12 predicted proteins | sample flu12Cox44000178_FD_203759 | JGI IMG/M metagenome (GOLD analysis project Ga0306926, IMG submission 203759) | Lab enrichment of tropical soil microbial communities from Luquillo Experimental Forest, Puerto Rico - flux8day.12C.oxic.44.000.178 (v2)... | ecosystem: Environmental > Terrestrial >... | reverse complement strand
GCTCCTTCTCCTTAAATTCGCGTCCGGACCCTAGAATGGAAGAGCCGCCGGAACGTGCTCCCACCCTGTTCCGGCATTCACGACTCCATGGCGTCATCGATTTCGAAACCGGCTGCACTTACGCCACCAACCCCGGCAACCTGCGTCTCGAACTAGCTGACTTCCTCGAAGGCCAATCAACCCAGCCGTCAGAGCCCCAGCCGGCCTCCGACACGGAACTCAAAATCACTCATTATTGCAACTCGCTGCGGCACTCAGCGGTCTCTGTGCCTTAGTGTGATCTTGCGAGATTTTCGATTTTCGACTTTCCGCTTTCGTGTATCATGTCCCGTAACAAATGCGTTTTCCGAGACCACACATTGTCTACTGCTCCTGACTCGCTTGCCGCCGAGGTGCACCCGCGAGCCGCTCACCCGCGCAAGGAACGCGGCAAGCTTCTCCAGATCCTCGGTGTAGGCTTTGGCATCGCTGTCGCCGTCGGCAACACCATTTCCGCCGGCATCGTGCGCACTCCCGGCGATATCGCAGCGCGCCTCCCTAATCACTGGCTGTTCTTCAGCGTCTGGTTTGGCGGCGCCTTCTACGCTCTGATGAGCGCCTTCCAGCTCGCCGAACTCGCTTCCGCCATTCCCAAGAGTGGCGGCCAGTACAATTTTTCCCGGCGCGCCATTGGCGACTACGCCGGCTTCATCGTCGGCTGGAGCGATTGGCTCTCCACCTGCGGCACCACTGGCGCCGTCGGCATCGTGATCGGCGAATACATGGCTCACATGTTCCCACCTTTCCACGGCTTCTTCCAACTTCCCGGTTCGTTCGGCGCACTTGTCACCCGTCTCTCGCCCGATCTCGCGAACGTCTCCAAACTCAAAATCACCGCCGTCTCCGCCATCCTTCTCTTTGCCGTGCTTCAGTGGAAAAGCATCAGCATGGGCAGCAAGGTTCAGAATTTCACGACCGTTCTCAAGGGCTTCGTCTTTTTCATCATAGTGGTTGCTTGCTTCGCCGTCGGCGGTCACCTCCGCCAGGCCTACGAAGCCGCTCCCCTGGCCCAAGCTGCCGTGCCCATCGTCGTGCCGGCCGGCGCCGCGCTCGTAACCGCTCTCCTATTGGGTATCCAGGCGACCATTTACACCTATGACGGCTGGGATGGCGTCATCTACTTCGGGGACGAAATCAAAAATCCCGGCTACCTCGTTCCCCGCGCGATCTTCGCGAGCCTCTTCTCGATCGTCCTGATCTATCTTCTCGTCAACGCCGCTGTACTTTATGTCCTTCCCATGAACGAGATCGCTGGCAACAACTTTTCTCTCGGGCTCGCTGCCGAGCGCGTCTTTGGTCACCACGGCGATTTTATTTTCCGCTTCATCATGGTTCTCGCGCTCTTCAGTAGCCTGAATGCGCTTCATCTTATGGCTGCTCGTGTCATCTACGCCATGAGCCGTGACGGCCTTTTCTTCCGCGCTGTTTCCCGCGTCAATAAGGGCGGCACGCCCACCCTCGGCCTCCTTCTCAGCGCCCTGGTCGGCGTCGCCTTCGCCATCTTCAGTTTCGAACGCGTCGTCGCCATGCTCGCCTTCTTCTTCGTCACCAACTACATGCTCTCGTTCGTTTCGATGTTCCTCCTCCGCGCAAGCGAGCCCGAACTCGCCCGCCCCTATCGCGCCTGGGGCTACCCGTGGACCACCGCCATCGCGCTGCTTGGCTCCCTCGCCTTTCTCCTCGAAGCCATCCGCGAAGACCGCAGCAACAGCGTCCTCACCTTGTTCGCGCTGGCCTGCAGCTATCCCGTCTATCGCGTCCTGAAACTAGCTTCTAATAGGCGGACCGTTCGTAATACCGTGTGACCGAAGCAGCGCAACATCATCGTTAAAAGCTGCCCTCAACAGCATGAACGGCCTTATGCTGCCATCCGCGCCAGATGCAGACCAGTGAACCTGTGCAGAGCTTTCTTGCTCGGATCACAACGCGTGAGTTCGTGCCTCTCTAGCTGCTCCTAATTCTCGCCACCGCTGTCACTGTGACCTGGTTAGTTGTCTCTTCATCCGCTTTGTACCCGTATATCGTCGGCCGTCCCCAACACTGGCAGCAAATCGCGTGGACAAAAGAAAAAGGGCGGGTGTTCATCCGCCCCCTTCTTGAAACTCCATTTTGCAATTTTTGTTTCTAACTGACCTTCTCCGCCACTGCCTTTGCCTGCAAAAACAGCAGCAGATAATCTTTTCCCCCGGTCTTCGAGTCCGTCCCGCTCATGTTGAACCCGCCGAACGGATGCGCTCCCACCATGGCCCCCGTGCACTTCCGATTCAGGTACAGGTTCCCCACGTGAAAGTCCGCCTCGGCGCGCCGAATCTTTTCCGGATTCTTCGAATATAGGGCACCCGTCAATCCAAACTCCGTATTGTTTGCGAACTCCATCGCTTGCTCAAAATTTTTCGCCTTGATCACCGCCAGCACCGGACCGAACACTTCTTCTTGTGCCAGCCTCGCCTTGGGGTCCACGTCCGCAATGATGGTCGGCTCGACGAAATAACCGTCGCCTGCCGCGCGTCCGCCGCCAGTCATCAACCGGCCTTCCTTCTTTCCGATCTCGATGTACTCCTGTATGGTCTTCATCGCCGATTCGTTGATTACCGGCCCCATATAATTACCCGGGTCATCGCTCGGTCCTACCTTGATTTTCTTCGTCCGCTCCACCAGTTTGTTCAGAAAAGTGTCGTACACCTTCTCGCTCACAATTACCCGCGAGCACGCCGAGCACTTCTGCCCCTGATACCCGAACGCCGCCTGCACCGTGCCTTCCACCGCGGAGTCGATGTCGGCTTCCTCATCCACGACAATCCCGTCCTTGCCGCCCATCTCGAGCACCGTTCGCTTTATCCAGATCTGTCCCGGTGACGGCTTCGCAGCCAGTTCCGCAATCCGCAATCCCACCTCTTTCGATCCCGTGAACCCGATGTACCGCGTCTTCGGGTGCTGCACAATCGTGTCGCCAACCGCGCCGCCCGAGCCCGTCACAAACTGCACTGCCTCCCGCGGCACTCCAGCTTCGAACAAAATGTCCACAAACTTTGCCGCAATCGTCGGAGAATCAGATGCGGGCTTCAGCACCACCGTGTTGCCCGTCACCAGTGATGCCACCACCAGCCCCGCCATAATGGCCATCGGAAAATTCCACGGCGGAATAATTGCTCCCACTCCCAGCGGGATGTACACCAAGTAATTCCGCTCCCCGCGCATCGGCGTCAGCTTCTGCGGCTCGCCCAAACGCAGCATCTCCCGCCCGTAAAATTCGCAAAAATCAATCGTCTCCGCGATATCCGCGTCCGCTTCTATCCACGTTTTCCCAACCTCGTAGCAGACCAGCGCTTCCAGTTCGAATTTCCGCTCGCGCACAATTTGTGCCGCCTTGAACAGGCACTTCACCCTTTCCTGCACCGGCACCTTCTTCCACACGTCAAAATATCTGTTGGCCGCCTCAATTGCTTCGATCGCCTGTTCTTTCGACGCGTCCTGAAAAACCCCGATCACCTGCGACGGCCGCGACGGATTCGTTGACTTCCGCTTCCCCGTCGTCACCACTTTTTTTCCGCCGATCCACATCGGGTACTCGTGCCCGAATTCCGAGGCCACTTTTTTCAGTGCCTCTTCCATCTTTTTTCGATTCTCGGCATTCGAAAAATCAATAAATGGTTCGTTCGTGAATTCCTTCACCGGCAATTTCACCTCTGCGGTAGCCATGACGAATTCCTCCTCTGTACGCAACTCTCAATTATAGGTCTGAGCGTCCAACCCGAACAAGCAGACCCAGTGCTCACGCCGTAGATCATCCGAATGTCTGCGCAATGCCGTTGGAATCGCGAGGCACGTTTCACACATAACCGACTGCACCGCCAAGTGTTTAGCAATTCATGCAGTGCAAGACAAAAATTACGCGAAATTTTTCTGCGAACCTCGTGTAATCCGGCTCTAAAGCAGACGCTCAGTCCGACCGAAGCGCCGCCAAAACTTCCGACGACTTCGTGACCGTCGATCTGGAAACGCGCAAAACAATACACTATCGCCCCCTGGCCCCAACCACAGCCGACGTTCCTCAGACGAAAACTTCCGGCCACAAGATTCACGGCCCAAGAGCATAGTTGCCTGTCATCCCGACCGGAACGTCCGTGGTGCCCCACAGACGCCGCTTCTGCGCGAGGCGCACATTCTGGCCGGCCTTCTCTCGCCGTGTGATAATCACCCACCATGCCGCAGACGCTGGTTCACGTCACTCTACTCGTGCGCGACTACGACGAGGCGCTTGCGTTCTTCACGAAGGCCCTCGGCTTCCAGCTGCTCGAAGACACGCCCCTCGGTGATCAAAAGCGCTGGCTCGTTGTCGCTCCCCCAAACTCCCGCGGCGCCAGTCTTCTCCTGGCGCGAGCCGTCACATCCGAGCAAGCGCTTTCTATCGGCAATCAGGCTGGCGGACGCGTTTTCCTGTTTCTCCACACCGACGATTTCTGGCGCGACTATCGTCACATGCAAGCCCACAACGTAAGGTTTCTCGAACCGCCTCGCCACGAACCCTACGGCATCGTCGCCGTCTTCGAAGATCTCTACGGCAACAAGTGGGACCTTCTCCAACCGAATACCTGACTTGACCTTCCCCTCGGAACTTGCGTGTGGTGAGATAACCGAAACCCCACCCCCGAGGGTACTGGTATTGCCTTCTTGGAACGCTCCCTCCCCGACTCCCCTTCCATTTCGGGTTACAATCTCTTCGCAAGGCTGGTGACACTGTCCCCTGCGCTAGCCCGGCAAGGTTGCCCACGAAGATGACGTTCTGTTGGCGCTCAACCCGGCAGAGCTCCATGCGAAGCCGCATGCGCTGGTTCGCCGTGGCCTTATTCTCGGCCAGCTTCCTCTGCGCCACTCGCTCGAGTGCACAAGACCCACAAGATGACCAGGGCGTCGCCGCAGCCGCGCGTCAACAAAAAGCTCGCAAGTCCACCGAAGCCAAACCGCAATCCCACGTCTACACCAACGGCGATTTGCAGAAATCGCAAATCCTTACCGAACAGGATCGCGCTCGTGTTGAAGCGCCCAAGAAATCTGCCCCGCCTCCGCAAACCGTCGAACCTGCGCCTTCACTGGATGCAAACAGCGATTCGCCGGCCGAATCTCTTGGTGAAGTAGCGCGCCGTTACCGCCGTGAAAAAGCTGCAGACGCCGCCGAGCAGGCGAGCCGTCCGAAGCAGCCTACACCTTTCCCGATCGATCTCTCGCAGCCAACCTTCGCCACTCCGGCGCCGGTTGGCCCTCCTCTTTCCGCTCCTCGTGCCCCTCTCGCGCCGATAGCGCCTCCCGCGGCCGCGGCCAAGCCCAGGCTTGGCCGCGCCCCACTGAAGCGCGATCCCTTTTCGCGTCCTGCAATCTCTCCTTCTTTGCGCACTCCAAATCCCGGACCGGCATCTCTGATCATTGCTCCGGCCAAGCCGTCGCCAGTTGCTCCCCCATCGGAACCTTCTGCAGCCAAACGTGCACTGATCGTGCAGCCTTCCGTTGCTGTGGTTCCCGCTGAGCCACCACTCGGATCCCCGCTTCCCGCCATTCGCGGAATTGCCCCGGCAATGGTTTCTCCAGCCGTGCCTGCACGTCCGCCTGCCCCTCCCCCTTCTTCTGTAGCAACCTTGAGCCGCGATACAAGAGTCACGGTTCAACCGGGCGATTCCCTCTGGAAGCTGTCCCAGCGCTTCCTCGGCGCGGGCTCCCGTTGGCAAGATTGGCTTTCGGTCAATCCCGGATTACTTGATCGGCAGTTCATCCAGGCGGGCACAATCCTGGTAGTTCCGCAGCATGCGTCTTCTGCGACCAATCGTGCCCCGGCGAAAGTCTTGGTTCATCAGGGTGATTCGCTCTGGAAGATCGCATTCACCCATTACGGCGACGGTGCGCAGTGGCAATGTATTGCCTCAGCAAATCCCGGCCTGCGCGATCCCGGTCAGATCTACCCTGGCCAAAACCTGCTGCTCCCGTCCAGTTGCGGCCCCTGGCAGCTCTCCAAATCCTCCGAATAACCCCGCCTAGCCTCCCACGAGCACCCCGTACTGTTCCTTTGTCAGCGGCACCACCGACAATCTCCCCATCCGAACGAGCGGCGAATCCTTGAAAATCTTGTTCTGCTTGATCTCCGCCAGGGAAACCGGCTTCGCCAGCGCCTTCCCTGCCTTGATTTCCACGATGGGTTTCTTCGGGTCTTTCACCGTCACAGACAGGACCGTTGCCGTCCCCACGGCGCTCTTCCTGTCTCCGGTCTCGTAAATCACCAAACGCGATCCCGGCTTCATCTCGCTCAAATGCCGCACCGCGACCGGATTCGACACTCCGTCCCATTCCGTCTCCCCATCTTTCTGTAAATCCGCAAACGAATATTCCGTCGGTTCCGTTTTCAGCAAATAGTAAGCTTCCACGTTTCCTCTCCTCCTCCTTCGAATTGCGCCTCCCCGATAGCTTTGCAGCAGCAGCCTTCCGCCCGCCCTGTGTTTTCGAGAGAAGCGGGCCTCTCTCGCCCTCACTGATTCCTCCGCTCTCGCCTCCGTTGTGTCGCACCAAAGAGTATGCTTAAATTCGCCCTAGTCCAAACTCCATGTCCCAGTTTTCCTTCATTTTTCTTCTGTTCTTTCTTGTATGCTCAATCCTGGGACTCATCGCCTTCACCACCGCGCGGCGTATCGAGTCTCTGCTCAAATCCTTCCCCCTGAACGATCTCACCTTTCGCGTCTATCAACTCGAAAAACAAGTTGCCGAACTGCAGAAGATCCTTGCAGCCACTTCAACGAGGTCTTCTTCTGACTCCCAAGCCCCGGCTCCTTCTTATGCCGCTACCCCCGCAACTCCTGCCGCGCCGCCCGAACCTCCAAAACCTCACGCATGCGCGCCCAGCACCTTTCCTCAGACCCCGCCTCCCACACTTCCTCCGCGACCGGCGCAGCCTCTGCCACGAACTCCCAAAGAGCCTTCCGCCTCCGACCTCGAAGCCCTCATCGGCGGACGCTGGTTCAATCGCATCGGCATCATTGCGCTTCTTTTCGCCGTTTCTTATTTCCTCAAGCTTGCCTTCGACAACAATTGGATCGGTCCCGCAGGCCGCGTCAGTACAGGAATCTTCCTCGGTACTCTCGTGCTGCCCTGGAGCGAGTGGCTTCTCACTCGTGGTTACACTTACTTTTCCGAAGGGATCGCGGGCCTCGGCGAAGCAACGCTCTTCGTTTCCATCTGGGCAGGCTGTCAATACTACACGCTTTTCACGCGTCAAACCGGTTTCGCCGCCCTCGTTCTCGTCACCATCGTCATGGCCTTCCTGGCCCTCCGCCGAGACTCCGAGCGCATCGCCTTCCTCTCCCTTCTCGGCGGATTGCTTACGCCCGCGCTCATGAGCACAGGCGAAAACGAGCAGATTATGCTCTTCAGCTATCTGCTGTGCCTGGGTGCTGCTGCGCTGATTGTCAGTTGGCGCAGGAACTGGCAGTCTCTTCTTCCTCTAATTTTTGTGGGTTCGCATCTCTACTTCTGGCAGTGGTACGACTCTTTCTACCATCGCGCTCTCTTTCTCGAACGCACCCTCGTTTTCGCTTCGTTTTTTTTCCTGCTCTACGCCGCGGTCCCAGCACTTCGTGCCTTCCGCCACATCAACCTCACCAACATGGACCTTTTCCTCGTCGTTGCCAACGCCATCGCCTATTCCGCTGCGCTCTTCACTTTGCTGTGGCCGGCCGACCGCTGGCCACTCACCCTTCTCTTTCTTCTTCTCGCTGCATGCCACCTCACGATCGCCGGCCTCTTACCGGATTCCAGTTCCTCCGGTTCGCCCTTGCCACGCTTCGTCTATCTCGGCCTGGCTGTAATCTTCTTTACGCTGGCGATCCCGACGAAATTTGACGGCAATACCGTCACAATTTTGCTGGCTCTCGAAGGAGGCGCCCTCGCTTGCGCCGGCTTCTCCTCTCACGGAGCGCTCCTGCGTCCTGCCGGCTACATTCTGTTGGCCATCGCGGCCTTTCGTCTTCTTTTCCAACCTCCGGCCGCTTACGCTTTCCTCTGGAACGAGCGCTTCGCTACCTATCTCCTCCTCATCGCCGGACTACTCGTTCCTCTCTGGGCCGCTTCGTCGTCGGCCGTCACTTCCCATTTGCCTCAGGCCCTCTCGTTGCCGCCCAATCCGTCATTGGATCCGTCATCCGGAGTGGGGTCTTCGCAACGAGGGATCCCTTTCCGGTCCTCACCCCCGGCCGCAGAAAGTTCCGCCGCCGAAGTCGCCTCACTCTCCGTCGCCGCGAACTTCTTCGCCCTTCTTGCGCTCAGCATCGAATTCTGGGATTACCTCGGTCGTGGCAGCGCGTCTCCCAACCATTCGCTGGCCCAACACCTCGCCATTTCTATCCTCTGGACCTGCTACGCCGCCGCTCTCATCGCCTTCGGCCTTTTGCGCCAATCCGCTCTTCTCCGCTGGCAGGCCCTCGCCCTCCTCGGCGTCGTCGTCGGCAAAGTTTTTCTCTACGACCTCGCCTCACTCGACCGCGCCTACCGCATTCTCTCCTTCTTGATCCTCGGCTCCGTTCTGCTCGCCGTCTCTTTTCTCTACACCCGCAAGCAGTCCCGTACCGGCTCCCCCTAAAAAGTTCGATGGCAGGCGTGCCTGCCTCGTCTTTCGCAGTGAGGGCTTTCACACCGCGCTCTTGCTTGGCTTTAATGGGAGTGCGGCGGGCCAGCGCTTGCGTTCCGCCACTTTTCCGCCCGCGGCTAATTGCAACGTCGTCATCCCGAGCCTGGCTACCCTTCCTACCGCGGGCAGGCGGAGTCTTCGCAGCGGGGGTTCGTTTTCGATTTGGTCTCTTGATCGAAGGGGTCCAGCGCTGCTAGACCCCTTCCCGCCGAACGTCCCTTACGTTCCTGACGCCGCGTTCGCCGGCCAATACGGCTTGTCCGCATCGGCCAAGTTTCCGTCCGAGTACCGGTCGTGATGCCGGACCCACGCCATCGGAAACGGCAGATTATCCTCGTCGCGTCCTTTCGGCACCAGGGACAGATAGTTGTATGTGTTTACTGTCCCTTCGGTGCCTCGTGCATATGCGGAATACGTGTGGTACACGTTGCCCTTCTCATCCTTATAAAACACACTGAATCCCGGCGCTTCCTCGCTCGGAAACCCGGTCGTGTCGAAGTTGTAGCAATTCCCCTTTGCCAATTCGTCCTTTGTAAACGAAACCCGATAATCGTGATTGAAGTCGTTCCCATACGATGACACCCACTTGAACTTCCAGGCCATGCGCTTCTGAAACGGTTCTATCTTCGCAAACGGTGCCCGCGAAATCGCTGCAAACGCCACGTCACGCTGCGCCAGGTGCACCAGCGCGCCATCCGTATGGTCCATGTTGAAAGAGCAGCTCGGGCAGCCTTCCTTCCACTCCGGTCCAAACATGAAGTGGTACACAATTAGCTGGCTCTTGCCTCCAAAAAGATCGGCCAGCGACTCCTTCCCTTTTGCTCCCTCGAAGACGTAGTTCTTCTCTACCTTCACCCGCGGCAGTTCCCGCCGCTGGCGGCATAGCTCATCGCGGAGTCTGGTCAGTTCCTTCTCCTTCTTCAACAGCTCCTTGCGCGCCACGAGCCACTCGGCCCGCGTCACCACTTTCGGATGTTCGATTTGGCTCTTGCTCATGATCCATTCTCCTTTGTTCGGATTGGGGAACCCTGCTCGCGGCGGTTTCCCGGCGAAACTTCTTCACCTCAAACGCGCTTAGTCCACCCGTCGACGCCGCGCCCGCAACAATCTGTACCGCGGTCGCGATACACGCTGGACACATGCGTTCCTCCTTCCCGAACCGACCCTTACGCCACCCGGCCTGTTATCACAACCGAAGGCTCGCGCCGCCTGCGAGCGTCCCACTCCGGTCCCGTACTACGCGGTGTGACTCTTTTGCAGAAATCCCGGTGCCTCATCGGCGCTGGGTCCCCAACTTGCCGGCACAGCCACATTGAGAAGCCGCAAGTACACGCTGAACTGCCCACGGTGCTGATACCAGTGATTGAGCATGATGTCCCGTAGGAACTGCGCGCGGGGCAGTGCTAACACTTCCCGATCGCCCTGCACCATGCGCCAAGTCTCCTGCATCCTGGCGTCATCGAACTGTGGCAGCAGGGTCTTGACTGTGCTGATGCTCTCCTCGAATGTATTCAGAATCTCTCCGAGGCTCGATGGCTGAGGTACACCGGCGAAATCGGGCGCTTGCGCCGGGTTCTGCTGCGCAAACCGCACCGTCCCTCCCGGTGTGCGCGCTAGGTGCAGGGCGGGCTGCCCGGCTGACATGGATTTCTGGTGCGGCTTCCAGGTCAACCTCTCTTCCGGCAAACGCTCAAGAAATCTGCGTGTGACTGCCGCCTGCGTCTCGAATTCTACGTACATCTATTCCTATTCCGCTAGTGACATAAGCGATCCTCCTTCGCTTTACGGCCTAACTCCCCTCAAACAGCGGCTTTTCGAGCGCGAGACGCCTCCGCCCGCTCCTTCAGCTTCGCGTGCGTGTTCGCCCAGCCCGACCGCACATTTCTGGTTTGGTCTTGAATTAGCCCCAGCGCCGTGTGGTGGAACTTGATCAGCGTTCCGCCCTCTTCCTCGCTCAAGCGGTATTGCACGTTCGACACGCAGGGATATGACATGAAGAGGGGCCCGCTGATCTCGAGCAGCGTCGGCCGTTTAATCGCCTGCACATTTCCCCAGAAGTGTCCGTTGTTGTCCCCCAGGTCGCGGTACCATCTTCCCCCTGGCCACGCTTCGACCTTCATCGCCATGGGCGTGCCATCGCCTCTTTCGTTGTGCGGTGCCAGTTGTTCAAGCAAGGCCTCGAACGTGACGTCCAGCGGCGCTCGCACATGAATTTTCTCATGAATGTTCAGCGTCAAGTCTTCAATCTTTGCTTCCGTCCGGATCATGCTTCCTCCTTGCATCCAGTGGCATTCGGCCCGCTTGCGCCTCAGCCCGTTCTTTGACCTGGTTCAATTGATGCTCCCAAAACCGTTCGAAGGTACTCGTCCACTCATGCAGCGGCCGGATCGCCTGCGCATTTGTGCGGTAGAGCTTACGCCGCCCCTCCCGCCGCACGCTAACCAGTCCCACATCTCGCAGAACCCGCAGATGCTTCGAGACCGAAGGCTGCTCCAACCCCAAAGCCGCCACGATCTCCCCGACAGGCTGCTCCTGCAGCGCCAGATAGTTCAGGATTTCTCGCCGCCGTGGTTCCGCCACGGCATTGAATGCATCCGAAGTTGTCGCCGCTCGCGCCATTCCACCTTACGATACATTCCCATATAGGCATATGTCAAGAACTGCTAGTCCCCCGTTCGTGCCCGACTCTTCGCGCGTGGCGGCAAGCCATCCTGGCACCACTCACGCAGGCGGACTTCGCGGAGGGGTGGATCTCTCTTCGATTTCGGATGAACAACTAAGCCTTGCAGAATCAACACTTATAAACTGATACAAAACAGAGCAATTCATTTCCTTCAGAATCGACACTTCCAGAGAACAGCGGAAGGGTGATGCCTCTCTCGCCAACCGCTTACGCCAGTTCCTTTACCGCTTCCGCGAACACTTTCGTGTGCAGGTCAATGTCCGCTTCGGTCGTTTCCGGGCACATGAGCGCCATGTTGTGGAACGGTGTCAGCAGGACGCCGCGGTTCAGCGCGTACAGATGCAGAAACCGTTCCAACTGAAAGTCCGCGGCCGCCGCTGATTCCCCGCCATTTCTCGGCGGCTTCTGGCAAAACGTGTACTCCGCGCGGCAACCAAGCCTTTGCACGTTCCACGGGAATCCATGCCTCTTGATCTCCCGCGAAACGCCATCGTTGAATCGCACCGCCAGCGGAATCATCCTCTCGAAATTGCTCTTGGTCAGGACATGCTCGAGTGTCGCGCGCATCGCTGCCAGCGAAAGCGCATTCCCCGCGAGCGTTCCGCCGATTCCGCCCACGTCGCAGTCCTCGAGGTCAATCCGCGCCGAAATCCGCTGCGCCACTTCTTCCGTGCAGCCATACGTTCCGCCAGCAATCCCGCTGCCGATCGCTTTCCCAAACACCAGCATGTCCGGCTCCAGTTTCCACTCCGCTGTACAGCCGCCCGGTCCAACGCAGATCGTATGTGTTTCATCCGCAATCAGAAGCGTCCCGAATCGTCGCGCGAGTTGTCGCGCTCCTTTCCAGTAGCCTTCCTCCGGCAAAATGATGCCGACGTTCGTCATCGCCGGTTCTGCCAGAATGCACGCTACATCGTGCTGCCTCAGCGCATCCTCGAGCGCGTTCAAGTTGTTGAACTCCACCACGCGCGTCGTTTCTACGGGATTCACCGGAGGTCCAATGTTTCCCCTTCGTGGTCCAACCGCTCCGTCGCGGAGCATGGCGAACGATTCGTCCACGGTTCCGTGATAGCAGTAATGAAACACCAGAATTTTCGGTCGCTCCGTGATTTCGCGCGCAATCCGGATTGAAAAACGGTTCGCGTCTGTCGCGGTCAGGGTAAATTGCCAGTATGCGAGGCCAAATCTCTTCTTCAAATCCTCGCCCACGCGGAGTGCATCTTCCGTAGGCAGCATGAAAGTGAGCCCGTCGCGCGCTCGCTTCGCCACCGCTTCCACCACGGCATCCGGTGAATGTCCCGTCATCGCTCCCGTATCACCGAGACACAAGTCCACATAGTCGCGCCCATCCACGCATCTAAAATGGGCACCTTTCGCGCGCTCCACGAAAACGGGAAACGCGCCTGCCCACTTCTTCATCCAGTTCATCGGCACGCCGCCCAGCAGCGAATTCTGCGCTCGTTCATAGAGCGCCGCAGACTTCGGATGTTCCGCAGCGAACCGTCTTGTCTCGCGTTCCTGCAATTTGCTCAGCTTTTCCCTCGTGGTCGTTTCCATAGCTGTGGGTTCACTCGCAAATCTGAAGTTTTTGCAACCTACTTGACTGCAAATTGATCCAGTTCTGCGGGCCAGATGGGAGTGTAATCGTCCTCGTCAAAGTCTCTGGACCCGGCTTTCATTTCAGGAAGGTGGCCCATGAGAAAAAGAAGTCGCTTTGCTTTTTCAAATGCGGAGCGCGGGTTGGTTGTGTGAACAAACACATTCATTTCGCCAGAGCCAATGTCATGGCCATCGACGACACCCAGTTCGCCTATAGCCTTTTCGATGAGTCCTTCAATCGACAGCAAGCCTACGCCATCGCTAGACGAGGAACAGGGCCACTGCAGCACAAGCTGATATTTCACCGAAGACCTACCGCAATTCGTGGATAATTTCTTTCGCCGCGTTCGCTCCCGATGCGCCCGTAAGCCCATTTCCTGGATGCGTTCCATTCCCGCATAGGAACAGCCCTCGCACCGGCGTTTGATACCTTGCCCAATCCATCGCCGGCCTCATCGTGAAAATCTGGTCGAGCGCCAACTCGCCATGAAAGATGTGCCCGCCGGTAAAACCGTAAATCGATTCCAGATCCTCAGGCGTAATGACCTGAGCCCCTTCCACCAGAGTCGCGAAATTCGGTGAATATGCACCCAGCGTCTTGAGCACGATGTTCACAAGCTCTCCACGACGCTCTTTCCAGCTTCCTTGCCTCAACTGGTAAGGCGCAAACTGGAAGCACGCGGAAAGAACATGCTTGCCCTCGGGGGCCAGCGAGGGATCGAGTATCGTGGGAATCGTTACATCAAGATACGGCGCCAGGGAGATTTCGCCGTACTTCGACGCATCGAATGCCTTCTCCAAATAGTCAATTTCATATCCGATATGAATCCGCCCGCCCAGCGCTTCGCGGAAACCGTCGGGAGCTACCGCGTTCGCAAGTGCCGGAAAGGTCGGCAGATCTCCCAGCGCAAGGTGCACTTTGGCCACGTTGCCGCGAGCGCGGAAATTCTTCATTCGCAACGCAAACACGGGATCGAGTTGCGCCGGATCCAGCAACTGAAAGAACGTCAGCTTCGGGTCAACGCCCGAAACCACGGCTTCACAAGCGATTTCTTCGCCATTCGAAAGCGCAACTCCCGACACCGCGCCGTTCTTTGTCTGGATCTTTGCCACTTCCGAGCCAGTCCTGATTTCGGCCCCAGCCTTCTGCGCTGCCTCGCTGAGCGCTCGCGTGAATTCTCCGAGCCCGCCACGAGGAAAAGCCGCGGATCCGACCGGATGCGGATCGGCTGCCGCCCTCAGCAGCAGCACCGCTGTCGAACCGGCGGACCATGGGCCGAGCGCCTCGCCAAAAATACCTCGCGCGGCGATTGCCGCGCGCAGCAGTTCCGTCTCGAAAAATTCGGAAACAAAATCCGCCACCGCCATCGGGCCCCAGCGCAGCAAGTCGAACATCCCGCGTTTCCCCAGCCTGCGGACGTTCAACGCGGTTCTGAGCAGGTTCAAGAAATCTTCGGGCGAAGGATTATCGATTCCGGGCGGCGTAATCGAAGCGATCCGGTTGAACACGCTGGCGAACTGCTCCAGCGTAGCCGCAAATTCCGCGTACTTGGCTCCGTCCTTCGCGGAAAGGTGAGAGAGCGTCCCTGCGGTTTTCGCGGCGTCGCCATAAAACAGCAGTCCATGCCCGTCGGGCGCCGGCGCAAAGACGCGGGGATCCGGGCGGAATATCTCCAGCTTGAAACGCGTGAGGTGCATTTCGCGGGCAATGTCGTCTCGCAGTGGCCCCAGCGAGTGCGAAAGTGTCGAGGCGTAAAATCCGGGATGAAATTCCTCCGTGACTGCCCCTCCACCGACCACTACGCGCCGTTCGAGCACCACTGGTTTGAACCCGCCTTTTGCGAGGTAGAACGCGGCGATCAGCGCGTTGTGACCTCCACCGACGACCACCACTCGCTGTCCGATGGGCATGGTCAGTTCGCCGCCTTTTTCCATTCTTTCAGGATCACCTGGCTCGCAATGCGCCCATTGGCCCCCATGATTCCGCCTCCGGGATGCGTGGCCGATCCGCACATGTACAAGTTGACGATAGGCGTGCGGTAATAGGCCCAGCCGGGAACCGGCCGCAAGAAAAAGAGTTGCTCCAGTGAAAGCTCGCCTTGGAAAATATTGCCCTGTGTCAGTCCGAACTCGCGCTCCAGATCGAGCGGCGTCAATACCTGCCTCCCGATGATGATGCTCTTCAGGTTCGGGGCGTGCTCGGCGATGGTGTCAATAACGTTGTTGCCGAACGCCTCGCGGTGCTCTTCCCAGGTGCCCTGCGCCAGCTTGTACGGCGCATATTGCACGAAGCACGACAGCACGTGCTGTCCCGGCGGCGCAACAGAGGGATCGGTCAGGCTCGGAATCACCATGTCAATGTAAGGCCGCCTCGAATAATTCCCATACTTGGCGTCGTCGTACGCCCGTTCCATGTATTCCATCGCTGGCGAAATCGAAATTGCGCCGCGCAGATGCGCTCCTTCGCCCGGCAGGCATTTGAAATTCGGCAGCGCGCTCAGCGCCAGGTTCACTTTTCCAGACGAGCCGCGGAACTTGTACCTGCGCACGCTTTCGACAAAGTCCGCCGGCAGTTCCTTCGTTTCCAGGAAAACCTCGAACGTCAGGTGCGGATCCACGCTCGAAGAGACCACATTGCAAAGGATTTCTTCTCCCGACTTGAGCGCAACTCCGCTGGCTCGCCCATTTTTCACCAGAATTCTTTCCACAGGCGCTTCCGTACGGATTTCGACGCCTGCTTCTCGCGCTGCGGACCCAATCGCCAAGGAAATTCCGCCTGTGCCGCCACGGCTGAATCCCCACGAACGAAATGCTCCGTCAATCTCGCCCATGTAGTGGTGCAGCAAGACGTATGCCGTGCCGGGCGAGCGTATCCCCAAGAATGTTCCGATAATTCCTGAGGCGGACATCGTCGCTTTGAGCACGTCGGTCTCGAACCACTGGTCCAGAAAATCGGCCGAGCTCATGGTCATGAGCTGCACCAGGGTATAGCGTTCCTCGGAAGACAGTTCCCGGAATCGCCGCAGCAGAAAATGCAGCTGCTTCAGGTCCCTCGGATGCAACGTCGTCGGGTCAGGCGGCACCATCGAAAGCATCGGCTTCACAAAACGACACATCGGCGTCATCATTTTCGAGAATTCATCGTAGGCTTCGGCGTCCAGCCTCGAGTGCCGCCGGATTTCCCGTTGAGTCTTCGCGTGGTCGTTCACGCGCCATAAGTAGTCGCCGTTCGTCATCGGCGAGAAGGTGCCATCGAGCGGCAGGATTTCCAGGCCGTGGCGAGGCAGGTCAAGTTCCCGGATAATCTCCGGGCGCAATAACGAAACCACGTACGAACACTCGGAAAAAAGGAAGCCCGGAACGATCTCCTCCGTCACGGCCGCTCCGCCGAGCACCTTGCGGCGCTCGAGCACCAGCACCTTTTTTCCGGCCCGCGCCAGGTAGGCGG